>ERZ778021.3216-NODE-3216-length-12323-cov-5.327356_pt1 | contig 12323 bp, 8 predicted proteins | sample MGYA00375751_ERZ778021 | MGnify/ENA primary metagenome ERZ778021 (study PRJEB29350, sample SAMN05389814) | bioreactor metagenome | isolation source: Thiocyanate stock bioreactor | place: South Africa: University of Cape Town | collected 2013-08-29 ... | reverse complement strand
CGACACGCCCGGCCACATCCAGTACACGCGCAACATGGTCACCGGCGCCTCGACCGCGAACCTGGCGCTGCTGCTGATCGACGCGCGCAAAGGCGTGCTCGAACAGACCCGCCGCCACGCGCTGCTCTCCTCGATGCTCGGCGTGCCCCACCTGGTCCTCTGCGTGAACAAAATGGACCTGGTCGACTATTCGCAGCAGGTCTACGACGAGATCCGCGAGGAGTTCACCGCCTTCGCCGCGAAGCTCGACATCACCGACCTCAGCTTCGTGCCGATCTCGGCGCTGGCCGGGGACAACGTGGTCGAGTCCTCGACCAACATGCCCTGGTTCCACGGGCAGCCGTTGCTCGGCCACCTCGAGGACGTCCACATCGCCTCCGACCGCAACCTGGTCGACAACCGCTTCCCGGTCCAGTACGTGATCCGGCCGCAGTCGGCCGAGAACCGCGACTACCGGGGCTTCGCCGGCTCGGTCGCCGGCGGCATCTTCAAGCAGGGCGACGAAGTGATGGTGCTGCCCTCGCGCAAAGCGTCGAAGATCGCCGCGATCGACACCCCCGACGGGCCGGTCGCCCAGGCTTTCCCGCCGATGGCGGTGACCGTGCGGCTGGAGGACGAGGTCGACATCTCCCGCGGCGACATGATCTGCCGGCCGCAGAACCAGCCGACCGTGAACCGTCGCTTCGACGCGCGGATCTGCTGGTTCGACGACACCTCGCACCTGCGCACCGGCATCCCGTACCAGCTGAAGCACACGACCCGCTGGGTCGCCGCCGAGGTGGAGACGCTGCACTACCAGCTCGACGTCGACACCCTGCACGCCGACCGCGAGGCGGAGACGCTCGAGGTCAACGACATCGGCCGGGTCACGATCGAGACCGCCTCGCCGCTGTTCTTCGACACCTACCGGCTGAACCGCACCACCGGCAGCTTCATCCTCGTCGACCCGGCGACCGACCTGACGGTGGCGGCGGGGATGATCATCGGCGCCGGCGGCGACGTGGCGGTCGACACCGGCGAAGTGCCGCTCAGCACCCCGGTGGCCGAGAACATCACCTTCCATCCGTCGAAGCTCTCCCGCGAGGAGCGGGCGAAGGCGCTCGGGACCGCGGGGGCGACGATCTGGATGACCGGCCTCTCGGGCTCGGGCAAGTCGACGATCGCCACCGCGATCGAGCACACGCTGGTCTCCGCCGGCCGCCCCGCCTTCATGCTCGACGGCGACAACCTGCGCCACGGCCTGAACTCGAACCTCGGCTTCTCCGAGGAGGATCGCAACGAGAACGTGCGTCGGGTCGGCGAGGTGGCGAAGATCCTCGCCGAATCGGGCACGATCGCGATCGCCTCGCTGGTCAGCCCCTACCGCGCCGAGCGTGACCGGGTGCGGGCGATCCACAAGGAGGCCGGGATCCCCTTCTTCGAGGTCTTCGTCGACACCCCGCTGGAGGAGTGCGAACGGCGCGACCCGAAGGGCCTCTACGCAAAGGCGCGGGCGGGGGAGATCAAGGACCTGACCGGCGTCGGCTCCCCCTACGAGGCGCCGACCAGCCCCGACCTGGTGACCTCACCGGACCTCGAAGAGGCCGTCCGCCAGGTCCTGGGCTTGCTCTCCTAAACTCACGGCTTGGCCGGGACGCGGGGCTCGCCGAGGCCGTAGGTGTCGTAGGCGCCGAACTTGGCGAAGGTCTTGTGGGTCGGCCCGTGGTAGTCGGAGGAGCCGGTCGGGACGAGGCCGAGCTCGTCGCACAGCTCCAGCAGGTGCACCGTCTGCTCGCGAGAATGAGTCGGGTAGAAGGTCTCGACCCCGTCGGCGCCGAGGGAGCGGATCAGGTCGTCGACCTCCCCCGGGGCCGAGATGTCCCAGTAGGGGTGGGCGATGACGGCGACGCCGCCCGCCTCGCGGATCAGCCCGATCGCCTCCTCGGCGTTGGGCCAGCGCCGCGGGACGAAGGCTTTCGCGCCCGGCACCAGGTACTCCTCGAAGAAGGGCCCGAGGTCCCCGGTAGCGCCGGCGGCCTTGGCGATGTGGGGACGGCCGATCGAGTCGGCGCCGCCGGCTTCGCGGATCGCGTCCTCGAGCGTGAGATCGAACCCGAACCCGCGCAGATTGTCGACGATCTCCCCGGCCCGGTTCCGCCGTTCCTGCTGTGCCCGCTCGCAAGTCGGCTCGATCTTCTCCAGGTCGACCCAGTAGCCGCAGATATGCAGGTCTTCCGCGTACTCATGCACGCAGCTCATCTCCACCGCCGGGACGATCTCGACCCCGAGCTCCTGTCCCGCTGCCATCGCCTCGGCGACCCCGGCCACCGCGTCGTGGTCGGAGAGGGCGAGCGTGGTCACGCCGGCCTTGGCGGCTTCGGCGACGACATCGGCGGGGGCCAGCTGACCATCGGAGTGGGTGGAGTGCGACTGCAGCTCGATCAGCATGGGGCCTCCGTCGCTGAGATCGACATCGTCGACGCAGCCTATTTGCCAGAGCTGGCCCGTGATGCGAGGCGGGGGAGGACCCTCGAACGGCTTGTTTTTTTTCGACGGGATGGCTTCTCGGACGTCCCCACGCGACCCTCAAAAAAGTTGAGTGAGAGGGGCCTCCCCCGCCTCGCTCCCTGATCGCCCCCAGATAAATAGACTCCGCCGCCGATGTTCAAGAAGGTCTTGATTGCCAACCGCGGCGAGATCGCGATCCGCGTTGCCCGCACTCTCCGCGAGATGGGGATCGGCTCGGTCGCGGTCTACTCGGAGATCGATCGCGAGGCGCCGCACGTCCGCGAGGCCGACGAGGCCTACCTGCTCGGGCCCGCGATCCCGGCCGAGAGCTACCTGAACATCGCCAAGATCATCGAGGTTGCGAAGGAGGCGGGTGCCGAGGGTATCCACCCCGGCTACGGCTTCCTCGCCGAGAACGCCGAGATGGCGCGCGCCTGCGACGAAGCCGGGATCACCTGGATCGGGCCGCCGCCGGAGGCGATCGAAATGATGGGCTCGAAGACCCGGGCGCGCGAGATCATGGAGGCGGCCGGCGTGCCGATCGTCCCCGGCTCGACCGAGGTCGCCCCCGATATCGAGGCGGCCCGCAAGCAAGCCGACGAAGCCGGCTACCCGGTCGCCTGCAAGGCGGCGGGCGGCGGTGGCGGCAAGGGCTTCCGCGTCGCGATGACCCCAGATGACTTAAAAGAGGCTTTCGAAGGATCAGCGCGTGAAGGAGAGAAATTCTTCGGCGACCCGCGCGTCTATATCGAGCGCTACCTGGAGGACCCGCGCCACGTCGAGGTCCAGGTGTTGGCCGACTCGCATGGCAACGTGATCCACGTCGGCGAGCGCGACTGCTCGATCCAGCGCCGTCACCAGAAGGTGATCGAGGAGGCCCCCGGTCCGCACGTCGACGAGGAGATGCGCGAGCGGATCGGCAAGATCGCCACCGACGCCGCGGCCGCCGTCGGCTACCGCGGTGCGGGCACGATCGAGGGCATGCAGGTCGGCGACGAGTACTTCTTCCTCGAGATGAACACCCGCGTCCAGGTCGAGCACTGCGTGACCGAGATGATCAGCGGCCTCGACATCGTGCGCGAGCAGATCCTCGTCGCGGCGGGCGATCCGCTCTCGATCTCCCAGGACGAGGTGGACCTGCGCGGCTGGTCGATCGAGTGCCGGATCAATGCCGAGAACGCGGCGAAGAAATTCGCCCCGGCCCCCGGGCCGATCGGGCCGTCCTACCGCGAGCCCTCGGGCCCCGGCGTGCGCGTCGACTCCGGCGTCGAGGGTGGCGGCGAGGTCACCCCGATGTACGACCCGATGGTGGCCAAGCTCGTCGTCTGGGACGTCGACCGCGAGAAGGCGACCCGGCGTATGCTGCGGGCGCTCGACGAATACGACACCGGCGGCCTGCAGACCCTGATCCCCTTCCACAAGGCGATCCTGCGCACCGAGCAGTGGGCGAAGGGCGAGACCTGCCGCGACCTGATGGAGGACAACGACTGGCTGAAGTCGACCGCCCCCGAGGTGGTCGCCCCGCCGGAGCCCTCGGAGGAGGGCGCCGAGATGGTCACCCGCGACTACACGGTCGAGGTCTCGGGCAAGCTCTTCGACGTCAAGGTGATCGGCGAGGCCGTCGCCGGCGCCGCGGCCCCGGCCGCGGGCGGGCGCAAACCGCCGAAACGTGAGCGCAGCGGCGGCGGCGGTGCCGCGGCCTCGAGCGAGGCGCTGCCCTCACCGCTCCAGGGCACGATCCTTAAAGTCGCCGTCGCCGAGGGGGCCGAGGTCTCCGAGGGCGACCTGATCTGCGTGATCGAGGCGATGAAGATGGAGAACGAGATCACCGCCCACCGCGCGGGCAAAGTCACTGCCCTGAACGTCGTCGAGGGAGCCGCGATCGGCTCCGGCGACGTAATTGCGACGATCGAGTAGACGGGCCTCCGGCCGCTGAAGCCGCCGCCCGGTCGCGCTTCAGGCCATCGCGCGCGCCCGTCCGAGGTGCGTCCCGGGGGAATCTCGCGAGGGTTCGTGCGCCTCCCGCCGGGATCGTTACGGAGATGGCATGCCTCCGGAGGGCCGTCCGCATCTGGGGCCGCATAGAGGGCCCAAATCCGGACGACGGCCGGTCCGATCCGCGCTCTCGACTTTGACCTTGCCAGGGCAGGGTGAAAGTCGAGAGCGCGGATCTCGGCCGCTCCGCCGGTGGGCCGGATCCGCGGCTGAGCTTCCGGACCTCATGAGGAGACGTGGAGATCTGCACGGCTCTCCCAAGAACGTGCCGTCCCTGAGACGACTCCCTCCCGTCCCTGTGACCTCTCCCCGCAGACCCGCCCTCTCGACGGCGGCCACAGCCTGTCAGGGCTGCCGTCGAGAGGGCGGGTCCTTTTCCCCGGGCGCCGGCTGCACCCGGCCGCGTCCCTCCCCGGGCGCCGGCTCGACCCCGCCCCGAGGTCCCTCAGTGCTTTTTGCCGCGTTCGCGTTCCCGTTCGCGCTGTTCGCGTTCGCGTTCCCGCTTTTCCCGTTCGTGTTCCCGTTCGCGCTGTTCTTTTTCTTTTTCGCGCTTCACTTTGAGCGCTTCCTGCTTGGTCAGCGGAAGCTTTTCTGACGGTTCTTGGCAGGTGCGCCCGTTGCATTCCTCCAGGCGGACCAGTTCGTTGTGCAGGAAGTTGCGGATCGGGGTGAAGTTCTTGTTCCTGACGATGTTGTTGAGCTCGTACGGGTCCTTGTTGATGTCGTAGAGCTCTTTCTCGCCGTCCGGCCACTCGATGTACTTGTAGGGGCCGAGGCGGATCCCGTAGTAGTTCTTCGGCGGCGCGACCACGGAGGCGTGGGCGGGCGGGTTCGAGGAGGTTGCGGCGGTGTTCTTGCGCGCCGGGCCGCTCAGCAGCTTGCCGCGCGCCTTGCCGGAGGCGGTCCGTTCCGGGGTCGAGATTTCGGTCGGCGCCTGGCCGTTGGCTTCGACGTCGTCGGTCTGCACGAAGGACTCGAACAAGAGCGGCCGGCGGGAGCGCAGGCTCGTGTCTTCCCAGTAGGGGCGCAGAGAGACCCCGTCGATGCTTTTGTCGGGGGCGACTTCGGCGAGTTCGAGGATCGTCGGGGCGATGTCGATCGTATTGGCCAGCTGGCCGCTGGCGCTGTCCGGTTTGATCCCCGGCCCGCGGATGATCAGCGGCAGGTGGGTGGAGGGCTCGTAGGCGAGGAACTTGCCGCCGACGAGGCGGTGCTGGCCGAAGAAGAAGCCGTTGTCGGAGGTGAAGATGACGTAGGTGTTGCTCAGCCTGCCGAGCCCGCCCAGCTCGTCGAGGATCTGTTTGACCCCTTCGTCGACCGAGATCAGCGCGTTGAGGCAGTTCTGGTAGTAGACGCGGTAGGTGTGGATTTCGGCGGCATTCAGGTAGGGCGCTTCGCGGATGAAGCGGGGCTTGTCGTTGACGTTGCCCTCGTTGAAGCCTTCGGCGCGGTTGTCCGGTAGCGGCGCCCCGGAGAAGCGGCCGATGTCCCGGGTCGCCGGCTGCGGGCCCGCCGGTTTGCGGAAGTCACCGTGCGGCGAGGTGTAGTCGACCTGCATGTAGAACGGCTGTTCCGCCGGCGTCGCCGCCAGTTCTTCGACCGCCAGCTGGTTGAAGTGGTCGGTCTCGTAGTAACAGGGTTTGCCGTTCAGCGGCGCGTAGGGGCAGCCGGCGTCGTCGATTTCGCCGTATTCCCGCGTTTCCCAGCTGCCCGAGTTGCCGTAGGGGCCTTCGACCACGCCGTTGTTGTTCAGCAGGTAGCCGTAGGCGTAATGGTTGGTGTCGGAGTTGAGGATCGTGTGCCACGAGCTCCAGCCGGGCGGCACTTCGGTGCCGGGGCTGTAGGGAGCGTCGCCGTAGCCGTTGAGGATCTTGCCGATGTGGATCGTGCGGTAGCCGGCGCCCTGCAGCCAGGTCGCGATGTTGTGCGAGTAGGCGAGGCGGGACTGGAAGCCGGTCCAGCCGCCGTTCGGCGGGACGTTGCCGCGGACGTTGTTGTTGTGGGCGTAGCGGCCGGTGAGGAGGCTGACCCGGGAGGGGGCGCAGAGGCTGTAGGGCGTGTAGTAGCGGGTGAAGGTCACGCCTTTTTCGCCGAGCATCTGCAGCGTGTTAGGCATCGCGAATTCTTCCGCGCCGTTCAGCATGCGGACGCCGTCGTAGAGCTCTTCCATCGTCTCGTCGTCGGTCTGGATGACGACGAAGCTCGGTTTCTGCCCTTCTACTTCGGAGCCTTTGGCGCGCGCCGCGCTCGCTTCCTCGCTGGTCGCCTGGACCAGGCCGAAGATCAGCGCCAGCACGGTGAGGGCGGCCACGAACCGGGCCACCGCGCCCCTGCGACGCGACTGGGTTTCAAGCTCACGCGTGTTCATCGACTACCCATGGGACTACGCCCCTCGCGAAGAAAAACCTCTGGGCGCGACCGGAGTTGCGCCGTGAAAGCTAAAAGTCGGCGAGGACAGGCCGTCAGGCCGCGCCGAGCTTCTTGGCGGCTTCGCGGAAGCTTTTGACCGTCGCCGACGGCGCTTTGCGACCTTCGAGTTTCTCGCCGTCGCGATTCACCCAGATCACGGGGACGCCCATTTTCAGCACCGGACCGACGTCGGTCGCGTAGTTGGAGCCGATGTGGAGCCAGCCTTTTTTGCCGCCGATGCGCCGCGCGCACTCTTTGAAGTGGGTTGGGTCCGGCTTGTAGCTGCGGACCTGCTGCGCGGTGACCACGAGGTCGAGTTCGGTGCGCAGGTGGCGCCGCGAGATCCCCAGAAGTTTGTCGTCGATGTTGGAGATGATCCCGATCTCGTACTTTTTGCCGAGTCGGTCCATCGCCGCGTTGGCCTCGCGGAAGGGCAGCCAGTAGGCGACGCTGTTGGGCAGGAACTGGGCTCGCGAGGGCTCGATTTCCCAGCCGAACTCGCCCGAGACTTTCACGATCGAGCGGCGCAGCACCTCGGCGTAGAGCTCGTACGAGCCCGCCATGACTTCGGCCTGGACCTCGAAGAAGCGATCGAGAAACGGCTGCTCCTCGAACGTAAAACCGTCTTTTGCAGCCTCTTTCTTGACCGCGTCGACGATGCCTTTTTCCCAGTCGATGAGGGTGCCGTAGCAGTCGGTGGTCACCCAGTTGATGGTTTTGAGAGAGGGGAGGGCCATGAGGGAGCGCGGGATTATGGCATTCGTATAGGGTCCGCGCCGCGCCGTCCCCCGACTGGCGCAAATCCACCCCCATGGACCTCCTCGAATACCAGGGCAAGCAGCTCTTCGCCAAGCACGGGATCGCCGTGCCGAGTGGCGAGGTCGCCGACAACGTCGACGACGCGGTCGCCGCCGCCGAGCGCATCGGCTACCCGTGCGCGATCAAGGCCCAGGTCCTGATCGGCGGGCGCGGCAAGGCCGGCGGGGTGAAGATCGCCAAGGACGTCGACGAGGCGCGCCGGTACGCGACCGACATCATCGGCATGGACATCACCGGCCCGCACGGCGAGGGTCCCTACCGCGTCGACTCGGTCTGGGTCGAGGGCGGCTCCGACATCGCCGAGGAGTACTACGCGTCGGTGATCCTCGATCGCGGTGAGAAGAAGCTTCTGACGATGGTCTCCGCCAAGGGCGGGATGGACATCGAGGCGGTCGCGGCGGAGAACCCGGCTGACCTGACCAAAGTCCACATCGATCCGACCAAGCCTTTCGACGCCGCCGCGGCGCGCTCGATCGTCGAGTCCGCCGGGCTCGCCGAGGACGCCCTCGACCAGGCCGCCGACGTGCTGGCGAAGCTGGCCGAGGTGGCGCGCGAGGAGGACGCGACGCTGCTCGAGGTCAACCCGCTGATCGTCACCGCCGACCGCGACGTGGTCGCCCTCGACGCCAAGGTCACGATCGACGGCAACTCGCTCTTCCGCCACGAGGACCTGGCCGAGATCGCCGACACGGTCGACGATCCGCAGGAGCAGATGGCGAAGGAAAAGGGCCTCACCTACGTGAAACTCGACGGCAACGTGGGGATCCTGGCCAACGGCGCCGGGCTCTGCATGTCGACCCTCGACGTCGTCGCCCAGGCGGGTGGCGCGCCGGCCAACTTCCTCGACGCGGGCGGCGGCTCGAAAGCCGAGGCGATCGTGAACGCGCTGGAAGTCATCAAGTCCGACTCGAAGGTGACGGCGATCCTGTTCAACATCTTCGGCGGCATCACCCGCTGCGACGAGACAGCCAAGGGGATCGTCACCGCCTCGGGCCAGATCGACCTCGACCTGCCGCTGGTCGTCCGCCTCGACGGCACCAACTTCGAAGAGGGCCTGGCGATCCTCGCCGAGGCGAACCTGCCCAACCTGCACCAGGAGAAGACGATGCTCGACGCCGCCCGCCGCGTGGTCGAGCTCGCCGGGGGTGCTTCGTGAGCATCATCATCGACGGCAACACGAAGCTCGCCGTCTCCGGCCTGACCGGACGCGAGGGCTCCGTCCACGGACTGCGCAACAAGGCCTACGGCACCGACCTGGTCGCCGGCGTCACGCCCGGCAAGGGCGGCCAGAACGTCGAGGGGACGCCGGTCTTCGACACGATCGCGGAAGCGGTCACCGAGGCGGGCGCCAACACCTCGATGATCTTCGTCCCCGCCCGGTTCGCGGCGCCCGCGATCAACGAGGCGATCGACTCCGGCGTCGAGACGGTGATCGCGATCACCGAGGGGATCCCGGTCCTCGACATGCTCGCCACCTACTGGAAGGCGAAGGAGGCCGGGGTGCGGCTGATCGGCCCGAACTGCCCCGGCGTGCTCTCCCCCGGCAAGGCCAACGTCGGCATCATCCCCGACCGCTTCTTCGACCCGGGCCCGATCGGCGTCGTCTCCAAGTCGGGGACGCTCACCTACCAGATCGGCAACGAGCTGAAACAGGCCGGGACCGGCAACTCCTCGATCGTCGGCATCGGCGGCGACCCGATCATCGGCTCCGACTTCATCGACATCCTGAAGCTCTACGAGGCCGACCCCGACACCGAGCTGATCGTGATGGTCGGCGAGATCGGCGGCGACGCCGAGGAGCGGGCGGCCGATTTCATCGCCGCCGAGGTCTCCAAGCCGGTGGTCGCCTACATCGCCGGCTTCACCGCCCCGCCCGGCAAGCAGATGGGCCACGCCGGGGCGATCATCTCCGGCTCCTCGGGCACCGCCCAGGCGAAGAAAGATGCGCTCGAAGCAAAGGGCGTGCGGGTCGGCGAAAGCCCGACCGAGACCGCCGCGATCGCGGTCGAGACGCTGCGCGGTCTCTAGCCCGCTACTCGCCTCCCCCGGGGCGCCAGCGGCGCAGGCTGCGGACCACCGCCGCCATCGCGGCGAAAGAATTGTTGAACTGAGGGGCCAGGTTGCTTTCGCAGTCGCTGGCGGTGCAGAGCGACTCGCCGATCGCGACCACCGCGCCAGGCAGGAAGACGACGGCGAAGAACTGGTGGGGCTCGAAGCGCGGGCAGGTCACCCGGTCCTTCCCGTAGGCGGTGTAGATGATCGCGTGGCCTTCGGGGACCTTCAGCGTTCGCGAGCGAGCGCAGTGCGGGCTCGTCTGGCGTCGGCCCACCTCGGTGCGGGAGAACCTGCGCCAGCCGGCCGGAGTCCAGCTGTCGAGGTAGAGCTCGTTGCCATATTCCATCGACATCTGCCGGCCGGCCCCCGGGTGCGTGAGGTGTTCGCGATCGTCGGCACGGAGGAATGGGATGGCTTCGCTGCCGTGCACGGGGGTGAATTCCTTGCCCAGCCAGTAGACCGGCACGCCCAGGTTCGGGTTGCCGAGGAAGGTCGGGATGTCTTCGGATTCCGCTTCGTCGTAAGGCCGCGGCGCTTCCAACAGCTTTTGCTGGAGGGCGCCGTAGCGATTGGCGGCCGCATCGTTCACGGCCGGTTTGGAGCCGCCGGCGAGGATGCCGGCGACGAGCTTGCCTTGGTGCCAGATCACCATCGTCCCGGGGGTTTTGGCGAGTTCGTCCCAGTAGAATTGGTTCGTGGGAAAACGCCGCGATCCTTCGCCGAGGGCGGGCGGCGACCCGGCCGCACGGAAGCCTCTCTCGACGGTGGCGTCGGCGACCGCGTCGGTTCCCAGTTCCATGCTCAACCGCCCGTCGGCGAGCGCTTCGGTCGCCGCTTCGACGCTCGGCGTGGCGAGCGTGAAGGAGACGACCACGGCCGGTCCGGCGGGCGTCCCGGCGGCCCGGTAGAGCCGTTCGTAGGCGAAGACGCAGCTACTCGTCGCGGTGTGTTCGAGGAAGGCGTCGTAGGGGGTCGGCGGCTTGCGTTCTCCGCTCTCGACGATAACTCCTCCTCTTTCTTCTTCGCTCGGCCGCCGCGGTGCTTCGCAGAAGTCGTGGCCGCCGAGCACGTAGCCGGTGGGCAATTCGACCAGTCGCAGAACTGAATCCAAGGCCTGCCGTTCGGTCGGCGCGGGCGGTTCGGCGCCTGCTTGCGGAGCGCCGGCGAGGACGGCACCGAGGGCGAGCAGGAGCGCCGCCAGGGCGGCGACCACCACGATCTGCCCCGAACGCTTCACTGCCTCGCGAGTATAGGCAGAGGCCGGTGACCGGCAGGCCCGTCTCATTGCTAGATTCGACCGTCCTATGCCAGACACCATCTCCTTCGCGCGCGGTGCGCCGAGCGCCGACATCCTTCCCCACGTCCAGGTTCAAGAGGCTGCCCAGCGGGCGCTGACCGACGACTGGGAGACGGCCCTCTCCTACGGGGTCGGGATCGGGCATCCGGGCCTCTGCAAGTGGGTCGCCGAGCGGCACGGTGGGGTGGACCCGAAAGAGGTGATGGTCACCAACGGCTCGCTGGAGGCGGGGGCAATGCTGTTCACCCACCTGGTCGAGCCGGGGACGCGGGTCGCGGTCGAGCAGCCGACCTACGACCGGACGCTGCTCCTGCTGCAGCAGCTGGGCGCCGAGCTGGTGCCGATCCCGCTGGAGGCGGACGGCCTCGACGTCGGCGCGCTGGAAGCGGCGCTCGGGGAGGGGGCGATCGACCTCGTCCACGTGATCCCCAACGCCCACAACCCGGCGGGCTGCACGCTGTCGGTGGAGAAGCGGCGGCGGCTGGTCGAACTGGCGGCGGAGAACAACTTCTGGATCTTCGAGGACGACCCGTACCGGGAGCTCCCCTTCGAGGGCGAGCCGCTGGAGACGATGCTGACGATGGACGCGGCGGGCAAGGTCTTCCACGCCTCCTCGTTCTCGAAGACGGTCAGCCCCGGCGTCCGCGTCGGCTACCTGATCGGCCCCGGCGAGGAGATTGCGAGGCTCGCCAAACGGGCGAACGAGTTGTACATCTCGCCGAACATGCTGGCCGAGTCGATCGTGCTCGAGCTCTGCACCTCGGGCGTCCTCGACGAGAACATCGCCTTCGTCAAAGGCGAGCTGAAGGCGCGCTGCGACGCGCTGGTCGAGGCGCTGCGGGCAAGTATTCCCGAGGCCGTCTTCGTCGTCCCCCAGGGCGGCTACTTCCTCTGGCTCGACCTCGCCGAAGGCACCGACACGAAGGCGCTCCTGGCCGAGTCGAAAGGCGAGGGCGTCTCCTTCGTCGCCGGCCCCGACTTCATGATCGAGGGCGGCGAGAACAGCCTGCGGCTGTCGTTCGCCCCGGTCCCGGCCGCCCAAGCGGCCGAGGGCGTCGGCCGGATCGCCACCGCGCTCGAGAAGCTGCGCGCCGGCCTGCCCGCCTAGACGGACTCACCCGCCTGGGCGGGTAGCCGAGAACGCCACACTTTTCGGTCCCCTGAGGGGGCCCATAGCAGGGGTGTGGGGCGGGGCTCGGACGGGACGGACAAGGGACGCGGCCCTCTCGGATGCGGTCCGGGCAGGCTGTGACCGCATCCG
>ERZ778021.3213-NODE-3213-length-12332-cov-5.351552_pt1 | contig 12332 bp, 8 predicted proteins | sample MGYA00375751_ERZ778021 | MGnify/ENA primary metagenome ERZ778021 (study PRJEB29350, sample SAMN05389814) | bioreactor metagenome | isolation source: Thiocyanate stock bioreactor | place: South Africa: University of Cape Town | collected 2013-08-29 ... | reverse complement strand
CCGCCTCGCCCCGGAGACCCCCGCCTACGACGTCCAGCAGGCCTGCGGCACCGGCCTCGAGACGGCGATCCTGGTCGCCAACAAGATCGCCCTCGGGCAGATCGACGTCGGCATCGCCTGCGGCGCCGACACCACTTCCGACGCGCCGATCGAGCTGAACGAAGAGCTCCGCGCGACGCTGCTCGACGCCAACCGGCAGCGCTCCACCGCCGGCAAGCTGAAGACCTTCACCCGCTTCCGCCGCGGCCACGTCGTCCCCCGCATCCCCCGCAACGAGGAGCCGCGCACCGGCCTCTCGATGGGCGAGCACTGCGCGATCATGGCGACCGAATGGGAGATCGGCCGGGCCGAGCAGGACGAGCTCGCGGTCGCCTCCCACCACAACCTCGCCGCCGCCTACGAGCGCGGCTTCCAGAGCGATCTGATCACCCCCTACCTGGGGCTGGAGCGCGACGGCAACCTCCGTCCCGACTCCTCGCTGGAGAAGCTGGCGAAGCTGAAGCCGGTCTTCGGCGGCCCCGAGGGGACGATGACCGCCGCCAACTCGACGCCGCTCTCCGACGGCGCCTCGGCGGTGCTGCTCGCCTCCGAGGATTGGGCGAAGGAACACGATCTCCCGGTCCTCGCCTGGTTCTCCGAGGCGCAGACCGCGGCGATCGACCACGTCCACAAGCGCGAAGGCCTCTTGATGGCGCCCGCCTACGCGATGCCGCGCATGCTCGACCGCGCCGGGCTGACCCTGCAGGATTTCGACTACTACGAGATCCACGAGGCTTTCGCCGCCCAGGTCCTCTGCACGCTGAAGGCCTGGGAGGACGCCGACTTCTGCAAGGAGAAGCTCGGCAAGGCGAAACCACTCGGGTCGATCGACCGGGCGAAGCTGAACGTGAACGGCGGCTCGCTCGCCGCCGCGCATCCGTTCGCGGCGACCGGCGGGCGGATCGTCGCCGGCCTTGCCAAGCAGCTGCACGAAGACGGCAAGGGACGGGGCGTGATCTCGATCTGCGCCGCCGGCGGCCAGGGCGTCGTCGCCATCCTCGAAGGCCCGGAAGGAGCCAAGTAAATGCCTGACAGGTACTCGCAGATCGTCAACGCGCCGGTGGTCTCGACCGTCGCCCGCCAGGTCGGGTTGCCCCGTCCGGTCGACCTCGACCGCTATCAGCCCGACGGACCGGTGATCGCCGGGCCGGTGCTCAGCGGCGCCGCCCCTGGCGCCCGGCTGGAGCGGCCGCTGAAGTCCCTGCTCGACGACATCGGCGCCGAACGCGCGGGCGCCGAGGGCAAGGCGAAGGCGCTCGTCTTCGACGCCTCCGGGATCGCCGACTCGACCGAGCTGGTCGAGCTGCAGCGCTTCTTCTACCCCGCCGTGCCGCGCCTGCGCAGCAGTGGCCGCGTCGTCGTCCTCGGCACCACGCCGGCCCTGGCGGGCTCGGCCCGCGCCCACGCCGCGCAGCGGGCGCTGGAGGGCTTCGTCCGCTCGCTCGCCAAGGAGATCGGCGGCAAGGGTGCGACGGCGCAGCTCGTCTACGTCGAACCGGGCGCCGAGGACCAGCTCGACTCGACCCTGCGCTTCCTCCTCTCCCCCCGCTCCGCCTACGTCGACGGGCAGGTGATCCGGATCGGCAAAGCCGTGGCGACGGCACCGGCGATCGACTGGGACCGCCCGCTGGCGGGCAGGACGGCGCTGGTCACCGGCGCCTCGCGCGGGATCGGCGCGGCGATCGCGGCGACGCTCGCCCGCGACGGCGCCGAGCTCGTCGGCCTTGACGTGCCGCAGGCGGAGTCCGACCTGTGGGCCGTGGTCGAATCGCTCGCCGGCGAGACGCTGCCGCTCGACATCACCGCCGCCGACGCCCCCGAGCGGATCGCCTCCCACTTCGCCGGCGGCGTCGACATCGTCGTCCACAACGCCGGCGTCACCCGCGACCGCACGATCGCGAAGATGCCGGAAGACCGCTGGGCGCAGCTGATGGAGATCAACCTCTCCGCCGAGGAGCGGATCAACGACGCCCTGCTCGAGTCGAACCGGCTGAGCGCCAACGGGCGGATCGTCTGCGTCTCTTCGATGTCGGGGATCGCGGGCAACTCGGGCCAGACCAACTACGCCGCCTCGAAGGCGGGGCTGATCGGGATGGTCGAATCGCTGGCGCCGGAGCTGGCGAAGCGCCAGGCGACGATCAACGCCGTCGCCCCCGGCTTCATCGAGACCCAGATGACGGCGGCGATGCCGATCGGCCCGCGCGAAGCCGGCCGCCGGCTCTCCTCGCTCTCGCAGGGCGGCCTGCCGGTCGACGTCGCCGAGACGATCGCCTGGTTCGCCTCGCCCGCCTCGACCGGGGTGAACGGCAACGTCGTCCGCGTCTGCGGACAGAGCCTGCTGGGGGCGTGACCGTGGCGACCGCGACCAAGACCCGCAAGCTGGAGAGCGCGCCGAGCGTCCTGCCGCTCTACGCCCGCGCCGCCCTCCCGCTGGTGCCGGGCGCCTCGCGGCTGCCGTTCGTGCCGGGCGGCGGCGGCGAGATCCCCGACGTGCGGCTGGAGCTGGACGGGGTCGTCGCCGATCCCGATGCGGTCGCCGCCTACGCCAAGGTCTGCGGCTTCGCCCTCCGCGACAGCCTGCCGCCGACCTACCCGCACGTGCTCGCCTTCCCCCTCCATATGGCGCTGATGGCGGACGGGGCGTTCCCGTTCGGCGCCGTCGGCCTCGTCCACATCGCCAACCGGATCACCCAGTACCGGCGCCTGGGGACCGGCGAGGAGCTCTCGCTGCGGGTGACTCCGACCGGCTTGGCCAAGCACCCGAAGGGACGCAGCTTCGACGTCGTCACCGAGGCGCGGGTCGGCCGGCAGATCGCCTGGGAGAGCACCAGCACCTTCCTCTCCCGCGGCAAGGGCGACCCCGGCGCGTCTTCCGGCGAGGCGTTTCCGATCGTCGCCGAGGACACCCCGGCGAGCGCCGAGTGGTCCCTGCCCGGTGACCTCGGCCGCCGCTACGCGGCCGTCTCCGGCGACCGCAACCCGATCCACATGCACTCGCTGACCGCGAAGCCGCTCGGCTTCCCGGCGGCGATCGCGCACGGGATGTGGACGAAGGCGCGAGCGCTGGCGGCGCTCGAGCCCCGCCTCCCCGACGCCTTCGCCGTCGACGTCCGCTTCCGCCGCCCGATCCTGCTGCCGGCGAAGGTCGAGTTCGCGATGCAGGAGCACCTCTTCACCGTTCGCAAGGGCACCAGAAGACATCTGGACGGCCAGATCACCGAGGTCGCCGCCAAAACCAGTCCCAAAGGAAAGGTCAAGTGAGCACCACGATCGACACCGAGAAGGGCGTGGCCGAGCGCAGCATGGGCATCGGCCTGCGGGCGCTGAACTGGCTCGCGGGCTCTGACCTGCTCGACCGCATCCGCATCCGCAAAGGGGTCGAGCGGGCCCTCTTCCAGGGCACCAAGTCCGGCTTCCGCACGGCGACCGTCGCCGGCCGCACCTTCAAGGCGGCGCAGCAGCTGGGCAAACCGGCGCGCCAGCCGCGGTCCAAGTCGAAGGGTCTCTTCGACATCACTCCCGACGACGAGCAGCAGATGTTCCAGGAGGCGGGCCGCACCTTCGCCGAGGAGAAGATCCGCCCGGCCGCCAAAGCCGCCGACGACGCGCGCGAGACGCCGGCCGAGATCCTCGCCCAGGCGACCGAGCTGGGCGTCGCGATGCTCGGCGTCCCGGCCGAGCTCGGCGGGGTGATGGAAGAAGGAGCGGCGACGACCACCGCGCTGATCGGCGAGGCGCTCGCCCACGGGGACCTCGGGATCGCCTACGCGGCGCTCGCCCCCGGCGCGGTCGCCACCGCGATCGGGCTCTGGGGCACGGCCGAGCAGGAGGCGACCTACCTGCCTTCGTTCACCGGCGAGGAGGTGCCCGCGGCGGCGCTGGCGCTGCTCGAGCCACGGCCGCTCTTCGACCCGCTGAAGCTCGACACGACGGCGGTGCGGGACGGCGAAGACTGGGTGCTCGACGGCGCCAAGTCGCTGATCGCCCGGGCGGCGGCCTGCGAGCTCTTCCTCGTCGCCGCCGACGCCGAGGGCATCGGCCCGGCGCTCTTCGTGGTCGAGTCCGGCACCAAAGGGCTCTCGGTCGAGGACGAGCCGGCGATGGGGCTCCGTCCGGCCGCCACCGGACGCCTGATCCTGGAGGGGGCGCGGGTGCCGCAGTCGGCGCTGCTCGGCGAGGGTCGGCGGGAGGCCTACGTCGAGTGCGTGCAGCGGGCGCGGATCGCCTGGGCCTCGCTCTCGGTCGGCCCCGCGCAGGCGGTCCTCGACTACGTCATCCCCTACGTGAACGACCGCCAGGCGTTCGGCGAATCGATCTCCAACCGCCAGGGCGTCGCCTTCGCGGTCTCGGAAATCGGGATCGAGACGAACGGCATGCGGCTGGCCACCTACCGCGCCGCGAGCCGCGCCGACCGCGGCGAGGACTTCGGCCGCGAGGCCGCGATCGCCCGCCGGCTCGCCGCCCAGAAGGGGATGAAGATCGGCTCTGATGGGGTCCAGCTGCTCGGCGGCCACGGTTTCGTCAAGGAGCACCCGGTCGAGCGCTGGTATCGCGACCTCAGATCCGCGGGCGTGATGGAGGGCGCCCTGCTCGTCTAGCCGACCGGCACGAGCGAAGGAGACACCATGATAAATCTCGAGATCCCGAAGAAATACAAGCCGCTGGTGAACCAGGCGAACCAGGTCGCGACCGAGGTGTTCCGGCCGATCTCGCGCAAATACGACGAGGCCGAGCACGCCTACCCGAAAGAGCTCGACATGCTGGCGTCGCTGATCGACGGCATGAACGAGGGCTCCTCCGACCTCGGCGGCGCCGGTGCCGCCGGCGTGCGGCGCTCCTCCAACGGCTCCGACCCGGCCGAGAACCGCAACGGCACGAACCTCTCCACCGTGCTCGGCATCATCGAGTGCTGCTGGGGCGATGTCGGCCTCTTGCTGTCGATGCCGCGACAAGGGCTCGGCAACTCGGCGATCGCCTCGGTGGCGACCGACGAGCAGCTCGAGCGCTACGGCGGCAAGTGGGCGGCGATGGCGATCACCGAGCCCGAAGCGGGCTCCGACTCGGCGGCGATCCGCACCACCGCCGAACTCGACGGCGACGAGTACGTCCTCAACGGCGAGAAGATCTTCGTCACCTCGGGCGACCGCGCCGACCTGATCGTCGTCTGGGCCACCCTCGACCGCTCGAAGGGGCGGGCGGCGATCAAGTCGTTCATCGTCGAGCGCGACAACCCGGGGCTGAAGCTCGACCGGCTCGAGCACAAGCTCGGGATCCGCGCCTCCGACACCGCCAACTTCACCCTGCAGGATTGCCGGGTGCCGGTGGACGCGCTGCTGGGCGATCCGGAGGTGAAGGAGAAGGGCTTCGCCGGGGTGATGGAAACCTTCGACAACACGCGGCCGCTGGTCGCCGCGATGGCGGTCGGGGTGACCCGGGCGGCGCTGGAGGAGACGCGGCGTCAGCTCTCCTCGGCCGGGATCGAGATCGACTACGACGCCCCCGCCCTCGCCCAGCCCGCCGCGGCGGCGCGCTTCCTCGAGATGGAGGCCGACTACGAGGCGTCCTGGCTGCTCACCCTGCAGGCGGCGTGGATGGCCGACAACTCGAAGCCGAACTCGCTGCAGGCCTCGATGGCGAAGGCGAAGGCGGGGCGGACCTGCGTCGACGTCACCCTCGGCTGCGTCGAGCTCTGCGGTGCGGTCGGCCTCGGCGAGGCGGAGCTGTTGGAGAAGTGGTCCCGCGACGCGAAGATCCTCGACATCTTCGAGGGCACCCAACAGATCCAATTGCTGATCGTGGCGCGCCAGCTGCTCGGCAAGAGCTCGACCGAACTCCGCTGATCCCCCTCGACGGGCCGAAAAGCGCTGATATAGAGCGCCTTTCGGCCCGTCGACGCGCAGTACGGCAGACTGCCGCCTCGTGAACATCATCGACGACCTGATGGAGCGGGCGCCGGCCTCGAAGCTGGGGATCGTCGCGATCGACCCGGAGGGGCGGCGGCGCGACTGGCACTACGGCGAAATGATCGCCACCTCGGCCGGGCTCTCGGGCGCCTTCGCGGCCCGCGGGGTGAAGCGCGGCGACGTCGTGATGTCGCTGGCCGGGAATCGGATCGAGTGGGTGCTGACGCTGCTCGCCTGCTGGCGGATGGGAGCGGTGGCGCTGCCCTGCAACACGATGCTGCGGCGCAAGGACCTGGAGCACCGGGTCGGCGCCTCGAAGCCGGTCCTGTGCGTCGGCGAGGAGCGGCTGCTGGGCGAGCTCCCCGACGGGGTGCCGACGATGACGATGGCCGAGATCGCCGACGTGCTCGACGAGGATCGCGCCCAGGAGACCCCCGCCCGGGTCGAGGACATGGGGCCCGAGGACCCGGCGCTGATCGTCTTCACCTCCGGCACCACCGGCGACCCGCGCGGGGTCGTGCACGCCTACCGCTACCTGTTCGGGCAGCGGACCCAGGCCGAGCACTGGTTCGGCTCGCGCGAGGACGAGCTGGCCTGGTGCACCACCGCGACCGGCTGGTCGAAGTCGGCCCGCAACGTCTTCCTCGCCCCCTGGCTGACCGGCGCCGCGGCGGTGATCCACGACGGCCGCTTCGACCCGGCCGAGCGGCTCGACATGGCCGAGGAGCTCGGCGTCAACGTCCTCTGCCAGGCGCCGACCGAGTACCGGATGATGGCCCGCCGCACCACCCTGCGGCCCCTCCCGGCCCTGCGCCGGATGGTCTCCGCGGGCGAGCCGCTCGACCCCGAGACGATCGCCGCCTGGCAGGAGGCGACCGGGCTCGAGCCCGCCGACGGCTACGGCCAGACGGAGACCGGACAGGTAACCGCCAACCTCGCCGGCGAGGCGGTCCGGCGCGGCTCGATGGGCCGGCCGCTGCCGGGCATGGAGGTGCGGATCGCCGACGGCGAGCTGCAATTGCGCGCCGCCTCCTCCCCCACCTTCTTCTCCCGCTACCTCGACGGCGAGCGCTTCGAGGGCGAGTGGTGGCCGACCGGTGACCTGGTCACCGAAGACGAGGACGGCTTCCTCTTCTTCGCCGGCCGCAACGACGACATCATCGCCTCCTCCGGCTACCGGATCGGCCCCACCGAGGTCGAGGCCGCCCTCCTCTCCCACCCCGCGGTCGCCGACGCCGCCGCGGTCGCCGCACCCGACCCGGAACGGGGCAGCGTCGTCCGCGCGATCGTCGTCCTCCGCGACCGCGAGCCCAGCGACGACCTGGTCACCGAGCTGCGCGAGCACTGCATGGCCCAGACCGCCCCCTACAAGGCCCCCCGCATCATCGACTTCGTCGACGACCTGCCGAAGACGACCAGCGGCAAGGTCAAGCGCGCCCAGTTGCGCGCCGAACGGTAAGGGTTCGGGTACGGGCCGGGCCAGCGTGGCGTGATTCGGGGGGCTGCAGCCGGGGGACGGCGCGATTCGGGGCGCCTGCGGCCGGGGGAGCCCGCGGGGAGCGGGGAGAGACGGGCGCGTTCCGCCGGGAACGTTGCGTTCATTCAGGAGAGACGCCGGGAACGTCACCTCCGCGTGCGGGTTCGTCGCGCCTTCCCAGGGGCCGGATCGCGCTGCGTGAGTTGACCACGCTATAGGGGGGTCAAACCGTGGTCACGAGTCTGTGACCGTGGAAGAACCCCGCGACAGGTGACGTCTCCCTCGATTCGTCGTGACGTTCCCGGCGTCTCTCCCACATCGAGGTGACGTTCCCGGCGCCTTCGTCACGAACCCTCCGCGCCGGCGACGGGCCGTGGAGCCTTTCCGTCGCATGGAGGAAGAAAGGCTCCACACCCGGGGCCGCACTCCCGCCTCCGCCTGAGACCCGGCCCTCTCGGATGCGGTCACAGCCTGCCCGGACCGCATCCGAGAGGGCCGGGTCCCTTGCTCGTCCCTTCCGGCCGCCTACCCCGCCCCCCATTCGCTGACCTGGTAGAAGGTCCCGTTCGGCTCGCCGCCTAGCTTCGTCCCGTGATGGTTGGTCACCAGCCGGCCGCCTCCTTCCTCGATCATCCGCTCGAACAGCCCAGCGTCGGCGCCGAGCGAGTTCTCGACCATGACGACCAGGCCGCCGGGTTCCATGTGGGCGGCGATCGAGTGGTAGAAGCGGCGGTGAACGTCCCAGTCGGGGTCGAAGCGCTGGATGCTCGGCTCCTGCTCCGGATCGGGCAGGAAATGGGGCGGGTTGGCGACGACGAGGTCCCAGCGCCGGTCGGCGGGGATGCCCTCGAAGACGTCAGCGGTGAAGTAGGAGAGGCGATCCTCGAGTCCGTTCAGGGCGGCGGTACGGCGGGCCGTCTCGAGGCCGCTGGGGTCGACGTCGGAGAGGGCGAGGGTCTCGCACCAGCCGAAGGCGAACAGGGAGAAGCCGATGTAGCCCGGGCCCGCCGCGAACTCGAGCAGGCTCGGCCGGCGGCCGACGCCGAGTTCGTTCAGGACCCGCGGAAAATCCCGTCCCAGGGCCAGGCCGCCGCGGTGCTGACCGGGGCGATCGAGGACCGCGACCCCGGCGTAGTTGGCGACCACCACCTCCGACCCGCGCGGGCGGAAGCGCGGCGAGATGCTCCCCAGGGCGCGGCGCGTCGCCATCCGCGAGAGGGCCTTGGGGCCGTACGCCTCTTCGACCAGCCGCCGCGGGATGTAGTTGTCGAGCATGTAGCCATCGATCTCGTACTGGTTCGCCACCTACAACCCTCCGCTCGTCCCCGGCGCCGGTGCCGGGGGGTTTCGACTCGTCCGCCCCAGGGCTACGAACCGATGCGGGGCAAGGTTCAGGTCGTTTCGAGCAGTTCCTCGACCCCGACCGGGGGACCGAGGTGATAGCCCTGCGCCATGTCGACGCCGAGGTCCCGCAACAGGGTGGCGGTGTCGCCGTCCTCGACGAACTCCGCGATCGTGCGCTTGCCGAGGCCCTTGGCGATGCCGACGATCGCCTGCACGGTGAGGCGGTCGGCGTCGTTGCGGCCCAGGTCGCGCACGAAACTGCCGTCGATCTTGATCACGTCGAAGGGGAAGTGCTTCAGGTACTCGAAGGGGCCGAAGCCGGAGCCGTAGTCGTCGATCGCGACTTCGCAGCCGAACTCGGTGAGCCGGTCGGCGAAGCCCGCCGCCGTCTCCAGGTCCTCGACCCGCGCGGTCTGGGTGATCTCGAAGGTGCAGCGGGCCGGGTCGGCGTCGCCTTCGTCGAGCCGCCGCTCGATGTATTCGAGCACCGAGATGTCGGTCAGCGAGGCGCCGGAGAGGTTGACGTGGAGGGAAACCGGATCGCCCGCGCGCTCGCGCTCGCCGAGCAGGTCGAGGGCCTGGCCGACCACCCAGCGGTCGAGCTCCTGGATCATCCCGGAGCGCTCGGCGACGCCGATGAAGGCCGAGGCGGGGAGCAGCTCGCCCGTGTCGCCGCGCATCCGCAGCAGCAACTCGAAACGTTCGACCGCGCCGTCGGCGAGGCTGTGGATCGGCTGCGTCGCGAGGCTGAGGCGGTTCTGGGTGAGTGCGTTGCGGATCTTCGCGCTGGTCGTAAGCCGGCGCGAGTCGCTGAGCTCCGCCTCGATTGGCGCTTCGAAGAGGGAGACGCGGTTGCGCCCCTCCGCCTTCGCCCGGTACATCGCCTCGTCGGCGGCGGCCAGCACGGCCTCCGCCCCACCCTCGCTTTCGGCACCGAACATCGTGATCCCGACGCTGATCGTCGCCCCCGCCAACTCCGGGTCGCCGGCGAAACCGTCGGCCACCTGGACGCGCAGGTCTTCACCCAGCTGAAGCGCCCCCTCGACGTCGGACTGCGGCATCAGCACCGCGAACTCGTCGCCCGAGAGGCGGGCGACGATGTCGGTGGCGCGGACGCGTTCGCGCAGGGTGGCGGCGATGCGGCGGATCAAGTTGTCGCCCTGCTGGTGGCCGAGGCGGTCGTTGACCTCCTTCAGCCCGTCGACGTCGATCACCATCACCGCGCCGCGGCCGCCGTAGCGGGAGGCGAAGTTGACGTAGGTGTCGAGGCGGGTGCGAAAGGAGCGGCGGTTCAGCAGCGCGGTCAGCGGGTCGTGATCGGCGAGGTAACGGAGCTCGGTCTCGGTCTTCTCGGCCGCCTCGAGGGCGTCGAGGACCACGCGGCGATCGGCGGGTGCCAGTTTCGCCAAGACCTGCTGAAGGGCGGCATCCCGCTTGCCGCTGCTATTCACGGTGTTCACTGAACCACCGAAGGTATCCCAAGTCGCCCCGCCGGTGGTCATAGTTACCCTCGAATGAATGGCCAATCGACTCGCAGCTGAGACCAGCCCGTACCTCCTCCAGCACCGGGACAACCCGGTGGATTGGTATCCGTGGGGCGAGGAGGCGTTGGCGCGGGCGCGGGCGGAGGATATGCCGATCCTGCTCTCGGTCGGCTACTCGGCCTGCCACTGGTGCCACGTGATGGAGCGCGAGTCCTTCGAGGACGAGGCGACCGCGGCCTTCATGCGCGAGAACTTCGTCTGCATCAAGGTCGATCGCGAGGAGCGGCCCGACGTCGATGCGATCTACATGGAGGCGGTGCAGGCCTTCACCGGGCAGGGCGGCTGGCCGATGACCGTCTTCCTTGACCCCGAGGGGGTGCCGTTCTACGGCGGCACCTACTTCCCGCCCGACGACTCGCGGGGGATGCCGAGCTTCCGCATGGTGATGGAAGCGGTGCTCGAGGCTTTCCACGGCAAACGCGAGGAAATCCGCGAGCGGGCGGGGACGATGGTGGGGAGACTCGAGGCGCTGGCAAAGCTTTCCCCAGGTGGGGTCCCCGGTCCGGAGCGGCTCGATGCGGCGGTGACGACGCTGCTCGGCCACGCCGACCCGACCAACGGCGGCTTCGGCCGGGCGCCGAAGTTCCCGCCCGCCTCCTCGCTGGAGCTGCTGATGGGACGTGGCGAGGGCCTGGAGCACGTCGAGCGCACCCTCGACGCGATGCTCGCCGGCGGCATCTACGACCAGCTCGGCGGCGGCTTCGCCCGCTACGCGGTCGACTCGGCCTGGCTCGTCCCCCACTTCGAGAAGATGCTCTACGACAACAGCCTGCTGGCGCGGGCCTACCTGCACGGCTGGCAGATGCTCGGCCACGAGCGCTACCGGCGGGTCTGCGAGGAGACCCTCGACTGGATGCTGCGCGAGATGCGCGGCCCCGAGGGCGGCTTCTACTCCGCCTACGACGCCGACTCTGAGGGCGAGGAGGGCAAGTTCTACGTCTGGACGCCGGAGGAGATCCGCACCGTGCTCCCGGACGCCGACCCGATCCTCGCCTACTACGGCGTCACCGACCGCGGCAACTTCGAGGGCAAGAACATCCTCCACCTCGCCGACGGCCCCGCGGCCGAGCGGCCCGCCGGACTCGACGACGCCCGCGCTGCGCTCCTCGCCGCCCGCGCCGAGCGCGTCCCGCCCGGGCTCGACGACAAGCGCCTCACCTCCTGGAACGCGCTGGCGATCGCGGCCCTCGCCGAGGTGGGCGCCGTGCTCGGCCGCCCCGACTACCTGGAGGCGGCGGAGGCTTGCGCCGAGTTCGTCATCGGCACCATGCGCGACCCCGACGGCCGACTCCTGCGCACCTACAAAGACGGTCGCGCCCACCTGAACGCCTACCTCGAGGACCACGCCTACACCGTCGAAGCGTTCCTCGTCCTCTACGAAGCCGGCTTCGACCCGCGCTGGTTCGCCGCCGCGCGCGAGCTGGCGGAGACGATGATCGAGCGCTTCGGCGACCCCGAGCGCGGCGGCTTCTTCTCCACCTCGGCCGACCACGAGGCGCTGATCGCCCGCCGCAAGGAGGTCGGCGACCACCCGATCCCGGCCGGCAACAGTGCCGCCGCCCTCGGCCTCCTGCGACTCGCCGCACTGAGCGGCGAAGCCCGCTTCGCGGAGCGGGGACGCAGCGTCCTCGCTCTCTTCGGCGAGCCCGCTATCGGCCACCCGGAGTCCTTCGCCCACTTCCTTCGCGCCCTCGACTTCGACCACGCCGCGACCCGCGAGGTGGCCCTGGTCGGCGGCGACCTGGGCGCGCTCGAAGGCGTCGTCCGCGCGACCTTCCGCCCCAACGTAGTCGTCGCCGCCGGCCCGGCGGGCGCAACCGAACCGCCATTGCTCGACGCCCGCACCGAAATCGGCGGCGAGCCCGCCGCCTACGTCTGCGAGGGCTTCACCTGCAACCTGCCGGTGACCGACCCGTCGGCGCTGGAGAAGGAACTGGCGAACGTCGGGGACTAGGACGGAGCGTGGTTGTGGGACGGCAAGGGACGCGGCCCTCTCGGAGGCGGCCCGGGCAGGCTGTGGCCGCC
>ERZ778021.3212-NODE-3212-length-12334-cov-5.774412_pt1 | contig 12334 bp, 8 predicted proteins | sample MGYA00375751_ERZ778021 | MGnify/ENA primary metagenome ERZ778021 (study PRJEB29350, sample SAMN05389814) | bioreactor metagenome | isolation source: Thiocyanate stock bioreactor | place: South Africa: University of Cape Town | collected 2013-08-29 ... | reverse complement strand
CTCCTGGAAGTCGACCGAGTTGTCGGCGTGGGCGCCGCCGTTCAGCACGTTCATCATCGGCACCGGCAGGATCCGCGGCTCGCCGCCGCCGTAGAGCTCGGCCAGGTAGCGGTAGAGCGGCTGCTGGGAGTCGGCCGCGGCCGCCTTCGCGGCGGCCAGGGAGACGCCGAGCAGGGCGTTGGCGCCGAGCCGACCCTTGTTCGGGGTGCCGTCGAGCTCGATCATCGTCTCGTCGAGGGCGCCCTGTTCGGCGGCCCGGGCGCCGGTCAGCGCCTTGGCGATCTCGCCGTTGACGTTGGCGACCGCCTTGGTGACGCCCTTGCCGACCCACCGGTCGCCGCCGTCGCGCAGCTCGACCGCCTCGAACTCACCGGTCGAGGCGCCCGAGGGAACCGCGGCAAGGCCGCGCGCCCCCGACTCCAGCGCGACCTCGACCTCGACGGTCGGATTGCCGCGCGAATCGATGATCTGGCGCGCGTGGATGGAGGAGATCGTGCTCACGAGACGGCCACTCTATTCAGGCGCGAGCGCCCGATGCGGTCCGGGTCACCCCGGTGCCGGGGCGCTATTCGCCTTTTTCGGAGGAGCCTTTTTCTTTCGAGCCCGATTCGGCGGCGGCTTCGGCTGCCGCTTCTTCGGCGGCTTTCACCGCGGCTTCGGTTTCCGCCTGACTCTGCGCCGAGCCTTCTTCGGTCCCGGCGGCGCCTTCCGCTTCTTCAGCGCCTTCCGCCGCTTTGCCTTTGCCTTTCGCTTCGGCTTCCGGGTGCGGACGCTGCACCAGTCGTTCGCCTTCCGGTTTGGCGAGCGTGACCGAGCCGGGGATGGCGGGCTGGTTCTGCGCCACCGGCGCCGGGCATTCGGTCGGCGGTTTCTTCGGGTTGGCTTCGTAGCAGGAGGCCGCCGCGGTCGAGGGGTGCCCGGAACCCTTGTAGTTCGCACACTGTTCGATCACGTAGCCGCTGGCGCAGTAGCTGCGGGAGCGCCACTTTTCCTGGAAGCCGGTGACCCATTCGCTGAAGTATTTCTGCTGCTTTTCCTGGGTCAGCTGGGTGCTGATCGTCGTTTTGACTTCGGAAAGCGGCTGCACCGACTGTTTGTGGTCCTTCACGACTTCCAGCAGGAGATAGCTTTTTTCCTGTTTGACGGGGCCGACCAGTTCCCCGATTTTCGCGCCAAAGATGTCTTTTTTCAGCGGTTCCGTGAGCAATTCTTCGCTGATTTCTTTCTGCAGACCGGCGTTGGCTTCGGTCGTCGGCGAGAACTTTTTGGTGACTTTTTTCCAGCTCGCTTCAGAGTTGTCGGCTTCCAGAGCTTTCTGGGCTTCTTCGACTTCTTTTTTGTTTTCGTTGATGACGACGCGGACGTCTCGCGACGGTTTTTTCGTGTACTGCGTCGCCTTTTCGCGCTCGTAATATTCTTCGATTTCGGCTTCCGACACCGGCGGCGTTTCGTTGGTGATCTTTTCCTGGATCTTCGTCGAGACGATCTGCAGTTCGACCTTCTGTTCGACGATTTCTTCGGTGTAGTGGGATTCCTTGAGGAATTCCTGCCATTTCTTTTCCGTCGGGAAGCTTTCTTTTTTGACTTTGGCGATTTCGGCTTCGATTTCTTTCTGCGTCACCTTGACGCCCTGTTCTTCGGCCTCGCCGAGGATCGCCGCCGTGTTGAGGACTTCGCCCATCGCCGCTTTGTGCAGTTCTTCAGCTTTTTTGGAGCCTTCTTTCGGCGGTTTTTTCAGACCCGCCTGGGCTTCCTGCTGTTCGTGGACCTTTTCGTAATCGGCTTTCGAGATGTGGCCGATCTCGGCCGGGACGCCGGTCACCAGCGCCACGTCGCCGGCGGGGATGCTCGGCGCGCCGAGGCCCTCGGCCACCGCGAAGACGACGAAGAGGCCGATGAAGAGGACCGCGAAGAGGATCAGGCCGACGCGCTGCGCCGCGCGCGAGCCGCCTTTGCGCCCGCCGGTCTGAGACGGCGTCGCTTTTTTCGGGCGGCCCCTGCCATCCCGTTTATTTCGCCCCGATTTGGCTCCCACCGAGCGGGCAGCATAGTGAAAGTCACTTCGCGCTGTTTAAAGACGGTTTGACCTGCGCCGGTGTGAGCCAGCCTCGCAAGGAATTCGCCCTTCGGGCTCACACCCCCGCCTTCGGTGGGGGGTCAGCGAGCCGAGGGGAGCGCACTACCGGTGCGTGACCCGAGGCGAGCGACCGAGGACGCCGCGAGGCGCCCTCACGCCGGCGCAGGCTCGGCGGCGCGTTTGGCCTCGCGGAGGCCGTCGGCGAGCGCCAGGACGGCCGCCAGGCGCTCGTCCGGATCGCCCGCGACGCGCAGCGACGCGGCCTGCTCGCGCCATTCGTAGAGCGCCCCCTCGACCCGTTCGGAGAGCACCCCGGAGCCGGTCGAATCCAGTTCCACCCCGGTCACCGTCAGTTTGCCGCCGCGGAACTCGACGCTGCGCGCCCCGGCGAGGCCGAGCTCGATCCGCGCCCGCTGCAGCTTCAGCAGGTTCTCCGCCTGCGGCGGCAGCTGGCCGAAGCGGTCGTCGAGCTCGTCGGCGATCTGGCGCAGCTGGCCCGGCTCGCGGGCGGCGACGATCCGGCGGTGGATATCGATCTTCGCCGCCTCGAAGGGCACGAAGGTGGCGGGCAGGTAGGCATCGACCGGGACGTCGAGGCGGACCGGCTCCGGCGCCTCCTCGCGTTCGGCGTCCTCGCCCCCGGCCTCGGCGACCGCCTCGTCGATCATCTGGCAGTAGAGCTCGAAGCCGACCGCGGCGACGTGCCCCGACTGCTCGTCGCCGAGCAGGTTGCCGGCGCCGCGGATGTCGAGGTCGCGCATCGCGATTCGGAAGCCGGAGCCGAGCTCGGTGTGGTCGGCGAGGGTCGAGAGGCGGGCCGCCGCGTCCTCGGTCAACGCCTCGGCGCTGGGGTAGAGCATGTAGGCGTAGGAGCTCTCCTTCGAGCGGCCCACGCGTCCCCGGATCTGGTAGGCCTGGCTCAGCCCGAGCTGGTCGGCGCGCTCGACGATCAGCGTGTTCGCGGTTGGGATGTCGAGGCCGGACTCGATGATCGTCGTCGTCACCAGCACGTCGGCCTCGCCGCGCAGGAAGGCGAGCATCGTCTCCTCCAGCTGGTGCTCGTCCATCTGCCCGTGCGCTTCGAGGAAGCGGGCGCCGGGGACCAGGGCGCGGAGGCGCTCGGCGACCTCGAACAGCGAGTCGATCCGGTTGTGGAGGACGAAGGCCTGCCCCTTGCGCCCGATCTCCCGCTCCAGCGCCTTCTTCACCAGGTCCTCGTCGTAGGGCCCGACGTAGGTGCGGACCGGGCGGCGGCCCTCCGGGGGCGTCTCGATCACGGAGATGTCGCGCAGGCCGGCGAGGCTCATCTGCAGGGTGCGCGGGATCGGCGTCGCCGACAGCGCCAGGACGTCGACTTTCAGTTTCAGCTGGCGCAGCAGCTCCTTCTGTTTGACCCCGAAGCGCTGCTCCTCGTCGAGGATCACCAGGCCCAGCTCCTTCGCCCGCACGTCGCGGGAGAGCAGCCGGTGGGTGCCGATCAGGATGTCGACCTTGCCCTCCTGGAAGTCGGCGAGCACGGCTTTGGTCTCCGCCGTCGAGCGCAGGCGGGAGACGCCCTCGACCCGGAACGGGAGGTCGGCGAGCCGCTCGCGGAAGGTGCCCCAGTGCTGCTGGGCGAGGATCGTGGTCGGCACCAGCATCATCACCTGTTGGCCGTCGGCGGCCGCCTTCACCGCCGCGCGCAGGGCGACCTCGGTCTTGCCGAAGCCGACGTCGCCGCAGACCAGGCGGTCCATCGGCCGCTCCGATTCCATGTCGCCCTTCACCGCTTCGATCGCCTCGATCTGGTCGGCGGTCTCGCGGTAGGCGAAGTTCGACTCCATCTCGATCTGCCACTCGCCGTCGGGCGGGAAGGAGTGCCCTTTGCGGGCGCGGCGCTCGGCGTAGAGGTTGAGGAGTTCCCCGGCCAGCGCACCCGCCGCTTTGCGCGCCCGCGCCTTCAGGTTCTGCCAGCGTTTGCCGCCGAGGGCGGAGAGCGTCGGTTCGCCGCCCGCACCGACGTAGCGGGAGAGCTTCGCCAGCTGTTCGGTGGGGACGTAGACGCGGTCCTCGCCTTTGTATTCGAGGTAGAGGTAGTCGCGGGTGACGCCGCCGATCTCTCGCGTCTCGAATCCCGCGAAGCGGGCGACGCCGTGGTCCTCGTGGACGACGTAGTCGCCGACCCGCAGCTCGGAGAAGGCGAGCCGGCCGCGGCCGGTCCCGGTCGCCGGGGTCTCCTCGGCGCGGCGGCGCCGGTGGACGAGGCGGCGGAAGGGATAGACGGCGAGTTTCAGCTCCGGCGCGACGAAGCCCTCGCGCAGCCGCGCCTCGGCGAACGAGAGGCCGGGATCGGGGCTGAGGCGGCCGCCTTCGAGGATCTTCGCGTCGAGCCGGTCGAGGCCGTAGCGGGCGCGCTCCGCCTCCCCCATCGAGTCGAAGGCGACCACGGTGCGGTAGCCGGAGCGGACGAGTTTCTCCAGCTCCGACTCGGCCTCCTTGATCGAGCGGGCGGGGCTCTCGGCGCGCGAGGCGCGGAAGGCCTCGGCCTCGTCGTCGTCCTCACCGGCGGTGGTGAGGGAGAGGGCGGCGCGCTCGGCCAGCGGCTCGGCGACGTCGACGTAGAGGTGGCGGGCGTCCTCCGCCTTCATCGAGGTGGTGGCGTCCTCCCAGACGTCGTGCAGGGCGGGCTCGATCTCTTCCGGGGCGGCGAGGACGACGGCGGCGTCGGCGGGGACGAGGTCGAGCGGGGCGCGGAACTGGTCCAGCGGCAGGAGCTCCGCCAGGTCGGTCTGGCCCTCGCCCTCGGCCGCCTCCTGGGCGGCGATCGCGGCGAGCTCGCGGTGGTCGGCGTCGAGCTCGGCAGCAGGCGCGAGCTCGACCACCTCGGCCTCGCCGAGGCTGCGCTGGGTGAAGGTCGAGAACCAGCGCATCGACTCGACCTCGTCGCCGAAGAGCTCGATCCGCACCGCCCGCTCCTCGGTCGCCGGGTAGACGTCGAGGATGCCGCCGCGGACGGCGAACTGGCCGCGTTCCTCGACCTGCTCGACCCGTTCGTAGCCCGCCGCAACGAGGTCCTCGGCAACGGCGCCAAGGTCGACCTCGTCGCCCTTCGCGATTTCGAATCCCGCCGGGCGCAGGGAGGCGTCGGGGACGGCCTCGGCGAGGGCGACGGCGGAGGCGACCACGATCGCGTCGGCTTCGCGGGTGAGCGCGTCGAGGGCGTCGATGCGGAGCCCCACGAGGTGCGGCGGCGGGGTGACGCTGGAGGCATAACCGGTGCCGCGCGAGGGATAGAGGCGGACCCGGCGCGGCGCCAGGTAGGCGCGCAGGTCGGCGGCGAGGTCACGGGCGCCGCGGTCGTCGGCGGCGACCAGCAGTGCCGGGCGGCCGGCGAGCCCGCGGTCGTCCTCGAGCAGCGCCGCCAGCAGCAGTGGCCGCAGCGTCTGGGACGAGCGCAGGCTGACCCCCTCGCCGCCCTCCGCGGCGGCCAGCACGCGGCCGGCAAGCGCGTGCACGCGCTCGTTCTCGGCAGCTAGATCGATCAGGGGACGGAGGCTCATGGCGGTGGTGAGGTTCGGGAGGGGACGAGGGGCCGGGCACGCAGGACGGCCGGATCGACCGATCCGGCCTCGCCCTCCGATTCTACGATTCCGCCGCGCCGACCCGTTGATGGGCCGAAAAGCGCTCTATATCAGCGCTTTTCGGCCCATCAACACCGAGCGCTATTCCTTGATCGTGAACTTGAAGACCGTGGCGGCGCCGGTGAGGCCGCTCGCGGTGGCGCGGACGCGGAAGGTGTGCTTGCCGACCTTCAGCTTCTTGTAGGTCCTCGGCGAACTGCACCGGGCCCACTTGGCTTTGTCGAGCCTGCATTCGAACCTCGCGCCCGCGGTCGGTTCGGCCCTGAACCTGAACTTCGCCGTCGTCGCCGCGGAGCTCTTCTTCGGCCCGGCGGTGATCTTCACCCGGGGGGCGACCGGCGCCGGGGCCGCGATCGGGGTGGCGTTCGAGCCGGAGCTCGGAGAGCCGCCGCCGCCCGAGCCGGAACCGGTCCCGCCGCCGTCGCCACCACCGCCGCCGTTGTCGCCGCCTCCACCACCGCCGCCGCCGCCGGTTTCAGGTTCTTCGGCCAGCGTCGCCGATTCGCCGAGGCTCGAGGTGGATCCGGCGAGGGTCGCGGTGGCGGCGGCAAAGGTCCCCGTCGGTTCTTTCGCGAAGGTGACTTTCCAGTTGCCGCTGCCGTCGGCGGTCGCTTCGCCGAGGAAGCCGTCGATTTCGCCCGCCGACTGGTTCTGCTGGCGGAAGACGCGCACGGTGGCGCCGGGTTCGGCGGTACCGCTCGCGCTCGACTGCAAGGCGGTAGTGATCACCGGGGCGGCGAGGGTCGCTCCGACGATGAAGTTCTGGAAGTTGGCGCCCCGATTGCGCCGCACTTCGTTCTGGGTCGCTCCGGCTCCTTCCATCTTGATCCCGCCGAGGAAGTCCTGGATCACGTTTTCGGAGGCCGCGGTGTCGCCGCCGATCTGGTTCCCGGAGACGCTGAATTCCAGCGTGATCCCGGCGGCGCAGCAGCCGCTGCCGAAGAGTTTGTTGCCGAGGATCAGGTTGGGGCCGCTGCGCAGGACGATCGGGAAGTTGAAGGCGAAGCCGGCGGTGATCGTGTTGCCTTCGATCAGGGTGCCGGGCCCGAGCACCTGGATCCCGGTGGCGGGCGAGGTGGTGCTGGTCATCGCGATCCGGTTGTCGATGAGGCTGACCCCCGGATTCGCGCTGCCCGGTCGGCTCACCCGGATGCCGACGACTTCGGCGCCGACCGAGAGCGAGAGGTCCTGGAGCTTCGATTCGTCGGCCTTGAACACGAACACGGCCTGACCGGCGCTGTTGGAGCTGTCGACGCAGGCGACCGCGGTTCCGGCGTCGCAGTCGGCGCCGTCGATCGTCGTCGGCGTGGTGATTTCGGGCAGCGGCGCCGGTGAGATGGTGTCCCCGGGTTCGCCGTTGAAGACCGCCGGATCGAAGTTGATCGTGTCGATACCGACCGCCGATTCGTCCGCCCCTTCGATCGCCGCCCGCAGGGTGCATTCGCCGAGCGCCACGGCGCAGCTCACGCCCGGTTCGCCCTTGGCGGCGTCGCCGGTCACGTTCACGGTGAATTCGGCCGCCGAGGCCCAGGCCGGCGCGGCGAGCGCGCACAGGAGGGCGATCAGCGGGAGAACGAGACGAAGGCGGATGGCCACACGGTCAAGGTAGGCCGTCCGATCGGCAGTTCCCAGGGACCTAGGTCCCCTATCTCGGGGCAATCCGCGGCCGGCTCAGTACGGGAAGCCGCTGCCGCGCACGTGCTCGACCTGGCCGATGCCCTCGGTCGCCGAGCGGCCCTCGATGTCGTCCCACTCGTGCAGCATCCGCTTCAGGCGGGCGACGCCCTCGGGCGGGTGGGCGGCGACCGAGGCGGCCAGGGCGAGCGCCGACTCCTCGGTGGCGGCGGCGGGCGCGACCCGGTTCACGAGGTTGAGGCGAAGCGCCTCGTCGGGGCCGACCGTGCGCGAGGTCAGCAGCAGATACTTGGCGGCGGCGAGGCCGCAGAGGGTGACCAGCCGGGCCGGGCCGACCGGCATCCCGAGCGCCGCGCCGGGGAAGCGCATGCGCAGGTTGGAGCCGCCGACGCGCAGATCGCAGGCGATCGCCACCTCGGCGCCGCCGCCGACCACGTCGCCGTGACAGGCCGCCACGGTCGGCTTCGGGAAGGCGACGATCGTGTCGTAGAGATCCGAGAACTGCTGCATCCGCGCCACGTGCCCCTCGTGGTCGAGGTCCTCGCGCACGTCGGCGCCGGCCGAGAAGCCCATGTGGTCGGTCGAGGAGAAGACCAGCACGCGCACCGCGTCGTCGCCGCGCGCCACCGCCAGGTGCTCGAGCAGCTCGCTCAGCATCTGCGTGTTCATCGCGTTCCGCGCCTTCGGCCGGTCGAACCGGATCAACGCCACCCCGTCCTCGGCGACGCTGTAGGTCGTGGCGGTTGCGGAGTCGGTCGGGTCGCTCATGGCGGGGAAGTTATTGGAAGGTGTGCGATGGGGGCTGGGAAGGGACGGAGAGGGCGAGGGTACGCGTGAGGGAGACGTGACGTTCGTGAGTCTTCCGTGCCAGGCCCCAGGTTGATGGGCCGAAAACCCGCCTATATGTCCGGTTTTCGGCCCATCAACCTGGGAGTGTTGTGGAGGCGTGACGGGTCCCCCGCAAGCGCACCGTACCCACGCACTTCCCTCGAAAGCCTCCCGTCCCCGGCCATACGGGCCACGTAGTCCGCCGTCCCCCGCCGCCCGGGCCCGAACCCTCACCCAACGCGTTCGCGTTTCTCCGCGCTATCCGCGGGAAGCTGCCAGCTCACTCCCCGAGCCGTTCGACCAGCCTCTCGGTCTCGCGGACGGCGCGGTCGACCAGGTCCTCGACCTCGGCCGGGGGCTCGCGGAACTTGCCGAGGACCCAAGCGGAGACGATCTCGGGGTCGGTCGAGTCGGGCCGGCCGACGCCGATCCGGACGCGCCAGAAGTCGGCCGAGCCGAATCCCCGTTTGAGGCTCTTCAGGCCGTTGTGGCCGGCCAGGCCGCCGCCCTCGCGGACGCGGATCTCGCCGAACGGGATGTCGATCTCGTCGTGGAGGACGACGGTCGACTCGAGCGGGGCCTTGAGGGCGCCGCGGGCCGGGCCCGCCGAGTCGCCGACCGCGTTCATGTAGGTCTGCGGCAGGAGGATCGCGACGCGAGGGCCGCCAGGTCCGGTGCGTCCTTCCCAGAGCTCGCCCTTGTACTTGGAGCGCGGCTTGCCGAGGTCCCAGCGGCGGGCCAGCTCGCGCCCGACGTCGAAGCCGATGTTGTGGCGGTCACGCGCGTGCTCGGGCCCGGGGTTGCCGAGGCCGACGATCAGGATGCGGTCGCCGTCGCCCTCTCGACGGCTGAAGATGGACATGGCCCTAGTGACCCGGCATCAGCCGGAGAGGGCTACTCGCCCTCGGAGTCGCCGCCGGAGTCGCCCTCGCCCTCGGCGGCGGCCTCGCCACCACCGTCGCCCTCGCCCTCGCCGATGACCTCGGTCTCCTCCTCGACCTCGGGCGCGGCTTCTTCTACGCGCGGCGGCGAGAGGGTGGCGATGGTGACCTCTTCGGGGTCTTCGACGATGAAGGTGACGCCGTTCGGCGGGGTCACGACGGAAAGCTGAAGGGTGTCGTTGATCTCCATCGCGGAGACGTCGACGACGATTTTGTCCGGGATGTCGGTGGGCAGCGCTTCCACGGTGACTTGATGGGTGACGTGCTCGAGCACGCCGCTGGCCTTCACCCCGGGCGCGTCCTCGGCGCCCTCGAGCTCGATCGCGACTTCCGCCTGGATCGCCTCGTCGAGTTTGACCTCCTGGAGGTCGATGTGGCGGAGCGTGCCGCGCACCGGGTGCAGCTGCTGCTCCTTGATCACGACCGGGCGCGCTTTGGCGCCGTCGATCGAGATGTCGAACAGCGCGGCGCCCTCGGCGATCACGCTGCGGACGTCCCGTTCGGAGACCTGGAAGGCGGTCGCCTCGGAGCCGCCGGAGTAGACGACACCGGGGACGAGGCCCTCGCGACGCATGCGACGGGCGTTGCGGGAGCCGAAATCGGCCCGCGGGGCAACTTTCAGAGTGGTGCGTGCATCAGCCATCGGGTCAGACAGGATAGAGAATCGGCGCAGAAAGCAGTCTGTGGCAAGCTCTGGGGCATGCCGGACGAAGCGAAGATCCCCAAGGGGAGGTTTCGTCGGTCGGCCAAATTGGGGTCGATCATCGGGACTCAGGGGGCCCGTTACGCGGGTACCAAGGCCGCCAACGTCGCCCGCTCGGAAGAGCAGGGGAAGGAGCGACTGGAAGAGCGCCACCTGGAAACGGCGATGAAGATGGTCGGCGCGCTGGGCCAGATGAAGGGTGCGGCGATGAAGCTCGGGCAGTTCGCCTCCTTCATCGACACCGAGTTCATCCCCGAGGAGTACCGCGAGATCTACCAGGAGCAGCTCGGGAAACTGCGCACCGACGCGCCCGCGATGCCGTGGGAGCAGGTGGTGAAGGTGCTGGAGGAGGAGTACGACGGCGAACCGCTGTCGGAGTACTTCGCCGAGATCGAGCACGAGGCGTTCGCCGCCGCCTCGATCGGCCAGGTCCACCGGGCCGAGCTGCTCGATGGCCGCCAGGTGGCGGTGAAGATCCAGTACCCGGGGATCGCCGAGGCGATGGAGGCCGACCTGCGCAACGCGGGGACGATCGTGCGGCTGGCGAAGGCGATCGCTCCCGGGCTCGACGCGAAGGCGATCGCCGAGGAGATCCGCGAACGGATGATGGAGGAGCTCGACTACGAGTACGAGGCGCAGAACCAGCGCACCTTCTCGCGCGCCTACCGCGAACATCCCTTCATCTACGTGCCGGAAGTCGTCACGCGGATCTCGCGCCGGCGGGTGCTGGTCACCGAGTTCGTCGAGGGGATCGGCTTCGACGCGATCCGCGAGCTCCCCCACGAGCAGCGCAGCCGCTTCGGCGAGATCGTCTTCCGCGGCAGCTTCGGCTCGATCTACCACCTGCAGCACTTCAACGCCGACCCCCACCCCGGCAACTACATCCTGATGGATGACGGGCGGGTCGCCTTCCTCGATTTCGGGATGACGAAGAAACTCGACCGCGAGCAGATCCTGCTCGAGCAGCGCGCCTTCGACGCCGCCTCGCGCGACGACCCGGACGCCTTCCGCGCGGCGCTGCACGAACTCGGCTTCGTGAAAAACCCCTCGAAGCTCGACGCCGAACGGCTGCTCCAGCACATGCACGCGATCGGCGGCTGGTACGTCGAAGACCGCGAGGTCGAAATCGACGCCAAGATCGTGATGAAGATCATCGAGGCGACGAACGACCCGCGCTCGGAGTACTTCGACCTGATGCGGCGCGAGTCGATCCCCGCCGACGAGCTGATGGGACGGCGGATGGAGATCGGCGTGGTCGCGGTGCTCGGGCAGCTGCGGGCGAAGCGAAACTGGCACCGGATCCTGCGCGAGTGGGTCTACGCCGACGCGCCGGCGACCGAGCTGGGGCGCCAAGAGTGGGAGTACTTCGAGGAGCGGGGGCTAAAGCGAACCCCCGGTCTCGCCGAAACTCCTTGACATGAAGCGAATCAAACGCGGTTGGGCGCTGACGAAGAAAAGCTGGGCGCTCCTCAACTCGCACCGTGAACTCGTCCGTTTCCCGCTCTACGGCGGGATCGCCACGATCATCCTCGGCCTGATCACCCTCGGTCCGGGCGCCTTCGCGCTGGACAAGCACTCCTACGGGATCGGCATCCCGCTGGTCGTGATCGGGATCTACGTGCTGAGCGTGGTCGGCATCTACTTCAGCGTCGGGCTGGCCGCCTGCGCCGACCTGATCTTCCGCGGCCAGAACGCCACGGTCGGCGACGGGATGGCGGTCGCCAACTCGCGCCTCTCGGCGATCTTCGGCTGGGCGGCGCTCTCGACCGCGATCGCCGTGATCATCGGCGCGCTGGAGAACCAGGGCGGCGCGCTCGGCGACATCGCGGGCCGTCTGGTCGGCGCCGCCTGGTCGCTCGTCACCTTCCTCTCCGTCCCGGTGATCGCGATCGAGGGCACCGGCCCGTTCGCCACCCTGAAGCGCTCCGCCTCGCTGTTCAAGGAACGCTGGGGCCAGCAGATCACCGGCAACATCGCGATCGGCGGCGCGGTCTTCCTGATCGGCTTCCTCCCCGCCGTGATCCTGATCGTGGTCGGCGTCGTGATCTGGCCCTCGACCGGGATCGCCGGCGGGGCCCTGATCGTGATCGGCGCGCTGATCCTCTGCGTCGCGCTGCTGGTCTCGAAGGCGCTCAGCGGCATCTTCGGCGTCGCCCTCTACCGCTACGCGCTGGAAGGCGAGGTCGTCGGCGGCTTCACCCAGGAAGACCTGGAGAGCGCGGTCAAGCAGAAGCGCGGCGCGAAGCACACCGGCGCCACCCCGGGCACGGTCTGAAGTAGCCCGCGCGCCGCTGGTCGAGGCTCCCACCGACGCCGCCACCGCGGTGCTGGGAGCGATGCGGGCGGTAGCCGCAGCCCCTGCGGCGGGGGACGGTCGCGTCCCGGGCGTCTCGCGGCGGTCCTGGCAGGTTGTGACCGCCGCGAGACGCCCGGGACGCGAGGCTTTGCGGGAGAAGTGCGCAGGCTCCGTGCGCATCCGGGGAAAGACGTCACGCCTCCACCACGCCCCCAGGTTGATGGGCCGAAAAGC
>ERZ778021.3208-NODE-3208-length-12345-cov-5.292840_pt1 | contig 12345 bp, 12 predicted proteins | sample MGYA00375751_ERZ778021 | MGnify/ENA primary metagenome ERZ778021 (study PRJEB29350, sample SAMN05389814) | bioreactor metagenome | isolation source: Thiocyanate stock bioreactor | place: South Africa: University of Cape Town | collected 2013-08-29 ... | reverse complement strand
TGCGCCAGGTGGTCGGGAATCACGAACTCGGCTTGCGAGCTGCGTGTCTCAACCAGCAGGTAACGCGCCACCAGGGCCGCCAGCGATGGACTGTGTCCTCGGATGATGCGCAAAGCCAAGTCGACGTGGGCCAAAGCGGCACCCGCTGTGGTGAAGCGTGTCGTGTTCACGATCATGCGGGACTCATCCAGCGTGACGTTTGGATAGCGCTGCCGAAACATTGGCCCCAGCCACCATGACGTGGTCGCCTGGTGGCCGTCGAGCAGGCCACTCTCTGCGAGCAAAAAACCACCAGAGCAGGCGGTGCCGAGGTGTGCGCCAGCGGTGGACCACTGCTGCAAGGCCGCGACCGCGTCAGGCACGTCGGGTCGTGCGAGTCGCGCAGCGAGTGTGTCAGGCATCTTGTCGCCAAACGCGGGCATGAGCACGACGTCAGGTTCAGGCACATCGCGCGCAGGGACGACGGGGACCGTCAATCCTTGCGCAGTCCGGATGCGACGCCGCACGGCCACCAGCGTGATCTCGATGGGTGCGGGAGCCTGTGGCAGCGAACCCGCCATGGCGTTGGCCAAGCCGAGGGTGTCAGTCAGCGCGGCAAGCCCCAGATCAAACACACCATCAGAAACAAGCAAATGCACCTTCATGGCAGAAATGATATCAATATTGTCATTCCTGCCGATAGATAGAAATACCAGCCAGGCCTAGACTGCACACCAATCCATTCCTTCACCCACGTTCCCATTGACCAAAGGATCACACCATGACCAAGCTCGCCCTATTTGTTCGCCTCGAAGCCAAACCCGGACAGGAGGCTGCGCTGGCCGACTTCCTAGCCAGCGCACTTCCGCTCGCTAACGCCGAGTCCGGCACCACCGCTTGGTTCGCATTGAAGTTTGGCCCTTCGACCTTCGGTGTGTTCGATGCCTTCGCCGATGAGGCAGGTCGCCAGGCACACCTTGACGGTCAGATCGCAGCGGCCTTGATGGCCAATGCAGCGACCTTGCTCAGTTCTCCACCCAACATCGAGAAGGTCGAACTGCTTGCCGTCAAGCTGCCTGCGTGATGACAACCCACTTTGACCGCATCAGGGCGCGCTGAATGTTTCAGCTGAGCGTTGAAGCGCGCGCGCGCGGGACATCATTCGGTGATTGACCGCAAGTGGCCGGGAGTGGCCGGGAGTGTTGGCTGGCTATCCACCTTACAGCAGTCGTTTGTGTGATGCCGCCCTAGCCGTTTGCCTGGGCGGCCCCTCCCTTCAGGCGATCAGATTTCGGTCTGCTCAGAGATCTCCAGGGCATCGTCGACCTCGATGCCGAGATACCTCACCGTCGATTCCAACTTGGAGTGCCCGAGAAGCAACTGGACAGTTCGCAGATTCTTGGTTCGACGATAGATGAGCGTGGCCTTCGTCCTGCGCATCGAGTGCGTACCGTAATCGGCACGGTCCAGTCCAAGCTCATCGACCCAATGCCCGAGGATGCGCGCGTACTGCCGGGTGCCCAGATGTGGGGATGCGTGAAGGCGGCTGGGAAACAGGAAGTCCTCAGGCTTCAGCTCAGCCTGCTTGATCCAAGCCTGAAGAGCCTCCCGAGTCGCCAGCGTGATTTCGAACTGCACCGGGCGCTGGGTCTTGTGCTGCATAACGATTGCACGCGTTGCCATCTGATCACCGTGACACACATCCCGGACCTTCAGTGCGACCAGATCGCAGCCCCGAAGCTTGCTATCGATGCCTAGGTTGAAGAGGGCAAGTTCGCGCACTCGGTGCTCCATTTGTAGACGAACACGGAGCGCCCAAATGTCCTTCAGCTTGAACGGGGCCTTCTGCCCGACGATCTTGCCCTTGTTCCATGGCTCGCGATGAGCCGTATTTGTAGCTGATCCCATGATGGTCTCCCATCGAGTTGACGGCCGACCAAGATGCGCCTCCCGGCAACAAAGGCGCTTGCTCTAGGTCAAGACGCCCTCGTGCTGCCCAGCCACGCGGAACGGCTGCTGTCCTGCACGGGCCGACACTGTCACTATCGGCCATGAGCCGTCGCTGATGGAATCAAGAAGCAGACATTCAACGCCTGCGTTAAGGGGCGACAAGCCGCGCAGCGGGTTGGCGTCCCCTTGAACAACCAGTTAGGCTGATGGCATATGCTAAGACGGATGAGCACGCGCTGTACTGTTTATGGGGAGGTAATGCTTGGCTGTTGCATGACTGCTAGTTAAAACGCTGCATCTGCTTCAAGCATTAGAAAGATGATGTCCGCACATGTTAGATCGTTATGAATGATTTTTCTTCCATTGTCTGCTGGCGAATAGGTGAGGCCAAAGTGTGCTGCGGGTGGAATTGATGGAAACATGTGTATGGTTCCGCCATGACTCATTGTGTCCCGCACCACTGCCGCGAACTGGAGCACCGAGGGCCACTTTCCGCCTTTTCTTTTGCCATGAGAAGTCTCGATCGCAGCCAAGTTTGTTTCCCAAAAGCCAGTAAACATTGCCTGAGCTAGCCCCTCAAAAGTTTCGGCAATAGCATCAGTGCTGGAGCCTGTGATCTGATTGAAGGTGGAAGAGATCAGATATGGGATTGGAGTGTTGCGATTGCTTTGAAGAAAAACTGCCCGAAGTAGGTCGTCAGGGATAAAATCTATATTTTTCTTGCTCGCCTTGCCTTCAAAGGAATTTGTTGGGTACTGCGGGGCTCCGTTTTCGATATGAGGGGCAAATGAAGTAGCTTGTTGATTGTGGTAGACGCGTAGGTAGCTGCCGATTGAAGATGTGGCTACAACAAAATCGAGCAAGTACTGATGGCATCGATGCGATGGGTCAATGAACTGAACATTTGGAATGTTGTGAATCGACATGCCCAATCCTTAAGGTTTGCAACGCACTAGAAGGCCTAACGAATGAAAGGGACTTCCCCGTCCCAAGCGCAGCGCGCATTTGCGCAGAACGGCAACCAAGTGCCACGATGGGAAGTGCGATCTCTCATCAACACGCTTGTTTTATGGAAGGGGAAGTCCATGACCATCGTAACCGTAGGAATCGACCTGGCAAAGAACGTCTTCGCCGTTCACGGCGTGGATGCTGCTGGTAAACCTGTCCTGGTGCGCCCCAGCGTGGCCCGAGACAAACTGCTGGAACTCATCGCCGCCTTGCCCCCGTGCCTGATCGGCATGGAAGCGTGCTCCGGCGCACACCACTGGGCCAGGGAATTCGACAAGCTCGGCCACACCGTGCGCCTGATGGCCCCCAAGTTCGTCGCGCCCTACCGCCTCTCGGGCAAACGTGGCAAGAACGATGCTGCCGACGCTGCGGCCATCTGCGAAGCCGTCACCCGGCCCCAGATGCGCTTCGTGCCCCTCAAGACCATCGAACAGCAAGGCCAACTGATGGTGCATCGCGCCCGCCAGGGATTCGTGGAGCAGCGCACCGCCACCCTCAACCGCATCCAGGGCCTGCTGTCGGAACTCGGCATTGTGCTGCCCTTGAAGGCAGCCACCGTGCGGCGCGAAGCACTGGCTTGCCTCGAAGACCTGCCCGGCTGGGCCAACACCGTCATCGGCGACCTGCTCGGTGAAGTCACCCGACTGGATGAACGCATCGCCGAATACGACCGCCACATCGCCTTCATGGCCCGCCACAGCACGCAGGCGCAGCAGTTGATGCAACTGAGCGGCATAGGCCAGACCACCGCCATGGCCCTCATCAGCACCGTAGGCAACGGCCACGACTTCGTCTGCGGGCGCAGCTTCAGCGCCTGGCTGGGCCTGGTGCCGGGGCAATACAGCTCGGGCGGCAAACAGCGCCTGGGGCGCATCACCAAGGCAGGAGACGCCTACCTGCGCAGCCTGCTCGTCATGGGAGCACGGTCCGTGCTGGCAGCCGCCATGAACACCCGAGCGCCTAAGCAAGACCCCATCAGCCGCTGGGCGCGCAGCCTGGCCGAGCGGCGGGGCTACTGGCGCGCGGTAGTGGCGATAGCCGCCAAGAACGCTCGAATGTGCTGGGCGGTGCTGCAGCGGGGAGAGAGCTTCAAGATGCCCGCCTGAGCCGATCAGGCCAAGCAAGACAAACAACGCAAGCAAGACAAGCCCAACAGATCAGGAATCCGCCGCGTGAAGGCAGTCGTTGATGTGCAAAAGGTTGGACCTGCGCTGGGGAATGCTCGGTTAACTGGAGGGGAGCCATGGGAGAGATCCCAAGACCCGACTAACGAATGGAGCCCCCGGCGCGCGTCTTTCATCAGGGTTTGCTGTCAACAGAATAGGCAGCGCAATGACCGTTTGTAGTCACGCCGTCCGCACCGTTTGCCAAGAAGCATCGACGCACTGCACGCGCAAGGCTGGGAACTGAGCTGAAACCGTTGAAGACCATGCCTGGGTCTATCGCTGCGCGATAAACCCAGGGGGGAAGTATTGCTTGCGAATGTGGGGAAGCCCTTGTAGCCTGAATTAAGCCGCGCCGCGAAGCGGCGTCGGCTTGAATGAATTGTTAGGCGGTACCGCAGCTAGCCTAAACGAAATGCTTTTCAATAAACTCATATTCATAATCCCCCTGGGTAATCAACTCCTCTGAGAAGGAGTCAGCGAGAATCTCGTGAAAGACGTCGTGATTGGAAACCACGTAATGACGCCCTCTCGGCTTAAGAGGTGACCCCGCATACGTATAGGCTTTGTGGGCTTCAATTGGCCACTGTGAGTCAGTCAATTCCACGATAAAGCTGGTCCCCTGCTCGGGGTAGATTCCGATGGCGGGACTGCAATTCGTCCTGGCGCTTCTAACAGAGCGTGCGCCTTCAAATAGAAGCTTCACAAACGATGGCTTGATTGCTCCACTCTCCACTAAAAGATAGACGGCACAGTCTTGGCTCGTATAGACAAGAACGGCGTCCTCAATGTGGTCGTGCTGATACTTCAACGAAATGGCGATTCCTGACCGCATCCATATCTCCGTTCCGGGGCTGGTTGAACAATGCCGCAGCTTGAAGTACCGCCTAACGCACGAATTCAGCCGCCGCCGTAGGCGGTCGGTTGGAATGAATTGTTAGGTTTTTTGGGCTTTAAAGGATTCTTTAACAGCAGCCAGTATGGTTTTGTATGCAGATGCAATCTGAGATGCTTGAGTAGACGCTGCTTTAGTCTCGGTAGCCAAATATTTTCCATTCAAGGCAGCAACCAAGATTTCTGTTGCAAGTTCTTCTGCGGACTTCGACACTGAATTCTCCAGTTGATGATTGATTCGTGAAAGCTAACGTAATGTAGACCGCACCAAGCCGCAGGCCATATCTGGCGCGTGCAGGCTAAATTGGCACGAAAAAAACGCGGAAAGGGGCTTGTAGCCTAGCTTGACGGCGCGTATGCTGTATGAGAATATAGCACTAAATTCAGCCATGAAACCCGCCGCCCCTCCTGTGTTGCGCGCCACACGGTTGCTGGACCGGGTCCGTGAGCGAATTCGCTTCAAACACTATAGCCTGCGCACCAAGCAGGCCTACGTGCAGTGGGTGCGCATGTTCGTGAAATGGCACTGCTTGCGGCATCCACGAGACATGGGGCAGCTGGAAATCGAAGGTTTTCTGACCATCATGGCTGAATGACGGCTTTGGAGCTTCTAGCTGGATGGCGGCTCAGGGTCGATCTGCGTCGCGCGCAGACTGCGCAGCGGTCACCCGGAAACTCCGCATGTGAACATCAGGCCCAATGACCGGCTCCGGGTGCGAAGGCGTCAGCCAGACTGCGTCAAGTCGTTCGACCGCTTCTGGCACCAGCAGTCACAGGGGGTGCCATGGTCGAACGTCCGAGATCAGCCTTGAGCAGCCCTTGCTAGGTGAGCGCCTGTTCTGCAGCGGTTGCAGTCGTTGCTATCAATGAATCGAACGGCTGTTTTAGTTGAGATACCTGACGTCCCCTCCCGATGTATAGCGAGCGAGATGGGGAGTAATGTGCATTTCCTCTTTTCATCTCCAATGTGCCGGAGCAGGCAGGCACGTATCACTGCCCACCACATGCGCTCAAGACAGGTTTTAGTCGCTTTGCGCTCAATGCGCTGGAAACGCCAGCAGGTATTCATAACTCTGGCTTGTCGTGCGCGCATCCCCTGCCACCGGCTGGCGTAGGATGGCCAGCAACTGGTTGCTGCCCGCCGCCGGGCGCACGGTGACCAGGCCTTGCGCGTCGGTCGTCTGGGCAGCACCTTTTTCGCCCAGTGACACGCGCACGCCTTCGGTGGGCTGGCCGTGCAGCAGCACCTGGAACTGCACTGCGTCGCCTGCGTGGGGCGTGCGGTGCGACAACGCCACGATCTCAAAGGTCTGCTCCAGAGGCTTCTTGGAGATCACGCCCCACTGGATGAAGGTCTTGTGGAACTTGACCGCGTGCACTCCGCTGGTGGCGCCGGGGTTGTCGTTCATCGGTTTGTTCACCATGGGCCCATCGCCCACTTTGCTGAAAAAGCCATTGTCGAAATGCGCTGCTAGCAGCGCTGCCTGACGCTCGGGCACCACGCGCAGGCCGCCGGGGCGGGGCTCGGTGCGCACCGTGATCTTGCGGCCGCGCAGGTCGTAGGCGTCCACGCTCTGCAGTTTTTCGGCGGGATAGGTTTCGAGCTTGCCTTCGTGCCCGCCGAACTGCACGGTGTAGCCGCCCTGGGCGTCGGCCTCCAGCCAGACGTTGTGGGCATGGCCGAACGGCGCGGTGCAGAGCAAGGCCGTTGCAAGGCACAGGGTGCGGGCGATGGAGCGGTGGTGTGGGTTCATGGAGTGCGAAACGGACGGGTTTTAGAACTGGGCCTGGATGCCGACTTTGAGCGTGCGCGGCGCGCCCGGTGCAAACACCTGCGTGCCGCCGATCACCGATGCCGACGTGGCATACACCTTGTCTGCCAGGTTGGCGACGGTGGCGTAGACCTTGTAGCGGCTCGCGGGCACGGCGTAGTTCACGCCTAGGTCCCAGGTGGCGTAGCCGCCATAGAACACGCTGTTGTCGGCGTTGACTGCGTAACGGCCCACGCGACGCCAGGTGAGGGTGCCTTCCCACTGGCTGGCAGGGCGCCACGCAACGGTGGCGGTGGTGGTGCTGCGCGGCACACCGGCCACCTGTTTGCCGATGAGCGCCGCATTGCCGTTTTGCGTGACGCGCGACTGGGCGCTGCCCCAGGCAATGTTGACGTCCACGTTTTTGTGCACCGCCCACAGCGCGCTGGCTTCCACGCCGCTGCGGCGGGTGGCGCCGTAGTTCTCGTACACGCCCAGCGCCACGGTTCGGATCTCGTCAGACGATTTCAAACGGTAGGCGGCCACATCCAGCACCACGCCCGCCAAGGGTTTGATCTGCGCGCCCAGCTCCGTCTGGCGGAATATGTTCGGGTCCAGCTGCGCCGCGCCCAGCGCGTACTTGGCAAAGGTGCTGGGCAGTGCAAAGCCCTCCGACCAGTTGGCGCGCAGCAGCACACCGGGCGCGACCTGCGAGCGCACGCCCAGCTTGGGGCTGGCGTGCGACATACGGGCCAGCGGGCCGCAGGGGTCGGTGGCGGTCTCGGCACCGTTCTTCGTGCAATCCCCCGTGAAGCGGTCCCACCGCAATCCGGCCGAGGCCTGCAGCAGCGGGTGGATGGGCGCGTCCAGCTCAGCGAAGGCACTCAGGCTGTTGAGCCGGGAGGTGCGGTCGTTGATGGCCGGGTTCACGCGCACGCGCTGCTGTAGGCCGTCAAAGTATTGGTAGTCGGTGGATTCGCGGAAGGTCTCGAAACCCGCCACCCAGTTCAGTGGTGTGAGCGTCGTGGTGTGGCGGCCGTTCAGGCTGGTGCCCGCGCCCACCACGCTGCGGTCGTAGCTTTCCTCGCGCTGGCGCCAGGTGGTGGCATTGACGGGGCGGCTGAACCAGCGGGTAAACGTCTGCTGCGTGGTGTAGGCAAAGCCCAGCCACTTCACCTCGGGTGCCGGCGTGTACTGCACGTCGGTGCGCAGGGTGGCGAAGCTCTTCTTGGCACCGTCGTTCATCGCGCGCGGATCTACGCCGTAAGGGTTGGTGGCGAACTGCGTCGCCGTCACGTAGCCGGGCGAGTCGCCTTCCGAATGGTGAAGGCGGCCTGACAGCGCCAGTTCCAGGCCGGGGGTAATGGCCTTGCTCCAGCGCGCGGACAGGGTGTTGCGTTCCAGGTCGGACTGCGCCCGAAAGCCGCTGGTGCGGTAGTGCTGCGCGGCAAGGTTCAGCGATTCGCCTTCGCCCAGCTTCAGGCCCAGTGCGGCCTGTGCGTCCAGCGTGCCGTGGGCACCCAGGCTCACATCCACGTCCTTGTATTCGCCATGCTTGCGCGTCTCCACTGCCAGCAGACCTGCGCGGTTGAAGTTGCCATACAGCGCAGACACGGGCCCCTTGTAGGCCGTGAGCCGGTCAATCTCCAGCGGCACGATCACGTTCAGGTCCACATAGCCATCGGCGTGTGACATGGCCTCGTTGAGCGGAATGCCGTCCAGCACCACACCCACATCGCCTCCATGCCCACCACCGCCAAAGCCGCGCATCACGATGGCATCGCCCACGCCCGAGAGCTGGTAGTTCTGCACGTTCATGCCGGGTACCTGGCGCAGCAGGTCCTGCGGGTGGCTGATGTGTGCGTTCTGGATGTCTTGCGTCTCCAACGTGGTGGTGGAGTACGCGGCCGAGGCGCCGCGCGCCGTCTGGCCCTTGACCTCGATGTCGCCAAGGGTGGGGACGGCTTGTGCTGTATTGGTGCTTTGGGCGCTGGCTTGGTGCGTGCCAACCAGGCTCAGCAAGCAGGCGGCTAACAGTTGGTGCAATGGGAAGCGCGGGCGGGGGTGTTGGAGGGTTGTCGTCATAGAAGTTCGCCTGTTTGTGTGAAGAAAAAAGCAAACTTCATACCGAAAGACGCCACTCTGCGCGTCCGTACGCCACCCGGCGTATGCGAGGGGCGTGGGGATTCAGGGCGCCGAGCGGCTCAGCCGTGGCTGTGCGGGTGCCCGTGTTCGTGCGGATGGTCCGGCTTGACCATCACCACGTTCAGCAGCCCGTGGTGTACGCCGCGCTCTGCCATCAGCATGTCGGCAAAGCGGCGCACGGTGCCCACGGGGCCTTTGAGCATCACGGTTTCGATGCACTGATCGTGGTCCAGGTGCACATGGGTGGTGGCCAGGGTCAGGTCGTGGTGGTCGTGCTGCAGGCGCGCCAGGCGGTCCGACAGCTCGCGTTCATGGTGGTTGTAGACGTACGAGAGGTTAGCCACGCACAGCCCTTCGGCATCGCGCTGCTCCTGCACGCGCGCCAGGTGCGTGCGCAGCACGTCGCGCACGGCTTCGGAGCGGTTGCCGTAGCCGCGCTCCGCGATCCAGTGGTCGAACTCGTGGGCCAGGTCGTCGTCGATGGAGATGGTGAAGCGTTCCATGTGGGGAAATTGGACCTCTGTTGTCGACTCGGGATTCTCTCCTAGGGAGCTGCTGTCCGAGAATTCGGCTAAGACAAGGCTTACCCCAATTCAATCAGGTCCGTCTCCAACTGCACACGCATATCCGAAAGAAGTTGATGCGCAAAACTGGTGAGCGGCTGGCCGGAGGGCATAGCCAGGTTGCAGTGGCATTCCAGTCGCTCTGAAGTGCGCCAAAGTATCACGTCGCTGCCCAGATAGTCGCAAGCCGTGACGGCATTGACGATACCAGCGTCCACGGCCTGGCGCACTATTTCACAAATCGAGATGGTGTACTGCGTGTTCACCGCCACCGTCTACCCGCACGACCTAGACCGCCAGCGAGCGGTGCATCTGGACCACTACACCGGCCAGCCGTTGCTCGGTATGTCTTACGCCGACTACGGCCCGCTGGAGCATTAGCTGGAGTGGGGCGCAGCCAATCAATTGCTGCTGGTGGCGGTGTGTAAGAGCGTTGTGCTGGTGTGCATTTCGGGCGCGGTGAGGTTGTTCAAGCGCCGAGCTGCGGCGGTGTGGGCGTGCTGCCGTTGCCTTCCCGGCGTCGTGCTTTGTGGGCAGTGACTGCTATGCTGGTGAGGGTGGGGTGGTGTTTCCGTTGATGGGGGGCTAGGTTGCGCTGACGTGGTTGTGGTGCGTTGCTTGCAGCCGTGAGTCATCGCCCTCAGCAGGTTCCCCACCAAGCTCGTTTAATTCAGCGAGAGATCGAACCCGGTCCGCGCACCTCCTGAGAAATCTCGAACCGAGCACATCTGCGGATTCTTTGGTACTGGGTGGGAGGCCGCGAGTAACAGCAAAAGGAAGGCACAAAGCGCGCATAGCTGAAGAATCCGACTCAGAGGATGGTTTGCACTTACGCGTTGCCTTGTGCGATGGCGCTTGGTTTGCAATCGCATTTTTCTGTGCGGTCCACGCTCTGGATCCCGTGCTGAATGGCGCGGCTGCACGCAGGTGAGTTGCAGTTTATGCATGCAGTTGAGGATTCACTAACCGGTAGCTTCGGCCGCTCCTGTCCAGTGGAAGCAACGCGCCTTCTTTCACCAGCAAGCCCACTTCTCGGCTCACGGTCTCGTGCTTGAGGTCCATCATGGCGCCCATCTCCTCGCGCGAAAAGAGGATGGTCACTGTGGGGTCTGCGTCATCTCGCATTTTCAGGATGAACTGGCGCACCCGTTGGCGCGCGGGGCCAAAGTTCACGTCTGCCAGCCAGTCGTCGGTGCTTTTGAGTGCCTGCTGCCACTTTTGCATCAGCCGCGTGTGCAGCCGGGGCGAGTGCTGGGCAAGGCGGTGGACGACTTCCAGCGGAATCCGGCACAGCGCGGTGTCCGTCAAGGCCACGGCATCGCTGTCGTAGCTGCCAGTCGCCAGCGCTTCCAGGCCTGCAATGTCACCGGGCCGCACGATGCGTGTGACCCGTTCGCGCCCGTCGGGCGTCACGCGCATCAGCTTGACCAGGCCGGAGCGCACCATGAAGATGCCCGCCGCCGCGCCCCGCTCGGCATAGATCTTTCGTCCAGTGGCATAGTGAAAGTCGTCAATGGGCGCGTGGAAGTGCGCGAAGTCTTCTTCCGTCAGGTCCGCAAACAGCCCGAGCTTGCGCAGTCCACACGACATGCAGTGGGAGGTGCCTTGCCAGGCAGATTCGTTTTTGATGGGAATCATGTGATTGCTCCTGACTCTGGCCTTGTCCGGCCAGAGTCAGTTCATCCTTTCTTCTTACTTGCTCTTGCTCACCATGTGCTCGACGACTTTGCGGATGTCGTCGTCCGAACAGTCCGAGCAACCGCCTTTGGCTGGCATGGTGTTGATCCCTTTGAGCGCATGCTCCAGCAGCTTGTCGTTGCCCTGCGCAATGCGGGCACTCCAGGCCGCCTTGTCGCCCAGCTTGGGAGCGCCTGCCGCACCGCTGGCATGGCACGCCGCGCACGATGCGGTGTAGATCGCATCGGCGGTTCTGGCGGCTGCCGGTGCTGCGGGTGCTGCCGCCACGACCGCAGTGCCTACCGGCTTGATGCGGTCATTGAGCTGGATTTGTGCGGCCAGGGTTTCGCCCCTGGCGTTCTTCACCACGTAGTGAAAGTACGTGGCAATGTTCACCATGTCTGCATCGCTCAAGGGTTTGGCCATGGCTGCCATGGTGGGGTCTGGCCGCTGGCCGTTGCGGTAGGCCTGCAGTGCTTTGATCAGGTACGTCCTGTCTTGCCCCGCAAGGTGGGGGGTGCCCGCAATTTTGGACACGCCGTTTTCGCCATGACAGGCAAAGCACGCCTGCGCGCGTTTTTGGCCCGCCGCAATATCGGGAATCTGCGCCAGGGCAGAGCTGCCGCCCATGACGGCGCCGAAAAAGCCGAGGGCGAGCCATGCCCATTGTTGGATGGTGTTCATCGTGTGGTTCCTCAAGTTACAGAGCGAAGGCATTGCGCATCCAGATGGCGATGCCGTAGGCGAAAAAGATGGCGATCCATAGCCCCAGCACGGCCACGGCGGCAGTGCCCATGCGGGCCACGGTTTTGTCGGCGGTGTACAGGCCCTGCACCCGCCCGGCGCGGTAGATCGCCATCAGGAAGAAGCCGCCCACCAGCCCGCCCACCCCGAGGAAGGTGGAGAAGAAAAGCGCCATCGAGGGCCAATCGGCGTGTACGGTGTAGTCGCGGATGTCATAGCCGAAGGGCAGCATGTAGCGGATGCGGATGAGTTCGCGCCACACCGCCAAAATGCCCAGCACGCCCAGCCCTGCCAGCAGCGTGAGGTAACCATGGGTCTGGTCGGCCTTTTGGCGCAGCCATGCGACACATGCCAGCAGCGATGCGGCCAGCAGCCAACCCACGGGGTGCCAGGCAAGGCCCGTGGCGCTGGGGTGCGCAAACTGCCAGGCCAGCAGCAGCACGAACGAGATCACCAGCCCCCGCACCGCCA
>ERZ778021.3198-NODE-3198-length-12399-cov-3.577609_pt1 | contig 12399 bp, 8 predicted proteins | sample MGYA00375751_ERZ778021 | MGnify/ENA primary metagenome ERZ778021 (study PRJEB29350, sample SAMN05389814) | bioreactor metagenome | isolation source: Thiocyanate stock bioreactor | place: South Africa: University of Cape Town | collected 2013-08-29 ... | reverse complement strand
CCCGGAACGCTATATTACCGGTCTCGTTGTTGAAGTCCGCTTCTATGGTCTCTACTTTACCGTCCTGGTTAAAGAGCTGCTGGTTGGCCATCAACAACTGCACCCTGTCCAGGTTATGAGTGGACGCGTTCGATTTATAGTTCAGGTATTCCGCCTCCGGGACATTGAAGTACACCCACATCTGGCTGTTATCCGACAGCGTCGTTATCAGGTCGCCTTCTTCCACGAGGCTGCCCAGCTTCAGGTTCAGGTGATCCACAAAGCCATCAAAAGGGGCTGTAATTCTTGTAAACTGCAGATGCGTCTGGGCCAGCGCCAGCTCTGCCTTCGCCTTGCTGAGCTTTGCCTTTGACATTGCGAGCTCATTGGGAGAGACGACATTCTTTTCGGCCAGGAGCTTCGTATTCTGCAGTTCGATGTTCGCGGCTTCTACTTCTGCCTGCGCTTTATCATATTCCGCATTGTAAAGCAGCGGCATGATCTGGAAAAGCAACTGGCCTTTTCTCACATACTGTCCTTCATCTACATATACTTTTTCCAGGTAGCCGCGCTCCTGGGATCTTACCTCAATATGCCGGATAGATCTTACCTGGCTTACATACTGCTTTACAATGACCGTATCGGTCTGCAGGGGCGTGGTAACAAGAAACTTCGCGGTTTCCTTATTATCCTTATGCTGTTTGCACGCCGTGAAGCACACGAGCACAACCAGCCCTGCAAGCATGAGCTGTTTTTTCATACTTTCTTTGCTTGGGATTTAGCTTGATAAATAAAAAATAAATGGGGAATGGTTACTTACAGAGATCGTACAGGCATATCAGCCGGCCTGACCGTCCATAAACTCTTAAGGCCACCAAAGCGGCCATCATGCAACCTACACAGCAGTATCAGCTACTTCTGAAGGGTACACCAAAAAACTTGTAATAATCAGATCCGGAATATCTGGTACCGGATGTATAGATAAGAAGAATAATGAGGATAGATGTAGTGCTGTGAGCAGGTATTGCCGGCAATGATTACAGCAAGGGGATGAAAAGGGCAGGGAGTGAGACCGCCGGTAACGGACGGTAATTCCAGGGCGTCAGGCACATAGTCATCATCTGTTTCCGCCTTCTCGAAGTTGACTTCTGAGCTCAGCCACCTGAAGGACGGTGCCGATTTATGCGCTTTAAACACATCGTTCAGATTATCAAGCGCTACTTCCACCTGCCTTGTCAGCCCTTTTACCGCAGACAGTTCGGAAGCACGGCCGGCCTCCGTAGTGCTTACGGCAGCAAACAGCAGGTGCATACTACCGATCAGGAATGCAGCCAATAGCAAAAGATATCTGATAATCCGATTTTTCATTTCCTGGACGAAATTAGTTATTCTGCATCATATGATGATAAAAAGAACGCGTTAATTTGATATTAATTTAGACAGGGCCTTTTGACCGGCACCCTATCAGTCAATTATTTATTCGCTATTTTTGTAAAAACAGCACCAGATGGACCAGGTATTCCGGGAGCATCATATCATATTCTATGACGGGGACTGCGGCTTCTGCAATGCTTCCGTCCGGTGTATCCTGCCAAGGGATACGCACGGGATATTCAGGTTCGCATCCCTGCAATCTGCTGCGGGGACAGCGGTAAAGGAAAGGCTTCGGCTCCCTCCCGACTATACGCAAAGCCTGGTCGCCTGGGACCCGGCGGCACAACAGGCTTATTATAAAAGCAGGGCGGTAGCTTATATACTGAAGCACCTGCCCCGTTACAAATGGCTGGCCTTTATCCTGGGCATCACTCCTGCCTTCCTGGCGGATGCCGCTTACAGCATAGTGGCCAGGTACAGGAGATCACTGGTCCGCAATAACCCTTCCTGCGACCTCCGCTACCGGGATGTCTACAGGGAAAGATTCTTATAAGAGCGGCTTTAGCAGCCTCCTTAAAACAGCAGCGCTTCCGTTTACTGACGGAAGCGCTGCTGTTTTACAGAAAGGGCAGTCCTTACCTGCCTCCCAGTTTCGGGTTGAAGCGAACGGCTTCATTCATATAAGATTGCGCCTGGTTCATATCTCCCATCTGCTGGTAACACATACTGAGATAATAATAGTAGCCTCCCAGCATCTGAGCCGCATATTGCATATTATTCCCTGCCATTATATTTTCATTGTCCTCAAGGTAGATGTCCCTGTATTTCTCAAACATCTCCTTATTATGCCTGGCTCCCGCGCTCAATACATCCACGGCTTCTTTCAGGCGGTTGCTCTGTGCGTATGCCATACCCAGCATCATTTTGTTATTATCAATAGGGTAATAGGCAACCGCTTTTTCCAGCACATCGGCAGCTTTCGGGAACGTGCCGGTATTCAGGTAGCACTGACCCAGCTTGACCAGGACCGCTTCGTTGGTCTCATCTGTACGGAGATAGGCTTCAAATTCCCTGATGGCAGTGGCAAAATCCTGGGCTTCCATAGCCCTGGTACCCAGGTAATCTCCGTCATGCTTTTTCTTGATAGCGAAAGACAGCGGCACGCCGTCCCTTTCTATAGTAACCAACCTGTCCTTAGCGGGCCATCCGTCAGCCTTAAGCAGGTCATAATCCACGAACCGGGACATGAAGATACCGTAATCATAATCCTTATCCGTACGGGCCTCAAATTTGGAGTAGATTACCTTAATGTAGGGAGACACCGTTTTTGCATATTCATTGACCTCCTTCACCATATTGGTGATGAGGAGAATAGTATCCCTGGCCGCTGCAAAGTTCTCTTTTTCCGCCAGTGTAAAAAAGCATTCCCTTGCAGAGTTCATATAATAATCCGTTTCAAACACCTTGTAATTGCCTGCCAGTCCGCCGCTCATGTCATTAAAATAGACATACTGGTTGGGGTGCAATGCGAACAGCTTTCTTACCGGCAGGAATAAGCCTGCTGCCAGCACCAGGGCGAAGGAGGTCTTCACCATTTTCGACCTGGCAACGTCAAAGATAAAACCGGCCATCAATGCAGCGCCGATCACCATAGTGGGATAGATAAACAGGAAGTGCCTCCAGCCGTCGTAAAGACCGGACCCTTTATAGACCTCATAGGCTACAGGGAACACGGTCACAAAGAGCAGGAAATGGACAAACGCCGTTTTATAGTACCTGGCAAGCCTGAATATCAGCACCACGAACGCAGCAAACAAAAGCACCACGATCTCCGGGGAGGTCCTGAGTATCCATAGCAAGGTATAGTTCCATGGCGGCATACCCGAATTGATCATCTCACCGTTGAACAGCACCCGGACCGTAACGGGGAATTTGGTCATTTTTTCCATTGACAGCAATGGGTTGGACAAGGGCTCCTGGAGCGCCCAGGGCCAGGTACAGATACCCAATGCGTAGGAAACAACCACGATAACGGCGCCCATACCGGCCAGCCTCCACAGATCGCTGCTGAAAAGACCGCTGATCTCCTTATTATAGAGTTTCCACAAATAAATAATTGCCGTGAAAAGGCCCAGGTAAGCGTACAGCATCAATCCCCCGATCCTTATGTTCAGGGTAATAGCTATACCCAGCGTAATCAGTATGACAGACCTCCATGAGGGCCTGGGCAAGGCTTTCAGGAAAGGAATGAAATGGTACAACGTAAATATCATACCGAAGGCAAAAGGAATATCCTTGGAGTTGTTGATGGATTCACCAAATAATCGGGGTGACAACCATACGAATAAAAGCGCTATAAAACCGACCCGCCATCCGCCCAGACGCTTGGCGAACAGACCTGTGAAAAGGAAGAGCAGGCAACCGACTATAGCATTCACAAAGTGTCTTACATCATATTCGAAGACCTGGGGAAAGCATTTGGATATCTTTACCAACAACAGCTCATAACCTCCGCTATAGTAGATAATGGCGTCATAGTTCTGGCTTCTTCCTATTTCCGAATAGGCGGTGCTGTCGCCGTTCTCGAAATAATTATATATCTCATGCCCGTATTGGATCTGTATCCATTCATCCCCGGAAAGCCCGTATTTCCCGCTTATAGCAGGCATAATAATGAACATCAGCAAAGCAGCCGTCACAAACAGCAACCTGAATATGGATTCCCTTTTATACCGCACGCTGTCAGGTACCGGCGGCAGTAATGCGTCGTTCTTAGAGAACAGCAGCTTTAAAGGCTCTGCAATGTAATAGTTCCACCGCATCCTTATGCCCAGCATCACCGTCTGGCCCAGCATATTAAAAGCATCCTTCGCCAGGCTGATCTTGCTGCCCTCCCTGTTGATACATTTTACCGGCATTTCCGTGATCCTGAACCTGTTCAGATCAGCCCTGTATAACAGCTCCACATCATGCGCCCAACCTTTTATCTTCATATTGGCAAACAGGTACCTGGCCAGGGCCGCGGGGTACAGCTTAAAGCCGCTCTGGTTGTCGCTCACTTTGATAGTGGTCAGCACTTTGGTGATACCGCTGAAAATATAGCCGGCTACCTTCCTGAATGACTTATTGGCCGGCTGCTCTCCTTCCCAAACGTTTTCGGACGCTTTATGCAACCTGCTGCCCAGCAGGATCTCGTCATCGGCAAATTCCTTTTTGATCTTCAGCCATTCCATGACCAGCATAGGATCATAGCTGAGATCCGCGTCCATTGTCAGGATATGCGTACCAGTGGCCAGCTCAACACCTTTACGAAGCGCATTGCCCTTGCCCTGGTTCTGCTCCAGGCTATATAATGTAAACTTTCCCAGCTTTTCCTGCTCCTGCAGAAAATCGTTATTCCTGATCGTAGCAACCACATCATCAGTACTGCCATCATCAATAATGATGATCTCATAGTCGTGCGGGAATTTGGACGCAAAATTCTTCAATGCGGCAAAAAGCATCCCGATCCTTTGCTGCTCGTTATAACAGGGTATTACAATTGATAATTTCATTGTTATGTAAAATGTTTAAAAGAACCGGCTCAATGGTTCTGACCTGCAATGGGTTATTTCTCCCCTACAAATACGAAATCACCGTTCAGGGCTTTAATAGTATACCTTTCCATTTTCATGGCAGCTATAAGATCCGCCTCTTTATGAAAGAACCTGACATGAAGGTCAAGCGTATAATAATAGTATCGCTGCTTCGGTACTGTTACGATCACTTTTTTCCGGGCTATTCTTTTGATCTCCGATACAGCCTTATCAAAATCTTTCACGTGCTCCAGTATATGACTGCAGATAACCACATCAAAGGAATTATCAGGGAAGGGCAGGTTCTCTATATTGCCCTTCTGGTACTGTGTACCCGGTACCGGCACGGCATCAAAGAGATCGCATCCCCAGATATTCCTGGCGCCTTTCTTAACCAACTGCTCTAAAAAATATCCTCTCCCGCAGCCTATGTCGATCACACTTTCCATATCGTCCGTAACTTCATTAAGAATATGGGAAACGCATTTACGGTTCAGGTCAGTAGGACGGTATTTGCCGATAGGATCCAGCTCTCTGTACACTTTTTCGTATTCCTCATCAGACATGAACGGCACCAGGCTTTTGAACTCCATCATAGTCCTGATATTCTTCCCGTTAAATGCATAATAGAAGAACGGGTACATAAAGTACTTATTATCCCTGATTACCGGCGGTAACAGCTCATCCATCATATAGCGGATCACATTGGTTACATCTCTATTCATTGGTTACAATTCCCGTATTTATTGAATACTATTTTACATTTATAAAAAATACAAAAATAGTCAAGTTAAAGCTATAAATATAATAACAGACCAGGCATTTTAAAGCCGCATCCCTTAAAGATATAAGCGCAGTTGAAAAGCTTGCATTGATCTTATGAACGGCCTGCTTTTCCTATGCTCAAAGCAACAGGCGGAGACTTTCGCGGCAGCCGGGCGTATCAGGCAGTTCCGTTATAAAAAAAAGGGTTGATGCTTTATACCAGCAACAACCCTTTTACAGCAAGATAATAATTAGTTTTTGTTCACTCGGGATCCGGGAGCTCCTACTCCGGACTCTGAATCACTTCCTGACTCATCTATATTCTCTATATCAATATCCAGGTTCTTAGATTGCTCACCTATGGTACCGGGCTTATTGGAGTCATATATTTTTCTTCTGGTAGGCACATCAGTAAGGATCTTGAATTCCGTTCTCCTGTTCAGGGCACGTCCCTGGGGATTATCCTTTCCGTTCTCAAGCGTGTTCGGTGCAACAGGTTGTTCCATTCCGAACCCGATGGCCGTCAGGCGGGCGCGGTCGATGCCGTTCTGAACCAGGTAGTTCACTACAGATTGCGCTCTCCTTTGAGATAATGCTTTATTATATTCAGGCTTACCTTTTCCGTCAGTATGTGAGTGAATCTCCACGTCCAGCGAAGGGTTATCCTGTAAGTAGTTGATCAGCTTTTCCAGCTCTGCGGCAGAGGTAGGCAGGATATTGGCATCATCAAATTCGTAATGGATATTATCCAGCCTGAATGGTCCGTAAGATATCTCATCTACATATAAGGTCACATATACGGTATCATCCGGGGAGTGACGTTTTTTATCCATCGTGCTTACTACGCCACGGGTAGAGGTAAAGCCCTGCTTGTCTGCGGTAAGGATATAGTTATGGCCTCTTTGTGTTCTGAATTCGAACTGGCCTTCCGTAGAGTTGAATGTCTTGATATTGCCGGCCTCATCCACCATTTTCACCACCACTTCAGAAACAGGAGTCTGGTCGCTTTGTTTCAGCACCTTACCTAAAACGTACAGCTTAGGCTCATATTGTATTCTCCAGATGTCATCACAGCAGGTCGGATTTTTAAGCGCTATGGAACCCACACGGTTAGACACCACGTAAGCATCAGGCTTACCATACGGATCCAGCACATAATACATCTCATCTGCTGAGGTATTGATAGGATATCCGAGATTGGAAACATTGGTATAACGGGACGGACCACCTTTTGCAGAGTAGATGTCATAGCCACCCAGTGTTTTCCAGCCATCGGAAGCGAAGTATAACTTGCCTTCGCGCTCGTCATAGTATGGTGTGATCTCATTACCTTCCGTATTCACCTGCTTACCGGCATTCTGAGGACGGCGATAGGTTTTCAGCTTAGGATCGTATACCGTATACCAGATATCATTTCCGCCACGGCTTTGCAGCTTACGGTCGGAAACGAAGAATAAGACTTCTTTCTTACCGATCTTTGTAGAATGCGGATGCGTGCTGGAAGATCCTTTCTGGTTGATCTCAAATCCCAGCTCGGCAGGCTCGCTCCACCTGTCGCCGGTAAATTCGGATACCATGATGCGGCAGTCCATTTTGCCGGAATCCGCTTCCAGGCAGCGCGTGAAGAAGAAGCGGTCACCACCGGGGCTGTAAGCGCCGTTACCTACGTGGAACCTCGGATCGTTGAAATTACCATCATTGAACCTCAGTGCCCACTGGAAAGTGTCCTTTTCTTCCTTGTTCTTAAATTTATGCGATACCATAAAACGGGAAACATAATCTTCCCTGGCCATCCTGCCCCTGTCTACTACCTGGTTGGATTTCATGGTAGCGAACAGCAATACGGTATCTCCCAGCGGGAGCGGAGCAGCCTCCGTGTAAGCCGTATTCACATTAGGGCCTAAGTTGAAGACGCTGGCATCGATCGGATCCAGGTAAGATTTCTTACCCATTTCACAACCGTCTATCTCGAGCTGCGCCCTTTTCTTTAATTTCTTGTATTCTTTGGGGTTATCGTTAATGAAACGCCTAAATGCTGCGATCGCCTCGTCATACTTCCCGTCCATTTTCAGCATGAGACCCTGCTTGTAGATAGACTCGGGATACAGCTTTGGAGCCAGGTCATATGCGAAACCATAGTGCTTGGCCGACAGGGGATAATCTCTCAGGTACCAGTAACATTCCGCTATCTGGTAGTGTAAGTATGGATTTCTCGATTGCTCTTCCAATAACTGATTGTAATAGTCTACTGCGCTGAAATACGCACCAGACTTAAAGAGGCCGTCTGCCCAGCGTAATTTCTTTTCATATCCTAGTTTAACAACAGGATCGTTTGATTTATCCTTGTATTTACTAGCTTGTGCTAAAGCATCACCTTGTGCGACAGATGTAAACAATGCTGTCATTAAAATAAGTAACGATTTGCGTTTCATGTGCATGCAACGTTGAATGTATATGTAAAAATAATCTTCAGCCTTTGGTCTGAATACACCATAACGCATTTTTGTTTCAAGTCTAAAAACCGCGTTGATGCATCTGAATAATCAGCTTTATTAAAATTTATGATCTTCCCTGAAGCAGGCCGGTTAGAACCTTCCGCAAGGATATTCTCTTGTATTCTGATAGGATAAGGAAGACGGCAGGATATATCGTACAATTACCTCAAACCCGCCATTATTCTTGGCATAGTCTTTCAGGGTAGATATGTTCATATCATACGCAAAGCCGATCCTGAATCTTTTAAATTCCACACCGGCAGTTGCCATCACGGCATCGCCATGACGATACCACAGACCGGCAAATACGGCGCTGGCATCAGGCGTATGAGAATAGTTGCCATACTTCAGCCTGAACTCAGATCCTGCAACCACCTCCATTGCCGTAGCCTGTGTCTGTATCAGCACTGCGGGACGGATGGAAAAAGACTGGTTCACACCGATAATGGCACCTATCTGACCGGTATACCGGATCTTCAGGTTGATGTCTGCTGTATTATCAGTAGTAGTAATGGACTCTACAGGAAAGTTGACATTATTAACACCCACACCAAGCACAAAGCCGGACCTCGCGCCTACGGCCTGCGAGTAGCTCAGACCTCCGTTCACCAGGAAACTCTGGAACCCTTTTCCGAGGATACCATGCTGGGAAGAGGTACCGGGCACCCACTGCCCGCTGTAATATTCATCTCCGAAATACAATTTGGCAATATCCAGGTTCTTGTTGGAATAGCCGCCCTGCAGACCGGCAGACAGTACGCTTCTTCCGTTGGTACCTAAAAATTTATGGTAGGCCAGGGAAAGGAACGCTGAGAAATTATTCAGATTGGCATCACCTGCTCTGTCGTTGTACAACTGAACACCCAATGCCAGGTAATCATCCACAGATATATCAGTCACGATCGGCATATCCACACCGGCAGCATACGTCCTGAAAGCAGCTTTGTTACCCATAGCACTACGCCATTGATCCCTGTAAATTGCAGAGGCACGTAACTGACCATTGAAAGCACCGGTAAATGCCGGGTTAATAATTAACGGGGTAGCATCAAATTGCGTAAAGTGAACATCCTGTGCCTTCGCTGTATTTGTATTAAACATCATTGCGGCTACCAGGCCTGCTCCGGCTAACGTAATTTTACACTTCATAAATTCGTGTGTTAAGTAAGATTATTAATATAATAATATCTTGTAAAAATCCTATATTCCTTATTTGGGAGTTAAAAGTGCAAAAAAAAATTGATTATTCACACTTTTTTTATCATTTTTTTTCAAAAAAATAATTTATCCCTTACGGCTAAACTATTATAAGGTTTCTAAAAGATAATATAATGTATTCCTGTCCGAATTAAAATCAAAAAACTAAGATTTAGTTAAATCAATTCAACAATATTAAGATAAAACTTCTAAAATTCAAATTTATACCCGGCAATTATTTAAAAATCCATTCTTTGTCTCTTTTTACCGTCCATTATTCCCATAAACCTAAACTTTCTCTTAATTTTGCTGGCTCATCCCAACCTGTTTACCCATCCTTTATATGCAATATCATAATATCATTCTTTTCGCGTCCGGCAGGGGATCCAATATTCAGGCTATCTTGGATCACTTTAAGGATAATCCCGCCTTTGTGCCCAGGCTTATTGTCTGCAACAGGCCCGGCATAGGCGCCATAGATATAGCCAGGGACCATGGCATTCCCCATATTATAATAGACCGCCAGAATTTCAAAAGCGTTGAGTTCCTGGAAAAAATAATTTCCCTGGAGCCCTCCCTCCTGATCCTGGCAGGCTTTTTATGGAAGATACCGGATGCGCTGGTACAGGCTTTTCCCAACAGGATCATCAATATTCACCCCGCCCTGCTACCCAGGTACGGGGGCAAAGGCATGTACGGCGCGCATGTCCACCAGGCCGTTATTGACGCGCAGGATAAAGAATCGGGTATAACGATCCATTACGTTAATGAGCATTATGATGAGGGCAACCTCATCTGCCAGGTACATTGCCCGGTAATACCCGGGGATACACCGGACACTTTAGCCGGCAGGATCCACAGGCTGGAGCATTACTTCTTTCCCAGAACCATCGAATTCCTGCTCCATAATATGACAGAATAGCAAAAAGAGGCTGTCTAAAAAGCAACAATCCTGTCATATGGCGCTCAGCCGCACATAATGGACAGGGTTGTTGATCCCTGCATATCACATTACAACAGGCTCAATGTGACAGTAAAAAGGCTTTTCAGGCAGCTTGCTTTATACAGCCCGCGCAAGACCGGCTCAGCTATTTAGCCATCCGTTCGGGCTGCGGGCACCTATGGATGCACCCATTCCCCCGGGATCACAAATACCTTAGGGTTTTGATACCGGTCCTCATATAACAAAAGCGTATCATTGTTGCACACCAGCGCCCTGTTATGTACAACCTCATCCCTGAGCGTATCCCGGCTGAATAATATTGTAAATTCCAGTCCCCTGCTCTCTTTTATATTCTTAGGGACGAATATGAGCTTTTGGATATTTTGCTTTTCGATCTCGGATGTCAGCAAGTCTACCTGGTCATAGACCCTGGTCTCCGTTCCCATATGCAGCGGGATACGCTGTTCATTCATAGGAACACTGATGGTGTCCGTTCCCAGGATATAATAGGCGTCATACTTCCCGGAAAAATAAGGAACCCTGGCATCATCCGCCTTAAGGACGAACTTCAGTTCAGGCACCTCCTCAAATTCAGGCACAGGACAATCACACCTTTTCTCACAGGCGGCAGCTCCCCCGAGCAGGAGTATGTAACATGAGGCATAAATTATTTTTTCATCATACCGATCCGTTTAATTGTGATAATAAGACGTAAAACAGTAAACAGCCATTGGGTACATACAGATAAAATCTGAATGACCTATATTTGCAAATCCACATTCATTTACCTAGAAACGTACAGATGACAGATATTAAAACACTATTGAAAGCATACCGTCTGATGATGGACGTACGATATATGGCAGAGACCTACGAAAACAACCGTTCTATCTGCAAATACGTACACTCTACCTCCCGTGGTCACGAAGCTATACAACTGGCCACCGGTATGCTGCTGCATCCTGACGATTATGTAAGCCCTTATTACCGGGACGAAAGTCTTATGCTGGGCATGGGCTGGCGTCCCTATGAATTAATGCTGCAGCTGCTCGCAAAAGGTGATGACCCCTTTACCGGCGGCCGGGCGTATTATAACCACCCGAACAGCATCCGCCCCGACCTGCCTAAGATCATTTTCCAGAGCAGCGCTACCGGCATGCAGGCCATACCCACCACAGGTGTGGCGCAGGGCTTCAAATACCTGGAAGATCAGCAGCTCAGGCAGTTTGACCTGCCTCCTGTCACTATATGCTCCATAGGTGACGGCAGCATGACGGAAGGAGAGGTGAGCGAGGCCCTGCAGTTTGCAGCCCTCCACCAGCTCCCCATCATTTACCTGGTGCAGGACAATGAATGGGGCATCTCCGTAAGCGCGGATGAAGCCAGGGCTATGGACGCCTATGAATTCATAGCGGGATTTAAAGGTATTGAGCGGGTACGCGTGGACGGCAGCGTATTTGAGGACAGCTATAAAGTAATGAGCGAGGCCATTGAATTTGTAAGAAAAGAGCGCAGGCCCATACTGGTGCATGCCAGGGTACCGCTGCTCGGTCACCATACGTCCGGTGTACGGAAAGAATGGTACCGCGGAGAAGAGGACCTTGCCAAACACGCCCTGAACGATCCCGTTATAAAGCTGCACAAAAGACTGCTGGAATTAGGTATCAGCGAGTCTGAATTAAGCGACATAGAAGCGGAAGAAAAAATCGCGGTCGCAAAGGATTTCGAGGCTGCGGTCAGCGCGCCGGAACCCGCACCGGGTACAGTAGGCGATAACGTATTCGCGCCGACACCCATAACGGAAGAGCTGGGATGCCGCACGCCTGAAGGCAGGGAAAAGGTCGTTATGGTAGATGCGGCCCTCCACGCGGTTGAAGAGCTGATGCGCAAGCATCCCGAAGCGCTCTTTTACGGCCAGGACGTAGGCGGCAGGATCGGGGGCGTATTCAGGGAAGCCGCTACCTTAGCGCAGAAATTCGGGGATAAAAGAGTATTCAATACGGCCATACAGGAAGCCTATATCATAGGTTCCACCATAGGTATGAGCGCACAGGGGCTTAAGCCCATAGTA
>ERZ778021.3197-NODE-3197-length-12406-cov-4.061453_pt1 | contig 12406 bp, 15 predicted proteins | sample MGYA00375751_ERZ778021 | MGnify/ENA primary metagenome ERZ778021 (study PRJEB29350, sample SAMN05389814) | bioreactor metagenome | isolation source: Thiocyanate stock bioreactor | place: South Africa: University of Cape Town | collected 2013-08-29 ... | reverse complement strand
CTTCACCTCAAGGGCCTCCAGCGTCACGTCCAGAGGCGTGTCGCAATCCAGTTGCACCAACCGCTTGCTGATGCGGATCTGCTCGGCATGCTCGATCAGCGTCTGGCGGCGCTTGGGCTGTTTGATCTCCTCGGCGCGCGACAGCAGCGTCTCCAGATCGCCGTATTCCTGGATCAGCAGTGCCGCGGTCTTGATGCCGATGCCCGGCGCGCCCGGCACGTTATCGACCGCGTCACCGGCCAGCGCCTGCACGTCGACGACGCGGTCGGGACCGACGCCGAACTTCTCAAACACCTCGTCCGGGCCGATCAGCTTGTTCTTGATGGGGTCCAGCATGTCGACGCCATCGCCGATCAGCTGCATCAGGTCCTTGTCGCTGCTGATGATCGTGGCGGTGCCCCCGGCATTCCGCGCGGCGCAGGCCATGGCCGCGATGATGTCGTCGGCCTCATACCCCTGCGTCTCGATGCAGGCGATGTTGAAGGCGCGGGTCGCGTCGCGGGTCAGCGGGAATTGCGGGCGCAGATCCTCGGGCGGCTCGGGGCGCTGCGCCTTGTAGGCGGGATAGATCTCGTTGCGGGAGGTCTTGGGGGAATGGTCAAAGATCACCGCCGCATGGGTCGGCGCGGTGTGCCCGGCATCGGTCTGCACATAGCGCCACAGCATGTTGCAGAACCCCGCAACCGCACCCACCGGCAGCCCGTCCGATTTCCGCGTCAGCGGCGGCAGCGCGTGATAGGCGCGAAAGATGAAGGCCGATCCGTCGATCAGATGCAGATGACAGCCCTTGCCGAAACGCTCGCCCATGATCACCTATCCTTGCTGGTCAGGGCCGCCTTGTGCCACGACCGGGACCGATCTTCCAGCAGGATGCCCCAGAACCGCCATGCCAAAGATGCGCCGCAAATCCGACCTGCCCACGAAAATCTGCGCCGCATGCGGGCTGCCGTTCGCGTGGCGCAAGAAATGGGAACGCGATTGGGACAATGTCCGCTACTGCTCGGACCGCTGCAGGGGCAAGGGCAAGGCCCGCGGCGATGCGCCGGGCGGCCGCGCCGCCCCGGTTTGACGGCCCCCTCGATGGGGGGCGGCAAACCGACGCGGGTCGGGACGATCTCGTCGTCAGTGATCGTCGCCGGCGTGATCGCGGTCGATCACGAACCGCTTGTCGCAATAGCCGCAATCGACGAACCCCAGATCGGGGCTGATCGCCAGCCAGACGCGCGGATGGCCCAGTCCCGCGCCGTCATCGCCGTCGCAGCTGACGCGCCAGCGGGTCACGACCTCGGTCACCGGGGCCGGGCGGCTCAGCGCCTCGGGTCCGGTTTCGGTCGACAGCGGGGTCTCGGGCGTCACGTGCTGCGTCATGGCTGGCCTTCTTGTGGCGGCGTGCTTCATCTGGTCTAACCCCATTAGCGCAGCGCCGCCTGCCTTCGCAAGCTCTGCTAAGGAACGCCCCATGCCCGATGCCATCCAAATCCAGGGTCTCCGTAAGACCTATGCCGCCCAGGGCAACGCCCCCGCCAAGGAGGCGCTGAAGGGTGTCGACCTGACCATCCCCGCAGGCAGCATCTTTGGCCTGCTGGGCCCGAACGGCGCGGGCAAGTCCACCCTGATCAACATCCTTGCGGGCCTGGTGAACAAGACCGCAGGGCGGGTGTCCATCTGGGGGTTCGACCAGGACGTGAACCCGCGCCAGTCGCGCGCCGCTATCGGGGTCATGCCGCAGGAGCTGAACATGGACCCGTTCTTCTCGCCCCGCGCCAGCCTGGAGGTCCAGGCGGGCCTATACGGCGTGCCGAAATCCGAACGATGGACCGATGAGCTGCTGGCGCTGGTGGGCCTGACCGATCAGGCCAATGCCTATGCCCGTTCCCTGTCGGGCGGGATGAAGCGGCGGCTGCTCCTGGCCAAGGCGCTGGTGCATCGCCCGCATATCCTGGTGCTGGACGAACCCACCGCCGGCGTCGACATCACCCTGCGCGAAATGCTGTGGAAAAACGTCCGCCGCCTGAACGAACAGGGCATGACGATCATCCTGACCACCCACTACCTGGAGGAGGCCGAACAGATGTGCGATCAGATCGCCATCATCAACCACGGCCAGGTGGTGGTGCGCCAGACGACCCAGGACCTGCTGTCGCGCACCGATGGCAAGACGCTGGTGCTGGACACGGGCGGCGCCGTCCCCGTCCCGCCCCTGCCCCAGGGCTGCCGCTCCGAGATCCGCCCCGACGGGCGGCTGGCCGTCACCTATCCCCCGTCCCGCCTGCGCGCCGACCAGATTCTGGACGCGCTGCGCGCTGCGGGCGTGCCGATCTTGGACGTGGCGACCGAACAGCCCGACCTGGAGGATGTCTTTGTCGAGCTGACCCGGAACTGACTGCCGTCCGGCTTCAGTCGCGCGCGCCGATCATGGGCCCCATCACCGCACCGCCCAGGATGTGCAGGTGGAAATGCGGCACCTCCTGCACGCCATCGCGGCCCGCATTGGTGATGGCGCGGAACCCCTGCCCGCGGTCCAGAGAGACCCCCTCCATTGCGCAGACCTGCGCGCACAGCCGCATGAAGCCCGCGATCTCGGCCTCGGACGCATTGGCCGCGAAATCGTCAAAGGCCACATAGGGGCCTTTGGGAATCACCAGGACATGGCTGGGCGCCTTGGGCGCAATGTCGCGAAAGGCCAGCGCGTGATCGTTTTCCGCGACGGTGTCGTTCGGGATCTCTCCGCGCAGGATGCGGGCGAAGATGTTGGTGTCGTCATAGGCCATGGGGCGTCCTTTCAGTCGGCAAACAGATGCGGCGTCCCGGCCAGGTGGCGGGCCTGTTCCGGGCTCACCCCCAGAAACGCCGCCAGCGCCGCCGCGTTGCGGTCGGTCCCGGCGGTTTCCGAGATGGTGACCAGATGGCGGAACCCGGCCTCCTTGAGGCGGTCGGCCTCGTGCTCCAGGTCCGAACGCACGACGGGCAGCAGCCGGTCCACGATATCGGCCGGCGCGCCGGGGCTGATCAGCCCGACCCGGCCCATATGGCCGCGCACGTAATCGTCGTCAAATCGGGTGTCGACGAACAGGACGCGCGCCTCGGCGCGGTCGGCGTTGAAATCGGTGATCAGGCTCAGCGCCGAGGGGTCCACGCAGAACACCAGCCGGTCCGAGGAGAACTGCTCGAACATCAGCTTGACCAGCGCGCGGCGATGCCGCTCGCGCTTGCCGACCGATGTGGCGACGCCGCCCATGTCGGGCAGGTTGGCGTCCTGTTCGTTGAACACGTAATCGACGGCGGGCACCTCGGTCGCGGCCCGGATGGCGGCGGTCAGGCGCTTGGCGATGTGCCATTTCTTGGCCACCACGATCTGGACGACGCGCTCGGCGCCCAGGCTGCTGTCGGTCTCCCAGAACCGGGGCGCGAAGCGGCGGCCAATGCGCCCCCGCCCGGTCAGAAAGCTGAACAGCCGACGCCCCTCGGCCGCGATGCTGAAGGCGTGCCCCTCGGCCTGCCACAACGCCCCCAGACGGGCGCGCAGGTCCAGCGCCTCGGGGCTGATCTTGCGGGCGAACAGGTAGTCCTGGCGCAGCAGCAGATCATAGTGGTCGTTGTAGAACGTCACCGGCATCCCGTAATCGCTGAAGATCAGAAAGGTCAGCGTGCGGGTGCGGATCTGCTTTCTGGGCACCACATGGGACACCAGCGTCTGAAAGAAGGTCTCGTCCGGGATCCAGGTCGTCGCGAAAAAGCGCGGGATCTCGGGGCGCTGGCTGATCAGTTCCAGCACGGCCTCGACGGTCTGGCGGCGCAGGCACCACCATTGCGACCCGATCATCACCTGCAGATCGCGCGGCACGGGGCGCGCCAGGCCGAACTTCTGCTGCATTTCCAGGCTGGTATAGAACAGCCACTTGTGCGTGCGCTCGTTGAACCAGTGGCGATAGATCAGGCGCTCTTTCTTGATGCCGGTCTTGATCCAGTCGCTCTCGAAGAAATCGAAGCTTTCGATATAGTCGCAATCCTCGGCGTCCAGAAAACCATGGGCGAATTCCGCCGACTTGATGGGCATGCAATCGCCCGACAGCATGTAGAAATGCGTGGCCTGCGGAAAGGCCGCCTCGGCGGCGCGCAGCGCCTCCAGGGTGGCGGCCACCAGCGACCATTCCCCCCATCCGCATTTCACCCGCCGCGCCGCGAAGGTCACGCCCGGATGGTCGCCAAGCGCGTCCCGGATTTGCTGGAACAATGCCTTGGGCGCGCGCTTGTCGAAATGGATGGACACGAAATCGCCGGTCGCGGTCAGGCGGCGCGCCTGGTCGATGACCCCCTGCGGGTCCTTGTGCGTCAACAGGATGAAGGCGATGCGTGCCATGGTCTTCGTGGTCCCCGGTGACTGTTTACGCGCAATTGGTCGTAAGGCGTTGAAAATGTCTGTCGGTTTTGCTTTGTGTGTGTAACCAATTTTTGTGGTGGGACAAGCAGGTCTGCCAGCCGACGCTGCCTTTCAGTGCCGCTGCGCGCGAACGGAGTGAGTATCAGAATGGGGTTTCCCGGCGTTTGGATGACGGAAAGCGAAAGCATGATCTATCGGGTCGTGCCGAAATGCGCATGTTCCACGATCGGCCAGATCATGTTCTACTCCGACCACGGTCGGTTCTTCGACGGCGATATCCATGATTCGACCGACGGCATGCACAAATGGGCCCAGGACCACAGCCACGACCCGATCGAGCGTGCGGTGCGTGCCCATGCCGGGGTGACCTTCACCTGCGTCCGCAACCCCTATGCGCGCATCCTGTCGTCGTTCTTCGACAAGATCGCCGGCATCCAGCGCAACGGCCGCCGCTATCGCGGCAACCTGGTCCCGCAGCTGATCCAACGCTATGGCATCGATGTCGGCACGGCCGAGAACGGGTTCGATTTCGACCAGATCGCCAGCTTTCGCCGGTTCCTGCTGTTCGCGCGCGACACCGTCCGCTTTCGCAAGCCGATGGAGCCGGACATCCACTGGTCGGCCATGTCGGGCCATATCTCGACCTTCATCGTGAATGGCGGCCGATACGATCAGATCTTCTTCACCGAGGCGTTCAACGAGGGCATGGACAAGGTCCTGGCCCAGGCTGAGACACCCGTCCCGGTCGATCTGACGCAAGTCCCCCGCTTCAACGAATCCGAAGGGCACGGCCCCAAGCGCGCGCACAAGGTCAGCGACTATTTCGACGACCTGTCGCGCCACCTGATCTGGGAGATCTACAAGGACGACTTCCAGCTGTTCAAATACGATTTCGACAACCCGGACAACAAGATGCCCCTGGCCGAGGTCGACCTGAACGAGGTGCACGCCAAGCTGGGCCGCTAGGCGTCACCCGTTTCCGCCATCCTATTCCAGATGGCTCTCCAGGAACCACAGATCCTTGTCCGCCGTCCGCGAGGCGGCGGTAAAGATATCGGCCGTGTTGGCATCGCCCGCCTCGTCGGTGACATCGATGGCGGCGCGCAGCTTTTCGCCGTGATCGCGCATCCGGGCGCAGATTTCCCGGATGTGGTCGGCCGACTTCACCAGATCGGTGGGATATTCCTTCAGCGTGGACGCCTTGGCGACGGCCTCGGCGGTGCCGATCGCCACCCCGTCCAGCACCTGCACCCGCTCGGCAAAGACGTCCAGATGCGCCTCCAGATTGGCGTGGACGGTGTCGAACAGCTCGTGCACGGCGATGAAATTGATGCCCTTCACGTTCCAATGCGCCTGCTTGATGGCCATGGACAGGGCCAGTCCATCGGCCAGGCGGGCGTTCAGTTCGGAAACAGCGGTCTTGCGGGCGTTGTCGGTCAGCCCCTTCACGTTCACGGCCATCGTGCGATTCCCTTTCCTTTGGGTTCGCGCTGACAACACGGATCGCGGCGGCGGGGTTCCTGCGACATGAAAAACGGCGCCTCCCTTGCGGGGGCGCCGTCATGTCCACCACGCAGGCTGCGCGGTCGGTCGGGTCGGATCAGACCGCGCCCTTGATAAAGGTCACCGCGTCGCCGACGGTCTGGATGGTCTCGGCGGCGTCATCGGGGATCTCGATCCCGAACTCTTCCTCGAACGCCATGACCAGCTCGACGGTGTCGAGGCTGTCGGCACCCAGATCGTCGATGAACGAAGCGGTCTCGACCACCTTGTCCTCGTCGACACCCAGGTGCTCGACCACGATCTTCTTCACGCGATCAGCGATATCGCTCATGTCATATCCTCATTCTCGCGGGCATCCGCCCAGTTTTTCGCGGACACGACGGTCCGGTTCAGCCCAGGGCGGTTCCCCTGCTGCTAAAGGCGGGGATATAGCACCCATGAACCCTCATGCAACCGCTTTCGCATGGGTTAATGCCCCGCGTGGCGGCGCTGCACAGAGGTCAGACCATCGCCATGCCGCCATTCACATGCAGCGTGGCCCCGGTGACATAGCCCGCCTCGGGGCTGGCCAGATACAGGACCGCCGCGGCGATCTCCTCAGGACCGCCCATGCGCCCCGCCGGGATCTGGGTCAGGATCTTGCCCTTCTGATCCTCGGTCAGCTTGTCGGTCATCGCGGTGGCGATGAACCCGGGCGCCACGCAGTTCACGGTGATGCCGCGGCTGGCAACCTCATAGGCAAGCGACTTGGACATGCCGACCACACCGGCCTTGGCGGCGGCATAGTTGCCCTGCCCCGGATTGCCCGTGGCCCCCACGACCGAGGTGATGTTGACGATCCGCCCCCAGCGCGCCTTCATCATGCCGCGCAGGACCGCCCGCGACAGCTTGAAGGTGCTGGTCAGGTTCACGTCCAGAACCTGCGCCCATTCGTCATCCGACATGCGCATGAACAGGTTGTCGCGCGTGATCCCGGCATTGTTGACCAGGATGTCGACAGACCCCATCGCCTCGGCCGCAGCCTTGGGCAGGGCCAGGACCGATTCCGCATCGCCCAGGTTCGCGGTCACCACATGCGCCCGCGCGCCCAGCCTCTCGGCCAGATCGCGCAGTGGCTCCTCGCGCGTGCCCGACAGCGCCACCGTCGCGCCCGCGGCATGCAGCGCCTCGGCGATCGCGCCGCCGATCCCGCCCGAAGCGCCCGTCACCAGCGCGGTCTTTCCCGTCAGATCGAACATAGCCGCCCTTTCTTCTTCATGAAAATATCCCGGGGTCCGGGGCAGCGCCCCGGTCCGCCCTCACCCCTTCAGCACCGCCAGATCGCCCGGCGCACCGACATTGCGCACCGCCGCGTCCTTGGCGATCCGCTTGATCATCCCGGACAGCGCCTTGCCCGCGCCGATCTCCCAGAACTCTGTGACGCCGGCATCGGCCATGTTCGCGACCGACTCGCGCCAGCGTACGGTGCCGGTCACCTGCTCGACCAGCAGGCGGCGGATGGCGCCGGGCTCGGTCACGGCCTCGGCGCGCACATTGGCGATCAGCGGCACGGCGGGGGCCTGGATGTCCACGCCCGCCAGCGCATCGGCCATGACCGCGGCGGCGGGCTGCATCAGCACCGAATGGAACGGCGCCGACACCGGCAGCATCAGCGCCCGCTTGGCGCCCGCGGCCTTCATCGCCTCGGCCGCGGCCTCGACCGCCCCCTTGTGCCCCGAGATGACCACCTGCGCGGGGTCGTTGTCATTGGCGGCCTGCACGACCTCCTCGCCGCCGATCTCGCGGCAGATGCGGTCCACGGTCTCGAAATCCAGGCCCAGGATCGCGGCCATCGCGCCGATGCCGACCGGGACGGCCTCCTGCATGGCCTGTCCGCGCAGGCGCAGCAGATGCGCGGTATCCGACAGGGTCAGCGCCCCTGCCGCGCACAGCGCCGAATACTCGCCCAGGGAATGGCCCGCGACAAAGCTCGCATCAGTGATGCCGAACCCCTCGGCCTCCAGCGCGCGGAACGCCGCGATCGAGGTCGCCATCAGCGCGGGCTGGGCGTTCTGCGTCAGGGTCAGCGTGTCGGCATCCCCCTCCCAGATCAGCGCCGACAGACGCTCGCCAAGCGCCTCGTCGACCTCGTCAAACACCGCGCGCGCGGCCGGATAGGCCTGCGCCAGCTCGCGCCCCATGCCGATGGTCTGCGCGCCCTGCCCCGGAAACACGAATGCCCGCATGGCACCCCCCTGAAATCGTTGCGTTGCCGCCCGGCATAGCCCGTGCCGCCCCCTGCCGCAACCGACAGCCCATGCCGCATCCGCAAAGAAAAGGGGCCCGCAGGGGCCCCTTTGCAGACGATCAGTCGGACCGGATGGGCCTCAGCCGACCAGTTCCAGACCCGAAAAGAAGAACGCGATCTCTTCCTTGGCGGTGTCGGCGGCGTCCGAACCGTGGACCGAGTTCTCGCCCATGGACAGCGCGAATTCCTTGCGGATGGTGCCCTCATCGGCATTGGCCGGGTTGGTGGCGCCCATCACTTCGCGGTTCTTGGCGATGGCGTTCTCGCCCTCCAGGACCTGCACGACGACCGGCTCGGAGGCCATGAACTCGACCAGCTCGCCATAGAAGGGGCGGTCCTTGTGGACTTCATAGAACTTGCCGGCCTGGGCGGGCGACAGGTGGATGCGCTTGGACGCGACGATGCGCAGGCCGGCATCCTCGAACTTGGCGGCGATCTTGCCGGTCAGGTTGCGGCGGGTCGCGTCGGGCTTGATGATGGAAAGGGTGCGTTCGATCGCCATGATGGTCACCTTGTCTGTTGGCGGGAAAACCCGCGCTGAATATGATCGGGGTCCGGTTAGCAGGCTTGCCCGCCTGCGGCAAGCCACGCGGCATCGGCGGAACCCCGCCCGCCCCAAGGGCCTTGTTCCCCCGAACCCAGCAGGAGCGACCATGACAGACCTTCATCCGGCCCCGACGCCGGCCGCCCCGTCCCCCCATGCCGCGCTGCCGCCCCGCACCGCGATCACCCCCGGCACGATCGTGACGGCGGTCACGATCCTGGTGATCCTGGCGGCGGCCTGGCTCTGGTCGGACCTGCTGCTGATGGCCTTTGGCGCGATCCTGATCGCCATCGCGCTCAGGGCCGGGGCGCGCGGGCTGAACCGGCTGCTGGGCCTGAACGTCAAGCTGGGGGTGCTGGTCGTGCTTCTGGGCGTGGTGGGGGCGGTGGTGCTGCTGGTGCGGCTGGCCGGTCCCGCCGTGGCCGAACAGTTCCGCGAGCTGATCTCTGCCCTGCCCCAATCCTGGGACGCAGTGCAGGACTGGCTGCAGTCGCTGCCCATGGCCGACACCGTGATCGAGCAGATCCAGGACGGAGAGGAGGCCTCCACCATGGGCGAGAACGCCGCCCAGTTGGCCGAGCGTCTGCCGGGCGTGTTCTCGATGGTGCTGGGCGGGCTGAATTCGGTGCTGGGCAGCCTGTCATCGGTCTTCGTGCTGCTGATCCTGTCGCTCTATGTCGCGATGGAGGCGGACCTGTACCGCGCCGGGGCGATCCGGCTGGTCCCGCTGCGCCGCCGTGGCCGCGCCGCGCAGATCCTGGACGAGCTGGGGACCAATCTGGGCCGCTGGATGGCGGGACAGGCGGTCGACATGCTGGTCGTGGCACTGCTGGCCGGGATCGGGCTGTGGCTTCTGGACGTGCCGCTGGCCTTCATCCTGGCGGTGATCGCGGGCCTGACCAACATCGTGCCGATCATCGGGCCGTTCTTCTCAGGGGCGATCGCGGTCGTCGTCTCGGCCCCGCAGGGGCTGGACACGGCGATCTATGTGGCGATCCTGTTCACCATCATCCAGCTGTTCGAGGGCGAGGTGCTGATGCCCCTGATCCAGCGCTATGCCGTGCAGTTGCCGCCCGCGCTGACCATTCTGGCCATCGTCGGCATCGGGTCGCTGTTCGGTCTGATCGCGGTGATCCTGGCCACGCCGCTGCTGATCGTGGCGATGCTGCTGATCCGCCGCATCTATGTCGAGGACGTGCTGGGCGACCGCCTGGACTGAGCGCTCTGCCCGGCGGCGCAGCAGCCGGGCATCTTTCCCGGCCCGACCCGCAAGGCTGTTCGTGATTTCGACACATGAACGGATTATGGTGGCGCGACACAGACCGGGGGTCGCGCGATGCAACCGTACTGCAAGGGCCGATACCGCGCCCGCCTGGCCGATACGCCCGATGACCTGCGCGCCTCTCAGCGGCTGCGCTGGCTGGCCTTCGTCGCCCGCACCGGCACCCCCGACGACGGTCACGCGCTGGAGCTGGACGAGCTGGACGCCGATTGCAGCCACATGCTGATCGAGGATGTCCAGACCGGCCAGCTGGTCTGCAGCTTTCGGTTCCTGCCGCTGGCGGATGGCAGCCAGATCGCGCGCAGCTATTCGGCCCGCTATTATGATCTGGCGGCGCTTGGCCGGTTCGACGGCCCCATGGTCGAGATGGGGCGGTTCTGCCTGCATCCCGACTGTCACGACCCCGACGTGATCCGGCTGGCCTGGGGGGCGCTGACGCGCTTTATCGACGAATCGGGGGCGCAGATGCTGTTCGGCTGCTCCAGCTTCACCGGTTGTGAGCCGGAGGCCCATGCCGAGGCCTTTGCCATGCTCAAGGACCGCCACCTGGCGCCGCGCGCTTGGTGGCCGCGCGTCAAGGCGCCGGACGTGTTCCGCTTTGCCCGTGCGTTGCGGTTGCGACAGCCCGACCCCCGGCAGGCCATGGCCGCGATGCCGCCTTTGCTGCGCAGCTATCTGGCGATGGGGGGCTGGGTCAGCGACCATGCGGTGGTCGACCACGCGCTCAAGACCATGCACGTTTTTACCGGGGTCGAGATCCGCGCCATTCCCCCCGCCCGCCGCCGCCTGCTGCACGCGCTGGCGGAGTAGCGCCACGCAGGGACCGCCGCAGCGACGGGCATCCTGCCTAATCCGCAGGCAGAACGCCGCATCCTGCCTGTCCGCATGGCAGGAATCCCCCCCGCGGCGATTGACCTTGCCCCCGGCGCGGCGCCCCTTGCCTGCATGTTCGACACCGGTGCCACAGCGATCCGCATGCAGCGCAGCCAAGGGGCGGCGCATGTGGTCATGGGACCGCGCGGCCTGATCGACCTGGCACAGCGCGGCTCGGCCAAGGCGATGCTGCCCCGCATGACCGCGGGCCTGCCCGAGATCGTGTTCCTGAACACCTCCGGGGGGTTGGCATCGGGCGACCGGCTGTCCTTTGCCGTCGATCTGCGGGCGGGCACGCGGGCGCTGGCCACCAGCCAGACCGCCGAACGCGCCTATCGCGCGACGGGCGCACCCGCGCGGGCGTCGGTCGCGCTGAGCGTGGGGGCGGGGGGCTGGCTGGACTGGCTGCCGCAGGAGACGATCCTCTACGACAATGCCCGGCTGGAGCGGGACACCGCCGTGGACCTGGCCCCCGGCGCGGGCTGCCTGCTGCTGGAGATGCTGGTCCTGGGCCGCCTGGCGATGGGCGAACGCCCGACCCGCCTGCACCTGCGCGACCGCCGCGTGGTGCGCCGCGCGGGTCGCGTGATCCATCACGACGCGCTGGCGCTGGACGATGACGCGCTGGCCCGTCTTGCAGGCCCCGCCCTGACCGGCGCTGCCCCCGCGCTGGCCACGCTGGCGATGATCGCGGATGACGCGCCCGACCGGCTGGCCGCCGCCCGCGCCGTTCTGGACGAACCCGGCGTGACCGCCGCCGCCAGCGCGCCCCCCGGACGCCTGGTCATCCGCCTGCTGGCCGCCGATGGCTGGCCGCTGCGGAGGCAAATCAACCGTTTGCTGCGCGTGCTGCGCCCCGATCCCCTTCCCCGCATCTGGCAGGTCTGACGATGAACCTTTCCCCCCGCGAACGCGAGAAACTGCTGGTCTCGGTGGCCGCCATGGTCGCCCGAGGGCGCCTGTCCCGCGGCGTCAAGCTGAACCACCCCGAGGCAATCGCCCTCATCACCGACTATGTCGTCGAGGGCGCGCGCGACGGACGCAGCGTCGCCGACCTCATGGAGGCGGGCGCCCATGTCATCACCCGGGCGCAGGGCATGGACGGCATCGCCGACATGATCCACCACGCGCAGGGCGAGGCGACCTTCCCCGACGGCACCAAGCTCGTCACCGTGCACCAGCCGATAAGGTAGCGGCCAGAATGAACGCCCTGATGAAACCCCTGACGCTTGCCGCCATCCTGCTGCCCTCGGCCGCGCTGGCCCATCCCGGCCATGTCCACGATGAGGCACAGTTCATGCACGGGCTGGCCCACCCGGTCGGGGGCGCCGATCACCTGCTGGCGATGGTGGCGCTTGGCCTGCTGGCGGCGCAGCTGGGCGGGCGCGCGGTCTGGGCGCTGCCGGTGACCTTCGTGGGCGCGATGCTTGCGGGCGGGGCTGTGGGCGCGGGCGGCATGGGCTTTCCGGCGGTCGAGCCGATGATCCTGGCCTCGGTCGTGATCCTGGGCGTGCTGGTCGCGATGGCCGCGCGCCT
>ERZ778021.3193-NODE-3193-length-12420-cov-5.614234_pt1 | contig 12420 bp, 14 predicted proteins | sample MGYA00375751_ERZ778021 | MGnify/ENA primary metagenome ERZ778021 (study PRJEB29350, sample SAMN05389814) | bioreactor metagenome | isolation source: Thiocyanate stock bioreactor | place: South Africa: University of Cape Town | collected 2013-08-29 ... | reverse complement strand
CCGCCCGGGCCCCGAATCGCGCCGCTCCGCCGTTGCAGGCGCCCCGAAGCACGCCGTCCCCGCCCAGGCCCCGCACTCAGCCCGCGATGACGTCGGCGAGGGTCTTGCCGCTCGCCACCGAGGCGGGGGATTCGGCGACCACGTCGGAGCCGGGGCGGGCGACGTCGTCTTTGCGCTTGATCAGCAGCCACTGGGGCTTCTCTCCCGGCCGGGTGCGCTGCAGGGCGAAGCCGCCCTCGAGCTTCTCGCCGTGGAGGACGAAGACCGCGTGGCCGCGTTCCACAGCCTCCGGCCAGGGCACCCGACCGCCCTGCTCGTAGGTGCCGCGGTCCCAGATGATCACGCCGCCCTCCCCCGCCTTGCCCTCGAAGTCGTTGTGGGACTTCTCGTGGTCCTCGACCTGGACCGCCAGCCGTTTCTGCGCCGGGTCCATCGAGGGTCCTTTCGGCACCGCCCAGGAGCGCATCACACCGTCGACCTCGAGGCGGAGATCCCAGTGGTGGGCGGTCGCTTGGTGCTCCTGGACGACGAAGACACCGGCGCTGACGCCGCGGACGGCGAACTGCTCGTGGCCTTCGACCTTCCCTTTCGCGACCTCGACCTCCTCGACCGCCGCGCCGGGCGGCCCCTCGCCGAGCCACTCGACCAGCGCGTCCACAGCCTCGTCGGATCCCTCGGCGTGGACGAGCACGGTGCCGTCGTCCTCGTTGCGGACCCAGCCGAGGACGCCGAGCTCGTGCGCGCGCTCCACCGTCGTGTAGCGGAAGCCGACGCCCTGGACCGCGCCGCGCACGGTCGCCCGCACCCCTTTGCCCTTCGCTTTCGCGCGCCCGGCCATAGGAAGGTTCTACCCGTCCCGCGGCGCCGGGGTCGCCGCCGAGCGCAGCGCGCCCGCGCTCGCGGCGACGACGAGCGCGATCGCCACCGCTTCGCTCCAACTCAACCCTTGGTCCAAGGCGACGAAGCCGACCAGCGCCGCGACCGCCGGCTCGAGGCTCATCATCACCCCGAAGACCGCGTTCGGCAGCCGCCGCAGCGCCTCGATCTCGAGCGCATAGGGAAGCGCCGAGCTGAGCAGGCCGACCGCCAGACCGCGCGCCAGCACGTCGGCCGATCCCATCCCGCCGCCGCCGGTGGCGAGCCCGACCGGCGCCAGCAGCAGCGCCGAGATCGCCATCGCCGCGGCCAACCCGCCGAGGCCCTCCGAGCGCCCGCCGATCCGCGAGCTGAGCAGGATGTAGGCGGCCCAGAAGGCGCCCGCGGTCAGCGCGAGGACGGCGCCGAGAAGGTCGATCGAGCCGCCGCCGAAGTCCCCCGACAGCAGCACGATCCCGACCCCCGCCAGCCCGGCCCAGATCAGGTCGCGGCGCCGGCGCGAGCCGAACACGGCGACCGCCAGCGGCCCGCTGAACTCGAAGGTGACCGCGACGCCGAGCGGCAGCCGGTCGATCGCCGCGTAGAAGCAGAGGTTCATCGCCGCCAGCGTCACCCCGAAGAGGACGACGTCGCGGAGGTCGGCGCGCCGCAGCTTCATCACGTCGCGGTGGGCGACGGCCAGCAGGATCAGCGCCGCAAAGGCGCCGCGCAGGAACACCGCGCCCGCCGGTCCGACCGCGCCGAAGAGGGTCGTCGCCAGCGCCGCCCCGCACTGGACCGAGGTGATCGATCCCAGCACCATGCCAACCGCGACGGCGGGGTTGCCGCGGATGCCGGGGCTGGTCCCGAGCCGGTCGGTGGGCACGTTCCCGCGCCCGATCGCCCCGCTCTCGCCGCTGGTCCCGTCGCTCGCCATCCGGCCCACGCTAGCCACTGCCGTATCCGAGCCGCACGGCGCCGCCTGGCACGCCAAAATGCCGGGACGTGCGGAGACTCCTTGCCACCACCGCCCTGCTCGCCTTCCTCGTCGCCGCGATCGTCGCGATGAGCGCCGCCGGCGCCGAATCGGGGGCGACGCCGATGTGCCACGGCAAGCGCGCGACGATCGTCGGCACGAGCGGCGACGACGTCATCCACGGCACCGACAAACCCGACGTGATCTGGGGCGGCCCGGGGAACGACAAGATCTACGGCGGCCTCGGCAACGACATCATCTGCGGCGGCTCCGGCGACGACCTGATCCACGGCGGTCGCGGCAACGACTGGATCGAAGGGGGCGCCGGGACCGACCGCGTCTGCGGCGACCTCGGCGCCGGCCACGTCAGCGGTGGTGGCGGCGGCCGCGACGAAGGCAGCGGGGGGCTCGGCATCGACGCCGTCAACGGCGGCCCCGGCAACGAAGACCTGGTGCGCGGCGACTACGGCTACGACCGCATGGACGGCGGCCCCGGCAAGGGCGACATCGCCTCCTTCTCGACCTCGGTCGCGGGGTTGAAGGGCAGCGGGGTCTGGGTCTCGCTGCCGCGGCACAAAGCGCTCGGCGACGGTCACGACCGGCTCTTCCGCTTCGAGTCGATCGAAGGCTCGGCCTTCCACGACACGCTGATCGGCGACCACCAGTCGAACGTGATCGACGGCGGGCCGGGGAACGACACGATCATCGGCGGCGGCGGGCGCGACACGCTGAACGGCGGCCAGGGCGACGATCGCTGCAAGGGCGGCCCGACGCGGATCTCCTGCGGCCACGAACCGGCGCCGATCGGCTCCGCCTACGTCCGCCTCGACCCCGACCCGGCCGGGGGCGGCGGGCTGCAGATCGTCGGCGGCGCCGGCCCCGACGACCTCACCGTCGCCTACGACGAAGGCGAAGCGAAGGAAGAAGAGGAACGCGAACACGACACCGGCGAAGTGACCGGGGCGGAAATCGAATCGACGACCGGCAAGTTCATCGTCGAAGGCGCGGCGCCGCTGGCGGCGGGCGAAGGCTGCGCCCGCACGGCCGGGAACCCCAAGCAGGTGACCTGCCCGACGCTCGGCCCCGCCCGCTGGCTGATGGGCGACCTCGGTCCCGGCAACGACGAACTGACCGTGCAGGGCAGCCTCGAAGCGGTCGACTTCGTGCGGGTGAACGGCGGCGACGGCGACGACACGATCCGCGGCGGCCCGGAGGAAGACCTGCTGCAGTCGGGCCCCGGGTCCGACCACGTCTACGGCGGCGACGGTTCCGACGGGCTGATCGGCGGCCTCCCCGGGCCGACCTACCTCTACGGCGAAGGCGGCGGCGACCTGCTGGCGGCGGGCGGCGGCTGCGCGGGCGGGACGCTGGACGGCGGGCCGGGCGAGGACGACGCCTCCTTCGCCGAGACGCAGGCCCATCCGGGGACGCTCTACATCTCCCTCGAAGCGGGCTGGGCCTGGATCAACGCGATCAAGCACTGCGACAAAGTGCGGCTGCCGCGCTCCGACGAGGACATCGAGGGCTCCTTCGACAACGACGTCCTGATCGGCGACGCGCGCGCCAACGTGATGCTGGGACAGCCGGGCGTCGACAGCTTCTTCGGCCGCGGCGGCAAGGACGTGATCGTCGCCGCCGACGGGGTCAAGGACTGGTACATCCAGTGCGGCAACAAAGGCCATCCGGAAGGGATCGCGATCGTCGACTCGATCGACCCGGAACCGAAAGACTGCGCCAAGGTGGTCACCGGCTCGACCGTGCAGGGCCTGGGCAAGGCCGCCAACGGCAACTGATCCGCCCGCCGGGCCGCAGGCGTAAGATTCAGCAGCCCCGCAATCCGCAACTCGAAAGAGGAGGCAGACGCATGTTCAGTGGCCTGGAGAGCCCGATGCACCTGATGGTCGTGCTGATCGTCGCCATCCTCGTCCTCGGGCCGAAGAAGCTGCCGGAAGCGGCACGCGGCCTCGGCACCGGCATCCGCCAGTTCAAAGACTCGCTCGAGGGCAAGGAGCAGCCCGCCTCGGTCGAGCCGAAGAAGCCCGAGTAGCGGCGCGGCGCGCCGGGGAGGCGCGCTTCGCCCGCGGGCGCTAAGGCAGGTGCTGGAGGCGCCAGCCGAGCGACGGTTCGCCGAGCGAGTCGGCGGCCACCAGAGGCGTGCGCGCGACCGTCGTCCCGCGCACCATCAAGGTCCCCAGGCGTTCGCCCGCGCTCGCCGAGCGGCGCGCCGGGCCGACCCCTAGGTGAACCGCGGTCGGCATCCCCGGCCAGCCGATCTCCTTCAGCGGCCGGCTCGTCTTCACCGCGACGATGTCGCCGTCGGCGTTTTCCAGCCGCATCACGGTGGTGCCCTTGGGGACCGCGACGCGGGTGCGTACCGCGTCGGCGACCGAGCTGGCGAGTTCGTCGGCTCCCGCCAGCGCGGCGCTCACCAGTTCACCGTCGTGCTGGCCGAAAATCGCTCCAAGCACGGTGAAGGTGTGCCCGCCGACGGTCATTTCCTTGGCGAAGAGAAGGCAGCCGCCGGCGGCGGAGTCGGAGCCGGTCTTGATCCCGACGTAGCCGTCGTGGCCGACCAGTTCGTTGTAGTTGAGGACGCGGCCGACGACCGGCAGGTTGGTCGAGGGCTTGCGGACGATCGCCGCGAAGGTCGGATCGGCCATCGCCACCCGCGCCAGCTTCACCTGGTCGGAGGCGGTCGAGACGGTGGTCTCTTCGAAGCCGCTCGGGTCGGTGTAGGTGGTCTGCGACATCCCCAGTTCCTTCGCGGTCGCGTTCATCTGGTCGACGAAGGCCTCGATCGAGCCCGAGTTGTGGACGGCGAGCAGCGCCGCGATGTTGTTCGCCGAGGGCAGCAGCAGCGCCTCCAAGAGCTGGCGCTCCGAGAGCGTCTCGCCCGCCCGCACGGCGACCGTCGACTGGTCGAGCGCCACCCGGTCGCGCTCTTCCTCTACCTGGGCCCGGGAGATCCGCACCTTGAAGCCTTCCTCCCCGGGGGCGAGCGGGAACTGCTTCAGGGTCAGGTAGGCGGTCATCACCTTGGCGACGCTGGCGATCGGCACCGGCTCCTGGCCACCGGTCGAGCCGAGGCTGCCGACGCCCTCGACCGCCACCGTCGCCTCGCCTTCGCTCGGCCAGGCGGGCGTGAACGGCTTGCCCGCGAGCTTCACCGACTTCGGCACCACCCGATACACCTTCAGGTAGGGCATCGTCTTCGTCTCCGCCCGGACCAGCGCGGCGACGATCAGCGCGACGATCAGGACCGCCGCCACCAGCGGGATCAGCCACAGGCGGCGCCGCCGCCGCGGCGGCGGCGTCGGACGGCGATAGCTCAGCGGTTCAATCGTGCTCGCCACGAGCCCCTGACGGTAGCCGAGAGCCAGGAAGTCACCGGCTGAACCGCATGGGAATGGGCCGTGGGAGCGCCGGCGCGAGGAACTCGACATTTCCGACTACGCGGAATCCGCGTACCTGGGGCCGTGGATTGCCGGCTCTCGTCCTGGTATTCGGGCCCCGAGACCGAAATGATCCCCGCATCTGGGTCAAATCTGAGTGCGGGGCACACCCGGTGCCGCGCCGAGAAAGGAAGTAAATGAAGACCAAGCTCACCCTCGGTCGCGGCGCCGCGATCCTCGCCTGCGTGGCCGCCCTGGCCGCCGCCGTCGTCGCCCCCACCGCTGCCTCGGCGCGCGGCGTGAAGACCTGCGCCAACAAGACGGTCACGCTTCACCTCGAGGAAGGCCGCAAGTACCACCTGCCGGTGAAGGCGATCACCACCGAAGGCGGCGTCAGCTGCGCGGAAGCGTACAAGGTGATCGGCGAATACATGGAGGGCAGCTCGCCCGCCGGCTGGAAGTCGATCCCGGCCCACTTCGAACCCCCCGAAGGCCTCGTCGCCCAAACCCTGAAGAAGGGCGGCAAGAAGATCAAGTACGCCACGCAGGGCGGCTGACCCACCCCGTCGACGGGCCGAAAAGCGCTGATATAGAGCGCTTTTCGGCCCATCAACGTGGGGTCCGCACCGGCGGGGTACGCTCGGCCCGATGTCGTCCCGCGACTGGGCCCTGGAGCAACGCGTGCGCGGCGTGGCGCGGGTGCGTCTGGCGACGCTCTCGGGCGCCTGGCTGGCGATCGTCCAGTCGGCGCTGGCGGCCGGGGTCGCCTGGGCGCTGGCGAAGCTGGTGGTCGGCCAGCCGGAGCCGTTCTTCGCCCCGGCGGCGGCGGTGATCTCGCTCGGCCTCTCCCGCGGGCAGCCGCGCCGGCGCGCGGTCGAGCTCTCGATCGGCGTCGCCGTCGGCATCGGCGTCGCCGCCGGGATCGTCTACCTGATCGGCGTCGGCCCGATCCAGGTGACCGTCCTCGTCGCCCTGGTGATGGTGGTCTCCCTGCTCCTCAACGGCAGCCAGGTGCTGATCAACCAGGCCGCCGTCTCGGCGCTCCTGATCATGACCCTGCCGGGCCAGGGCGCCGAGATCGACCGCTTCCTCGACGCCTGCGTCGGCGGTGCGGTGGCGATCGCCTTCGGCTTCATCTTCTCCTTCCACGAACCCTTCGCGGCGGTCGAGGAGGCGCGGCGGGGCGCGCTCGCCGACCTCGGCGCGGCGCTCGACTCGATCTCCGCCGCGCTCGAGAAAGCAGACCTCCCGGCCGCCGAAGCGGCGCTGGCCGGGTCGCGCAAGCTCGACGCCGGGGTCGACGTCCTCTACGACGCGGTCTCCGAAGCGGGCGAGGCGGCAGCCTTCTCGCCACGGCGGCGGACGCTGCTCGAGGAGCTCGACCCGCAGGCGGGGGCAGCGCCGCAGATCGACTATGCGGTCCGCGACGCCCGCGTCCTCGCCCGGGCGACGACCACGGCGATCCGCCGCGGCGCCCACATCGACCCACGGCTCGCCGAGGGCGTGGCGATGCTGGCGGAGACGACGCGGGCACTCGACGCGGTCGGCCGCGGCGAGCAGGGGGCCCGCGCCGACGTCCGCGAACAGGCCTCGCAGGCGGTCGAACTGGCGGGCGCCGCCGACGTCCGCAACTCACTCTGGCCGACGATGATCTTCGGCCAGACGCGAGCGCTCGCCTTCGACCTGATGCAGGCTGCCGGGGAGGACCCCGACCGCGCCCGGGCCCTCATCGACGCCGCGGCGACTACCAAAATCGCCCCGCCCCCGGAGTGAGTTCGCAGTTTGCCGTGCTATGGACGGCAAACTGCGAACTCGCCAGCCTCTGCTACTTGGTCGGGTCGGGGACGATCCGGATGTAGGGCTTCGGCGACTCCCAGGAGCCGAACAGCTCTTTCGCCTCGTCATCTTTGACCGAGCCGGCGATGATCACGTCGTCGCCGCTGTTCCACTGCGCCGGGGTCGTCACTTTGTTGTAGGCGGTCAGCTGCAGCGAATCGATCACCCGCAGCACCTCGTCGAAGTTGCGCCCGGTGGTCATCGGGTAGACGAGGATCAGTTTCACTTTCTTGTCGGGGCCGACGACGAAGACGTTGCGAACCGTCTGGTTGTCGGCGGGGGTCCGCTCGGAGGCGTCGCCGGAGACCTCGGCGGGGAGCATCCCGTAGGCCTTCGAGATCGAGAAGTCGGCGTCGGAGATCAGCGGGTAGTTCGGCGCCGTGCCCTGGGTCTCCTCGATGTCCTTCGCCCAGCCCTCGTTGCTCTCCAGCGGGTCGACCGAGAGGCCGATGATCTTCGTGTTCCGCTTCGCGAACTCGGGCTCGATCGAGGCCATGTAGCCGAGCTCGGTCGTGCAGACCGGCGTGAACGCCTTCGGGTGCGAGAACAGCACGCCCCATGAGTCGCCGAGCCAGTCGTGGAAATCGATTTGGCCCTCGGTCGTGTCCGCGACGAAGTTTGGAGCTTCGTCGCCCAGTCTCAAAGCCATTTTCTTCCTCTCTTCCTTAATTCCGATCAGGTTTAGGTAGATTAGCGCGCGGCGGGTGTGGGGCCGCGCGTCCGAGCGGCGTTCCCGACCCTTCAGGTCAACATCCCTACCACGATCGCGGCACCGATCGCAATCAGGGCCAGGGGTATCCCGCGGCGGGAGAACTCCAGCAGCGAGGGACGGGCGTCGACCTCGCGGGCGGCGCGGAACCAGAGCAGCGCCGAGAGCGCCCCGGTGACGGCCAGGTTCGGCCCAACGTTGAGGCCGAGCAGGAGCATCCGCGAGTGGTCGACGGCGTGGGCCGAGTAGAGCGCCGCGGCGGGCAGGTTGTTGACGAAGATCGTCGAGAGCGCCGCCAGGCCCGCCGTCTCCGGACCGCTCGCGCCGCCGATCAGCTCGGCCGGACCGTCCCAGTGGCGGGCGAGGGTGCCGAGGGCGACGGTGAGGACGAAGGCGGCGGCGAGGCTCGGCGGGCCGACCACCCGCCAGACGTCGGCGAGGGAGATCCGGGAGCGGAGCAGCTCGACCGCGACGGCGAGGAGGCCGACGGCGAGGACGGCGAGCGCGGGCCGGCGGAGGACGAGGACAAGGACGACGGCGGCGGCCGTGGCGAGCAGGCCGGGTCCGAGGACGAGCACGGGCAACCGAGCGGTCCCGCCGGCGACAGTGCCCGCGACCGCTGCCCCGTCCCCGGGCATGCGTTCGCACTTATCGACAACTGTCGGGGATAAGTGCGAACTCACCGCGGGGGGGCCCTTCAGGGAACGGCGGAAGAGGAACGCGATGCCGATCGCGGTCACCACCGCCGCGGTGATCGCGATCGGGAACATCTTCGCCGCGAAGCTCGCGCCGGAGCCGCCGCCGTGGGCGTCGAGGACGAGGAGGTTGGTGAGGTTCGAGCCGGGGAGGAAGAGCGAGGACGCGTTCGCCATGAAGACGCAGCCGTAGAGGAACGGCTCGACGCCGACGCGCCGGCGACGGGCGGCGAAGACCAGCACCGGGGTGAGGAAGACGACCGCGGTGTCGAGGTTGAGGATCGCGGTGACGACAGCATCGAGGAGGAGCGCCGCACCGAGCAGCGCCAGGCCGCCGCCCGGCAGCGCCTCGAGCCGCGCGCCGCCCCAGGCGAAGAGCCCGTCGCGGTTGGCGACCAGGCCGATCATGAGCAGCCCCGCGATCAGGACGAACGGAGGCCAGGATTGTGCGAGCGCTGACGACACCGCCGAGTGTCTACCCCATCTAGCCTTCCGTCGATGACAACCGCCCCCGACCGCCCCGAACTCGACGCCGAAGGCGCCGTCGAGCTGGCCGAGCTCGAAGCGCTGGCCGCGGCGATGTCGGAGGACGAGGTCGAGGGCGTGCCGCCGGTCGCCGGCCCGCAGGACTGGGAGTGAGCGCCCCGGCGTCGGCGGGCGCGCGGGTCGAGGCGGCGATCGTCGCCACCGAGCGGCTGAACCCACCCCTGAACGCCTACCTGCACCTCGACCCGGAGGGCGCCCGGGCCGTGGCCGCCGAGCAGGATGCGATCGACGCGGCCCGCGGCGTCGAAGCCGGTCCCGACCCGGCCCGCCCGCTTGCCGGGATGCCGGTCTGCATCAAGGACATCGTCGACGTCGCCGGGATGCCGACCACGGCCGGCGGCGACGGCTGGCTCCGCCGCCCGGACGCCGACGCCACCGTCGTCGCCCGGCTGCGGGCCGCCGGGGCGGTCGTGATCGGCAAGGGCAACACGAACGAGTTCGCCTGCGGGATCGACGGTCGCAACCCCCATAAGGGCGACTGCCGGAACCCCTACGACCAGGGGCGGCTGAGCGGCGGCTCCAGCTCCGGTCCGGCCGCCTCGGTGGCCGCGGGGATGGCCGAAGGCTCGGTCGGCACCGACACCAGCGGCTCGATCCGCCTCCCGGCCGCCCTCTGCGGCGTCGTCGGCATCCGCCCCACCCGCGGCCTGGTCCCGGCCGAGGGCGTCGTGCCGCTCGCCTGGAGCCTCGACGCGGTCGGCCCGCTGGCCGGAGACGTGGCGACCGCGGCGTCGCTGCTCGACGTGATGGCAGGGCGGCCACAAGCCCCGGCGCCTCGCCCGGAGGTGGCGGGCCTGCGCCTCGGCCTCGAGGGATCCATGCTCGACCTGTGCGAGGAGCCGGTGGTCGAGGCGATCGGGGAGACGGCGACGGCGCTCCGCGACTCCGGCGCCGAGGTCACCGACTGCGCCCTCCCTGACCTGAAGCGCGGCATCGCGATCCACCGCATCATCCAGGCGGTCGAGGTGGCCGCCGCCCACGCGCCGTGGTTCGCCGCGCAGCGCGACCGCTACGCACCCGAGGTGCGGTCGCGGATCGAGCCCGGCTATCACCTCGGCGCCGAGCTCTACCTGCGCGCCCAGCGCCATCGCCGCCTCTTCACCCGGGAATTCGCCGCCGCGATGGACGGGCTCGACGCGATCCTCACCCCGGCCTCGCCGGTGCTCGCGCCGCCGCTCGAGGCCGAGGAGATCACGGTCCGCGGCCGCCGCCGCCGCGTCCGCCCCGCCCTGCTCTCCTGCGTGGCGCCGTTCAGCCAGCTCGACTGCCCGGCGATCTCGGTCCCCGTCGGGCTCCGGGACGGGCTCCCGGTGGGCCTGCAGCTGCTCGGACGGCCGGGCACGGAGCCCCTCCTACTGCAGATCGCGGCGGCGATCGAGGCCGCTCTCGGCCCGCTCCCGCGGCCCACCTGAACACCGGTCCAGACGCTGTCGATTCAGTCTCGAAAACTGGGTATAAAGACCGGATGAGACTGCTGATCCTCACCGACGACCCCGCCGCCGCGACCAACCTGCACGAGCCCTTGGAGGAGATCGCCAAGGGCGCCGAGCTCGAGGTCAAGGTGGTCGCCCCGCTGCGCCCCGAGTCGACCCTCGACCTCGTCACCGGCGACATCGACGACGCCGCCGCGGGCGCCCAGGAGCGGGCCGAGGCGACCGCCGACCAGGCCGAGGGCGCCAGGCCGGTGACGGCGGCGCAGGCTGCGGTCGGCGACGCCGACCAGCTGCTGGCGATCGGCGACGCGCTCGCCGAATTCGAAGCCGAGCACGTGGTGCTGGTCGACCCCGACGACGAGGAGCTCGCCGCCGGCGTCCGCGAGCGCTACACCCTCCCGGTCACCGAGCTCTCCGCCGGCTGAGCGCGGGCCCGGCCCGCCGGCTCAGGTCGCGGACGCCGCCGTCTCCCCCAGCCGCGGCTCGCGTTCGGCCTCCTCGCGCAGCTTGTCGAGCGAGCGCCGCAGCACCCGCGAGATGTGCATCTGGGAGCAGCCAACGCGCGCCGCGATCTCGGTCTGCGGCAGTTCCTCGACGAAGCGCAGCCGCAGGATCTCGCGTTCGCGCTCCCCCAGCGTGGGCAGCACCGACTCCATCGCCAGGCGATCGTCGACCAGGTCGAAGTTGCCGTCGGGACGGCCGACCCACTCGGCGCCGGAGGCGTCCTCGGGGTCCTCGCCGACCGGCGGCGCGTCGAGCGAGAGCGGCCGGCGGTTGTGCTGGGCCTCGAGGATCTCGAGCACGTCGGCGACCTCGACCGCGAGGTGCTCGGCCAGCTCCTGTGCCGAGGGCGGCCGGCGCAGCTCCAGGGTCAGCTTCTCGGTCGCCCGCTCGACCTGGCCCATCCGGTCGTGGACCGAGCGCGGCACCCGCACGGTCCAGACCTTGTCGCGGAAGTACCGTTTCAGCTCACCGAGGATGGTCGGTTTGGCGAACCCGGCGAACGGCGTGCCGCGGCTCGCGTCGAAGCGGTCGATCGCGTTCAACAGTCCCAGGCTGGCGACCTGGAGCAGGTCGTCGAAGGGCTCCGAGACGCCCGCGTAGCGGCTCGCCATCCGTCGCGCCAACGGCATGTAGAGGTCGACCAGCTGGGCTCGCGCCCTCTGGTCCCCGTTCTCCTGGACGCGCTGCCAAAGCACCTTCTCGGACATGCCCACAGGGGGCTTGCTCGCAACTGCGCTCATCGCTTCTCCGTTTCTGGCTGCGTCCTCTGCAGGGCGCGGATTTCGTCGCCGACGTCCCGCCCAGAGGCTTGCGGAGAAGCGTGCGGATCAGTCGGTCCTCTCTGCCGGAAGACCTACCCAGAGATCCCTGATCCATAACCCGGCTTCGGCCGGCCCTGGACGCTGCGTACAGGTCTGACCGCGAGGGGCGCCGGCCTGCCGCAAACGGGCACGAAAAAACGACCGGGGGGACGCTCGTCGCCTGCCATGCGCGTAGCCTTCGCGCTCAGAAGCTCGGTTGCGTCGCCTTTGAGACCGTCTCCCCACCTGGCTTTCGCGGGGCGCCGGTCTCTCCCGGTCGCAAGAGTCAAACTACTCCTCCCCCGGCCCCGCGCAAGGGGGTCGTCCACAACGTTTCCGCAAAACCCGGAATATTGATCTCCCCGCGTTCGCAGTTAGCCGTACCAGGGACGGGAAAGTGCGAACGCCGGGCCACCGCCGCCGAGGTACCGCTCCATCGCTCAGCACCAGCGTCGGCACCCGCAGCCCCGGGTTCAGGTCCCCGAGGATCTCCCCCGCCCCGACCGGTCGACGACATCCACCTCCCGCCGCTCGTACTCGATCCCGAGCAGCGCGAAGAGCAGCCGGACCTTGTAGCAGTTGCCTGAGATGGCGGAGTCGTAGAGCAGCACGCGATCAGCCTAGATGATTGATTCCTAATTCAGTGGTTGTAGGCGGCGAAATGGCGTCCCGGG
>ERZ778021.3192-NODE-3192-length-12426-cov-4.372080_pt1 | contig 12426 bp, 11 predicted proteins | sample MGYA00375751_ERZ778021 | MGnify/ENA primary metagenome ERZ778021 (study PRJEB29350, sample SAMN05389814) | bioreactor metagenome | isolation source: Thiocyanate stock bioreactor | place: South Africa: University of Cape Town | collected 2013-08-29 ... | reverse complement strand
ACACCCCGTCCGGAAGTAATTCCTCCTATACCTTGCTCTTTCTGCCGCTTGCTGCATCGGAATTCTTCATTTGCAATATCAATTGACTGTATGCTTACTATTATTTTTTTATTCCATATTTCCAAAAACCCAACAAGGAGGCAGCAAGATGACAGAACCAAAGGCGCCTGAGTTTCAAGGCAATTTGCGCAGCTTTATGCTGAAAGTCCCGGACGAAATATATAACTGCTCAGGCATAAAAATATTCGGCAAACGCATCAAATCCGTTTTGTTTTCTACGGATGTCAGCATCATCCGAAACACCAATGCAGACTCTGTCATAGCGGTTTATCCCTTTACCCCCCAACCCATCATAACACAAGCTATCATGGCGGCGGCAGATATCCCCGTTTTCGCCGGTGTGGGCGGTGGCAGAACACAGGGCAAGCGGGTGTTTAATCTCGCACTGCATGCAGAGCACCAGGGGGCCATCGGCGTGGTTTTGAACGCACCCACTACCAATGAGTCTGTGAAAGAGGTGTGTGACCATATTGATATCCCTGTTGTCATCACGGTTGTTTCAGAAAATGACGACATTGGTGCACGATTGGCGGCAGGCGCACATATTTTAAATGTTTCGGCAGCGGCCAAAACCGTTGATATTGTAAAAAAAATCAGAGCAGAATACCCGGATGCAGCCATCATCGCCACCGGCGGACCCAATGATGAATCCATCAAGCGTACCATCGAAGCAGGCGCCAATGCGATCACATGGACACCGCCCAGCAACGGCGACCTGTTCAAGGCCATCATGGAAGCATACCGAAAAGGAGAAAAGCACCCGTGAGACCAGTATTAAATATCTACAACAGATGACCGTGTCCACGGTCATTTCTGTGTATATATACACAAATATGCAATCAATATACAATTAAGTCTTGCATTATGCAAATAATCGTGTATAATAATGAATAATCAATACAATGAAAATTTATCGATAAAATTTAGGAGGATTTGTTATGTCAGAAATCAAAAAAGTGGTTTTGGCTTATTCGGGCGGATTGGATACTTCTATTATTATCCCGTGGCTGAAAGAAAATTATAACAACTGTGAGGTGATCGCTGTCGCCGCCGATGTGGGACAGGGCGCCGAGCTTTCCGGCCTCAATGAAAAAGCACTGAAAACGGGTGCATCCAAATTATACATCGAGGATTTGACAAAGGAATTCACAGAAGACTTTATTTTCCCCACCCTCAAAGCCGGTGCTGTTTATGAAGGCAAATATTTGTTGGGCACCTCCTTTGCAAGACCTGTTATCGCAAAAAGGATTGTGGAGATCGCCCAAAAAGAAGGGGCAGACGCCATTGCCCATGGCTGTACCGGCAAGGGCAACGACCAGGTTCGATTTGAGCTGACCATCAAGGCTTTTGCTCCTGACATGAAAATCATTGCTCCCTGGAGAATCTGGGACTTAAAGTCCCGTGACGATGAAATCGACTATGCAGAAGCACGCAATATCCCCCTGAACATCACCAGAGAAACCAACTATTCCAAAGACAAAAATCTTTGGCATTTATCCCATGAGGGTCTTGACCTTGAAGATCCTGCCAACGAGCCCATGTATGATAAAATCCTTGAAATGGGTGTTACCCCCGAAAAAGCGCCTGACAAGGCAACCTATATTACCCTTTCCTTCGAAAAAGGAATCCCGGTCGCACTGAACGGCGAAAACATGAACGGCACAGAGCTGATTTATGCGCTGAACAAATTGGGCGGCGAAAACGGCATTGGTATCGTAGATTTGGTTGAAAACCGTTTGGTCGGCATGAAATCCCGTGGTGTGTATGAAACACCCGGCGGTGCAATTCTATATCATGCCCACGAAGTGCTGGAAACTCTTTGTCTTGACCGTGAAACACAGCATCTGAAAGAACAGCTGGCTGTAAAATTTGCGGAGCTGGTCTATTTCGGACAATGGTATACCCCTGTCAGAGAAGCGCTCACCGCTTTTGTTGACAAAACACAGGAAACCGTTACCGGTGACGTGAAATTAAAGCTCTACAAAGGCAATATCATGAACGCAGGCGTCACTTCACCAAATTCACTCTATAATATGGAAATCGCAACCTTTGACGAGGATACTGTCTATGACCAAAAGGACAGCGAAGGCTTTATCAACCTGTTCGGCCTGCCGATTAAGGTTCAGGCCATGTTAAAAAAGGATAAGGAATGATACTATGAATTTATGGGCAGGGCGGTTCAAAAGCGAAATCGATCAGAAAACCAACGATTTCAATTCGTCCATCTCTTTTGATTCCCGGATGTATAAAGAAGATATTGAGGGTTCCATCGCCCATGCGGAAATGCTGGGGCAGTGCGGTATTATTGACAAAAGCGAAGCCTCCAGAATCATCACGACACTGAAATGGATGCTCGCCGACATCAACAACGGTATTTTGAAGATTGATTATACCGCCGAAGATATCCACACCTTTATCGAACAAGAGCTGACCGCACGGATCGGTGACAGCGGCAAACGGCTACACACCGCACGAAGCCGAAACGATCAGGTCGCCTTGGACATCCGTCTGCACCTCACCAAATGTGTTGACAGATTATCGGATGAAATCAAAGAACTCATTGATGTGATCTTATATAAGGCGGAACGGCATGCCGACACCATTATGCCTGGCTATACCCATCTCCAGCGTGCCCAGCCGATCACCTTCGGTCACCATCTGCTTGCCTATGCCAATATGCTGCTTCGTGATATCGAGCGGCTTGCGGACTGCAAAAAGCGGATGAACATTTCCCCCCTCGGCTCCGGTGCCCTGGCAGGAACAACCTATCCTCTGAACCGGGAAATGGTGGCAGAAAGCCTGTCCATGAAAGGGATTACCCGAAACAGTCTCGATGGTGTGTCCGACAGAGATTTTGTGCTTGAGCTTGCCAGTGCCCTTTCCATTGTTATGGTTCATCTCTCCCGTTTTTCGGAAGAAATCATTCTCTGGTGCTCCTGGGAATTCAAATTCATTGAGCTGGATGACGCATTTTCCACCGGCTCGTCCATTATGCCCCAGAAGAAAAACCCGGATATTGCAGAGCTTGTCCGTGGAAAATCCGGCCGGGTGTTCGGCTCTTTGATGACCTTGCTCACCGTAATGAAGGGTCTTCCCCTTGCCTATAACAAAGATATGCAGGAGGACAAAGAAGCGATTTTTGACGCTGTTGACACCGTTTCCATGTGTCTGACGACGTTTACCCCCATGTTAACGACCATGAAGGTCAATGAGGAAACCATGCGCACAGCAGCGGCAAAGGGCTTTATCAATGCCACGGACTGCGCAGATTATCTGGTGAACAAGGGTATGCCCTTCCGTGATGCTTATAAAATCGTCGGCAAACTGGTTGCTTTGTGTATCGAAAAAGACCTGACGCTGGAAACACTGCCGATTGAAGAATATCAAAAGATCAGTGCCCAATTTGACGAAGATGTGTATCACACCATCAAGCTGGATGTATGTGTGCGAAAACGTACCGTCGTCGGCGCACCCGCGCCGGAATGTGTGCTGCGGGAAATCTCAAAAATCAAAATGGTTCTGTAAGGAGAAATTACAATGTCGATAAAAGCAGCTGTTGTAGGAGCGACCGGTTATGCAGGCGCTGAGCTGGTCCGGCTTTTGCTGTCCCACCCGGAGGTGGAAATTGCGGCCATCAGCTCTGTCAGCTTTGAAAACAAACCGCTCTCCGAAGTATACCCCGCTTTTCTTGATTTCACTTCCCTTGTTTGTGAAAACCAAAGGGAGGTCGTAGAAAAAAGCGACGTTGTGTTTGCCTGTTTGCCCCATGGTTTGTCCGAAGAACTAGCAGAACAGTGTGCGGCACAAGATAAAATCTTCATTGATCTGGGTGCTGATTTCCGTCTTGAAAACGAGTCGGATTATGCGGAATGGTACGATGGCAGCTTTACTAATCCGGAGCTGCATGCCGGTGCCGTTTACGGGCTTCCCGAACTATTCCGGGACTTTATCAAGGATAAAAAAATCATCGCCAATCCCGGCTGCTATCCCACCTCTGTCGCCCTCGGATTATACCCCGCTTTAAAAAAGGGTCTCATCGATACAGACGGCATCATCATTGATGCAAAGTCCGGCGTAACGGGTGCCGGGCGGGGGCTTACCTTGAACACCCATTATCCCGAATGCAACGAGGCTTTTTCGCCCTATAAAGTAGCATCCCACCGTCACACCCCGGAGATTGAACAGACGCTTTCCAAGGCGGCCGGACGAAAAATCAAGGTCACCTTTGTTCCCCATCTTCTTCCCGTTAACCGTGGTATTTTATCCACTGTTTACGGTAGAATAAAGCTGGGTGTCAGCGCCGAAAAGGTTCGGGACGCTTATCACTTTTATTATGAAAACGAACCTTTTGTCAGAATACTGCCGGAGGGAACCACAGCAAATCTGAAAAACGTGAAATATACAAATCTATGTGACATTTCCTTGCACATTGACCGCCGAACAGGGACGCTGATTGTTGTTTCGGCCATTGACAATATGGTCAAGGGTGCGGCAGGGCAAGCCATTCAAAATATGAACATTCTGTTCGGGCTTCCCGAGGAAGCAGGCTTACGGCTCATTCCCCCATCATTTTAAATGAAGGTAGCGATAGGATTGAATATAAAATACATTGACGGCGGTGTCACCGCCCCTGTTGGGTTTACCGCGGCTGGCGTACACTGCGGTATTCGCAAAAATAAATCAAAATCTGATCTGGCTCTGATTCTGGCAGACAGACGGTGTTCTGCTGCGGCTGTTTATACCCAGAACCTTGTAAAAGGCTCTCCCATCATTGTAACCGGGCAAAATATTGCAGACGGATACGCACAAGCCGTGATCTGCAATTCCGGCAATGCCAACACCTGCAATGCAGATGGTGAAGAAAAAGCCATGAAAATGTGTGAGGTTGCCGCAGAGGTTTGCGGGATTCCCTCACAGGATGTGATTGTGGCATCTACCGGTGTCATCGGTCAGATTCTTCCCATCGAGCCTATTATCCATGCAAAAGCTTTGCTGAAGGAAAGCCTGTCGGCAACCGGAAGTTCCGATGCCGCAGAGGCGATTATGACCACCGATACCTTCAAAAAAGAATTTGCACTGGAATTCACCCTGCAAGGGAAAACCGTGAAAATGGGCGGTATCGCCAAAGGCTCCGGTATGATCCATCCCAACATGGCAACAATGCTTTGCTTCATTACCACCGACGCTGCCATTTCTCCCGCCATGCTCCAAAAAGCATTGTCGGCAGTGATTGAAGATACCTTCAATATGGTCAGCGTGGACGGTGATACCTCCACCAACGATATGGTTTCGGTTCTTGCTTCCGGTGGAGCCGGCAACGATCTCATCGACAGGGTAAATGAGGACTATGCCGTTTTCAAACAAGCGCTGTATTCCATGAACGAAAGCCTGTCCCGTGAAATCGCCCGTGACGGCGAAGGAGCAACAAAGCTGTTGACCTGCAAGGTGACCGGCGGGGTCGACAAAAAGAACGCACGGATCATTGCCAAAAGTGTAATCACCTCTTCCCTTTTCAAAGCGGCCATGTTCGGCGGTGACGCCAACTGGGGCCGGGTGCTTTGTGCAATTGGGTATTCGGGTGCCTCTCTTTCCATCGATACAGTGCGTCTGCGGTTTGCTTCTGCCAGCGGTGAAATTCTCGTATGTGAAAGAGGCGCGGGGGTTGATTTCTCAGAAGAGATTGCGGCAGAAATTTTAAAAGAAAAAGAAATAGAAATATTAATCGATTTGGAAGACGGTAACGAAAACGCAACAGCTTTCGGTTGCGATCTAACCTATGATTATGTTAAAATAAACGGAGATTACCGCACTTAATTTAGAATAAGCTGGTGAATAGATGAATATATCAAATTTCGACAGATCACAGGTTCTGGCCCAGGCGCTTCCCTATATCCAGAACTACAACAACAAAACGGTTGTGATCAAATACGGCGGAAATGCCATGATCAATGATGAACTGAAGAAGGCTGTCATGACAGATCTTGTTCTGCTCTCGTTGGTGGGTATCAACGTAGTTTTGGTTCATGGCGGCGGTCCCGAAATCACCGACATGTTAACAAAAATGGGCAAGGAAAGCCGTTTTGTAAACGGACTGCGCTATACCGACAAGGAAACGGCGGATGTGGTGCAAATGGTGCTGGCGGGCAAGGTGAACAAGGACCTTGTCAAGCTCATTGAAGCCGAAAACGGCCGTTCCATCGGACTCTGCGGTCTGGACGGCGGCATGATCAAGGCGAAAAAATACGAAGAAGCGGACATCGGCTATGTGGGAGACATCACAGCAATCAACGTGACCACCATCAACGATGCCATCGCTTCGGGTTACATTCCGGTTGTTGCAACCATTGCCTCCGGTGAAAACGGCGAGGTGTATAACATCAACGCCGACACGGCAGCCGCCAGAATAGCGGCGGAGCTGTCAGCGGAAAAGCTTATTTTAATGACCGATATCAGAGGTCTCTTAAAAAACAAAGAGGATGAAAGCACCCTGATTCCCGTTGTCAATGTCAGTGAAGTGGCGGGTCTGAAGAAACAGGGTATTATCTCCGGCGGCATGATTCCCAAAATCGACTGCTGTGTGGAAGCCGTTCGCCGGGGTGTGCGCCGTGCGCATATTATTGACGGCCGTATTCCCCACGCTATCTTAATCGAGATGCTTTCAGATGAAGGCGTGGGAACCATGTTTTTATGATTGGGGGTTCTATTTTGTACTGCGAAATTATCAACAAGGATAAAAAATATCATATCCCTGCCTATGCAAGGTATAATCTTGCCATCGGCAGCGGAAAAGGTGCGAAGGCTTATGATGTTGACGGTCGGGAATTTATTGATTTCACCTCCGGCATCGGGGTCAACTCTCTGGGCTACAGCGACAAGGGCTGGGCAAAAGCCGTTGCCGCTCAGGCCGGCAAGCTCCAGCATGTTTCGAATTTATATTTCAGCCCTGTCACAGCAGAATTGGCGGAGGTCTTGTGTGAGCAAACAGACTACGCCAAAGCATTTTTTTGTAATTCCGGGGCGGAAGCCAACGAATGTGCCATCAAAATCGCCAGGAAATACAGCTTTGATAAATACGGCCCCGGCAGAAACAAAATCATCACCCTCAACAATTCCTTCCACGGCAGAACACTGGCTACCCTGACCGCTACCGGTCAGAACGCCATGCACAATTGGTTTTTTCCCTTTGCAGAGGGGTTTGACTATGCCGCTGCCGGTGATATCGGTGAGCTGATTAAAAAAGCCGATAACACCACCTGCGGAGTCATTCTGGAAATCATACAAGGGGAAGGCGGTGTGGTTCCTCTTTCGGGCGACTATCTGGAGGAGGTTGCGGCTCTTTGCCGGGCCAAGGATATTCTGCTGATAATTGACGAGGTTCAGACCGGCGTGGGCAGAACCGGCAGATTTCTGGCTGCCGAGCATTACGGCATTCAGGCGGACATCACCACTCTTGCCAAAGGACTGGGCGGCGGTCTTCCCATCGGTGCATGCCTGTGTAAGGAATTTCTCGGTAATGTGCTGTCTGCAGGCACCCATGGTACCACCTTCGGCGGCAACCCCGTTGCCTGTGCCGGCGCCCTGTATGTGATGCAAAAAATCGGTGATCCGGAGTTTCTCGATTTGGTCGAAACAAAGGGCAGTTATATGCGTGAAAAAATCACTTATATGCCCGGTGTCAAATCGGTCCGCGGTATGGGCTTAATGATAGGGATCGAGCTGGAAAACGGCGTCAGCTCCGATATTGCTAAAAAATGTATTGATAACGGGCTGATTGTGCTGACGGCAAAATCACTTCTGCGGCTTTTGCCCCCTCTGAACATTTCCTATAAAGATATCAACAAAGGTCTGTCGCTGCTCAATGCAGTTTTATCAAAAAACACGGGGGAAACAATATGAACCACCTTTTAAAGCTCCTAGACCTTTCAAAAGAAGAAATTTATGATATCCTGAACTTAGCGGATCAGTTAAAATACGAATTGAAGCACGGCATTCCTCATCCTTTGCTGGCAGGAAAATCTCTGGGTATGATTTTTCAAAAATCCTCTACCAGAACAAGGGTTTCCTTTGAAGTCGGCATGTATCAGTTGGGCGGTCAAGCCCTCTTTCTTTCCGCCAACGACCTGCAGATTGGCAGGGGTGAACCTGTAGAGGACACCGCCAGGGTATTGTCCAGATATCTGGACGGCATCATGATCAGAACCTTTGAACAGACCGAGGTAGAAATGTTGGCACTGCACGGCTCCATCCCGGTCATCAACGGGCTGACGGATTTTGCCCATCCCTGCCAGGTGCTTGCGGACTTGATGACCATTCGGGAATACAAAGGCCGCCTTGAATCCTTGAAACTGTGTTTTATCGGAGACGGAAATAATATGATGAATTCCCTCATCGTCGGCGGTCTTAAGGTCGGCATGAAGGTTTCCGTGGCATGTCCGGAAGGGTATCATCCCTCCGAAAGCGTGCTTGAATATGCCTATGAAACCGGAAATTTTGAATTGTCTGACAACCCGGAAAAAGCGGCAGCGGACGCCGATGTTATCATAACAGACGTATGGGCCTCCATGGGACAAGAAGGCGAAGCGGAAAAACGCAAAATTGCCTTTGACGGCTATCAGGTCAATAACACCTTACTGGCGCTGGCAAAGCCGGATGCAATCGTTCAGCACTGCCTGCCTGCCCACAGAGGAGAAGAAATCACTGCGGAAGTATTTGAAGCCCATGCCGGCGAGATTTTCGAAGAAGCCGAAAACAGGCTCCATGCGCAAAAGGCTGTCATGGTCAAGCTGATGAGCGAAAAATATAGATAAAGGAAATGATATACCTATGAAAATGACCTTCAGGTGGTACGGGGACAGCGACCCGGTAACACTGGAAAAAATCCGCCAGATTCCGCTGATGTCGGGCATTGTATCTGCGATTTACGACGTTCCCGTGGGCGAGGTTTGGCCGGAAGACAGAATAGCGGCACTGAAACAAAAAATCAATGACAAGGGTCTTGCCTTCGAGGTCGTGGAAAGCGTTCCCGTTCACGAAAAAATCAAGCTTGGGACTCCGGACAGTGATGTACTCATTGAGAATTACTGTGAGAATGTCAGAAGACTGGGCAAAGCCGGTGTTAAGGTAATCTGCTACAATTTCATGCCAGTGTTTGACTGGCTGAGAAGCGAGCTGGAACACCAGAACGCCGACGGTTCCAACAGCCTTGCTTATGACGATGCCACCGTGCTTTCCCTGAACCCTGCCGAGAGTGAACTGTCCCTCCCCGGCTGGGACGAGAGCTATGGCAAGGAAGAATTAAAGGATCTGTTAAAACAGTACGAAACCGTAACGGAAGAAACCCTTTGGGCAAACCTGAAACGGTTTTTGTCCAAGATCATCCCCGCTGCGGAAGAGGCCGGCGTCAGAATGGCCATCCATCCGGACGATCCACCCTGGGGCATCTTCGGCTTGCCGAGAATCATCACCAACGAAGCCAATCTGGAACGTTTCTTAACACTCTATGATAGTGAGGCAAACGGCTTATCCTTCTGCACCGGTTCACTGGGCGCAGGTATCTTCAATGATTTGCCAAAAATGATTCGTAAGTTTGGCAGTCGCATATATTTTGCACATCTGCGTAACATCAAGCACACCGGCGAACGCTGTTTTGAAGAAACCGCACACCCCAGCAATTGCGGTTCTCTCGATATGTACGAAATCGTAAAGGCTCTGTATGAAAGCGGCTTTGATTATTATATCCGCCCGGACCACGGCAGAATGATCTGGGGCGAGACCGGCAGATACGGTTACGGCCTATATGACCGTGCCTTAGGCGCCGTATATCTCCTCGGCCTATGGGAAGCTGTCAGCAAAAACACAGAACAATAAAACAAGAAACCCGTTAAGGATTCACCTTAACGGGTCTTTTCATCCGGTAATTGCTTAAAGCCTTCTCCTAAAATCTCTCCTGCTTCCAGCGCCACAGTGAAAGCGGTTTTGTCAATCTCTCGAATAAGTTTATGGAGCTTTGCGGTTTCATTTCTCCGAAGAGCGCAAAGTATAATTTCCTTTTTTTTACTGGTGTAGGCACCGCTGCCCTCTATGATCGTAACCCCACGGGTCAGACTGTGCATAATCTCCTTTGCCAGCTCTCTGGGTTGGTCCGAAATCACCATCATCATTTTGCCCCTGTCGGCGCCAAACATGATGTTATCAATAATTTTAGATGCGGTATAGATCGCTATCATGGCATACAGAGCGCTTTCAATGCTCCAAAACACAAACGCCGCCGCAACAATAACGATAAAATCAATCATCAATATAATTCTGCCCATTGAGAAAAACGGGAACTGTACATTGATGACACGGGCGATGATATCCGTTCCTCCTGTGGTTCCGCCACGCAAAAAGATAATCGCGAGCCCGAAGCCGGTCAGCACACCGCCGTATAGAGCGGCTAAAATCTTATCCCCTTGATACACTGGCAGAACAACGGCAAAAATATCAATAAGAACAGAAATCAGCACCGTAGAAATAATGGTTTTCGCCAGAAATTTTATTCCCAGCTTATACACGCCCAAAAGCAAAATCGGGATGTTTAGAATCAGCATCATGGTACCGATGGGAAACCCCGTCAGGTAGTGGATGAAGGTGGAAATACCGGTAACACCCCCCGGTGCGATGTGGTTGGGCGCCGTAAAAGAATGAACCGACAATGCATAAACAGCACTGCCTGCAATCAGTGCAGCGCCGTCTTTCCATAATGCTTTTGTTTTATCCTTCAATTTCATCACCGTGCTTATTCTGCCCGGTTTTTTACACTAACATTCATCACTCAGGAGATAAAAAATCTCGCGAAGCCGTTCAATTTCATTGCTTAAATACAAATAACCGAACAGGGCTTCCAAACCGGTGGCGCTGTGATACTGTCCCGGTGTGGCGCCTCTGGGGATATTATGAACATTCAAATTTCGTCCGCGCTTATAAACAGCGATTTCCTGCTCGGTGAGCTGCGCTTCGATCTTCTTGTAGCCGGCTGCCTGTGCCACCGCGTTGACCCTTGTTACCGAGATGCTATGTAACGCCCCTGAAGGGCGGTTTTTCTTTGCCAGGTCTTCACTCACCATGAGGGAAAACACAGCGTCACCCACGAAGGCAAGTGCCCCCGGGCTCAATGCAGCTACATCAATATCATTGCCTAGCAATCTTTCCACCGTATCGTCCTTTTCAAAAGCGCATCGTTTAGGGAATGTAATCAAACTCCATATCATAAATGGAAACGGTGTCCCCTTGCTTGATCCCCTTCTCCACCAAAGCGTCCAGAATACCGGACAACTTAAGAACCCGCTGAAAATACTGGAGCGATTCATAATCATCCGGGTCAATGGTATTCATGATTTTTGCCAGCCAGCGTGCCTCGATGATGTAAATTCCGTCCTCGACACGAAGGGTAAACTCCTGTTCCACAGGCAGCTCCTCAATGGGTGCAGCCTCCGGCTCAAAATGAACCACCGGCGGCAGTTTGGCCAGCTGTGCGGCTGTATGGTTCATCAGATTTCTGGTGCCTTCACTGATGGCAGCCATAATGGGGAAAAAGGTGTAACCTTTTTCTTCAATATAGGTGCGGAACGTCTCGATCTGTTCTTCCGTTGCAAGGTCGCATTTGTTGCCCGCCACGATTTGAGGAAGTACCGACAGGGATTCGCTGAACACGGCAAGCTCCTTGTTGATGGTTTCAAAATCGCTGATGGGGTCTCTTCCCTCACTGCCTGAAATATACACCATGTGGATGATCAGTCGGCACCGTTCAATATGGCGCAAAAACTCATGACCCAATCCGAGACCTTCTCCGGCACCTTCAATGACGCCCGGAATGTCCGCAATGACAAAGGATGTACCCTCGGCAATTCTCACGACGCCGAGAACCGGCGTCAGTGTGGTAAAATGATAATTGGCAATTTTCGGCTTGGCTTCGCTGACGACGGAAACAAGGGTGGATTTTCCCACGTTGGGAAAACCGAGAAGCCCTACATCGGCAATGAGCTTCAGCTCCAGAACAATGTCCATATCGATGCCGGGGTTCCCGCTTTTTGCAAAACGGGGTGCCTGACGGGTGGGTGTGGCGAAATGGTGGTTTCCCCAGCCGCCTCTGCCGCCCTTGGCGCAGACAAAGGGCTCGTCCGTGGACATATCCTTGATGATTCTGCCGCTTTTTGCGTCTTTGATGAGCGTACCCCGTGGAACCTTGATGGTCAGATCCTTGCCGCCTTTTCCTGAGCTTTTTCCGGAAAAGCCATCCTTGCCGTTTTCGGCGATATATTTCCGTTTAAAGCGGAAATCAGACAGAGTGGAAGCATTGTCATCCACCACAAAAATGATATCGCCACC
>ERZ778021.3189-NODE-3189-length-12439-cov-7.109981_pt1 | contig 12439 bp, 11 predicted proteins | sample MGYA00375751_ERZ778021 | MGnify/ENA primary metagenome ERZ778021 (study PRJEB29350, sample SAMN05389814) | bioreactor metagenome | isolation source: Thiocyanate stock bioreactor | place: South Africa: University of Cape Town | collected 2013-08-29 ... | reverse complement strand
CACTCCGTGGTCCTGATCCGCGGCGGTCGCGTCCGCGACCTCCCGGGCGTCCGCTACCACATCGTCCGCGGCGTCCTCGACTGCCAGGGCGTCGGCGACCGCAAGCAGGCCCGCTCCAAGTACGGCGCGCCCAAGAAGAAGGCCGGCGCCCCCGCCAAGGGCGGCGCGAAGAAGAAGTGACCCCGCCCCGCCGCATCGGCCCGCTCTGAGCCGACCCCCGGCTCGCGCCGCCGCGGCGGACGTCCCCCAGGATTCCTCCGCTCACAAGCCCCGCAGGATCGACATTCATGGCCCGCAAGTTCACGGCGAGCAAGACCCACCTCCGGCCCGACCCGCGCTTCGGGTCCAAGCTGGCCGGCAAGTTCATCAACTGCGTCATGCACGACGGCAAGAAGAGCATCGCCCAGCGCCTCTTCTACGACGCCATGGAACTCATCCAGAAGCGTCTCCCCAACGACGAGCCCATCGACGTCTTCACCCGCGCGGTCGAGAACGTCAAGCCGATCATCGAGGTCCGCTCCAAGCGCGTCGGCGGCGCCACCTACCAGGTCCCCATGCAGGTCAACAAGACCCGCCAGCAGACCCTGGCCATCCGCTGGCTCCTCATGGCCGCCCGCGAGAAGAAGGGCCGCCCGATGGCCGTCAAGCTCGCCGACGAGCTGATCGCCGCCTTCAACCGCGAGGGCGCCGCCGTCACCCGCCGCGAGAACGTCCACCGCATGGCCGAGGCCAACAAGGCCTTCGCCCACTTCGCCTGGTAATCCCCGGCGGACCGACCGAAAACCCGAAGGCCGACCGCGCGATCCCCGGTTCGCGCGGTCGGCCTTCGGCGTTTCGAATGGCATGTCGATTCCGGACGACATGGATGAAATGCGTGTATCACCTTGATACAGTACTTGCAAGCCGATCAGACTCGCACCATCCCGCCGGGGATGTCGGCGCAAGAGTCCCGATCGGGCGGGATGGTTCGGCGACGATTTCAGGGGATCGTGCGGAGGTCGTCTCGATGTCGAGGGGATCCCAGGGAGAGGGGCCGCTGGAGGCGGCGATCGACAAGTTGCAGCGACGGGCCCGGAGGATGCTGGCCCGCGCCGGCGGCGCGGCGAACTCGCTTGGCTCGTGGGACCTCGTCGCCGAGGCCCTGGTGAAGCTCCTGCGGGACCGCCACGTCCGCAACCACCCCGACCCCGCCTACGTCCACCAGGCCGGGGCCGAGGCGATGCGCCGCACGCTCATCGACCGCTTCCGCGCGAAGTTGGCCCTGAAGCGAGGCGGGAGGATGCGCCGGGTCTCCCTGACTGAGGCCGACTCCTTCGCCGCCCGCGAGCCCCACAGCACCCTCCACGCCTGGGAATTCGACCGCCAGGACGTCCGCGCGGCCGTCGCCCGCATGGAGGCCGACGGCTTCGTGGAGGCGACGGCCCTCCGCCTCCACGCCCTGGAAGGCCACCCCGTCCGCGACGTCGCCGCCCATCTAGGCGTGAGCGTCAGCTCCGTAGAGAAATACCTCAAGTACGCCCGCACCTGGGTCTTCCGCGACCTTACCCGCCTGGCCCGCGAGCGGCGGATGCCGAAGGCCGTGGCGGCTATGCAACGTCCCTGATCGCTACGACGCGGGATTGAGGTCTCCACCTCTTTCGTCCGGAATGATGCGGCTGTTATATTCTGTCTAGCCTTAATCAATACAACCTGTCTTGCGATGATTCATCCCCGAGAGGGTAGGGGCGGTTCCAACCTAACATGCTGATCCGGCAAGGACTTGCATAAGGTGCTGGTCGCTCCAGCCGCAACGAGGAAAGAAACATCCTGGACGGAGTCACTCGCGTGGAGTGGGACGCCAGGGTTGATGACCTCCCTCGCTGCACCTTGCACCTCGTCGGCGTATCGGTGGAGACCACCACCGCGGACGTCCAGGTCTCAAGCGTGCAGCACTGGCCCCCAACGCAAGACGCCCCGCTCTCCGAGGAGGAGGCGAGGCACCTGGAGGCACTGCTCTTGGGCTTGAAGGCCAATCAGTTCGAGGCGGTCAAGAAAGCCATCGAGTGGGCCAGGGTCTGCAAGTTGGCGGCTTCCATTACGCGGAAGCCTTCCGCCGTCTGAGCCCGTAGCCCAACATCCCCAGCATGCCCATACCGGCGAGCGCCAGGCTGGTGGGCTCGGGGACGGCGGCGGTGGTATAGCTCACGCCGATGTACTGCCGGTACCGGTAATTCTGGCTCGTGTCGAATTCGTCGAGAAAGAACCTGGTCGCCGTCGGGGAGGCCGCGACGGAGAATGACATCGTGACGTAGTTGTTCCCGCCGAACGTGTTGAACGTAGCCAGGACGTTGCGGTTCGCGTCAAGCAGGCGCACGACCGAATTCGGGCCGTTGAACGCGGCACCGGTCAACGTGATTTCGGTGATCTGGGAGGGCGCGTCGAAATCGAGTTGGAAGCGGTAGATGAGGTGGGCACCATTGAGCGTCTCGCTGCTCCCGCCCTGAAGATACCCCCTGAAGAGGACCGAGGTATCGGAGAAGGGTGCCAGCGGGTCGGTCGATTGCGGGATGTAACCATCCCAGTTCGTGCCCACCGGGTATGTAGCCGAAGTCTCCGGCAGGGAAGTGACCACGAGGCCCGCATTTGCAGCCCCGGTCGCGAACGCGAACATGCACAAGGCCGGCATCACATTTAAACGCATTTGCATATCCTCGTAATATTGCTTGATGAAATGGGAAAGCAACCGACCCTAGTTCTACAGTCGCGCCGTAGATCATGGCGAATGTCCACGGGCTTTATAGTGGCGGCCCATGGCCTCGGCCTGATGGTGCCGCCGCAATCAGCCCAGCCAGTGGCTGGCGTGCCAGCCCCGTGATCAGGCGACGGACTTCGGGGACGGTCAAGAGGGATCAACTCGGCGGATCGCCTCCTCATCCTTCTTGTTTTTGGGGGCGGCGGGGCCGCTTCGGCCCGCAAGGCCCCAGGAAGGCGTGCGCCGACGACGAAGTCACATGGCGATGCCAGCCGGCCCGACTCCGCACCTCGTAGCCGTCGAGGCCGGCCTCCTGCTTGGCCCGCTCGAGGGCCGACGGCCGTCATGCCCCAGGCCGACTGCGGCCGAGACTAGGAGGATGGGGAGGGAAGTCTGCTTCATCATGGTCGAGTCTCCTTCGATCTGCTACTAGAAGATGGGAACGTCGAAACGGCCCCGAATAGGTCTGCGGAAGGCCGACGGCGGCCCGGAAAGATTCCTCGAAAAATTCCGGAGGTCGTCTCGATGGCGAGCGGACTCCAGGGCGAGGCCCCTTCGGGGGCGGGCCCGGGCGAGACGCGGCGGCGGGTGACGCTGCGGCTGTTCCATAGGTTCGCGGGCCGGGACGAGGCCGGGCGGCGCGAGGCGTTGCTCGCGCTGCGCGCGAGGGACGCAGCGCTGGCGGACGAGGTGGCGTCGCTGCTGGGGCACTTCGACAGGGCCGAGGCGGTCGGGTTCCTCGCCGGGCCGCCGCCGACTGAGGCCGACGATCCCTCGCATCCCCTCCCGTCCGGCCAGCCGCCCACGGAGCCGGCCGAGGACTGCGACGACCTGCCCCCGGGGACTCGCGTCGGCCGGCATGTGCTGGAGGAGGTGATCGGCCGCGGGGGGATGGGGGTCGTCTATCGGGGCCGGCGCGTCGACGACTACGGCCAGGTCGTGGCCGTGAAGCTCATCGGCCGGCGGATGTCGCGGTCGGCCGCCCGGCGGTTCCACCTGGAGCGGGAACTCCTCGCCCTGATGGAGCACCCCAACATCGTCCGCCTGCTCGACGGCGGCGAGGCCGAGGGGGGCGTCCCCTACCTCGTGATGGATTACATCGCCGGCGACGCCTTCATCGAGCGGGCGAAGGCCGTCCGCCCATCGCCCCGCGCCTGCGCCGAGCTGATGGCCCCGATCCTCGACGCGGTGGCCTACGCCCACGAGTCGGGGGTGGTCCACCGGGACCTGAAGCCCTCGAACATCCTCCTGACCGAATCCGGCGTCCCCAAGGTGACCGACTTCGGCCTGGCGAGGCCCCTCGTCCAGGATGGATCGGGGACGCTCACCGTCGACGGGCCCTTCTCGGGGACCCCCGGCTACATGGCGCCCGAACAGATCCTCGGCGAGCCGGGGCGGCGCCAGCCCACCGTCGACGTCTACGCGCTCGGGGCGGTCTTCCACTTCGTCCTCACCGGCCGGCCTCCCCACGAGGGAGCGACCTCGTTCGAGACGTGCCGGCTCACGCTCGAAGCCGAAGCCGTGCCGATCCGACGCCGCCGCCCCTCCGTCCCCCGCGACCTGGAGACGATCGTCGCCGTGGCCACGGCCCGCGATCCGTCGCGACGCTACCCGACGGGCCGCGAGATGGCCGACGACCTGCGGCGGTTCCTCGCCGGCAGGCCGATCTCCGCCCGCCGAGCCTCCGCCGCCGAGCGCGCCGGCCGATGGCTCCTCGAACGCCGCCGCACGGCCTCCCTCGTCGCCGTCGTCGCCCTGGCCACGCTGATCGGGGCGTTCGTCGGCCTCTCGCGATGGAACCGCGACCTGGCTCGCAAGAACGACTCGCTCGTCAAGCTCGCCGCAGCCTACGGCCTGACCATGGAGCGGATCGCGCGCGACTCCCTGGGGGACCCCCGGGCCGACGCCGACTACGTCCGCTTCCTGCGGGCCATCGAGCAGGTCATCCGGGCGGGAGGCGACGAGGCGGAGTCGGTCGACCTGCGATACAGCGAGGCCCTGGCCCGCTTTCAACTCGGCCGCTCGCTCCAGTTCCAGCGGCGCGGGCCGGCGGCGGCCGAATGCTACGAGCGGTCGAACGCCGCGCTGCGGGACCTGGCGACGTTGCATCCCGGGCGACACGACATCCGCTACGACCTCTTCCGCGGCCTCTTCTGCCTCGCCGCCGTCAACTTCGAGCGCCCCGCCGAGGCCGTCGCCCTCCATCGCGAGTCGCTCGCCGTGATCGAGGCGCTGTCCCGCGACGTCCCGGCGAACCTCGATTACGTCGACGCCGTCGCCGCCGGGCGCTATAACCTGGGTCGCGCGATGGCCTTCAGCGGGATCCCCGGCGGCGAGGACGTCCTGCGGCGGGCCTGCGAGCTGTCCGAGGGCCTGAGCCGGCGGCCGGGGGCGAAGCCCATGTACATCCGGCCCGCCGCCCTGGCCTGGGGGGACCTCGCCGTGATCCTTCACCGGAGCGGGAGGGGCGGTGAGTCGGAGGCCCGGAAGGCCGTCGAGGCGTACGTCGCCCTCGTCCGCGACGTGCCCGACGACCCGATGTACCGCGACGATTACGCGGCACGGCTTCGGATCCTGGCCCAGATCGTGACGGACCGCGGCGAATTCGCCGAGGCCGAGGCGCTGACGGACCGGGCCCTGACGCTGGAGGATGAGGCGATCGCGCGCCGGCCGACGCTGGCCGAGTTCACGGAACGCCGGGCGATCGGCCTGCTGCTGCGGGCCCAGATCCGCCTGGCCCGGGGCCGGCGGGACGAGGCCCTGGCCGACTTCGCCGCGGCGGACTCCGGCCTGTCCCCGTACCTCGGCGATCGGTCCGACGGCGATGCCGAGCAGACCCGCCTCTTCTTCGCGGCCCGCTGCCCCCCCCTCGACGCCCCCGCCGCCGATCGCCTCGCCGCGACGGTCCCCCCGGACGAGCGGCTGGCCGCGATGAACTCCAAGCCGCCGGCGTGGATCGACGCCCGCATCGCCCTCGCCCGCGCCAGGTCGGCCCAGGGCCGGCACGGCGAGGCCCTGGCCCTCGCGACCGCCGACCTGCCGCCCGACGGCGACGAGTCGGCCGCCCTCCAGGCCCTGGCCGCGACGGCCGAGGCGAAGCTCGGCCTCCGCGACGCCGCCGCATCGCGGATGGCGTCGTGGGGCCGGCTCTGCGTCCACGCGCGCGACGAATGTTTGCTCGTCGCCCGCCTCCGGCGCGAGGCGGCCGAGGCCCTCGCCGCGGCCGACCCCCCAAACGCGCTCAGCGGCCCGTCAGCCGCTCCAGGTGCTCAGGATACCGGGCCCCCTGCACCGTGATCTTCGCGGCGGCGGACTCGATCCCGGCCAGGTCGTCGGCCGTCAGCTCGACCGCCGCGGCCCCCAGGTTCTCCTCCAGGCGATGGAGCTTCGTCGTGCCCGGGATGGGGACGATCCAAGGCCGCTGGGCGAGCAGCCAGGCGATCGCAACCTGCGCGGGCGTGGCCCCCTTCCGCCGGCCGACGTCGGCCAGCAGGTCGACGAGAGCCCGGTTCGCCTTCCGCGCCTCGGGCGCGAAGCGGGGGATGGTGCTGCGGAAGTCGGTGCTCTCCAGCTTCGTATCCGCGTCCATCGCCCCGGTCAGGAAGCCCTTCCCCAGCGGGCTGAACGGGACGAAGCCGATCCCCAGCTCCTCGCAGGTCGGCAGGACGTCGGCCTCCGGCCCCCGCGTCCAGAGCGAGTACTCGCTCTGGACCGCGGCCACCGGCTGGACCGCGTGGGCCCGTCGGATCGTCCCCGCCCCGGCCTCGGAGAGGCCGAAGCGCCGGACCTTCCCCTCCGCGATCAGCTCCTTCACCGCCCCGGCCACGTCCTCGATGGGGACCTCCGGGTCGACGCGGTGCTGATACAGCAGGTCGATCGCCTCCACCTTGAGCCGGCCGAGCGAGCCCTCGACGGCCCGTCGGATCCGCTCGGGCCGGCTGTCCAGCCCGGGGCTCCCCTTCATCCCGCGGGGGTCGCGATCCGCCCCCAGGTCGAACCCGAACTTGGTGGCGATCGCGACCCGGTCGCGGAACGGGGCGAGCGCCTCGCCCACCACCTCCTCGTTCGTGTACGGCCCGTAGACCTCGGCCGTGTCGAAGAACGTGACGCCCCGATCCGCCGCCGCGCGGAGCAGGTCGACGCCCTCGCCCCGGCCCATCGGCGGCCCGTAGCCGAAGCTGATCCCCATGCAGCCGAACCCGACGGCCGAGACCTCCGGGCCGGAGCTTCCGAGCTTGCGCGTCTGCATCCGTCTCTCCTCCCGTCGAGGCAAGGGACCGGGACCGCACCGGCGGCCCGGACGCCCTCTCGCCATCCGGCCCTATTCTGGGGCCGGCCCTCTCCCGCGAGAAGGAGCGTCCCTCCGGAAGGCTCGCCCGATCCTCCGGACGCGCCGGCGGGGCCGCCGCGAGCATTCGCAAGCCCGAGGGAGCCTCGCGGTTGCAGCGTCCCCGCCCGCGCGTCATCTTCGGATGGATCGGCGAGCGATCGCGCGTGAAGGATGGTGGCCTATGCTCTTGATGCTCGAAGACGACCGCGAGCGCATCGGGCGATTCACCGAGGCCCTCAAGAGGGTCGACCCCGCCCTCCCGCTGGTGATCTGGCGGAGCGCCCGGAAGATGATCCGAGAGGTGGAAGCCTTCCTGCCGTCCGCCCGGCTCATCTCGCTCGACCACGACCTTGAGCCGTGGGGCGGCGATTCCGAAGATCCCGGCGACGGGATCGACGTGGCCCGATTCCTGGCGGGACGGGCCCCCGCGTGCCCGGCCATCGTCCACAGCAGCAACGGCACGCGCTCCGACTGGATGATCGGCGAACTCGACCTGGGCGGGTGGGATTTCCGGCGCGTCGCGCCGATCGGGGACGATTGGATCGAGTCGTATTGGGGGGCGATCGTCCGGAAGCTCCTGAGACGGCACCCCCCCGCCCTCCGCCTTCCGAACGCCCGGCCGGGCCGGCCGGGCCACCGTTCTTGATCGCTCCTGGTGGAGTCGAGTGAAGACTCTCGCGAGATTCCGGCGGAATCCTGAAATCTCGCAACGTCGAGGCGGGATCTTCATCGGCGCGGATCGTCGTTCCTTGTCAATTCGATACTCGGAAGCAACGGCCGAAAGCCGCTCCGTCGGCACCGACCGGACCGCATGGCCCCGCCCCGCCGTCGGCCCCGAAGCCGCGGCGGGAGGGATCGGCGATCCTCGCCCGATATCTCGCGTCGACCTCCGGTCGCGACGAGCCGGACGCCGGGCGACCTGGGCCGAGGGGCCCGAAAATTTCTCCATCGATCTCGACGAACGAAGCCAGTAAAATGAACCGCAAGTTCTTTGCCAGGAATATCTTGCAATTTGCGCTGCGGCGTTCAGGCGGGCGAGGGAACCCATGCCAACGGTCCCCTCGCGCCGTCCGTCGTCGACGAGGCATGCGCCGGCGGCGGTCCCGCCTCGGCTTGGCCATGCCCCCCCACCCGGCCGGGGAGGAAGAAGAACGCCAGGCCGAGGATGACGTAGACCGTCAGCAGCATCAGACCTTCCAGCCAGTTCGACTCGCCGTCCTCGGCCACCATCCGGGCGATCGCGACGGACATCACCACGGCCACCACTTCGAGCGTGCTGAAGAGGAGGTCCATCGGCTCCGGCCGCAGGTAGCTCGACAGCACCAGCACCGGCGCGACGAACAGGGCGATCTGCAACGACGAGCCGATGGCGATCCCGACGGCCAGGTCCATCTGGTTCTTCATCGCCACGAGGACGGCCGTCGAGTGCTCGGCGGCGTTCCCCACGATCGCCACCACGATCACCCCGACGAACACCCCATTCATCCCCAGGGCGTGGCTGGCCCCCTCGACGGCCCCGACGAGGATCTCGCTCATCCAGGCCACGAACAGGGTGGCCCCGAGGAGCACCCCGACCGCCTTGGCCGGGCTCCACGCGGGCCCATGACCGCGGGCGTCATGGGAGTCGGGCCCATCCCCGGCGGGCTCGGGGTTGAACAGCCCCTTGTGGGTGATCAGGCTGAACGCCAGGTGGGCGGCATAGGCCGCCAGGAGCACGACCGAGACGCCGACGCTCAGCTCGTGCTCCAGGGTCAGGTCGGCCGCCGTGACCTCGGGCAGGCCGTGGAAGATGGCCGGGACCAGCATCCCGAACGCCGCCAGGACCATCATCGTCGCCCCCGCCCCCGCCGCCGTCCGGTTGAAGCGCTGGACGTCGTGCTTCAGGCCGCCGGCCAGCAGGCTCGCCCCCAGGACCAGCAGGATGTTGCCGATGATGCTGCCGGTCAGCGACGCCTTCACGACCTCGTCGAGCCCGTTGAACAGGGCGAACATCGCGATGATCAGCTCGGCCGCGTTGCCGAACGTGGCGTTCATCAGCCCCCCCACGCCGGGGCCGAGGCGCTCGGCGAGCTGCTCGGTGGCCCTCCCCATCAGCCCCGCCAGCGGGACGATGGCGACGCACGAGGCCAGGAACAGCCAGATCGCCCCCGCGCCCGCGAACCGCAGCCCGATGGCGACCGGCACCGCCAGCAGCAGCGTCGTCAGCCAGCCCGAGGCCCTCGGATCCAGGAAATCCCACCACGGCGCGGCCGCGTGCGGCTGGTTGACTCGTCCCCCGTTCAACTTATAATGCCTCCTACTTTGCGGGGGCCGCTTCCCCGCCACGGTTCAGGGGCAACAACCCAGCCGCTCGTCCTCGGTTGCATCGCAGAGGGACCAGAACATGGCCGACAGCGTGAAGGAGTTTACCGACGCCAACTGGAAGTCGGAAGTGCTCGACTCCGAGACCCCGGTGATCGTCGACTTCTGGGCCCCCTGGTGCGGCCCCTGCCGCATGCTCGCGCCGACGATCGAGAAGCTGGCCGCCGAGTTCGGCGACAAGGTGAAGGTCGGCAAGATGAACACCGACGAGAACACCGACACGCCCGGCGGCCTTCGGATCTCCGCGATCCCGACCGTCCTGGTCTTCCAGGGGGGCAAGGAGGTCGACCGCCTGGTCGGCGTCAACCCGCTGAACAAGTTCAAGGACGCCCTGGAGAAGCTCGGCGTCCCGGTCTGAGCCCGGAGCGAGCCGCCCCCGATGCCCCCCGCCGAACCGTCATTCCGAGACGCCCCGGGCGTCAAGGTCTGCGGCCTGACCGACCCCGGCGAGGCGCGTGACTGCCTGGCGGCCGGCGTCGACTGGCTCGGCCTCAACTTCCATCCCCCGTCGCCCCGGTCGATCCCGATCGACCGGGCGCGGGAGATCGTCGCGGCCCTCGACCGCGACCCTTCCGACGTCGCCGTCGGCCTCTTCGTCGACCGCCCCCCCGCCGAAGTCGCGGCCGCCTGCCGCGCCGTCGGCCTGTCCCGCGTCCAGCTCCACGGCGACGAGCCTCCCGAAGACCTCGTCCACCTGTCCGAGTTCTTCCTCATCCGCGCCTTCCGCCTCCGCGACGCGGCCTCCATCCGCGCGATGGCGACCTACCTGGACAGGGCCGAGCGACTCGGCCGCCCCCCCGACGCCGTGCTGATCGACGCCTGGTCGCCCGGGGCTTTCGGGGGCACGGGCGCGATGATCGACCCCTCGATCCTGGCCGACCTCCCCCCCCTCCCCCGGCTGATGCTCGCCGGCGGCCTCACCCCCGAGAACGTGGCCGCCCGTTCCCGGGTTGCCCGCCCGTGGATGGTCGACCTGGCCAGCGGAGTCGAGTCCTCCCCCGGTCGCAAGGCCCCCGACAAGGTCCGCGCCCTGATCCGCGCGCTCCGCGAGCCCTCGTGAGGAAATTCGCGCGATCGCCCCGCCACCCTCTCGACTCCGTCACCGCCCCCTGCTATACTTCCTCTCGACCTGACGACGTGCGACCCAAACCGCACGATCAATAAACAACAAGCCGAAGTGGCGGAATTGGCAGACGCGCTAGGTTCAGGTCCTAGTGGGCTAACCATGCCCGTGGAGGTTCAAGTCCTCTCTTCGGCACTGTGCGGGATAAGGGGTTAGGGTGAAAAGCCCTGACCCCTTTCTCATGCGCCAGGTCGGGGTTTGCTGCAGTTTTGCTGCACGGATTGGGGCGGGACGGCGGTGGCGTTGACCCTCCGGGAGGGCGACTCATGGCATCGCTTCAGCAAAAGAAGAGCGGGTGGTACTGCCAGTTCCTCTTCGAGAAGAAACGCTACACGTTCGCGCTCGGGCCGGTCGCTCGCGAGGAAGCGGAGGCCAAGGCCTCGCACGTCGAGTACCTCCTGCTCCGGCTGCGTCAGGGACTCCTCGAGATCCCCCCCGACGTCGACGTCGTCGAGTTCGTCCGGCACGACGGGACGCCGCCGGCGAAACGCACCGTCCATCGCGCCGCCGCGCGGCGATCCGGGACGCTCGTCGAGTTACGCGACCGTTACCTTGCCACCCATGAGGGGGCCCACGAGAAGAGCACCCTCTACACGGCGGGCATCCATTTCAAGCACCTGATCCAGACCCTGGGCGACGACTACCGGCTCTCGGGGCTCGCGCAGGCCGACCTTCAGAAGCACGTCGACCGCCGCTTCTCATGCGGCGTCTCGCCCGCGACCGTCAAGAAGGAGATCGACGGCCTCCGGGCCGCATGGAACTGGGGCCGCACCTCGGGGATCGTCGACGGCGACTGGCCGGGCAAGGGCCTCGTCTACGGCAAGACCCGGCAGAAGCCGCACTTCCAGACGCGCGACGAGATTCGGAGGCAGATCGCCTGCGGCGGCCTAAGTGACGAACAGATCGAGGAACTCTGGGAATCCCTTTATCTCACGTCCGACGAACTCGCGTCGTTCCTGGAGTACGTGAAATCCGCGGCCCGCCATCCGTGGATCTACCCGATGGTCTGCTTCGCCGCCCACACGGGGGCGAGGCGGAGCGAACTCTTGCGCGTGCGGATCGCCGACGTCGACTTCACCGGCCGCGCGGCGATCCTCCGGGAAAGGAAGCGGGTTCGAGGCAGGCAGACGACGCGGCGCGTGCCGCTCTCATCGTTCCTCGCCGACGTCTTGAGGGCGTGGCTCGGCGAGCATCCCGGCGGCGTCCATCTCTTCTGCCACTCGAGGTTCGTGGCCCGGAGCCGGAAGCGGAGCCTCACCACGGGCCACAAGAACGGCAAGGCTCGCCCGACGAGCCTCAAGGAGCGCCTTGCGAGCGTCACGGGGCGCGAGGCCGCGGCGATTGCCCCCCTGACCGTGAACGAGGCTTCGGATCACTTCGCCAGGACGATCAAGGACGGCGAATGGTCCGTCGTCCCCGGTTGGCACGCGCTCAGGCACAGCTTCGCGTCGATCTGCGCGTCGAAGGGCGTCGACCAGAGGCTCGTCAACGCCTGGATGGGGCACCAGACGCTCGAACAGCAGCAGCGATACCAACACCTCTTCCCGCAGCAACAGCAGGACGCGATCCGATCGGCATTTGGTTGAGGTCGCAAAGCCGATTGCAGAAAAACCGTGTTCTCGGGTTGTAGTTGAGAGCCATCAAATGTTGAAACAGTCCCAACTACGTCCCCAGGGCCGGATTCGGCCCACGAGGGACTGAAAGCCGCGGTCGACCACACCGAAGCATCTGAGCACGCTCGGACTGGGTGGAGAAGGGCCCGGATCGCCGGCTTCGATTTTCGAGAGACGAGAGACGAAATCCAGAATTCTGATCTCGTATTTCGCCTAACGAATCTCGGGTGGTGTCCTACGATGATTGCGCGGCCGGACGGTTGAACCATTCCGGCCATGTC
>ERZ778021.3187-NODE-3187-length-12441-cov-5.697723_pt1 | contig 12441 bp, 9 predicted proteins | sample MGYA00375751_ERZ778021 | MGnify/ENA primary metagenome ERZ778021 (study PRJEB29350, sample SAMN05389814) | bioreactor metagenome | isolation source: Thiocyanate stock bioreactor | place: South Africa: University of Cape Town | collected 2013-08-29 ... | reverse complement strand
AGCAGGACCAGGCCATCGACGCCTTCATCGAGGCCGTGCAGAACGACCCCGACACCTCCGAACTGCACTTTGCGCTGGGCAACCTGTTCCGCCGCCGGGGCGAATACGACCGCGCCGTGCGCGTGCACGAGCACCTGCTCTCGCGCGGCGACCTCTCCCGCACCGACCGCGAACGTGCCCAGCACGCGCTGGCGCTCGACTTCCTCAAGGCCGGCCTGCTCGACCGCGCGGAAGAAGCCTTGCACCGCCTGGAAGGCACCCCCTTCGAGGCCCAGGCCCGCCTGGCGCTGCTGGCCATTTATGAACGCTCACGCGACTGGCCCCACGCAGCCACCATCGCCCGAAAGATGCACGACGCGGACCAGGGCGACTTCAGCACCCGCCAGGCCCACTACCTGTGCGAGCAGGCGCAGGCGCTGAGTGCCCAGGGCGACCTGCCCGGTGCCCAGGCCTTGCTGGAACAGGCCGTGGCCGCCGCCCCTGAAGCTGCACGCGCGCGCATTGAGCTGGCGCGCCTGCAGCGCCTCATGGGCCAACCGGCGGCAGTGCTGGCCACACTCAAGGCCCTGGGCGAGCGCAACCCTGCCGCACTGCCGCTGGCCGCCCCACTGATGGTCGAAGCCGCCACGGCCGCCGGGCGCACCGAAGAGGTCCACGCCCTGCTCCAGGCCCACTATGCGCAGGCCCCTTCGCTGGATGTGCTGGAGAGCATCGTGGCCATGGAAACCACCGACGAGGCCACCCGCCCCTCCGCCCGGCAGCGCTACGTGGAGCACCTGGACAAAGAGCGCTCGCTGGTCGCCGCTGCCAAGTGGCTGGCCACCGAAAAGCTGGAACACGAAGAATTTCACCCCCAGATCCAGCGCGCGCTGGACCACGCGGTCAAGCCCCTGACCCGCTACCGCTGTGCGGCCTGTGGCTTCGAGGCCCGCCAGCATTTCTGGCAATGCCCCGGCTGCCAGACCTGGGACAGCTACCCTGCGCGGCGAGTGGAGGAACTCTGAAACAACTGGCAACATCGCGTTGCCAGCGCTGGATAAGATGGCCGCGCGGTGCCTTCCGCATTGCGCACAAAGAGCCATTCATTCATCCACACCGAGGGAATTTCATCGTGTTCAAAAAAATACTGCTCATCATCACCCTGTTGTATGCCGCTGCCGCTTTTGCAGCGGTGGACGTGAACAAGGCCACCGCCGCCGAGCTCGATGGCATCAAGGGCATAGGCCCCGGTCTCTCCACCAAAATCCTGGACGAGCGCAAGAACGGTAACTTCAAGGACTGGAGCGACTTCATTGCTCGGGTGGGTGGCGTGGGCGAGAAAACAGCGGCCAAATTCTCCACCGAAGGTCTCACAGTGAACGGCAAGAAGTTCAGCGCCGCCGCAGTGGCCAAGGCCGAAGCAAAGGCCAGTGCGAAGACCGAAAAGGCAGACAAGAAAAACAAGGACACCACCGGCAAAGGCAAGAAGGACGAAAAGCCCGCTGATGCAGCAGCGGTGGTGCAAGCCCCCGCTGCCCCAGCCACGGCAGCCACCGCTGCAGACAGTGCTACCAAAAAATAAGCACACCACATAGACCACAAGCCCGCCTCAGCGGGCTTTGTTTTTTGGCGAAGACCTCAGCACGCGACGCCCCCACGGCGAGGACGGGACAGGGTTTTTAGGGTCTCCCTCTAAAATCATTCGCGCATGCCCCTGATCACGCTCATCCTTCTTCCCTTCATCGGCAGCCTGCTGGCCGCGGTTCTGCCCTCCAACGCCCGCAATACCGAGTCCACCCTGGCAGGACTCATCGCACTGTTCTGCACCGTGCAGGCGGCGCTCTACTTCCCGGAGATTGCGGACGGCGGCGAGATCCGGCAAGAGCTGGCCTGGCTGCCCGCGCTGGGAATGAACCTCGTCATCCGCATGGACGGCTTTGCCTGGATGTTCTGCATGCTGGTGCTGGGCGTGGGCAGCCTGGTGGTGCTGTATGCGCGCTACTACATGTCTGCGGCCGACCCGGTGCCGCGCTTCTTCTCGTTTTTTCTGGCCTTCATGGGTGCAATGGCAGGCGTGGTGCTGTCGGGCAACATCATCCAGATTGCGTTTTTCTGGGAGCTGACCAGCCTGTTTTCCTTCCTGCTGATCGGCTACTGGCACCACCGCAAGGATGCCCGGCGCGGCGCGCGCATGGCGCTGACGGTGACAGGCACGGGCGGCCTGTGCATGCTGGCCGGCATGCTGGTGCTGGGCCACATCGTGGGCAGCTACGACCTGGACCATGTGCTGATCGCCGGGCAGCTCATCCAGAACCACCCGCTGTACACCACCGCGCTCGTCCTGATCCTGCTGGGCGCGCTCACCAAAAGCGCACAGTTCCCGTTCCACTTCTGGCTGCCCCACGCCATGGCCGCACCCACGCCCGTGTCGGCCTACCTGCACTCGGCCACCATGGTGAAGGCGGGTGTGTTCCTGATGGCCCGGCTGTGGCCCGCACTGTCGGGCACGGAAGAGTGGTTCTGGCTGGTGGGGGGTGCGGGCCTGGCCACGCTGCTGGTGGGCGGTTACGCGGCCATGTTTCAGAACGACCTCAAGGGCCTGCTGGCCTACTCGACCATCTCGCACCTGGGTCTTATCACCCTGCTGCTGGGGCTGAACAGCCCGCTGGCCGCCGTGGCCGCCGTGTTCCACATCATGAACCACGCGACCTTCAAGGCCTCGCTGTTCATGGCCGTGGGCATCGTGGACCATGAAAGCGGCACGCGGGACATCCGGCGCCTGTCGGGCCTGCGCACCATGATGCCGATCACCGCCACCCTGGCCATGGTGGCCAGCGCGGCCATGGCGGGCGTGCCGCTGCTCAACGGCTTCCTGTCCAAGGAAATGTTCTTTGCCGAGACGGTGTACGTAAATACCACGCCGATGCTCGAATGGCTGCTGCCCGTCGCCGCCACAGTGGCCGGCATGTTCAGCGTGGCGTACTCGCTGCGCTTCACAGTGGATGTGTTCTTTGGCCCACCCGCCACCGACCTGCCGCGCCCGCCGCATGAGCCGCCGCACTGGATGCGCGTTCCGGTCGAGCTGCTGGTGCTGGCCTGCCTGGTGGTGGGCACGCTGCCCGCATGGTCGGTGGGGGCCTACCTGGCCGCCGCCGCGCGGCCCGTGGTGGGGGGCGAGTTGCCCACCTACAGCCTGGCGGTGTGGCATGGCTTTAATACCCCGGTTGTGATGAGCCTGGTGGCCCTGGGCGGAGGCATTGCGCTGTATGCGCTGCTGCGGCGCCAGCGTGCGCAGGGCACGCTGGACGCCCCCCCGCTCATGCACCGCCTCAGCGGCCAGCGCATGTTCGAGCACCTGCTGGCCGCCCTCACGCTGGCGGGCCGCAACGGCCGCCGCCTGCTGGGCACCAGCCGCCTACAGCGGCAGATGCTGTGGCTGGCCGCAGCGGCCCTGGTGGCGGGCACCTTACCCCTGTGGGCACGGGGTCTGCCGATTGGCGACCGGGTGCAGTTGCCGCTGTCGCCCACGTTTGCGCTGCTGTGGCTGCTGGGCGCCGTGTGCGCCGTGGCGGCGGCTTGGCAGGCCAAGTACCACCGGCTGGCCGCCCTCACACTGCTGGGCGGCTCGGGCCTGTGCGTGTGCCTGACCTTTTTGTGGTTCTCGGCGCCCGACCTTGCGCTCACACAGATCGTGGTGGAGATCGTGACCACCATCCTCATCCTGCTGGGCCTGCGCTGGCTGCCCCGCCGCGACGAAAGCCTGCGCGTGCCCACCCTGGCCGAAGAGCGCCGGACCCAGCTGCGCCGCTACCGGGACCTGGCACTGGCGTTGAGCGCGGGCGCAGGCATGGCGCTGCTGTCGTTCGCGATGATGAGCCGCCCTTTCCCCGACAGCACCTCCACCTTCTTCCTGGAGCGCGCACTCACCGAAGGCGGCGGCACCAACGTGGTCAACGTGATGCTGGTGGACTTCCGGGGATTTGACACCTTTGGCGAGATCGTAGTGCTGGGCATTGTGGCGCTCACGGTGTATGCGCTGTTGCGGCGCTTCCGCCCCGCGCGCGAGGTGATGGATCTGCCACCCCAGCAGCGCGCCCTGCCCGCCGATGTGGACACCGACCTGACCAACCCGCGCCAAACTGCCGACACCGCCGTGGGCTACCTCATGGTGCCCGCCGTGCTGGTGCGGCTGATGCTGCCCTTTGCCACGCTGGTCGCGGTCTACCTGTTCATGCGCGGCCACAACGAGCCCGGCGGCGGTTTTGTGGCGGGGCTGGTGTTCTCGGTGGCCCTGCTGCTGCCGTACATCGTCTCGGGCACCTCGTGGGTCGAGGCCCACCTGCCGCTGTACCCGCGCCGCTGGATCGGCGTGGGCCTGCTCGCCGCAATGGCCACGGGCCTGGGCGCACTGGCCTGGGGCTATCCGTTTTTGACCAGCCACACGGCGCATTTTTCGCTGCCCGTGGTGGGTGAGATCCACGTGGCCAGCGCGCTGTTCTTTGACATCGGCGTGTTCACCCTGGTGGTGGGCTCCACGATGCTCATCCTCACCGGCATTGCCCACCAGTCGGTGCGCAGCCACCGCTACAACAACGCACGTGCGGCCGAAGAAGCCCAGGCCGCCGCCACACCGGGAGAAGGTCCATGGAACTGATACTGGCCCTGGCCATCGGTGTGCTCACCGGCTCCGGCGTATGGCTGCTGCTGCGGCCCCGCACCTTCCAGGTCATCATGGGTCTGTCGCTGCTGTCGTATGCCGTCAACCTCTTCATCTTCAGCATGGGCCGCCTAGGCCTGGCGATTGACAAGGAGCCCGTGCTGCAGCCCGGCGTTCCTCAAGACCTGCTTCACTATGCCGACCCCATGCCCCAGGCGCTCACCCTCACGGCCATCGTGATCGGCTTTGCCATGACGGCCCTGTTCCTCGTGGTGTTGCTGGCATCGCGCGGCATGGCGGGCACTGACCATGTGGATGGCAGCCGCGCTAAAGATGCCCAGGAGATGCCGTGATGCAGACCGGGTTCACTGCCTCGCTCACGGCATCGCTGATGCCGCACCTGATCCTCGCGCCCATCGCGCTGCCCCTGCTCACAGCCGGGCTCATGCTGCTGCTGCGCGAAGAGCGCCAGCGCACCAAGGTCACGCTCAACATCACCTCGACCTTTCTGGGCCTGGTGGTGGCCGTGCTGCTGCTGGTCCAGGCCAAGGACCCCAGCCTGCCCGGCGGCCTGGGCGTGTACCTGCCCGGCAACTGGCCCGCGCCCTTTGGCATTGTGCTGGCCATCGACCGGCTCTCCGCGATGATGCTGGTGCTGACCAGCACAGTGGCGCTCGCCACCGTGCTGTTCTCGGCCGCACGCTGGCACCGGGCGGGTGTGCACTTCCACCCGCTGTTTCAATTCCAGCTCATGGGGCTGGCGGGCGCGTTCCTCACGGCTGACCTGTTCAACCTGTTTGTATTCTTCGAGATCATGCTGGCAGCCTCCTACGGCCTGCTGCTGCACGGCTCGGGCCGCCCGCGCGTGTCGGCGGGGCTGCACTACATCGCCATCAACCTGGCGGCCTCGTCGCTGTTCCTGATCGGCGTGTCGATGCTCTACGGCATCACCGGCACGCTCAACATGGCCGACCTGGCGCAGGCCGTCGCGGGCGTTGCGCCCGCAGACCGGGGCCTGCTGCACGCCGCAGCGGCCGTGCTGGCGGTGGCCTTTCTCATCAAGGCCGCCGTGTGGCCGCTCAACTTCTGGCTGGTGCCTGCCTACAGCGCGGCCACGGCCCCGGTGGGTGCCCTGTTTGCGCTGATGACCAAGGTGGGGGTGTACAGCGTGCTGCGGCTGTGGACGCTGCTCTTTGGCGCCGAGGCCGGTGAATCCGCCCAGTTTGGCAGCCTATGGCTCATCGGCGGGGGCATGCTCACCATGGCCTTCGGTGCGATCGGCATGCTGGGGTCGCAGCGGCTGGGGCACCTCGCGGGCTACAGCGCCATCCTGTCGTCGGGCACGCTGCTGGCGGCCGTGGGCTTCGGGCAGAACCTGCTCACGGCCGGGTTGCTGTACTACCTGCTCAGCTCCACGCTGGCCGTGAGCGCGCTGTTCCTGCTGGCCGACCTGATCGACCGCTGGCGCAACGATGGCTCGAACCTCGCCCCCTACGAGCAGACGGACGATGCGCCGTTTCTGTCGGCCGACCTGGTGCCCCGCGAGGGCATGAACCTTGACGACCAGGAGGAGGCGCTCATCGGCCAAGTCATCCCCGCGGCGGCCGCGTTCCTGGGGCTGGCCTTCATGGCCTGCACGCTGGTCATCGCGGGCCTGCCGCCGCTGCCAGGTTTTGTGGGCAAGTTCGCCATGATCCATGCCTTGCTCAATCCCCTGGGGCTCGGGGCCTCTGCCGGCTTCCACCTCGGCGCTGCAGGCTGGACGCTGGTGGCCCTGCTCGTGGGGTCGGGCCTGCTTGCGCTGCTGGCGCTCACGCGTGCGGGCATCCGCCACTTCTGGGCGGCGCACGACCGCGCATCCCCCAAGCTGCTGGTGCTGGAAGGCCTGCCCATCGCCCTGCTGCTGGTGGCCTGCGCGGCCCTGGTGTGGCAGGCGGGCGCCGTGATGCGCTACACCCAGGCCACGGCCGACGCGCTGCATGCACCCTCCACCTACATGCGCGCCGTGATGACCGCCACCCCGGTGCCCAATCCGCCCCACACGCACGCGCCCGCCCCCCAAGGAGCCACGCCCCCATGAAGCCCCGCAACACCCCCGTGCCGCAGCCGTTCAAGCGCCTGGTGCCCGCCCCTGTGCTCTCGCTGGCGCTGCTGGTGCTGTGGCTGCTGCTCAACCGCAGCCTGAGCGCGGGCCACATCGTGCTGGGCACAGTGCTGGCGCTGGCCATCCCGCTGCTTACGGCCGGGCTGCGCCCGCTGCCCGTGCGCATCCGCAAGCCGGGCGCCGTGCTGCGCCTAGCGCTCACGGTGGTGGCCGACACCACACGTTCCAACATCGCCGTGGCACGGCTGCTGTTGGCCCCCGGCCGCAGGCGCCACCCTGCCGGGTTTGTGCACATCCCGCTGGATGTGCGCGACCCCAACGCACTGGCCGTGCTGGCGATGATCGTCTGCATCACCCCTGGCACGGCCTGGGCCGAGCTGTCGCTGGACCGCAGCGTGCTGCTGCTGCATGTGCTGGAACTGGACGACGCGGCCACCGTGATCGCCGACGTGAAGCGGCGCTACGAGGCCCCTTTGATGGAGATTTTTGAATGACCCCGATACTGGATTGGGCCCTCCCCATCGCCCTGTTCATGCTGGCCCTGGCCATGGGCTGCGCGCTGGTCCGCCTGCTCAAGGGCCCCTCCGCACAAGACCGGGTGCTGGCGCTCGACTGCATGTACCTGAGCGGCATGCTGGTGATGCTGGTGCTGGGCCTGCTGCACGGCAGCAAGAATTACTTCGAGGCCGCCCTGCTGCTGGCGCTGTTCAGCTTTGTGGGCAGCATGGCCATGGCCAAGTTTCTGCTGCGTGGCGAGGTGATCGAATGACCGAAGCCGCTACCACCGTTACCGCCGTGCTGCCGCTCTGGCTGGAAATCATCGTTGCCCTGCTGGTGCTGGCGGGCGCGGGGCTCGCGCTGCTGGGCTCCACCGGCTTGCTGCGCCTGCCCACGTTTTTTGAACGGGTGCACGCGCCTGCCATCATCGCCACGCTGGGCTGCTGGCTGATCATGCATGGCACCGTGCTGTACTTCTCGGTGGCCGACCGCAGCCTGGCGCTGCATGCACTGCTGATCGCCGTGTTTGTGGCGATCACGGTGCCGATCATGTCGATCTTCTTGATGCGCGCGGCGCTGTTCCGCGCGCGGCAGATGGGGCTGGACGCGCCTCCCAGCCTCAGCCAGCCCAAGGCCCAAGCAGAAGGCAAAGACTCCTGATTTGATAGCTGTTTACGATTGATGGACAAGCGCAAGCAGCCATTTTGAGGCTCTTCTAGCGAATGCTAGTGACGTCTTGATTCCCCATGGCCGCACCCAGCACCAGGGCGGGTTGTGGACCCATCGGGCCTGATCGGTCTAACAACCTGAACCACCCCAGGTACGAATCGAGGTATTTCGTTGCCACTCCCTTGAAGCGCTGCATCCACCCGCGCAGCCTGCTGACATAGGCATTGACGTTCTGCACGTGCCAGGGCCCTCTCACTCGTCTACCTCGGCTTACGTTCACCGCCTGGTGCTGCACGCCCGGTGCCCGCGCTGCGCTGGCCAGAGTGACGCTGCCATCAGTGCACAGGATGGTGTCCAGCGGCAACAGAGGCTTGAGTGCGGCTTGCACACTCACAGCTTGGTTCGTCTCCAGGACGAGGTTGACCGTTGCTCCTGCACGGTCTCGCGCCATCAGTACGGGTGTGTACTCCGAACCCTTGCAGCCAGCCAGCGCCTTACCGCCCCGTCGGCGAGGGCGGCGCAGCAAGCCTCTTTGACCCTTGCAGGAGACCAGGAAGTAGGACTCATCGGCCTCGGCAATGCCCACAAGCTGGCGAGCCTGCTGGTTGCTTGGGCAGGCCAGGAAGCGGTGACGCCAGCGAAAGGCGGTGCTTTGTGCCACGCACAGGCGCTGGGCCACCTGATTGAGCGACAGGCCTTCGCCCAAAGCTTGTGTCTGACCCATCCACTTGTCCCGCAGATGCAAACGCGCCAGCGGTGTGCCAGTCAAGGCGTTGAAGGTGCGCGCGCAATGGCGGCACTTGAAGCGTTGAAGCCCATTGGCCGAGCCGTTCTTGACGAGCAGGGAGCTGTTGCAATGCGGGCAAGCCCGGGAACCGCCGCTGTGCGCTTCTACAACGGCGATGGCTTGACTGTGATCGAGCAGCGCCTGCAGGGAACTTGCCAGTTGCTGGCGCTGTTGGTGCGTCAGCTGGGGCAAGCTGTGGATCAAGCGCGTCATTTGCTGCTGTCGCATGGCCTTCTCCTGGGGCAGATGCAAAGGCGTCGTACCTTAAAGATCAGGGCCATGGGGCGCGATTAAAGGGTCATCACTAGCATTCGCTAGAAGAGCCCATTTTGACTCCTACTTTTGGTCTAAAGATCCAAAACCGCCGCCGCCCGGCGTGTGGATTTCAAACACATCGCCCGGCTGCATCTCGGCCTGGCCAATGTGGTCCAGCAGCTCCACCCGGCCATCGCTGCGCACCACTTTGTTGATGCCCACGGCGCCCGGCTGGCCACCGGCCATGCCAAACGCGCCATGGTGGCGGCCGTTCGACAAGATGCTGGCCGTCATGGGCTCCAGAAAGCGCACACGGCGCACGCCGCCGTCGCCACCTTTCCACCGCCCGGCGCCGCCCGAGCCCTTGCGAATCTCGTAGCCCTCCAGCCGCACCGGAAAGCGAAACTCCAGCACTTCGGGGTCCGTCAGGCGCGAGTTGGTCATGTGGCATTGCACGACGCTGGTGCCTGCAAAACCGCCAGTGAGCTGCCCGTTGGCATCCCACACGCCGCCCGCGCCGCTGCCCCCCGAGATGGTCTCGTAGTACTGGTAGCGCGTGCTGCCAAAGGTGAAGTTGTTCATAGTGCACTGCCCCGCCGCCATCAGGCCCAAGGCGCCATACAGTGCGTTGGTGATGCAGGTGGAGGTCTCCACATTGCCCGCCACCACCGAGGCCGGTGGGTTCGGGTTGAGCATGCTGCCGGGCGGGATGATGACGTTGAGCGGCTTGAGGCACCCGGCGTTGAGCGGAATGTCGTCATCCACCAGCGTGCGGAACACATACAGCACCGCCGCCATGCACACTGCCGTGGGCGCGTTGAAGTTGTTCGTCTGCTGCGCGCTAGTACCGGTGAAGTCGATGGTGGCGCTGCGGTTGGTGGCATCCACCTTCACGGCCACGCTGATCTGCGCGCCGTTGTCCAGAGGCAGCGTGAACGCACCGTCCTTGAGCCGTGTGATGACGCGGCGCACGGACTCTTCGGCGTTGTCCTGCACATGGCGCATGTAGGCCAACACGACATCGAGGCCAACTCGGCCACCATGCGGCGCAGCTCCTGCTGGCCCTTTTCGTTGGCCGCAATCTGCGCGCGCAAATCGGCCATGTTCTGCTGCGGATTGCGGGAGGGGTATTCGCCACTTTCGAGCAGCGCAACCATCTCTGCCTCGCGCAGCACACCGCGCTCCACCAGCTTCACGTTGTTGATCTGAACGCCCTCTTCCTCGATGCGCGTTGAGAACGGTGGCATGGAGCCGGGTGTGGTGCCGCCCACATCGGCGTGATGGCCCCGGCTGCCGACGTAGAACGTGGGCGTGGCCTCGTCGGCGATGTAGACCGGCGTGATGACCGTGATGTCCGGCAAATGCGTGCCACCGTGGTACGGGTCGTTGAGCACGAACACATCGCCGGGCTGCATCTTGCCTTGGTTCTCGCGGATCACCGTCTTGATGCTCTCGCCCATGGAGCCCAGGTGCACCGGCATGTGCGGCGCATTGGCAATCAGGTTGCCCGCCGTGTCGAACAGCGCACAGCTGAAGTCCAGCCGCTCCTTGATGTTCACCGAGTACGCCGTGTTCTGCAGCTGCAGGCCCATCTGTTCGGCAATGTTCATGAACAGGTTGTTGAACACTTCGAGCAGCACCGGGTCCACCGTGGTGCCCACGGCGTGTTGCACGGCACGCGCCACGCGGCGGTTGAGCAGCAGGTGGTCCAGGTCGGTCAGCGCGGCTTCCCAGCCGGGCTCGACTATTGTTGTGGCGTTCTTTTCGGCAATGATGGCCGGGCCGGGGATCACGTCGCCAGGGCGCAAATCTTCGCGCACCACCAGCGCCGCGTCATGCCAGGCAGCGACTCCATCCACACCACCCGTGTACATGCGCACCGAGCTGCGGCGCGGCACCTCACGCGCGGGCTGCAGCGTGTGGCGTGGCTCCACGGGGGCGTCGCCGGGCACCACGGCCTCGACGGAGACCGCTTCGACCACGAGGCCCTTGCCCTGCATGAGGAAGGCAAAGCGCTGGCGGTAGGCGGCTTCAAACCCTGCGGTGATCTCGGCCAGCGAGCCAAACGGCACGATGAGCGCGGAGTCGCTGCCCTCGTAGCGCACATGCACGCGGCGGTGCACCACGGCTGTGCCTGCGCCCACCTGCTGGCGCTCCAGCTCGGTGCGTGCGGTGGTGGCCAATTGCTCCAGCGTGGCTTCGATGCCTGCCAATGCTTCGGGTGCCAGCTTGGTTTCCACGGCCTGTTCACGGATCACGTTCTGGTCCGCCAGGCCCATGCCATACGCGCTGAGCACGCCAGCCAACGGGTGCACAAACACGCGCGTCATGCCCAATGCATCAGCCACCAGGCACGCATGCTGGCCACCCGCGCCGCCAAAACACTGCAGCGTGTAGCGCGTCACGTCGTAGCCGCGCGCCACGCTGATCTTCTTGATGGCGTTGGCCATCTGCTGCACGGCAATCTGGATGAAGCCGTGCGCCACATCCTCGGCCTTGCGTCCGGTCTGGGTGGCAAGGTCGCCAAACTTCTGCGCCACCGCATCACCGTCCAGTGCCTCGTTGGCCGCATGGCCAAACACCTTGGGAAAGTGCGCGGGCTGGATCTTGCCCACCATCACGTTCGCATCCGTCACGGCCAGCGGGCCGCCGCGGCGGTAGCTGGCGGGGCCCGGGTTGGCTCCTGCGCTCTCGGGGCCCACGCGGAAGCGCGCGCCGTCAAAACCGAGGATAGAGCCGCCACCGGCTGCCACGGTGTGGATGCTCATCATGGGCGCCCGCATGCGCACGCCCGCCACCTGGGTTTCGAACTCGCGCTCGAACTCGCCTGCGTAGTGGCTCACGTCGGTGCTGGTACCGCCCATGTCAAAGCCGATGACCTTGTCGTGGCCCGCTAGCCCGGCAGTGCGCGCCATCCCAACGATGCCGCCTGCGGGGCCTGAGAGGATCGCGTCCTTGCCCTGGAACACCTGCGCATCCGTGAGGCCGCCCGACGACTGCATGAAAAACAGCTTCACGCCCGGCATTTCGCTCGCCACCTGGTCCACATAGCGGCGCAGGATGGGCGACAGGTACGCATCCACCACCGTGGTATCACCCCGGCTCACCAGCTTCATCATGGGGCTGGTGGCGTGCGACGCGCTCACCTGCGTAAAGCCGATCTCGCGCGCAATGCGGGCGGCCGCCTCTTCGTGTGCGGTGTAGCGGTAGCCGTGCATGAACACGATGGCCGCGCTGCGCAGGCCCGCGTCGTAGGCGGCCCACAGGCGTTCCTTCAGGTGGGCTTCGTCCAGCGCTTCAATCACGTCGCCATGTGCGCCCATGCGTTCCTGGGCCTCGATCACGCGCTCGTAGAGCAACTCGGGCAGCACGATGTGGCGGTCAAACAAACGAGGGCGGTTCTGGTACGCAATGCGCAGCGCGTCCTTGAAGCCCTTGGTGGTGATGAGCAACGTGGGCTCGCCCTTGCGCTCCAGCAGCGCGTTCGTGGCC
>ERZ778021.3183-NODE-3183-length-12455-cov-4.191048_pt1 | contig 12455 bp, 9 predicted proteins | sample MGYA00375751_ERZ778021 | MGnify/ENA primary metagenome ERZ778021 (study PRJEB29350, sample SAMN05389814) | bioreactor metagenome | isolation source: Thiocyanate stock bioreactor | place: South Africa: University of Cape Town | collected 2013-08-29 ... | reverse complement strand
ACGCCTCGCAGTTTTCCGAGCATTTCCAGGATGCGGCCGGCTATGGCTGGACCGTGCCGCCGGCCGCCTTCGACTGGCCGACCCTGATTGCCAACAAGGACCGCGAGATCGCACGCCTCGAGGCCATCTACCGCAGGAACGTCGAGGGCGCCGGCGCCGAGGCCTTCCATACCCGTGCCGAGCTGGTCGACCGCCACGCCGTGCGGCTGGTGGGCGAGGGGCGCACCGTCACGGCCGAAAAGATCCTCGTCGCCACCGGCGGCCGCCCGGCGCCGCACCCGGCACTTCCCGGCCACGAATATTGCATCACCTCCAACGAGGCGTTCCACCTCGCCGAGCTGCCCGGTTCGATCGTCATCGAGGGCGGCGGCTACATCGCGGTGGAGTTCGCCAACATCTTCCACGGCCTCGGCGTGGAGACCACGCTGGTCTACCGCGGCACAGAAATCCTCAACCGCTTCGACATGGACCTCCGGCGCGCGCTGCACGAGACCATGGAGAAGAAGGGTATCACCATCCTCTGCCACGCCGTTTCCGAGAAGGTCGAGCGGCGCGCGGACGGGCGCCTCGACGTCACCGTAACCGGAGGCAGGACTTTCGTGGCCGACCAGATGATGCTCGCCATCGGCCGCGTTCCCAACGTGGAAGGGCTCGGCCTGGAGGCGGCGGGCGTCGAGACGACCAAAACCGGCGCGATCAGCGTGGACGCCTATTCGCGCACCAGCGCCGACAACATCTGGGCGATAGGCGACGTGACCAACCGCGTGCAGCTGACGCCGGTGGCCATCCACGAGGCGATGTGCTTCGTCGAGACGGCCTTCAAGGACAACCCCACCGCGCCGGACCACGAGACCATCGCCACCGCGGTGTTCTCGCAGCCGGAAATCGGCACCGTGGGCCTTTCGGAGGACGACGCGGCCGGGCTCTATCCCGAGCTGGAAATCTACCGCGCCTCGTTCCGGCCGATGCGCAACACGCTGTCGGGCCGCGACGAGAAGATGCTGATGAAGCTGGTAGTCGATGCCGCAACGCGCAGGGTGCTCGGCGCCCACATACTCGGCCCGGACGCGGGCGAGATGGCGCAACTGCTCGGCATTCCACTGAAGGCGGGCGTGAGCAAGGACGATTTCGACCGCACCATGGCCGTCCACCCCACCGCGGCCGAGGAACTGGTCACCATGTACAAGCCCAGCTACCGGGTGCGGAACGGCGAGCGGATCGACTGACCCGCTCGCCGGGCCTTGTCAAAGCAGCGTGCCGGAAAGGATCAGCAGGGCGACCGTGAAGTAGATGGCAAGGCCGGTGACGTCGACCAGCGTGGCCACGAAGGGGGCGGAAGCGCTGGCGGGGTCGAAGCCGATGCGTTTCAGCACGAAGGGCAGCATCGAGCCGGTCAGCGAGCCGAAGGTGACGATGCCGACCAGCGCCACGCCCACCGTGGCGGCGATAAGCAGCCAGTGGGGGCCGTAGTCGTAGAGGCCCAGATGCTGCCACAGCATGATGCGGGCCACGCCGACCAGGCCCAGCATGGCGCCCAGCACGACGCCGCTGGGCAGCTCGCGCAGCGCCACCCGCCACCAGTCGGCCAGCGAGATCTCGCGTAGCGCCAGCGCCCGGATGACCAGCGAGGTCGCCTGCGAGCCGGAATTGCCGCCCGAGCTCATGATCAGCGGGATGAACAGCGTCAGCACGATGGCTTTCTCAAGCTCGACCTCGTAGTGCTGCATGACGCTGGCCGTCAGCATCTCGCTGAGGAACAGGGCGCACAGCCAGCCGCCGCGCTTGCCGATCATGGAGAAGAAGCCCATCTTCATATAGGGCTCGTCCAGCGCCTCCATGCCGCCGAAGCGGTGCACGTCTTCCGTGTTCTCCTCGATCATCGTGTCGAGGATGTCGTCCACGGTGACGATGCCGAGTATCTTCTCGTCCTCGACCACCGGCACCGCGAGCAGGTCGTATTTGCGGATCAGGTGGGCCACCTGCTCGACATCCATCAGCGGGGAAACGGTGACGGGCACCTGGTCGGGGGCGATGTCGATGATGCGGTCTTCCGGCGCGCCGATGATGAGCCGCCGCAGGCCGAAGGCGCGCAGCATGTTGCGCGTCTGCGGGTCCACCACATAGATCGCATAGACGGTTTCGCGGGTGCGCTCGACCTTGCGGATGTAGTCGAGCGTGCGGCCCACGGTCCAGTCCGGCGGCACGCTGACATATTCGGTGGTCATGATCGAGCCGGCGCTGCCTTCGGGATAGCCGAGGATCGCCAGCAGCGAGTGGCGCACCGAAGGCGCCAGCGCGTGCAGCAGTTCCGAGCGGCCAGGCTCGGCAAGCTCGCGCAGCACGTCGGCGGCGCGGTCGGCCGACATGGCGGCAAGCAGCCTGGCGGCCCGCTCGCGCGGCAGCGCCTCGATCAGCGCCGGGGCTTCTTCCAGCTCCGGCTGGTCGAATATCTCGACCGTCCTCTCGAAGGGCAGCTCCGCGAGCAGCTCCGAAGCCAGCTCGCGCGGCTCCTTGTTCAGGGCCTCGACGACGTCGGCGACATGGTCATTGGCGAGAATGCGGGCGATTGCGACGGCATCGTCGCCCGCGCCGGGCGAAAATTCATTCATGGCTCACTCCTGGCCGTCGGCCGGACGTGAGCTGAGGTCACGTCAGGCGGACGGCGATTGCGTTCGGCTGCGACTGTCGCCAGACATGGCGGGTTGACCTTTCCGCTCGCAGGATTGGTTCGGCTCTGCAAGCCAGCGCAACATAGGGGCGTGCCGCTTCAAGTCAACAGGAATGGCGCGCATCTTTGCGTCAGTTCCTGCCGGAGGCCCGCAGCCGCAGGCGCGGGATGCGCAACCAGCCGTCGTCCAGCGGCGGGGGCCGGTTGAGGATGGTGGTGATTTCGGCCGGCAGGCTCGGTGCCAGCGGCTTCTTGGCGGCCACGCCGTCGGCGATCGAAAGCACGCTGTGGTAGAACTCCTGGCCGGTGGCCGAGCGCGGCGGAACCGCCTCGTGCATGACGCTGATGACGGTCGCGTCCGGGCAATTGTCCTTGATCGCCTGGTGGAAGGCGACCTTGCCCTCGGGGTCGAGCGCGCCGGTGGCCTCGTCCAGGAACAGCAGCCCCGGCTTCTGCAGGAGGATGCGGGCGACCACCAGCTTCTGCTTCTGGCCGCCGGAAAGCGTCTGGTCCCAGTTCTTGCCCTGGCGGCTCTCGTCATGCAGGTGCTCGATGAACTCGCCGAGCCCGGCCTTGTGCAGGGCGGCCGCCGCCTGCGCGTCGCCATGGCCGTCGGGCGGCTCCGGCAGGCAGACCAGTTCCTTCAGTGTCAGCGGCGGCAGCTTGACCTCCTGCGCGGCGTAGAAGGTCTTCACGCCTTCCGGGAAGACGACGGTGCCGTGCCCGTAGGGCCACAGCCCGTTGATCGCCTTGATCAGCGAGGTCTTGCCGCAGCCCGATTCCCCCTTCAGGAAAGTCCACTCGCCGCGGCGGAAGCGCAGCCGCTCGGTGGTCAGGAAGGGCTCGGTGTCGTGGCCCTGATGCATCAGTTCCAGATGCTGCACGGTCAGCCCGAAAACGGGGTTCTGCTGGGCATAGGTGAATTCGGACCTGCCGGTCTGCCGGTAGAACTCGGCCGGCTGCTGCACGTTCTCGATGGCTTCGGCCAATTCGGTGACGCGCTTGCTGTTGGCCCGCAGCGTGGCGATCGCCGGCATGACATGGATGAACCACGAGCACTGGCTGATCAGCGAATTGACCAGCTCCGCCCCGGTTATGTAGCCCTTGAGGTCGAGCCGGCTGTGGATGAAGGGCACTAGGCCGGGCGCATAGGCGACCACGCGAGCGCCGACGAAATTGTAGACCATCTCGAAGGCCGAATAGCCCGTATTGACCACGATGAGCCGCGACCAGGTGCGGTCGATGTCGACATAGAGCCTATCGTGCATCGCCTTCTGCACATGCTCTCCGCGCGAGGCGGCGACGTGGAACGAGCGGCGCAGGAAGGTCGTCAGCTCGCCGCGGTAGCTGCCCTCGGCTTGCTGCATGCGGATGCTGAGCCGCTCCAGCAGCCCGCCGAGCTTGACGGCGATCCAGGTGTTGAGCGGCACGTAGGCGCCCACCGCCACCAGCGCCAGGACGGCGCTGCCGTAGTCGCCCAGGAACTCCAGCCCGGCCACCTCCGTCGACGTCTCCAGCAGCTTCTGGCCGACGAAGAAGATGGAGGTGGCCACCGCCATCACCCCCATGGCCAGGCCGATGGCGCCGCCGGTCAGGCCCTTGATCGATTCCTGCACGCGCTGGTCGATATTGTCGGGCGCGCCGGCCTCGCCGCCGTGCTGGGCGTGGAAATGCGTGTGGTTGGCATCCAGAAGCGCCTCGTTGAAGCGGCCGTCCAGCCAGCCGCGCCACTTGCGGTGCAGCGTGGCCGAGACGAAGCTGCGCGCCCCGGTGATGCCGGCATCCTTGAGCACGACCAGCGCCACTAGCGCCGCCGCGTTCTCCAGCAGGCTCTGCAGCGGCGTGGTGTTGGCGGCGTCGTGGAAGAAGGCGATCGAATTGACCAGTTCGCCCGAGGCTTCCGCGAACCACACCCCGGCCTTGCTGGACAGCGCCGTAAGCAGCGCGATGACCACCGCCAGCAGCCAGGCTTCCTTCCATTTCTCGGAGAACCAGTAGGCCCGCATCAGGCCCCAGAAGCTGCGCATGGAGGAAACCGGCGTCAGGGGCGGCGGCTTTTTCGTGCCGCGCAAGGCTGGTTTCCGCATTGAAAGGAATGGTCTGCCGACCCGAATCACTACCCGTTCGAACCTTTTCTTGTTTGTTACGGATCGTAACACCAATTGATCATTTTCAATTAATTTTCGTTTGGGCGCGCAAACGCTATCCCCGCGCGCGTGGCTGCGCCGCCACAGATGCCGTACGCCGAACGGCAGCTTGCCGGGGGAGCGATGCCGGCCTGGAGCCGGGCTGGCAGAAATCCGGGCTGGAATGCATGCCCGGCTTCATGTAATGGGAAGCCGCCGTCCCCATATTTGAGCGACGACCTCGCGGACAATGACGTCCGTGGCAGCAAGCGTTGGATACGACTATGACGAAATGGTCCCCGAATTCGTGGAGAACGAAGCCGATCAGCCAGGTTCCGGCCTATCCGGACATGGATGTGCTGAAGGGCACGGAGGCCCAGCTCGCCAGCTTTCCGCCGCTGGTTTTTGCAGGCGAGGCGCGCAAGCTGAAGAAGCAACTCGCCAGCGTGGCCGCGGGTGAGGCGTTCCTGCTTCAGGGCGGCGACTGCGCGGAAAGCTTCGCCGAGCATGGCGCCGACAACATCCGCGACTTCTTCCGCGTGTTCCTGCAGATGGCGGTGGTCATGACCTTTGCCGGTGCGCAGCCGGTGGTCAAGGTCGGCCGCATCGCCGGCCAGTTCGCCAAGCCGCGCTCCGCCGACAACGAGACGCGGGAAGGCGTCACGCTGCCCAGCTATCGCGGCGACATCATCAACGGCCTCGAATTCGACGAGAAGGCGCGCGTGCCCGATCCGCAGCGGCAGGTGATGGCCTATCGCCAGTCGGCCGCCACGCTGAACCTGCTGCGCGCCTTCGCCCAGGGCGGCTATGCCAGCCTTGAGAACGTGCACCGCTGGATGCTCGGCTTCGTCGCCGGCAGCCCGCAGGGCGAGAAGTACGAGTCGATCGCCAACCGTATCACCGAGACGATGGACTTCATGAAGGCCGTCGGCATCACCTCGGAAAGCAATTATGCGTTGCGCGAGACCGACTTCTACACCAGCCACGAGGCGCTGCTGCTCGGCTACGAAGAGGCGCTGACCCGCGTCGATTCGACCTCGGGCGACTGGTACGCCACCTCCGGCCACATGATCTGGATCGGCGACCGCACACGCCAGCCCGACCATGCGCATATCGAATATTGCCGCGGCATCAAGAACCCGCTCGGTCTCAAATGCGGGCCTTCGCTGACGCCGGACGGGCTCTTGGAGCTGATCGACCTGCTCAACCCGGAGAACGAGCCGGGCCGGCTGACGCTGATCGCGCGTTTCGGCGCCGACAAGGTGGGAGACCATCTGCCCAAGCTGGTGCGCGCGGTGAAGAAGGAAGGCCGTTCCGTCGTGTGGTCGAGCGACCCCATGCACGGCAACACCATCACCGCTGCCGGCTACAAGACCCGGCCCTTCGACCGCATCCTCAAGGAGGTGCAGACCTTCTTCGACGTGCACCATGCCGAAGGCACGCATCCGGGCGGCATCCATATCGAGATGACGGGCAAGAACGTCACCGAGTGCACGGGTGGCGCGCGCGCCATCACGGCAGAGGAACTGCAGGACCGTTACCACACGCATTGCGACCCGCGCCTCAACGCCGATCAGTCGATCGAGCTGGCCTTCCTGGTGTCGGAGCTGCTGAAGAAGAGCCACGTGGTGCCGCACCGGCAGGCCGCGGCCGGCTGATAGCCCGGTCGGGCAGAAGAGACATCAAGGGCGCCGGGCAAGGACCGGCGCCCTTTTTCTTTCATCTGGGTTTGTGCGGCTGATTGGCGGGGTGGCGAGGCGCAGCCTGATGCGGCGCCCGCAGCCCCGCTGGCAACGGGTTCATTCCGTCTTGTAGAGCAGCCAGTTCTTGCCGGGGCGGCTGGCCATGGACGAATGCCGCGTGACGCGGTTGCGGCCTTCCACCTTCGAGCGGTAGAGCGCGCGGTCGGCCTTGGCGTAGAGGTCCTCGGGGCTGCTGGCCTCGGAGGCCATGCAGATGCCCATCGAAACCGTGACGGGGCCGCAGTCGGAGCCCGCCTTGTCGCAGGTGAAGCGCGTCTGCTCGACCAGCAGGCGGATGCGGTCGGCGATCTCGAAGGTGATGTCCTCGCTGGCGCCTTCCACGATCAGGGCGAATTCCTCGCCGCCGGTGCGGGCCACGAACATGCCGGCGCGCACGCTGGAATGGAATATGGCGGCCACGCTCTTGATGATCTTGTCGCCGGCGGGATGGCCGAAGCGGTCGTTGATGTTCTTGAAACGGTCGATGTCGGCCAGCACCAGCGCGTTGAACAATATGCCCCTGCTGCTGTTGTAGATCCTGGCGATCTCCGCATCGAAGGCGCGGCGGTTCCAGATATGCGTCAGCGGATCGGTGTCGGCCAGGCGCTTGTATTCCTCCAGCTTCGACTTGACGGTTTCCAGCTCCGCCGTCTTGTCGTTGAGCGCGCTCGCCACCTGCCTCCCATGGTCGATGGTGGACATGGTGGCGGTGGAGATCGCGCCGACGATCTTGTCCAGCAGCTCCCTGGATAGCACGCTGCGGCCCTTCAGGCCGCCAGAGGTCTCGTCGAGGATCCTGCCGTATTTCTCGATATGGGTCTGCTCGCTCCGCAGCAGGGCGGCCACGTCCTCCAGTTCGCGTGCCAGCATGTCGCGAGCCTGCTCCACGATGCTGCGGGCGTGGTTCTGGGCGAAGAATTTCTGACCGATGCGGTCCAGCTCCTCCTGCGTCGGCCGGTTGCTGAGCGCGACGACCGACAGGCTGAGCTCCGGATTGGTGCCGGCGAGCGCCTCGTAGAAGATCTCGTAGTTGCGCGGCAGGCCGACCACGCCGAGTTGACGCATCATGGTGACGACGGTCGTCGCCAAGTCAGTGCTTCGTTCAAGCGGAACTGCTGCCGGCTGCATGAATGTTCCTTGGCCCGGCCTGACCCGAATTGGCCGGAGAGGGGGCATCCACTGGTCGGCACTCTGCGAAGACGGCACCCCCTTTGCGATCTTCGCTTGCAGGAACATGTTACATTCGAGCTAAAGTTTCCTTAATTGCCTGCTTTCCGAAGCCCGATCCTCTACCTTAGGCTGCATGGAAGCGGGCGAGGCACAGGCTTTTGCACGGCGCGGGCATGTCGCTTTTGCCCGCGTGCGGCGCGCGCCGGGCTGGCACTATGCGTCGGCAATGGCAAGGGAGGTTGGACGATGGCGGATATTCATGGCGGTTCGTGCCTGTGCGGCGCGGTCAGATTCACGACGAGCGGCCCGCTGCGAGGCGTCGTCTACTGCCATTGCTCGCAATGCCGCAAGCAGACCGGCAACTTCTATGCCGCGACGGACGTCGCCGACAAGGACCTGAGGGTCGAAGGCAGCGACAACATAAGCTGGTACGAATCTTCGGATTTCGCCCGGCGCGGCTTTTGCCGCACCTGCGGCTCGGCGCTCTTCTGGAAGCGCCGCGAGGGAACCTATACCTCCGTTCTCGCCGGGCTGTTCGACAAGCCGAGCGGGCTGGAAGGCGACTGTCACATCTTCGTTGCCGACAAGGGCGACTTCTACGAGATTGCCGACGAACTGCCGCAATTCGAGAAATCGAGCTCTTCGATCAAGGTTGCGGAAGACTGACGGGCGCGACATAAGCGCTTCATTCCACGAAAAGGGTCCGACGGGCCCTGACGGCGAGGCAAGGAGCGGGAATGAAGCGGCTGATCGAAGCCTTCCACAATTCGGTGCGGGCTTTCCGGCGACTGGCGGGCGGCGAGAAGGCCTTCCAGCAGGAACTGGCGCTGCTGGTGCTGGCGCTGCCGCTCGGCTGGTTCGTCTCGACATCCTGGGGCGGCTACGCGCTTCTCATCGGCTCGATACTGGTGCTGATCCTGGTGGAGGTGCTGAACACGGGCATCGAAGCCGCCTGCAACGCCGTCAGCCGCGAATTCGACACCGACATCCAGCTGGCCAAGGACTGCGGCTCGCTCGCGGTGCTGATCGCGATCCTGCTGGTGGCGGGGGTGTGGGGCGTCGCGCTCGCCGACCGCGTCACGGGCTGAGGTCCGTCAAGCCTCTTAGTCGGTCCTTCGAGCGCTGCCTTGCGGCGACGTGGCGGGCCACGAGGGCGGCCGTCAACGCCACCGCCAGCCCGATTCCCAGCGCGATCAGAAGGCGCTGGTGATGGAGCAGGGCGCGCCCCACCACCTGCTCCGCGCCCAGACCGAACACGTAGCCTATGGTGCAGAACAGCAGCGCCCAGACGAGCGAGGAGGCGGCGTTGAGCAGCATGAAGCGCCATACCGGAATGCCCGACAGGCCGGAAGCGATGCCGCCCACCAGCCGCATGCCGTAGATGTAGCGGTTGGACAGCACGAAGATGTTCGGATGCTCGCGCACCAGCCGGTAGGCCTGGCTGAAGCCCGGCCGCTTGCGCAGGCGCAAAACCTGCGGGTGGTCGGCGAAGCTGTGGCCGAGGAAGAAGAAGAACGTGTCGCCGGCAAAGGCGCCGAGAAAGGCGGCGAGCAGGGCCTGCCACATCACGAAGACATGCTGATGGGCGAAGAACCCGCCCAGTATGGCGGCGCTTTCGCCCTCGGCCACGCAGCCCAGGAAGACCGCGATCAGCCCGTATTGCTCGATCAGATGGTGGATGGTCTGCGTCATCGCCGTCCCTGGCCGCCATTGGCGCTTATGCGGCCCGTATTGTAGTGGTAGATGCTGGCGGAGCGGCCGGGAAGTGGCAGATTTGGCTGCGAACGAGGAACCCATGCCTGATTTCCAGAAAATCCGGGCGCGTGCGGCCGCCCGCAAGGGCGGCGACGATGTGCTGGTCTCGCTGCTCGGCGCCGCGCCCGACAATGCCGCCCTGGCCGGCGTGAGCGACGATCGTATCCTGTCCGCGATGGCCGAGCGGGTCTTTTCCGCCGGTTTCGTCTGGAGCGTGATCGAACAGAAATGGCCGGGATTCGAGGCGGCCTTCCTCGGCTTCGAGCCGAAGCGGCTGCTGTTCCAGCCCGACGATTTCTGGCACGAGCTGGCCTCCGACAAGCGCATCGTGCGCAACCCGCAGAAGATCAGGTCCGTGCGCGACAACGCCGCCTTCGTCGAGCGCGTGTCACAGGAGCATGGCGGCTTCGGGCGGTTTCTCGGCCAGTGGCCGGCCGACGACCAGATCGGGCTGACGGCCTATCTCGCCAAACATGGCAGCAGGCTGGGCGGCAACACCGGCCAATATGTCCTGCGCTGGCTGGAATGGGACACCTTCATCATCTCGTCGGACATGGTCGCCGCCCTGCGCGATGCCGGCCTCGACATCGCCGAAAACCCGACCTCGAAGCGGGACCTGCAGAAAATCCAGGCGCAGATCAACGACTGGGCGGCCGAGACGACGCTGCCGCGCAAGCATATCTCGCGCATCCTGGCCATGTCGATCGGCAAGAACAGCCCGCCCGAGACGATCCGCCACTATACGGGCGAGTAGCGGCCCGTGGCGATCGAGCGCCATTGCCGGCCGTGCGCGCCCTATCTACCTGTTTTCGCCGCACTTGTACGACGCCGGGTGATTTCACTCGGCTGCAAAATGCTCTAAAGCCCGTGGCATGACGAAGAAACCCGCTCCCGATACGCTGCGCATCGCCGTCGCCCAGCTCAATCCGACAGTCGGCGACGTTACCGGCAACCTCGCCAAGGCGCGCGAGGCGAGGGCCGACGCCGCCCGCCAGGGCGCCGACCTGGTCCTGTTCACCGAACTGTTCCTCGCCGGCTACCCGCCGGAGGATCTCATCCTCAAGCCGGCCTTCCTGAAGGCGTGCGAGCAGGCCGCGCGCGAGATCGCCGCCGACACCGCCGATGGCGGCCCCGGCGTCGTCATCGGTACGCCGCTGAAGCGCAACAGCGGCACCCACAATTCCGTCATCGTCGCCGATGGCGGCAAGGTGCTGGCCGAGCGCTTCAAGGTCGATCTGCCGAACTATGGCGAGTTCGACGAGAAGCGCGTGTTCCAGGCGGGACCGGACTTGCCCGGCCCGGTCAATTTCCGCGGCGTCCGCATCGGCATTCCCATCTGCGAGGACATCTGGGGCGATCTGGGCGTGTGCGAGACGCTGGCGGAAAGCGGCGCCGAGCTCCTTCTGGTGCCGAACGGCTCGCCCTATTATCGCGGCAAGATGGACGTTCGCCAGCAGGTCGTGATCCGGCAGGTGATCGAGAGCGGCCTGCCGATGGTCTGGGCTAACCAACTCGGCGGGCAGGACGAACTGGTGTTCGACGGCGCGTCCTTCGCCATCAATGCCGACAAGTCGCTCGCCTTCCAGATGAGCCAGTTCGAGGAAACGCTGGCCATCGCCACCTGGAAGAGGACCGGGCAGGGCTGGGTCTGCGCCGAGGGCCCAATGTCGAAGCTGCCGGACCATGAGGAGGCGGACTACCGCGCCTGCATGCTGGGCCTGCGCGACTACGTCAACAAGAACGGCTTCAGGAACGTGGTGCTCGGCCTTTCGGGCGGCATCGATTCGGCCATCTGCGCCGCGCTGGCCGTCGACGCGCTCGGCGAGGAGCGGGTGCGCTGCGTGATGATGCCCTACCGCTACACCTCGAGGGAATCGCTGAAGGATGCCGAGGACTGCGCCCGCGCGCTCGGCTGCCGCTACGACATCGTGCCCATCTACGAGCCCGTGGAAGGCTTCCAGCACACGCTGACCCAGCTTTTCGAGGGCACGAAGGAGGGGATCACCGAGGAGAACCTGCAGTCGCGCGCGCGCGGCACCATCCTGATGGCGATCTCCAACAAGTTCGGCTCGATGGTGGTCACCACCGGCAACAAGTCCGAGATGTCGGTCGGCTACGCCACGCTCTACGGCGACATGAACGGCGGCTTCAACCCGATCAAGGACCTCTACAAGATGCAGGTCTACGCGCTGTCGCGCTGGCGCAACGCGCATGTGCCGCCCTCCGCGCTCGGGCCGACGGGCGAGGTGATCCCGGCCAACATCATCGACAAGGCGCCGTCGGCGGAGCTGCGCGAGAACCAGACCGACCAGGATTCGCTGCCGCCCTATCCGGTGCTGGACGACATCCTCGAATGCCTCGTCGAGAACGAGATGGGCGTGGACGAGATCGTCGCGCGCGGCCATGACCGGGCGACGGTGGCGCGGGTGGAGAACCTGCTCTACGTGGCCGAATACAAGCGCCGCCAGGCCGCTCCCGGCGTCAAGATCACGAAGAAGAACTTCGGCCGCGACCGCCGCTATCCCATCACCAACCGTTTTCGCGACGGAAGATAGTCGCGGGAAAGGCGCGGCTGCTTCCGGCCGGAACGGCTCGTTCCGGGGCAGTCTTCCGGCGCGGGCGTAACGTGAAGGAAACGGTTTCGGCCGGCGCTTCCCCGCCTCGGCGGGCAAGGGTGTGACCCCGGAAATTCGTAGCCGGCTTCGAAGGCTCGGCTTAGACTAAAGGCATAATCCAAAAGTCATAAAACCAAAGACGCGCTGCCGTCGCCTGGTTCTTTCTGTCACATTTTCCGTCGATGGCCGGCTCGAATCCGCTTCTGCAATCGCGCGGAACGGGAGCCGCACCACCTGGAAAAGACCGTACTTCACGGGAGGAAAGAACCCATGGCAATGGCATCGACCGCCGGCGGAACAAGCCGCGGCATGACCCGCGAGGAGAAGAAGGTCATCTTCGCCTCCTCGCTCGGCACCGTTTTCGAATGGTACGATTTCT
>ERZ778021.3177-NODE-3177-length-12480-cov-3.768129_pt1 | contig 12480 bp, 14 predicted proteins | sample MGYA00375751_ERZ778021 | MGnify/ENA primary metagenome ERZ778021 (study PRJEB29350, sample SAMN05389814) | bioreactor metagenome | isolation source: Thiocyanate stock bioreactor | place: South Africa: University of Cape Town | collected 2013-08-29 ... | reverse complement strand
AAGACGATTGATTAGTTTGATGCAGCGAATATAGTATTCAAAATTTAAAAATCGTTTCGGCTTAATGCTCAATTCAGCTAGTCACCCTCACCCTATTTCGATTCTCCCAGGAATTCTTCCGTATTACTATGGAAGAAGTCATACATATCTTTGTCAACAAAAAATTCATAATATCTATACGTCGGGATATAATCACTTACTTTATATGTATATATGCCATTATACTCATTAACAAGCGTTTCTTGATGGTAGCCATCTTCGCTCGATACATTAGGATGATATTCGGTATAGGAATCAAAATAAGAAGACCAGCTTGGGTCAACTAAGTTGCTCAATAATACCATTTGATCATATGAACTTAATCTGTTACAAAACTGTTCCAAATATCCATCTTCAGATTCTATGTAGCCCTGATCTCTCATCATCGCGCTGATCCATTTTGAAATTGTTTCATTTTTTACTTCATATGCAAGTTCAATATTATCGATCAACTTATCAAACGAGTAACTTGTAACATAATAATATGCTTTGATTGTATATGCACGTATAATAATAATCGTGGTCAAGGCTGAATAGTCACCCTCAGTAAGTGCTGCATCAAAAAAATTTAAAGCAACCAGAATGTACTGTTCTCTCAATTGAGGATCATCCGATATTTGATTTTCTCCATATAAGAAACAATAGCCCAGTTTTGCCTGAACAGACTTTCTTGCGTTAGAGTCCGTAATCACTTGATTTGATAAATAGCACTCAATTGCCTTATCATACATTTCGGTTTGATAAAAGTAATCGCCAAGAGCGATAAGCTTCTCTGCTGAATACTCATTAGCAGGATATTTATTTGTGAAATAGCCCGCTAAAGATGGTGTCTCTTCCGCAGCATATTTTATTATTTTCGTGGTCGGCGTCGGGGTAATTGTATTAATTACCGCGCTCTCCATCTTATTATCAGCTTCCCCAGAAGTTTTAGATGCCTTATACATCTTATTAAGAGAGAATGCTATTAGAGCAATGACTAGTGTAGATGTACATATCAGTAATATCCAAATGTATTTCTTGTTATTTTTCCTTTTTAGTACAAAAAAACTAAAAAGTAAAAGCAGCAAGGCAATTGCAATGAAACACCAAGGTGCATACTTATGACCACCTGCTTCTGAGAATGCAATGCTAACACTCGCTAATGCTACAGAAAGCAAGTTGAATGATATAGAGTATTTTTCTTCTTTCGAACTCTCTATCGCATCCTTAATTATTGTTTTCTTAGGCTTAATCATACACGAGGCACCTTCACGTTGCATGTTCATTCAATATATAGTCTGAAATCTGCAAGCACTATAATTACTGAACGCAGGTTCTTGATATGTTTTTCTCTCTACGTTGGCATTATCTTAATGCAAAAATACGTGCTCTTGCTCTGAGGCTACCAAGTCAAAGCAAAAAGTATAGCATTCATGCCTAACGCACTTTAACCCCGAAAAAGTTACGTTTACTTGTTCTAAACTACCCATTTCTGTCTAGCTTGTCAATATTGATTACAGGTTTCTAAAACAAAATTCAAATTAGTCTCAAACAAAATTGCACTTATCAGCAAATATAAGGCGTGACAAGAGTAGTGTTCGTCCGTCGAGCACGGAGCTAACGCATCCAAATGCAAACATATTCGTGTTTATGGGTGGGTTTGGAATGACTGTATTACTATAACCTCTGATTATGTTAATACTTGTCTTGCCAAAGTAATCAAAACTCTTATGCCGAATAAACCGAGATCACTTATTGCTGTAAGGACCTAATAAGAACGTCCAACAGATGGTAGCTTAATGCCATATTGGGGTAGTTAATCTCCGCCACTTCCCCTTTCTGGTAAGAAGCCGTCATATTGCCTCTTCCGCTGAACAATAATTAGATATGCAACACATACACAGCTTATTAGAAAGTATCCGGTGTAAGAGATAACCTTATATACATGTTCTTGACTTATACCAGAATCTGATTGCATTTTCTCCAATAGAATATTTAAATACAAAATATCTAATAGCATAGTCGCTGTACCGTTTACAAGTGCCACCGAAATTAGGTTGCCGCGAAATAGAAATAATAACGTTATTATTACAATGCTTAGATAGATGTTATAAAAATAACTTTCAAATTGGTTAAGAGCTTCCGTGGCCTGTTCATAAGCATTCGATTCCAAATAAATTTTAAAAACATGAATAAGATTAAAAAATATTATCGAAAGTATAATAGTTACGATGGTTCCTATATGAACCCCATACCTTTTTTGAAATATTGGGTAAATTGCCGCAATCGGAATGACGTTGATCATTATACGGCTCAATTCTAAGGTCGTATTACCGATTAATAGTAAAGGTGTATTAGGGTGATGAACCATGTATACGCTGATAAATGTTACAAACGCAATAAACGAAAAAGTATTTGTTGCCCATATCCCTGCGCCGTGTGAATTGTATAGGTTTTGTTTTTTTTGTATATACTTATATAACAACACTAACACCATAGTGGATGCAATATTAAAAAAAGCTCTGTAGAATGCAGTTGCCCACGCGAAATTTAAAAAATCATCCCAACAAGCAAACACTACAAGACCCAAAATGAGTGTCGCTACTATCCCTGCTCCTACACTAAGGCAATAGAAAAATATAAAAACTATCACCGTTTTAATCGGAGAGTCAGTCCAAGTAGACTTTTGCTTTTTCAAGTTATTTTTCATCTTCAGCTCTGAATGAGTTTAGCATCGTCTTCAATTGCCACCTCAACTAAGCCCTTATTAGATTCGAAATGCACAGAAATTGGTTGCTCGTATTGGTTGTAATAGATATCTTCATAATGCACATATATATCAAACCAATATGAGTCCTTTGGGAGAGCGTTGCATATATTCACAATCAGATAGAAACTATCGCCAACTCTTATGGGCTGGATATATTCGCTAAAAGAATCGTTCATGCCTCCACCAAAAAGATCCTTGCTCTCATATCCTTCATACCCTAGGTCATAGTCTTCCTCTTGGTAATAGCCACCCGACGATAAATATATCTTATACATCGCACCTAACCCAACGTTTTCTAGTTTGCAGTAGTAGCATCTGTATTTATCTATGTCTGTGTACAAAGAAAACTTTGAGTCAATACGACATTCCATATGTCCAGTTTCCTCAGAAATGCCGTCAATTGAGAAAGCCACTACAGTCTCCGAAATCGGATTGATCTCCTTTTGAAGGCTTTCGAAGTTCGTCTCCAAAATTGCCTCGCCTTTAGTCATCACAATATAGGGCTTTGCTTCTTCCCTTAATGCATACTTCGTTGTATCAAGGTCATTCCTAATTGTCCATGCAACACCCATTAACGCAACAACTACGGTAAGTGCCGTTCCTACTGCAGATCCAATAAAACCATAAATGAAACTGTTTTTTTGCATTTCAATTGATTCGTTTCTAGAAGCGTCATTGTTTTTATTATGTGTTCTATTCAGCTCAGGAGAATTGGCATCCATGCCAACTTCTCTTCCTTGACCGCGCTTGTTTCTTCCTTTTATATCTACTAATATATTGCCCAAAGGCTCGACGTTTTTATTACGCTCTTCATTTTGATCCGAAGAAACAATATTCGCGGTGATTGCCTCTTCACAAATTCTCTTGTTTTGAGGTTTTATTTCACCTTTCTCCAAAGAAGCACCACTCTCATTACGCAAATTATTTTGCTCAGGCGAAGTATCATGCGTGCCTTTATCTAGCTCGAAAGCGCGTTTCTTTTTGGATTTCTTCTCCATCACCCTTCTCCTATCATTATTAAATACGATAGTCTATTGCGTATGCAAAGCTGAGGCTTTATTGGAACCATGTCTAATAATTTATAAGGAGTATTGTTCGTCCGGAGAACATGGAGCTAACGCATCCAAATGCAAACATATTTGTGATTATGGGTGGGTTTGGGGCAATGGTATTGTTTTAGTAGCTTTCAACATAGACATCTCATAAGTTTCGGCGACGCTTCAATTCAGCAGGTAGTTCAAACAAATACTTCATTAGCTCCTGTGTAAAGTTTAGAAGTTGTGTTGCATCTTCCATTGTTACTTCATTAGCAGGATCATAATGAGCTCCTTGATTTCCTAATAATCGGACTTCCCTAGCCCAATCTGATAACGAAGGCTGTAAAATGTTTTTACTTGATAAGCTCTGCAACCGTTGTGCCAATGAACCAGAACCTTCTCCAAAGTGTGCAGATATAGCCTCTATTGTAAGCCTTAGCATTACCGCTGTTGCACGAGGTGCTTTTGCGTAATATGCTTGTACAGCTTCGATAAATATGTTAGAAATCTCGGCTGGAATATCGTCTGATAGTTTGCTTTGTGGTAATGGCCACCAATGTATCCCACGGAAACTCACTTCACCGCCTTTTACGATACCCGATCTACTTGGATGGTCGCCAATCCATTCCTCTTCTACTACAACCACCCCTTGATGACAATGTCGGCAAATCATGCTAATAACTTTATCTGAATAACTTCGATAAGGCGCACCACCATTCGATGGATGAACTATTGCGCCATCAAACGTAACAGGTAATTCTCCAATTGTCTCAAAACTAGATTGCTTCCCACACCGCGGGCATAATCCATTAGGTCTATATGAATCTGGCATCCCATCATGAGTTAAAGGCAAATCTTCATTCCGCTCACCCTTTACTATATTGGATTTTTTAAATAATCCAATCATTTTGGCTGTTACCTCCAGTATTCTACATTTAATTATATTAAATTCCTTTGTTGTTGATAATATCAAATATGATTAGGAATCACCGGTTATCTGTTTCCGTTGTCTTTCAATTTCCTCATTCAGTCCCATTTGTACCCTCTTCCCTCGGCCCAAAGAATTTATCGCCATTCAAGTGAATCATATGTTCCGGTAGATCAGCTATCCAAACCTCTGTTTCCCATGCTAAATCTAAAATAAACTTCTTGTAGGTCGAAAGATCATTAAATGCCGTGATAAATATCAACTCTGCTGGACAATTCTCACTTAAGCTTTTGATCTCTTCAACACGCGCCTTCGTCATCGGCCCACTTGATGTAACTGCCTCGACAAAGTATACCCATTGCTTATCATCACGGTAAAGGATCACATCCGGAAGCGTAGATTCATCAATTACTTTAATTTTTAGGTCTGCTAGTCGATCATTATCTTTATATAGAAAACGATTTTGTGTATCGCCAATGTAGAGAATTCTTGAATTATGTGCAAATCGCGAAGCAAATTCTTCTATGATTGCTTTCTGCAACTTATTGTGTACACCCAAAGATAACGTAGCAGGTTCCCCATTAATCAGAATTGGAATCTGTTTCACTCTGCGTTTTCGATTGTATATATCTTCAAGCTCTTTGTGCGCATCAAGGAATGTTGCTAATTCGCTAGCCCAAAACGGTGTATTGTATGTGTTTAATAGCTCAATCATCTCCGTAGTAAAGCGATATGCAAAATTTGGGCTGTTCGTTGATTTCCCGTTATCCTCAATAATCGCTGCCGCCCTGAGAGGTTTTAACGCATCTTTGCGAATGGTTTCTCTGGTGTTTTCAGCATAACTTACATCATAGTTCTCAGATAAAAATTGAATAACATCATGAATCCTTGAGAATTCATTCGAAACTCTTTTCCAACTGCCATTCTCAGGCAACTTTGCTAGCGCAAGAAATACTCTAGCACACATATCATTTTGCTGTTTCGTTGGCAGTTTTAATTGCCCCAATATATCCTTTGCTTCATCTACCTTCATAATAGTCCTCCAAAATACTGTCGCACTCAGAAGTTGTTAGCGCCCTTCGAGTTAATGCCATATGCCCCATTTCACAAATATCTTTGATCGGCGGAATAGGCATTGAATTCAATTCAGCCGCATTTACCTGAGTGCTTCCGTTTAGTATTCTATAATACTGATCCCACAATGTAGATGAGAGTAAAACGAAAAATCCATGTAACTCACAATCCGTTATCTCCCCATGCTTTTTGGTTAAATAGTTTAGATGGTTTTCGGTTGAAATAAACTGTCCAACCTTTCTACTTTTTGTTTTATAGATTGCTGGTTGTAATCGACGCTTTTCTTCTTTTGAAGTAAATCTTTTCACCAAAAGATAATCTTGATCTACCATAAGAACAGATTTGCAGTCGATAGATATATATTGTTTCTCCGCATTCTCAATTGGATGTTTAATTTCGCCATTTTGGAAATTCACAGGCCAAATAAGCGGGCAGGTGTGAGGTATATTAGTTTCATGTAGGAATTCTTTGTTCCTAAAGTCAACAACTCTTCCAGTTTTAAACTTATATCCACGCTCCTCTACTGAAGCTTGAAATGAGTTGATATATTTGAGTGTTTTCAACTCTCCATCATTACTTGGTAGAAACAAATATCGCCCGTTACATGGTTGAAAGCAAGCTTCCTTCTTCGCATATAAATGTTCCGTTTGATCAAAATCCGCCGATCCATCACTCGTTGAAATAAGTATCAATTCACGTTGAAAACTGTTATCTCTTATTCCGTATAGAATCATTGTCTCTTGCAAGACGTTCTCCCTTTTAAATACTTTATCGCGAGATACAAATAAATGGATACTACTAATATCAATGTTTGCAAAAAAGCGCTTTCTAAAAGCAAAAAAGTATAGCCCTGATGTCCAGGATCGTGGAACTATAAAGATATACTCTCCACCCAACCGAAGCAGGCTTAATGCCATTGCCATAAAGAGAAAATACAAGTTAGGTTGTCCATGGATAATTTCTTCCATAGCTATTGCTTCTTCGCTTTTCCGCGATATCTTTTTATACGGGGGATTGCAGATGACTATGTCAAAATCGCCGCCGTTTTTCCCCTTGTTACTAGTAATAAAGTTTACAACAAGGATTTTATATGAAAAAAACACTTGATTCTTTTCGCAATACTTCTTTGCATCGTTAAGATTCTTTCTGAGGAGAGTAATTATTCTCTTGTCATTTTCATAACATACAAGTGAAATCGATTTGCATAAGCCACGCTGAATCAGTCTCTCGATGATTGCTACGCTAAGTATGCCGCTACCAGCACCAGGATCAAGAATTCTTGCTGTGTCGGATTGATATTGACAAAATGAAGCCATATATTTAGCCGTTTCAATTGATGTGAAAAATTGGCCTAAAACTTTTCGTTCAGCCTTATTGACCTCTCCCAAGTATTTACTTGTTCTTTCGCAAACTTTATCAAGAAGCATTAGGAACCTCATTGTCATGATTTATTAGATTATAACACGGCTGGAAATAAAGTAATATGACTTTCTATGTATGTGCGGAGTACCCGATTGCATAATAGAAGGCATAAAAAACTGAAACCTATTGGCAAAAATTGTTGAGACTACTAAATATTCTGTTTCTAGAAGCAATTAAATAGGTCACCACGATTTCTCGAAAAATCGGTGACCTATTATAGTTCAGAATAAGAAAAAATATTGGAAGTCCCTGCTGTTTGTAACGCTTTTTTCGATCAATAAACTATACTGCCATCTTCTTGAGCAATCTAATTATTTCCTCGTTTTGTCTCATAAGAATAAAGTTCTGCTCAATTTGCGCTCTCGCCATTTCAAGTGCAAATGCTTCATTCGAATTCCCGCTCAACAGGCTGCCAAACGAGTAAAGCTTGGACCCCGCTAGACTAGTTGCGATTGCTTTTAGCGATGTAAAATTCTTAAGTTTTATATCCTCAGAAGTATAATTGTCAAAATCAAGCCCAAACTTTTCTATTGCGGCTTTGTCTTTCGCTTCCTGTTGCGCTTGTTTTTCTGCTGCTTTATCCGCTTTACTATTGCCAAACATACTACACCCTCCTAATCGATGTTTGTCTAAAAATATACTTTGCGTTGAATCAATTCGTTACGCTACCATTACCATTCATAATGCGCGAACCATCGCAATGTTTTTCGCCTTATCCCTCATAGTTCTTATCTAGCAGCAACCAAATCAAAACACTGTCTTTTGCCTCTGCCGGCAACTCTTGCTCAACCCCGTCTATTGAAATCTTGGATACCGAAACCCGATCTCCTTCAAGAGTAAAATCCATGACAACTTGTGTACCCGCATTTGGTTCATCCATCAGGGCATAAGAAATTGTTACTGTTCCGTTTTGCGATTCTTGAGAATAGTCGGAGTTTATTAATACCCCGTTTTCAGTTCCTTCACCCCAAGGTATCTCGTTATAGGTGTCCATTACTATCTCGGTAAAGAAGCTCAGGCAGGCGTCTTTTGCGTCTTGTACACTTATTGCTTTCGGCGACTCATTAGGCTGTTGTAGAGTCTCAGAAGGGCTTTGAGACGGCTTGTCGATGGACTCCGCATTGGGTTCTTGAACTGTTTCGGTGGTTGCTGTGGGATTCGTAGCCGCACCACCTCTTGTTCCTATCAAGAGTATACCAAACCAAATTGCAAAAACAACCGTCAAGATAATCTTGCTTTTCTTCTGCATCTGCTTTTGACCAGCCCATAAGAGTATCAATCCAAGAGGTGGAAAAAATATCAGGCTAACCCACAAAACCCATTTTCTTTGAAAGAACTTCTGCTTCGCTTTTTCCATTAATGTACTCCCCTTTTCGTGTTTCACTCATTATAGCGCATCACACTTCGCCTGTACATTAATTTTCCACTGCTTATTGTGTTATAGTTCGGATTGTTCATTCAACCTATAATGTACTCAAAAGGCAGGGGGCTATTTGAGAAGTTATGGGAGATTTCGTCATTACACCCAAAGAAGATAAAGCGGTCACCATGACAATCCGCATCGATAAAACTTTACAGGAAGAGTATAACGAGCTGTCCGCAAAAACCAATCGCTCACGAAATGAGCTGATTAGTATGGCATTGCGTTACGCTCTGGATCACATGATCGTCAAAGATAAAGAATAGTATCATAATCCACTTAAGAGGTTTGCCTTTACACTGTTAATACACCTTGCATTTTTCTTCAATTTGTTCAGAACAACCATTACTGAAGATAAACCGAGTTTCGCACTTTATACCAAGGATAATTATTCATCTAAACAATGTGGCAACTATTTTGATAGTTGCTGTTTTTCTGAAATCAATCCTCAAAGGTATCTTCATCGTCTGTTTCTTCCCATTCATCATCCGAGCTTTCAGATGCTTTCTTTCCGTTACTTCTCACAATAATAACTAGAGGGGAATCATCATCCTGGTTCTCTAGAAGAAGTGCATTTGCACCATAAGCCTTATCAATCAGATAGCGGCAAGCATTGAACCGATCTTTGCCATGCTTCTCCTGCGAGATTTCGATAATGGATTCAAGAGCTGACAAGGTGGAGGATTTTAAAAGCTCTTTGAATGAATTTCGTTCTTCTTTTTGTTGTTGAGAGTATTTGGGGCGCCCTTTTGGATTTCCGCTTGCCCCTTTTGTAAAGCCCATAGAATCCTCCTCCTTTCAGTTCTGCTAGAATATGTATCTTTATCAATGCATCAACCAACTGTGATTTGTGCTTTGGCATTTCTCGAATGCTATTTATTTGTTCTGAAACCAATGGATACAGGGTTGTCCTTTTAGCATTCAAATGAATTTATTGGTCCATTGTTATTTTATTGATAATGCATTGTTATCTATTCTCTTATGCTCTCTTTATAGGACAAAATGCGAAATCGGATTTTGCTTAAAAATCGATAAAAATCATGCTTTTCTCTATGCATTCTGCTCCAAAATGCCACTTTTCGCTAATTCTGCACAAATCACTTTCAACTAATTTTTACTCAAAATTTGAGTATTAAAGGATATTACCCACAAGCTTTTCTGAAGTCTCGAATTGTCATAACCGCGTCTTGAGGCAGGTTATATAGCTCGGTGTATTTGTTGACCTCTCTTTGGAGATTATGTATCGATTCACCTTTCTTTTCTTTCCATTTCTTCAGGGCCCTATATAGAACTTTATTATCAGGTATCAACTCACGCTCTTTTGCTATTGTAGAAATCGGATCATCCGTTTCACACAATGATTCATACAGATGATTCACGCAGTAGTTCAGATATGGTATTATCCGTTTACTTCTGATTTCATCACAAAAGATCCGTTTGTATTCCATCAAAAGCAAAGCTAACCCCTTGCGCGATACAATGTCGGAAAGCCTTACTTTTTTGCCAAACAGTTTGTGAAGTGTGCGCTCAAGCATAATGATTTCAATTCGCAGCAGTCCGTACGGTACGGTTTCAGACTTTTCCGTCTGCTCTTTAGGCTCCTTTTTCTGCTGTTCCGTTTTATCATATGCCTTTAAAATGTAGTATTTCTTTTTCGCAGAAATGAACGTCCTTACTTCTTCTTTGTATCTATTGGTTTTGCTTGGGCCAACATACTTTATATTGTCTCGTTTCGGTGTTAAGCAGGCATGACTTAAAAGATTCAAGACTTCGGATTGTGTAGCCTTTCCGCTCACAACTTGTGTAATATTCACCTCAACCAATTTCACTTCACTACCACGCACTTTTCCTAATACTTTTCCGAGCTGCAGCTCGCAGTCATTCATAATCACTGGGAGGCTTTCAACATCTTTCCAAGAAAATGGTTGAATATTGTTATCTCTTAAAAATCGAGGCAATACAAAATTTACTATAGCTTTCCCGCCTTCAACTTTAACTGTTCCATACTTTCTTCCTTGCTCACTTACCAGCGTTTGTTCTGGTAAATACTCGATTTCGTTCTCAAGGGTACCCTCAAAAGTACAACAGTCAATTCCTTGTCTTGCTTTGTTCCGAACCGTTCTTGTTTTTTTCATACACACGCCAATCCCTTTAAAATCTTGAACGCAAAAAAAGAAGCTGCTCGCCCAACCGGGCTACTCGCTTCCAAAAGCACTTTTAACTTACATATATTATATCACACTAAATACAGTCTGTAAAGGTTTTTATCGCAAATTTCGCATCTATTATGGTAATAGCTACTAGTTATGAGTTTGTTCGTATGTGCCAGAGCCTCTTAGCGCGGCTTAGAGTGCTCTTTCATTGTTGCTGACGCAGATTCTCGTATTCGCACAAAAAGCTCTCCATATGTCTTAACGTGAACTCTAGCGTTTTGCGCGTCTAGTCTTCCGTCCATTGCCTATTCCTCTCTTTCTTCTTTCACCCATTGTTCAAATTCGGATTGATGCTCGCTAATATACCCTCGAATATCTGAATACAAACAGCGTGCCAATTGCTCACATATTTTACGGTCGCTGTTGCATTCCGACATTGTTAATTCCTCCCTTCTGACGAGTTGGTACTTTACGCATCACGGTAAATAAACTATAATTCATTCAAAGTGCTTGTTCTATTACCAATTGCTCTCATTTTATAAACTATTTTCGGAGGTTATTGTGTCTAATATTACCAGTCGTTCCGATTTTGGAATTCAGTTTAGCAACCGCTTAGTAGCGCGAAGAAAAGAGTGCCAACTAAGTCAAGAGAGGCTTGCTGATATGATAGGCGTACAGAGAGAGACCATCAGTAAGTATGAACAAGGTAGGACTATTCCTGATTTGCTTTTTTTGATAAATGCATCAAAAGCATTAAATTGTTCATACGAATACCTTTTGGGTGAGTCAGATTATGTAAAGCCCCAGTACAAAGATATTGAAAAAATGTTAGGATTATCAAAAAAGTCCATTGTAACGCTAGAACAATTAACTATGGTGCTAAGATCGAATTTTGTAGGAAGGCCTGATTTAATTGATACCATTAATAAACTTATTGAAAGTACTGGCTACAATGAGCACTTTCGAAAAGATAACGAGACGATAGCTTCAACTGGGAGAGTATTTTCTCCCGGATTATTAAATATGATTAATGATTACTTGCTTTATGACACTGATTCTGCAAGCTTCTCTATTCAAAATATGATGCGAGGTAAACAGATAACGCGTAATGTCGAGGTCAATGCTGATACCGTTTCAAATATATTGCTACTGGACATCAATAAATTTTTGGTTGATTTGCGTGAGGATGAAGAATATAAAATCCGCAGAAGCGAGAGGCGAACCGAGCACAATCAATATCAAAAGCGAGTACGAAAAGAGCAGCATAAAGGAGATAACAAATGACCAACATCGTCATCTACGCCCGCTTCAGTTCACATAACCAAAACGAGCAATCCATAGAAGGGCAATTAAAAGCTTGCTACGATTTTGCAAAACAAAACGACTATAACGTAATTCACGAATACATTGACCGCGCCATCAGTGGCACCACGGATAAACGGCCTGAGTTCCTTCAAATGATCGAGGATAGTAAACAGAAGCATTTCAAGTATGTGCTTGTCTACCAACTTGATCGTTTTGCTCGAAATCGGTTTGATAGCGCGACATACAAAGCAAAGCTCAAAAAGAATGATGTGCGCGTCATTTCAGCGCGTGAAAACATTTCCGATGATGCCAGCGGGATTCTAATTGAAGGTGTTTTAGAAAGCATGGCAGAG
>ERZ778021.3175-NODE-3175-length-12488-cov-4.280785_pt1 | contig 12488 bp, 13 predicted proteins | sample MGYA00375751_ERZ778021 | MGnify/ENA primary metagenome ERZ778021 (study PRJEB29350, sample SAMN05389814) | bioreactor metagenome | isolation source: Thiocyanate stock bioreactor | place: South Africa: University of Cape Town | collected 2013-08-29 ... | reverse complement strand
AAAGAGCCCGCCGGAGAGGACGAAAAACGATACGACAAGCTCTCCGATCATGTCAGCTCCTCCGCCTTGAGCAAGATGCGGCGTTCCAAATAGCGGGCCAGGCAAACGGTCGCCAGAAAGCCGACCAGCGCCAGAACGACCGCCACGTCCAGAAAGCCCGCGCTGCGCGATTGCAGCGCCGCCAGTCCCCCGAACGAGACCAGCTGCACCGTCATCACGTCCAGCGCCACGATCCGGTCGGCCAGCGTGGGCCCGCGTACCAGCCGGATGGCCGCGAAGGTCACGCCCAGGATGACCAGGGCGAAACCGAACAGAATTGCGTAATCCAAGATTGTCATGGTCCTACTCCGTCGCCTCGCGCACCCAGACCTCGAAGCGGTCGCGGATCTGCGCGCGGATCGCATCGGGGTCTTCGCCGAACATCGCGTGGATATACAGCGTCTTGCGGTCCTCGGAGACGTCCAGGCTGAGGGTGCCCGGCGTCAGCGAGATGAAATTGGCCAGCAGCGTGATCTGCAGATCGGTCGTGACCGTGATCGGCACCGCGATCAGGGCCGGGTTGGACGCCTGCCCCGGCGTGAACACGTCCGCCACCACCGGCAGCGAGCTGACCACCAGTTCATAGACGAACATCACGATCAGCCGCGCCCAATAATACAGCCGCAGGAAATAGCGGCCGGTTTCCGGAAACAGCGGGCGCACCAGCCACATCGCGGCCAGACCCACCAGGAACCCGGTCAGAAGCCCGCCCAGGGTCAGGCTGCCGGTCAGCGCGACCCAGGCGAAGGCCAGCACCATGTTGATGGCAAAGAGGTTCATGGCTGCACCCCCAGAACGGTCGTGACGTAATCGGTCGGATCAAGCAGCTGGTTGGCCGAGCGTTCGGCGAACTGCACGAAGGGCTCGGGGAAGAGGCCGATCAGGCAGGTCAGTGCGGCCAGCGCGATGATGGGCAGCATCAGCGCCACCCGGTCGAAGGTGGGCAGGTCCGACAGGCGCGGCTTGATCCCGTCGGGATGCGCGGGCCAGAAGGCCGAGCCCCAGATCTTGGTCATCGAGAAGATCGTCAGCAGGCCCACCCCCAATGCCACGCCCGCGACGAACCACATCTCAAGGTCCAGCGCGGCCTTGACCACGACATATTTCGCCCAGAACCCCGACAGCGGCGGAAAGCCCGCCAGAGAGAAGGCCGGGATCAGGAACAGGAAGGCCAGCAGCGGCGCATGGGCGTAAAGGCCGCCGATGCGCGCCAGATCGGTCGATCCGGCGATGCGCTTGGCCACGCCCGCGACAAAGAACAGGTTGGCCTTCACGATGATGTGGTGGACCAGATAGAACACCGCGCCCATCAGGCCCAGGGGCGTGTACAGCGCCAGGCCCAGCACCATGTAGCCGATCTGGCTGATGATGTGGAACGACAGGATGCGGCGGAAATCATTCATCGCGGCCGCGCCCAGAACGCCCGTGACCATGGTCACCACCGCCAGCCACAGCAGGATGGTGTGGGTGAAGGCCACGTCCTGATCAAAGACCAGCGTGAACATGCGGATCAGCGCATAGACGCCCACCTTGGTCAGCAGGCCCGCAAAGATCGCCGACACCGCGACGGGCGGCGTGTGATAGGAGGCTGGCAGCCAGAAGAACAGCGGGAACATCGCCGCCTTGACGCCAAAGGCCACCATGAACATCACCGCGATGGTGGTCAGCAGGCCGGTATTCTCGACCCCGCGCACGGCCAGGTGCAGGTCGGCCATGTTCAGCGTACCGGTCAGGCCATAGAGCAGGCCGATGCCCGCCAGGAACATGATGGTCGAGACCAGGTTCAGCATCACGTATTTGATGCCCCCGTCCAGCTGCTCGCGCGTGCCGCCCAGGACCAGCAGGCCAAAGCTGGAGATCAGCATGACCTCGAACCAGACATAGAGGTTGAATAGGTCGCCCGTCAGGAAGGCGCCGACGACGCCGACCATCAGCATCTGCAGCAGGGCGTGAAAGCCCAGACGCTCCATCCGCTCGGGGATTTCCGACAGGGTGTAGATGACGGTGGCAAGGCCCGTGATGGCGGTGATGACGACCATCACCGCGCCCAGCAGGTCGGCCACCAGCGTGATGCCGAAGGGCGCCTGCCAGTTCGACATCTGGGCTGCGACGACGCCCTGCTCCAGCACCTCGGCCATCAGCATGATCGACGCCATCAGCAGCGCGACCGTCCCCGCGACCGAGATCCAGCGCCCGGCCGGGCTGTTGCGGAACAGATAGGCCAGCACCGCCGTCAGCAGCGGAATGATGATCGGATAGACAAGAAGCCAGCTCATATCCCGGCCTCCTGCCCGGTGGCGGGTTTGGCGGGGTTGGCCTTGCCCATGCCCAGCCTGCCGGTATCCAGCTTGGATTCGTCGGCAGGTTCGGCCACGCGCATCTCGTCGCTGTTGACGGTGCCCAGGGTCATGTAGGTCCGATAGACCAGCGCCAGCGTGAAGGCCAGCAGGCCAAAGCCGATGACGATGGCGGTCAGGACCAGCGCCTGCGGCAGCGCGTTGGCGACGACGCCGGTGGGCGCGTATTCGCCCGCGTCGATCAGCGGCGGCGCGCCCGCGGTCAGCCGGCCGCCGGTGAAGATCAGCAGGTTGACCGCGTTCGACAGCAGGACCAGCCCGAACAGGAACCGCAGCACATTGCGGTCCAGCATCAGATAGACCGAGGTGGACACAAGCACCCCGATGGTGATGGCAAGCAGCAGTTCCACGTCAGATCTCCTGTTCCATGGCAAAGACCAGGGTCAGGATGCCGCCAAAGACAGCCATGTAGACTCCGATATCGAAAACCAGAACGGTGGACAGCGGGATATAGCTGTCGCCGTCCTGAAACAGGAACAGCCACTGTCCGGTGAAGAACGGATCGCCCGCGAAACCCGCGCCCAGGCCCGCCAGCGCCGCGACGCCCACGCCCAGGATGGCCAGGTTCGACGGGTCGATCCGCAGGGCCGCACGCGCCTCGTCGACCGAGGTCGCGATGGTATAGAGGATGAACGCGGTCGCCCCGATCAGCCCGCCGATGAAGCCGCCGCCGGGCAGGTTGTGCCCGCGCAGCAGCGCATAGATCGAGAACATCAGCAGCAGGGCCGCCAGCAGGCGCGTGGTGGTCGTCAGGATCAGCGACTGCATCTCAGCTCTCCTCCTCAGGCTTGCGGCGGGTGGACATGCCGCGCAGCAGCGCGAATGCCGCGATGGCCGCGATGGCGACGACGGTGACCTCGCCAAAGGTGTCCAGGGCGCGGAAATCGACCAGGATCACGTTGACGATGTTGCGGCCATAGGCCTCGGGATAGGAGGCCGCCTCGAAGAAGGTCGTCAGGCGACGGTCGAAATCGGTCGCCAGGACCGAGATCATCAGGAAGGTCGTCACCAGACCCATCCCGCCCGCGATCATCGCGTGACCGGCGCGGAAGGTCGCCTTGGAGCGGCGCGGCAGATAGGGCAGCCGCAGCATGACCAGGCTGACCAGCACGACGACCAGAACCTCGACCAGCAGCTGGGTGATGGCCACGTCGGGCGCGCTGAACATGATGAAGATCAGCGCGACGCCGATGCCCGTCACCCCCATGGCCGCCACGGCGGTCATGCGGCTGTGGGTCCAGACCGTCAGCATCGCCCCCGCCGCGATCAGGCCCAGCACGGCCCATTGCACCGGATGTATACCCTCGGTCGTCAGGCTGAGGCCCGACCGGAACGCGCCCTTGATCAGATAGGTGCCACCCACCAGCACCACGAAGGTGCCAAAGGTCACCGCCATATAGCGCTGCAGGCTGCCGTTCTGGATCAGGCGCGTCTGCCAGGCGGCAAAGGCCTTGAACCCGTCCAGCAGCCGGTCCCAGCCTGCGTCGAAATCGACCGGGTTGCGCGCCTCGAAGGCGGCCAGGCGGGTGCGGATGGCCTCGTGGCGGCGATAGACCAGCCAGCCGGCCAGGAAGGTCAGCAGCGACAGGATCAGCGCCGTGTTGACGCCGCCCCACAGGTACAGATGCACCTCGCGGACCTCTCCGAAGACGGCATGGGTGGCGGGGCCGACCAGATAGTATCCCAGCACGCCGGGCACCAGGCCGAAAATCAGCGACAGCGCGCCCAGGACCAGCGGTCCGGCCAGCATCGGCCAGGGGCCTTCATGCGGCTCGGTGGGGGTCGGGCGCAGATCGCCGCGGAACGGCTTCAGCGCGACGATGCCGCCGACCGCGAACATCATGACGGAGGCAGCAAAGGCCATGATTGTGACCCGGACCGCGCCGACCCCCTCCAGGCCCAGACCGGCCTTGTATATGAATTCCTTGCCGATAAAGCCGACCATGGGCGGGATGCCCGCCATGCTGATCCCGGCCAGCGCCGCGGCCAGGCCGGTCAGTGGCATCGCCTTGGACAGGCCGCCAAGCACGCTCGCCTCGCGGGTGCCGGTCGCATGGTCCACGATGCCGATCATCAGGAACAGCGCCGCCTTGTAGAGCGAATGCACCACCAGGAACAGCATCGCTGCCATGATCGCGTAATGCGTGCCCGCCCCCAGGAACATCGTCAGCGTGCCAAGCGCCATCAGCGTGGTATAGGCCAGCACCTGCTTGATGTCGGTCTGGCGCATCGCCATGACCGAGGCAAAGACCGCCGTCACGCCCCCGAACAGCGTCAGGATCCAGAACCACGCATCCGTCCCGCCCAGCGCGGGGTTCATGCGCGCCATCAGGAAGATGCCCGCCTTGACCATCGTCGCGCTGTGCAGATAGGCCGACACGGGCGTCGGCGCGGCCATCGCGTTGGGCAGCCAGAAATGGAACGGCACCTGCGCCGATTTGGTGAAGGTGCCCGCCAGGAACAGCAGCAGGATCGCCAGATACCAGGGATGCGCGCGCAGCATGTCACCCTGGGTCAGGATCTCGGACAGCTGGAAGGTGCCTGCGACATTGCCCAGCACGATCATCCCGCCCAGCAGGATCAGCCCGCCCGTCCCCGTCACCAGCAGCGCCTGCAACGCCGAACGCCGCGACTTGGCGCTGTCGGCGTTAAAGCCGATCAGCAGGTAGGAGGCGATGGTCGTGATCTCCCAGAACACGAACAGCATGATCAGGTTGTCGGCCAGCACCAGCCCCAGCATGCCCACCATGAACATCAGCAGATAGCTGACGAACCGCGGATAATCGGGATGCTGGCCCAGATAGCGCGCCGAATACAGCGTGACCGCCGCGCCGATCCCGGTGATCAGCAGCACGAAGGTCATAGACAGGCCGTCCAGCAGCACCGACAGGTTGATGCCCAGAGACGGCACCCAGTCGATGCCGTGGACCTGTGGCCCCAGCGCAATCTGGGGCAGCAGCCCCAGGAAATACAAAAACAGGATCGACGGGAACGCGATCGAGATCCAGCCCGCAGGCCCCCCCATCACACGATCCACCTTGGGATAGTCGTCAGCCATGTCTCGAACCCTTGTCGCGGCATGCAATTGGCGTCGGGTCTTAGCACCGTTTCCCGGCGGAAAACAGCCGCCCCGGCACAGAAAAACCTCCGTCCCGCCCGAAAAGCGCCGATCGCAGCCGCGCGGGTGCCTCGTGCATGCGCGCGCCCCTGTAAATATGTCGCGGTTTCGTCCCGACCCTGTGCGCGGGGTGCCGCCAGCCCCCGATCTGCGGCATTTGGTCGCGACCGTATCGGTCAGAAAAAATGCTTTCGGTTCGGATGTTTGGGCGCGGTTGTGGCGGCAGGCGATGGGCGTCGGGATCAACGGGGACTTGTGCGGATGGCGCGCTTGCGGTTCATTCGGGGCCAGACGGGGCGGAACGATCCGCCGCTGATTCGCGACATTCGACGAAGGGGACATTCCATGCAGCTAGCCCAGGACCGCCTTGCGCCTCACAGCCTTGCCGCCAAGGCCAGCCTCACCCTGGCCGCGGCCGCGCTGATCGCGCTTGGCGCCAAGGTGCAGGTGCCGTTCTGGCCGGTGCCGATGACCCTGCAGACGCTGGCCGTGCTGGTGATCGCCGCCGGTCTGGGGCCGCGCCTCGGCCTGGCGGCGATGGGGGCCTATATGGCGGCGGGCCTGGCCGGGCTGCCGGTCTTTGCAGGCTCGCCCGAGCGTGGTTTGGGGCTGGCCTATCTGGCCGGACCGACGACCGGCTTTCTGATCGGCATGGCACTGGCCATGGTCGTGACAGGCGCGCTGGCTCAGGGCCGCGGTCTGGGGATGCGCGCTGTCGCGATGATCGCGGGCACCGTCGCCATCTATGTGCCTGGCCTGATCTGGCTGTCGGCCTTTGTGCCTGCCGACCGCCTGCTGGCCGTGGGCGTCGCGCCGTTCATCCTGGGCGACATGGTCAAGATCGCGGTCGGCGCGCTGGCGCTGCAGGCCATCACCCGCCGCCGCTGATCCGGCGACCAGATTGACGGCACGGGGCCTTGGCGGGCCCCGTTTTGCTGTCTGATCCTGCGCAGGCGGCGCAGATCCGGGCTTTCCCCGCGCCGCACCCAAGGCCAGACTGGCCCGACGCCGCGCAGGAGGACCGCCATGACGCCACCCCTTTCCCCCCGGACCATCGCCCGGATCGAGGACAGCTTTCGCGCCCAGGGCCTGATGCGCCTCCTGGGCGCCGAGATCGCCGCGATCCGCCCCGGAGAGGTGGTCCTGCGCCTGCCCTTCCGCGCCGAGCTGACCCAGCAGATGGGCTATTTCCACGCCGGCGGCACCGCCGCCTTGGCCGACAGCGCCGGGGGCTATGCCGCGCTGACGCTGTTTCCCGAAGGCCAGGACGTGCTGACCACCGAATTCAAGCTGAACCTGCTGAACCCCGCCCAGGGAGACACGCTGGAGGCCACCGGGCGTGTCGTGAAATCGGGCCGCACGCTCAGCGTGTGCCAGCTGGACGTCCATGCCCTGCGGGACGGGGCGCGCGTCCATGTGGCCACCGGGTTGCAGACGCTGATCGGCGTGGCGCTGCGCGCGCCCCCGTGACACCCCCGGATCGTTAGCGTAAACAGCCCCCAACATTCGCCGGAGGAAAAGGGGACGCGATGGCACAGGCACAGATCGGGTTGATCGGGCTGGGGACGATGGGGGCGGCGCTGGCGCTGAACATCGCGGAAAAGGGCTTTCCCATCGCGGTCTGGAACCGCACGACCGAGGTCACGCACCGCTTTGCCGAAACCGCGGGCGATCTGGCCCCCCGCGTCATCGCGACCGACACGCTGGAGGCGCTGGTCCAGGCGATCACCCCGCCCCGCGCGATCATCCTGATGGTCCCCGCCGGAGAGGCCGTGGACGCCCAGCTGGACGCGCTGGCGCCGCTGCTGGGGCCGGACGATCTGGTCATCGACGCGGGCAATGCCGATTTCCACGACACCAACCGCCGGGACGAGGCCGGGCTGCCGTTCCGCTTCCTTGGCATGGGCGTGTCCGGCGGAGAGGAGGGCGCGCGCCACGGCCCCGCCATCATGGGCGGCGGCGAGGCGGCTGATTGGGACCGCGTGGCCCCGGTGATGACCGCGATCGCCGCGCGGGCCGATGACGGCACCCCCTGCGCCGCGCGCATGGGCGATGCGGGCGCGGGCCATTTCGTCAAGATGGTCCATAACGGCATCGAATATGCCGACATGCAGATGATCGCCGAGGTCTATGGCCTGATGCGCGACGGCATGGGCTTGGCGGCGCAGGCGATTTCCGACATCTTTGCCCGCTGGAACGAGGGCACGCTGTCCAGCTACCTGATCGAGATCTCGGCCAAGGTCACGGCGGCGCGCGATCCGCATACGGGCGCGGCCATGCCCGACGTCATCCTGGACCGCGCGGGCCAGAAGGGCACGGGCCGCTGGACCGCCATCGAGGCCCAGCATCTGTCCGCCCCCATCCCCGTGATCGAGGCCGCCGTGATGGCCCGCAACGTCAGCGCCCGCCTGGACGAACGCCAGGCCGGACAGGCCCGTTTCGGCGCGACCCCCGGCCCCCTGACGCTGCAGGCCGACGCGCTGGAACAGGCACTGATCGCGGGCAAGATCCTGTGCTATGCGCAGGGCTTCACCATGATCGCCGGCGCGTCCGAGCGCTTCGGCTGGACCCTGGACCTGCCCGAGATCGCGCGCGTCTGGCGGGCGGGCTGCATCATCCGCTCGACCATGCTGAACGACATGGCCGATGCGCTGGCCGACGATCCGGCGCGCAACCTGATCATGGCGCCGTTCTTCGCCGACCTGATCGAACGCGCCATTCCGGCGCTGCGCCAGGTCGTGTCGCAGGGGATCGCGGCGGGCCATACCCTGCCCGCCCTGGCATCGGGGCTGATGTGGTTCGACATGATGCGCACCGCGCGCGGCACGGCCAACATGATCCAGGCACAGCGCGACTTCTTTGGCGCGCATGGGTTCCAGCGGCTGGACGGCATCGACGACAGCCACGGCCCCTGGGGCCGCCAGGACTGAGGCTCAGCCGCGCGGGCGGCTGATCTCGCCCAGGGTCAGGACCGGCGATGCGTCGATGCCCTGGGCATTCAGCATCGCCGCCACCCGCTCCAGCGATGCGACCAGCATCGCCTGTTCCCAATCATGCAGGGCGTGGAACCCGGTCACGAAATGCTGTTGCAGCGCGTCAGGCGCCTCGCGCAGCGCGGTCAGCCCGGCATCCGTCAGCAGCACATGCAGCTGGCGGCGGTCCGTGCTGGAGCGCTGGCGTTCCGTCAGGCCCAGCTTGTCCAGCTGATCGACCAGCGCCGTCACCGTGGCCTGGCTGACGCCCATCCGGGCGGCCAGCTGGGTCGGGCTGGCGCGGCGGTCGTCATGGGCCGACAGGATCTGCAGCACCCGCAGCTTGGCCGGGGTCAGGCCCACCGCCTGCGCCAGGTCGCGCTCATATTGCTCGGTCGCGCGCAGGATGCGGCGCAGGGCGATCAGGGCCGCATCGGCGCGGTGGGTGGCGGGGGTGCTGCTCATGCCCGATTCTATGCCACCCCACCCCGGACCTGGGCAACGACATTTTGCCTCGCGAACCTTCCAGGTCACGAAACCGTGCGCCCCCCCCGGGTTTTTCGCTGTGATCTTGGTCACTTGGCTGACCTTGCGCAGAAAAACCCGTGAACGGTTGAAACCATGGCCCGTTTCGTTTAATTAGACACCCGAAGCAATTGAGGACCACGCCCCATGCCCAAGGATGTGCAGGACATCGCGCGACACGACCCGCTGACCTTTCGCAAGCCCGACCCGACCGATGGCGCCGCCATCTGGGACCTGGTCCGGCAGTGCAAGCCGCTGGACGAGAATTCGATGTATTGCAACCTGGTGCAGGCCGACCATTTCCGCGACACCTGCGTGGTGGCGGAACGCGACGGCCAGATCGTGGGCTGGATTTCGGGTCACATGATCCCGAACGAGGACGCGCTGTTCATCTGGCAGGTCGCCGTCAGCCCGGCGGCACGCGGTCTGGGGCTGGGGCGGCGCATGCTGACCCATCTGCTGGGCCGCCCCGACTGCGCCACGGCCCGCTGCCTGAACACCACCATCACCCGGGACAACGACGCCTCGTGGGGTCTGTTCCGCAGCCTGGCGCGGCATCTGGGCGGACAGCTCAGCGACGACCCCCACTATACGCGCCACGCACATTTCGACGGTCGCCATGCGACCGAGCACATGGTCACGATCACCCTGCCCGCCGACGCGATCCACGCGCGCGCCGCCTGATCTTGGTTCATCCATCTAAGCATTCTGACAACGCACATCGTGCGAAAGGACATCTCATGCCCAAAGACATGACGATCCACGCCTCGGACACCGCCATCTTCGAACGCCGCGAAAGCGCGGCACGGTCTTATTGCCGGGGGATTCCCACGGTCTTTGCCTCGGCCAGCGGGTCGATCATGCGCGGCGCCGATGGGGCCGAGCATATCGATTTCCTGGCTGGCTGTTCGTCGCTGAACTATGGCCACAACGACCCGGACATGAAGGCCGCGCTGATCGCGCATCTGACCGCGGATGGCATCGCGCATGGCCTGGACCTGCACACCACCGCCAAGGCCGCCTTCCTGGACGCGTTCGAAAGCCACATCCTGGCCCCGCGCGGCATGGATCACCGCGTCATGTTCACCGGCCCCACCGGCGCGAACGCGGTCGAGGCGGCAATGAAGATCGCCCGCAAATCCACGGGCCGCACGAATATCGTGGCCTTCACCAACGGCTTTCACGGCGTCACGATGGGCGCGCTGGCCGCGACCGGCAACGGCTATCACCGCGGCGGTGCGGGGATGGAGACGCAGGGCGTCACCCGCGTCCCCTATGACGACTACGCCGACGGGTTGGACAGCGCGGCCCTGCTGGACCAGATGCTGTCGGACAATTCGGGCGGCATCGACGCCCCCGCCGCGATCATGCTGGAGACCGTGCAGGGCGAAGGCGGCCTGAACGCCGCATCCGCCGAATTCGTGCGCGCGGTGGCCGATATCGCAAAGCGCCACGGCGCGCTGCTGATTCTGGACGACATCCAGGCGGGCTGTGGCCGCACCGGCAAGTTCTTCTCCTTCGAGGAGATGGGCGTGATGCCCGATCTGGGGCCGATGGCGAAATCGGTGTCGGGGTTCGGCCTGCCCATGGCGCTGGTTCTGGTGCGCCCTCAGCATGACGTGTTCGGCCCCGCCGAGCATAACGGCACGTTCCGCGGCAACACCCACGCCTTTGTCACCGCCCGCGTCGCGATCGAGAAGTTCTGGGCCGACGGCGCCTTCGAGGCCGATCTGGCCCGTCGCGCCGCCCTGATCGAGACCAGGCTGTCCGAGCTGGCCAGCCTGATCCCCGGCGCCTATCTGAAAGGCCGCGGCTTGATGCGCGGCGTCGATGTCGGGACGGGCGATCTGGCCGGCGCGATCTGCAAGCGCGCCTTTCAGGGCGGTCTGATCATCGAGACCTCGGGGAACGAGGATCAGGTCGTCAAGGTGCTGGCCCCGCTGACCACGCCCGATGCGTTGCTGTCGCGCGGCTTTGACATCCTGCTGGATGCCGCCCGCGACGTGCTGTCCACCACCAAGATTGCTGCGGAGTAAGCCCATGATCGTTCGTGATTTCTACAAGTTGAAGGACACCGACCGCTCGGTGTCGGACCAGCACTGGAATTCGGTGCGCATGCTGCTGGCCGATGACGGGATGGGGTTCTCGTTCCACATCACCACGCTGGCCGCGAATTCCGAGCATACCTTCCACTACAAGCACCATTTCGAGAGCGTGTACTGCATCTCGGGCAAGGGCTCGATCACCGATCTGGCGACCGGCGAGACGCATCAGATCACCCCGGGCGTGATGTATGCGCTGGACCAGCACGACCACCACACGCTGCGCGCCGAGGAAACGCTGGTCATGGCCTGCTGCTTCAACCCGCCCGTGACCGGCACCGAGGTCCACCGCGAGGATGGCAGCTATGCCCCCGCAGGGACGGGCTGAGCCATGAGCCACACAGTCGAGAAGATCGGCGGCACCTCGATGTCGCGGGTCCACGAGCTGCGCGACACGCTGCTGATCGCGGACCCCGCACGCCCCTATGGCCGCATCTTTGTCGTGTCGGCTTTTGGCGGCATCACCGACCTGCTGCTGGAGCACAAGAAATCGGGCGAGCCCGGCGTCTATGCCGCCTTCGCCAGCGGCGAGGAGGATCACGGCTGGCTGGCCGCGCTGGACCGCGCGCGCCAAGCCATGACCGACGCGCATCGCGTGGTGCTGGACCATCCCGGCGATCTGGAGCGGGCGGATGCCTTTGTCCGCGACCGTCTGGTGGGCGCGCAGAACTGCCTGATCGACCTGCAGCGGCTGTGCTCCTACGGGCATTTCCGGCTGGCCGAACACATGCTGCACACCCGCGAACTGCTGTCCGGCCTGGGCGAGGCGCATTCCGCCTTTGTCACCACGCTGATGCTGCAGCGCGCGGGCGTCCAGGCGCGCTTTGTCGACCTGTCGGGCTGGCGCGACACCGACGACCTGACCCTGGAGGAGCGGATCAGCGGCGCCATGGCCGGCGTCGATCCGCAGACCGAGATGCCCATCGTCACCGGCTATGCTCAGTGCCGCGAGGGGCTGATGCGCGAATTCGACCGCGGCTATTCCGAGGTGACGTTTTCACGCCTGGCTGCTCTGACCGGCGCGCGCGAGGCGATCATCCACAAGGAATTCCACCTGTCTTCGGCCGATCCCCGTCTGGTCGGCGCGAATGCGGTGCGCAAGCTGGGACGCACGAATTACGACGTGGCCGACCAGCTGTCGAACATGGGCATGGAGGCGATCCACCCCAAGGCCGCTAAGACGCTGCGCCAGTCGGGCGTGCCCCTGCGCGTGACCAATGCGTTCGAGCCCGACGATCCCGGCACGCTGATCGACGACCAGCCCGCCACCGCGCCCGCGGTCGAGATCGTGACCGGCCTGAACGTCTTCGCGCTGGAGCTGTTCGAACAGGATATGGTCGGCGCCAAGGGCTATGACGCGGCCATTCTGGAGGTG
>ERZ778021.3174-NODE-3174-length-12492-cov-3.238964_pt1 | contig 12492 bp, 8 predicted proteins | sample MGYA00375751_ERZ778021 | MGnify/ENA primary metagenome ERZ778021 (study PRJEB29350, sample SAMN05389814) | bioreactor metagenome | isolation source: Thiocyanate stock bioreactor | place: South Africa: University of Cape Town | collected 2013-08-29 ... | reverse complement strand
CGATGCACAATTTCCAGCGCGACGGGATGATGCAGATGGCCGTACCCAAAGGCCGCGCCAATTACGAGCCCAACAGCCTGCACGAGGCGGGTGAGGACCCCGGTCCGCGCGCCAGCGAGCAGGGCTTTGCGACCTATAAGGACATGACCGATCTGGGCAACCGGCCCGAGGAGAAGCTGCGCGTGCGCGCCGAGCTGTTCGGGGACCATTACAGCCAAGCGCGCCTGTTCTATCGCAGCCAGACCGAGGTGGAGCAGGGGCATATCGCCGATGCGATCACGTTCGAGCTGTCCAAGGTGGGTCTGGGCCATGTGATCCAGCGCGTACTGGGCCATCTGCGCGTCATCGACGAAGATCTGGCCGAGACGGTGGCCGAGGGTCTGGCCGAGGATCTGCCCGACGCCGCCAAGCCGATGCGCGAGCCGGTGGACATGGCGCCGTCGGATGCGCTGTCGATCATGAAGCGTGCCAAGCACACGCTGCAGGGCCGCAAGGTCGGCATCCTGATCGGGGATGGCGGCGACATGGACAAGGTCGAGGCGCTGAAGGCCGCGGTCGAAGCCGAGGGTGGCAGCGTCCTGCTGATCGCCAAGGAGCGCGGCAAGGCGGAGGCGCAGCTGGCGGGGTCGCCTTCCGTGCTGTTCGACGCGGTGGCGCTGGTGCTGAGTGCCGAGGATGCGGCCAGGATGGCCAAGTTCAAGCCGGCGGTCGATTTCGTCTCGGACGCGTTCGCGCATCTGAAGGCGATCGGGGCAGACGATGTCTCGGCCAAGCTGCTGGCGGCGGCGGGTGTGGTGCCGGATGCGGGTGTGACCAAGCTGGATCCGGGGCGTTTGTCGAGGCGGCGGCGCGGCGGTTCTACGACCGCGAAGCGAAGGTCTGGTAGGCTGGCGCCGGGGGCTTCGCGCCCCCGGACCCCCGCGGGATATTTTTTTGAAGAAGAAGGGGCGGGTCCGGTGGGGCCTGCCCCTTATCCGTAGCTGCGGGTGGGGCGGTCGAAGACCTTGCGGCCCATCAGGCTGCCCACCAGATCGACCATCAGCTTGGCCGTGCGGCCGCGTTCGTCGAGGAAGGGGTTCAGCTCGACCAGGTCGAGCGAGGTGACGAGGGCGGATTCGTGCAGCAGTTCCATCACCAGATGCGCCTCGCGGAAGGTGGCGCCGCCGGGCACGGTAGTGCCGACCGCAGGCGCGATGGAGGGGTCGAGGAAATCCACGTCCAGGCTGACATGCAGCAGGCCGTTGGCGGCCCGCACCCGGTCCAGGAAGGCGCGCAGGGGCGCCACGATGCCCTGTTCGTCCAGCACGCGCATGTCGTTCACGGTGATGTCCGTGGGCTGCATCAGCGCCAGTTCGGCGGGGTCCACGCTGCGGATGCCGAACATGCAGATGTTCTCTCCGGGGATTGGGGCCGGGAAGGGCGGGAAAGGGTCGAAGCCGGGCTGGCCGTTCGCATAGGCCATGGGCGTGCCGTGCAAGTTGCCGGAGGTCGTGCTGGTGACGGTGTGGAAATCGCTATGCGCGTCCAGCCAGATCACGAATTGCGGTCTGCCCTGGGCCGCCGCATGGGCCGCCACCCCCGCGACCGTGCCAAGCGCCAGCGAATGGTCGCCGCCCATGATGATCGGCATGCCGTGGGGCAGGGCGGCTTGGGTCGCCTCGCGCAGGGCATTGGTCCAGGAGATGGTTTCGGGCAGGTGGTGGACGGCCGGGTTGGCGCAGGTCTGGGTGCCGGGCGCGGCCGGGGTAACGTCGCCGCGATCCTCGACGCCGTGGCCCAGGGCCGTGAGGGTCTGGGCCAGGCCCGCGGTACGATAGGCGGCGGGGCCCATCAGGCAGCCGGGGCGGCGCTGGCCCTCGTCCACGGGGGCTCCGATCAGGATGCAATGGGTCATGGGCTCTCCGGCTTGCGGTTCGGCCCTGTTTGAACACGCCCGGCCGGGGAAAGTCCACCGGCCGGGCGCGTCCCGGTCAGAAGTTCGAGGTCAGGCCCAGCCACAGGCGGCGGCCTTCGCTTTCGGTGTTGTTGGCGGCCATGGTGATGTCGCGGTCCAGCAGGTTGTAGACTGCGCCGTTCAGCGACACGCGGTCGGTCAGCTGATAATCCGCGCCCAGATCGACTGTCAGATAGGAGCCGTATTCATAGGCGATGGCCGTGCCCGACGCGTCGAAGGCCACGGGGCGGCCATTGGTGCCGATGCGGGCGCCGGCGGCGGTCTCGTTGCCGTGGTAGTTCACCGTGCCCCAGGCCCCCAGCCCGTCGATGGGCGTGGTCCAGTCGGCGGTCATGCTGGCCTGATGGCGGGGCGTGCGCTCCAGCGGCAGGCCGGCGAAGGCGCCGGTCCGCTGTTCGCTGTCGGTGAAGCTGTAATTGGCGCGCAGGGTCACGTCGGGGGTGGCGTCCCATTCGGCGGTCAGATCGACCCCCTGCAGGCGCGCCTCTCCGATGTTCACCCAGTTCCAGCGGTTGTAGGACTGGCCGCCCACGGTGACGCGGTCGGTGGTCTTGACGCTTTCGATCTTGTTTCGGAAATCGGTGCGGAACAGGGTCGCGCCGACCTGCCATGCGGGTGCGGTATAGAGGGCGGCCAGCTCGTAATTGGTGCTTTCCTCGGGGCTGAGGTCGGGATTCGACACGATGGCCCCGGCGCCGCGTTCGGTGGTGTAAAAATAGCCCGGCACGACCGAGCGCAGGTCGGGGGCGCGGAACCCGGTCGACACGCCGCCCTTGAGGGTCAGATCTTGGGACGGGTTCCAGACCGCATAGGCGCGCGGCGTGGTGTTGCGGCCATATTCGGCATGGTCGTTCAGCCGCGCCCCCAGGGTCAGCGCGACATCGTCGCGGAGGCGCCATTCATCCTCGGCAAAGATCGCTCGCTGCGCGGTCGAGAAGGAATAGGTCCGCCCGTCGCCCAAGCCCGGGTTCTGGTCGCGCAGGCCGGTACGGTTCAGCTGGCCGCCAAAGACGAAGGTGTGGCTGCCCTGCCAGTCCAGCGGCGCGGTGAATTTCGCGTCATAGACGGTGTTCGTCACCTCGGGGGCGCGGTCGCCGACGGTCAGGCCAAGGGCGCCGTTGCCGGATGCGGTGGGGCGCTGGCCGACCTCTCGCAGGACCGACAGGTCGGCCGTCACGTCTCCCCATTGCCCGGCATAGGACAGGGCCGCGCGGTCGCGGGTGTTCTCCTGCAGGCTGTCGTTCTGGGGCGTGCCGCGAAAATCGACGGGCGCGATGGTGCGGCCCACGCGGCCCAGATCCTCGATCCGGGTGCGTCCGCCCTCCAGGTGGACGGTGTGATCGGGGTCGGGCGTCCAGCTGAGGCGCCCCGACAGGTCGGTCAGCGCGCGGTCGCGCAGCCCATCCACGACCCGCGATTCCGACCGGTCGAAGCGGCGGCCCCAGACCTGCAGGCCCAGCTGATCGGCGATCACCGGCCCGCTGCCATAGAAGGACAGCTGGCGCGAGGATGCGTCGTCGCCGTCCTGCGGCAGCGTCGCCTCGGTGGTGACCGACCCGGTCCAGCGGTCGGCCACCGGTTTGGTGATGACGTTGATGACGCCGCCCATTGCGTCGGACCCGTACAGCGACGACATCGGGCCGCGCACGATCTCGATCCGGTCGATGGCGGCGACGGGGGGAATCCAGTTCTGCTCGATCCCGGCGCTGCCATTGGTGCGCGATTCGCGGGTGCCCTGGCGTTTGCCGTCCACCAGGATCAGCGTGTATTGCCCGCCCAGGCCGCGGATGGTGATGTCCTGTTCATTGGCGATGCCGGTCGTGGCCACGCCCTGCACCCCGCGCAGCGCGTCCGACAGGGTGGTGATGTTGCGCCGCGCCAGCTCTTCGCCCGAGATGACCGAGATGCTGGCGGGGGCGTCCGCGATGGTCTGTTCGAACCCCGAGGCGGTGATCACCACCTCGTCCAGCAGGACGGGCGCGCGGTCCTGGGCGGCGGCGGGAACGGTCAGGGCGGTCAGCGACAGAAGGACGGCGCGGGCAGAGAGGGTCTTGGGCATCATGGGCTCCGGGAGGGGGAGGGACATGCTGCCTGGGGTCGCGACCAGAGGGGAAAGCCGATTACCTGGGTAATTCAGTCGCCTTTAGGCCGGTGGGCGGACGGGGGCAAGGCCCGCGCCTCGCCCCGCCTTATGCGTTGCATTCGTGCAACAATCAGGCGCGGACGCCCTGGAACCGTGCCTCCCATGCGGCGCGGTCCTCGTCGCTGATCTTGGCGAACATGACCTCGGGGACGGTGAAGGCATGGCCGGGGGCCAGCGCTTGCAGGGCCTGCGCCACGTCGGTGGGCCAGTCCGCGCCGTCGGTGTCCATCGCCGCCAGCATGCTGGCCGAGGCGAAGGGGATGAAGGGCTGCGACAGGATCGCGTAAAGGCGGATCAGGTTCAGCCCCATGCGCACCTGCATCGCCGCCTGATCGGGGTCGGTCTTGAACACCGTCCAGGGCGCGGCCGATTGCAGGTATTCGTTGCCCGACACCCAGATGGCGCGCAGCTCGGACGCGGCTTTGCGGACCTCCATCGCCTCCATGTTGGCCTCATAGGCGCGGATGCGGGTGGTCAGCGTGTCGATGAGGGCCAGTTCGGCCGGGCCCCAGGCCGGGCCCTGGGGGACGGTTTCGCCGAATTTCGCGCGGCAGAACTTGGTGATGCGGCTGACGAAGTTGCCCAGCACGTCGGCCAGGTCCTTGTTCACGGATTGTTGGAAATTCTCCCAGGTGAACTCGCTGTCGCCGGATTCGGGTGCGTGGGACAGCAGCCACCAGCGCCAGTAATCGGCGGGCAGGATCTCCAGCGCGTGATCCATGAACACGCCGCGCCCCTGCGAGGTGCTGAACTGTCCGCCCTGATAGGTGAGGTAATTGAAGGACTTGATGTAATCGACCATCTTCCACGGCTCACCCGAACCGATCAGGGTCGCGGGGAAGCTGAGGGTGTGGAAGGGCACGTTATCCTTGCCCATGAACTGGGTATAGGTCACGTCGTCTGCGCCCTCGTCCAGGCGCCACCAGCGGCGCCAGGCGGCGTCGTCGGCGCCGTTCGCTTCGGCCCATTCGGCGGTCGCGCCGATATATTCGATGGGCGCGTCGAACCAGACATAGAAGACCTTGCCCTCCATCCCCGGCCAGTCTTGATCGCCGCGCTTGACCGGCACGCCCCAGTCCAGGTCGCGGGTGATGCCGCGGTCCTGCAGGCCGTCACCGTCGTTCAGCCATTTGCGCGCGATGGATGTGGTCAGGATCGGCCAGTCGGCCTTGCCGTCGATCCAGGCGGCGATGTCGCCTTTCAGCGCGGATTGGCGCAGGTAGAGGTGTTTCGTCTCGCGCACCTCAAGGTCGGTCGAGCCGCTGATGGCGCTGCGCGGGTTGATCAGGTCGGTCGGGTCCAGCTGCTTGGTGCAGTTCTCGCACTGGTCGCCGCGGGCCTTGTCATAGCCGCAATTGGGGCAGGTGCCCTCGATATAGCGGTCGGGCAGGAAGCGGTTATCGGCATAGGAATAGACCTGCTTTTCAACGACTTCGCGGATATAGCCCTGATCAGCCAGGCGGCCCGCGAAATGCTGGGTCAGGCGACGGTTCTGGTCGCTGGATGACCGCCCGTAATGGTCGAAGGACAGCCCGAACCCCTGCGCCAGCGTGGTCTGGACGCCGTGCATCCGGGCGCAGTAATCGGCCACGGCCTCGCCGGTCTTGGCGGCGGCCAGCTCGGCCGGGGTGCCGTGTTCGTCGGTGGCGCAGATGAACATGACCTCATGGCCGCGCGCGCGCAGATAGCGGGCATAGAGGTCCGCCGGCAGCTGGGAGCCGACAAGGTTCCCCAGATGCTTGATGCCGTTGATATAGGGCAGGGCAGAGGTGATCAGGTGGCGGGCCATGGTGCGTCCTTTCGGGGTCGCGTCTCTCTAGCCCTGTTGCGCGGTGTTGAAAAGTGCGGCGCGCGTTGCAGGGGCGGTGCGCGCAACACCGCTGCGGGGGGCGGCGCGGGGGGCGCGTTGAAATCGCCCGAAAATCCGCGGCACCAGGCGGGCACCGGACAGGCACAGCGCGTGCACAGGCTGTACACCGCTTGCGGGCGTTGCGGTCAGGGATCGTTCAGGATTGCCGCGCCCCGGACAGGAAACAGGGCCGCCTGTGGGGGCGGCCCTGGATCGGTGGCTGGGATCGGCGGCGGCGGTCGCGGCGGCTGCTCATGGGTTGGAAGGCCACGCCCACATGCGCCTCGCAATAGGGTTTGCCCGCGACCGAGGGCAGGCCGCAGAACCAGAACTTTTCGGTCGCCGGATCGCCGATGGGCCATTTGCAGGTCCGCTCGGTCAGCTCCATCAGGGTCAGCTTCTTCGCGCGCTTTTCGACTTCGCGGACCGAGGCCAGCGCCTCAGGGGAAATCTCGTTGGCCGAGGGCTGGGGCGGCAGGGGCTGGCCCGCGGGCACGATCGGGCGGCGCGGCACCGGCACGAAGGCGGGCTGCGTGGCGGGTTCCGGCTCGGGTTCGGGCTGGGCTGCGGCGACGGGTTCGGGGCGCGGGGGGGCTGCGGGCGCAGGTGCGGGACGCACGGCTGCGGCGGGCGTGACCTCGGGGGCGGCCGGGGCGGGGGGCGGGGCCCCTGCCTGGTGATTGCGGTTCGACAGGCCAAGGCGGTGGACCTTGCCGATCACGGCATTGCGGGTGACGCCGCCGGGCTCCTTGGCGATGGCGCTGGCGGACTGGCCCTCGGACCACATGCGTTTCAGTGTCTCGACGCGATCATCCGTCCAGGACATGGCAGCCTTTCCGGGCGGATCTGACCTGCCGCCCCATCTTGTAACCTGCGATTGGTCCCGTCACAAACGGGATGCCGAGATTTAGCCGCCAAGCGCCAGAAATTCAAGGACCGCCACATGACAGCCCCGACGAAGTTTGACCCGCAGGCCCCTTCCGCCGCCCCGGCCATGGGCGTGCGCCGCTTTGGCAGGGTCAACTGGCTGGGCCTGCGGACCCTGGCGCGGCGCGAGGTGATGCGTTTCATGGCGGTCTGGCAGCAGACGATTTTCGCGCCGCTGATGACGGCGGGGCTGTTCGTGATGATCTTTTCCCTAGCGCTGGGCCAGGGGCGGGGCCAGGTCATGGGCCTGCCCTATCTGGTGTTCCTGGGGCCGGGCATCCTGATGATGACGGTGATCCAGAACGCCTTCGCCAACACCTCCAGCTCGATCACCGCGGCCAAGGTGCAGGGCAACATCATCGACACGCTGATGCCGCCCCTGTCCGCCGGAGAGCTGCTGGCGGGCTATCTGGCCGGGTCGGTGGTGCGCGCGGGGCTGGTCGCGGTGGTGATCGGCACCGGCATGGTGCTGGTGACCGGGCGCGGCATCGCGCATCCGGGCTGGACGGTGCTGTTCATCCTGCTGGCGGCGCTGATGCTGGGGGGCTTGGGCATCCTGGCCGGGATCATGGCGCAGAAATTCGACCAGATGGCGGCGATCACCAATTTCGTCATCACGCCGCTGTCGTTCCTGTCCGGCACCTTTTATTCGGTGCAGGCTTTGCCCCAGCCGTTCAACACGCTGTCGCATTGGAACCCAATCTTTTACCTGATCGACGGCGCGCGATACGGGGTCACCGGGGTCAGCGACGCGCCCGCCTGGCGCGGGGCGCTGATCTGCGCGGGCGTCGTGGCGGCGGTGCTGTGGCTGGCTTGGCGCTGGCTGAAGACGGGATACCGGATGAAGCCCTGACGAGGGTCAGGCGCCGGGCGGACGGGTGGCACCACCCCGCTGGCGGTCGCGCCAGACCAGCAGCCCCGCGCCCGAGACCAGCACCGCGGCCCCCGCGATGCTGACCGCATCGGGCAGCACGCCAAAGATCCACAGGTCGAACCCCGACGCCCAGACCAGCGTCAGATAGAAGAATGGCGCCACGAAACTGGCATCCGACTGCCGCATCGCTGCCAGGTTCAGCGCCTGGCCCATGGCCATCAGCAGCCCGATGGCCGCCAGCGCCGCCCATTGCGCCGCATTGGGCATGGCCCAGACCGCCAGCGCGGCGGTGGCGGCGATCGCTGTGCCCATCGCGTTGTTGACCAGCAGGATCTGCAGCGGTGCCTCGCGCCGGGTCAGCCGCTTGATGAAGATCGCCTCCAGCCCCATGGCGCAGGCGGCGCCCAGGGCCAGCGCCGCTGCGGGTTGCAGCGCATCGCCCGGGCGCAGCAGGATGGCCGCGCCCACCAGCGCGATGGCGGCGGCGGTCCAGCGCACCGGGCCGACGCGTTCCCCCAGCAGCGGAATGGCCAGCAACATGGTGAAGACCGGCGATAGAAAGCTGATCGCCGTCGCATCGGGCAGGGGCATCCGCGCGACGGCCGCGAACATCAGCGTGATGCCGCCCCATCCGCACAGCGTCCGGGCCAGATGCGTGGACCAGCGCGGCCGCGTGAGCCGGGGTCGCATCAGCGCCACGACCGCCGTGATCCCCGCCAGCGCAAAGGCAAAGCGCCCCAGGCTGACCATCAGCGGCGGCAGGGCCGGGCCCAGGGCGCCCGTGCCGACGGCCTTGGCCAGAAGCGAGGTGGCGGCGAACAGCGCCGTCGCCGCCACCATGAAGGCCACCGTGCGGCCGCGATGTTCACCGGATGTTGCCATGCCGGTTTTTTGCACATCGTGAAAGGATGCGTCCAGACGGTTTTCGCGCTTGCGCAGGGGGGCAAAGCTGCGCATCCTGCCCGCCATGAGCAAGCGACGCGCCCGTTCCATCCGACGCTGATGCGACCTGACCGGTCCGCATCCTTTTCGCCTGCCCGCCCCCCTTCCCATCGCTGCAAAGGCCAGATCCATGATCCCGCATGTCCTGCCGACCTATAACCGTGCGCCCCTTGCCTTTGAACGCGGCGAGGGCTCTTGGGCCGTCACCGCCGACGGGACGCGCTATCTGGATCTGGGCGCAGGCATCGCGGTCAATGTGCTGGGCCACGCCAACCCCGACCTGGTCGCTGCGCTGACCGAACAGGCCGGTCGGATCTGGCATGTGTCGAACCTCTATCAGATCCCCGAGCAGGAGCGGCTGGCCGACCTGCTGGTCGAACACACCTTTGCCGACACGGTGTTCTTCACCAATTCCGGCACCGAGGCCGCCGAGCTGGCCATCAAGATGGTCCGCAAGCATTGGGACCATGCCGGCGACCCCGAGCGGATCGAGATCGTGACCTTTGGCGGGGCCTTTCACGGCCGCTCCACCGGGGCGATCGCGGCGGCGGGGTCCGAGAAGATGACCAAGGGCTTTGGCCCGCTGATGCCGGGGTTCCGCACGCTGCCCTTTGGCGATCACGCGGCGCTGGAGGCCGCGGTGACCGACCGCACCGCCGCGATCATGGTCGAGCCGGTGCAGGGCGAGGGGGGCATCCGCGTGCTGCCCGACGCCTGCCTCAAGGGGTTGCGCGATCTGTGCGACCGGACCGGCGCGCTGCTGGTCCTCGATGAGGTGCAATGCGGTATGGGCCGCACGGGTCGGCTGTTCGCGCATGAGCATGCGGGCATCGCGCCCGACATCATGATGGTCGCCAAGGGCATCGGCGGCGGCTTTCCCTTGGGCGCGGTGCTGGCGACCGAAGCTGCGGCGGCGGGCATGGTCGCGGGCACGCATGGCTCGACCTATGGCGGCAACCCGCTGGCCTGCGCGGTCGGCGCGCGGGTGATGCAGATCGTGGCCGATCCGGCGTTCCTGGCCGAGGTCAACCGCAAGGCCGCCCTGTTCCGCCAGAGGCTGGAGGGGCTGGTCGCGGGCCACCCGGACATTTTTGAATCGGTGCGCGGGCAGGGGCTGATGCTGGGCCTGAAATGCCGCATGGCCCCGGTCGATCTGGTCCGCGCCGCCTATGACCAGCACCTGCTGACCGTGCCCGCCGCCGATGATACGCTGCGGCTGCTGCCGCCGCTGAACATCACCGACGCCGAGATCGCCGAGGCCGTGGCCCGCCTGGACCGGGCCGCCGCCAGCCTGGCCGCCTGAGCGCTTCTTCTTCATGCAAATATCCCGGGGGGACCGCGCGCCAGCGCGGTGGGGGCAGCGCCCCCTTGACCCGGGCGGCGGCACAGGGCTTGCTGCGTTAAATCGCCGAAAGACAGACAGATGACCCATTTCCTGGATATCCACACCACTGACCCTGCCGCGCTGCGCAGCATCATCGACAATGCCCATGCGATGAAGGTCGCCCGCAACGGCCGCCCCAAGGGCACCCCGGATGACGACCAGCCGCTGGCCGGGCGCATGGTGGCGCTGATCTTCGAAAAGCCCTCGACCCGCACGCGGGTCAGCTTTGACGTGGGCGTGCGGCAGATGGGCGGGCAGACGATGATCCTGTCGGGGTCGGAGATGCAGCTGGGCCACGGAGAGACCATCGCCGATACGGCGCGCGTCCTGTCGCGCTATGTCGATCTGATCATGATCCGCACCTTCGAGGAGGCGACGCTGCACGAGATGGCCGAATATGCCAGCGTGCCGGTCATCAACGGGCTGACCAACCGCACCCATCCCTGCCAGATCATGGCCGATGTGATGACCTTCGAGGAGCATCGCGGCCCCATCGCGGATCGCAAGGTGGTCTGGTCAGGCGACGGCAACAACGTCTTTGCCAGCTTTGCCCATGCGGCGGGGCAGTTCGGCTTCGACCTGACCTTCACCGGCCCGCCGCCCCTGGACCCCGAGCGCGAATGGCTGGACTGGGCCGCGGCGCAGGGGCGCCCGGTCACCATTGAGCGCGATCCGAACAAGGCCGTGATCGGCGCCGATCTGGTGGTGACCGACACCTGGGTCAGCATGCATGACCCGCAATCCGCCAAGGAGCGGCGGCACAACCAGCTGCGCGGCTATCAGATCAACGAGGCGCTGATGGCGCGGGCCAAGCCGGACGCGCTGTTCATGCATTGCCTGCCCGCGCATCGCGAGGATGAGGTGACCAGTGCGGTCATGGACGGCCCGGCCTCGGTCATCTGGGACGAGGCCGAGAACCGGCTGCATGCGCAAAAGGCGATCATGCGCCATTGCCTGGGCCTGTGAGCCGACCTGCCCGTGAGCCGACCTGATTGACGGGTGGCTGTCGCCACCCGACGCCATGAGAAAAGGCCGCCCCGTTCGGGGCGGCCTTTCCGGTTTGGGGGGCGGCGTGACTTAGCCGATGGCGGCGGCGCGGGGCTCGTCGTCGATGGCGTCCAGGTACTGGGCGAAGTTGTCGCAGAACATCTGCACCAGCTTTTTCGCCTGCGCGTCATAGGCGGCGGGGTCCGCCCAGGTCTGGCGCGGGTCCAGCAGCGTGTCGCCGACCCCCGGGACACTGACCGGCACGTCGAAGCCGAAATTCGGGTCGCGGCGGAATTGCGCGTCGTTCAGGCTGCCGTCCAGGGCGGCGGCCAGCAGGGCGCGGGTCGCCGCGATGGGCATGCGTTTGCCCGTGCCAAAGGCGCCGCCGGTCCAGCCGGTGTTGACCAGCCAGCAGGAGGCGCCGTGCTGGGCGATCTTTTCCTGCAGCAGCTTGCCATAGACCTCGGGGCGGCGGGGCATGAAGGGCGCGCCGAAGCAGGTCGAGAAGGTGGGCACAGGCTCGGTCACGCCGACCTCGGTGCCGGGCGTCTTGGAGGTGAAGCCCGACAGGAAGTGATACATCGCCTGCGCAGGCGTCAGTCGCGCGATGGGCGGCAGCACGCCATAGGCGTCGCAGGTCAGCATGATCACGTTTTTCGGGTGACCGCCCAGGCTGGTGGGGGAGGCGTTGCCGATCGCCTCCAGCGGGTAGGCGCAGCGCATGTTGTCGGTGATGGAATTGTCCTGGAAATCCAGCGCCAGCGTGTCGGGGTCAAAGACCATGTTCTCGATTACGGTGGCAAAGCGGGTGGTGGTGGCGTGGATCTCGGGCTCGGCCTCGGCCGAGAGGTTGATGGTCTTGGCGTAGCAGCCGCCCTCGAAGTTGAAGATGCCGGTGTCGGACCAGCCGTGTTCGTCATCGCCGATCAGCACGCGCGACGGGTCGGCCGAGAGGGTCGTCTTGCCGGTGCCCGACAGGCCGAAGAACACCGCCGCGTCGTCGGGATTGCCCGGCGCGTGGTTGGCGCTGCAATGCATGGGCATGATGCCCTTGGCTGGCAGCAGGTAGTTCAGCAGGGTGAAGACCGATTTCTTGTTCTCGCCGGCATAGGCGGTGCCGCCGATCAGGATCAGCTTGGCATCGAAGTTCATCGCGATCACCGTGCCACTGCGGCAGCCGTGGCGCGCCGGGTCGGCGGTGAAGCCGGGGCAGTTGATGATGGTGAACTCGGGCACGAAGCTGGCCAGCTCGGACGGGTCGGGGCGGCGCAGCAGGTGACGGATGAACAGGCCGTGCCAAGCCAGTTCAGTCACCACGCGCACGTCCAGGCGGTTGGCGGCATCCGCGCCCGCGAACAGGCCCTGCACGAAGTAGTCGCGTCCCTTCATATGCGCCAGCATGCCGGCATGCAGGCGGCCCAAGGCGGCGGGG
>ERZ778021.3171-NODE-3171-length-12504-cov-5.097679_pt1 | contig 12504 bp, 12 predicted proteins | sample MGYA00375751_ERZ778021 | MGnify/ENA primary metagenome ERZ778021 (study PRJEB29350, sample SAMN05389814) | bioreactor metagenome | isolation source: Thiocyanate stock bioreactor | place: South Africa: University of Cape Town | collected 2013-08-29 ... | reverse complement strand
CGACCGGACAACGCTCGAGCAGCGATCGGTACACCGGGGCGGTGCCGACGTGCGGCGACCGGCAGAGCTCCTCCCAACACCCGCGCGGCTCCCACTCGACGCGCTCGCCGTCACCCCGGGCGGCCACACTCAAACCTTGGTTTGCCATCTGCTGCTTCCCTCTCCCGGGCCGACCCGCGAATCCTACCGCCGCCGCGTCCGGCACTTCCTCGGGATCATCCCGGTGCCCTGCTCGACTCGATCGACCTCAGTCGCGGGCGACGGAGAGGATCGGCAACCCGAAGCGCCTCTCGCAGAGGCGTCTGGTGAGGTCGGACACCGGCCGACGGCCCCTGGCCATGACCAGCATCTCGCATTCGAGCTGGACCGCCAGACGGACTCCTCTCTGGAGTGCGGGCGGGCGGATGTTGAACAGCGAGAAACGCGTTTCTATCCCCAGGTCCCCGAGCAGATCGGTCGCCCGCGCCCGCTGCTCCAGCTCGAGCTCCAGGGTGTAGCGCCGCAGGTCGTAGCCGGCCTGGCATACGGCCTGCGAGGCGATGTGCGGGCGCGCGAGAAAGACGGCGAGACCGCGCTCGGTCCGTGCCCCGGCCAGGCGCACCGCTTCCATCGCCGCCGCCCGCTGACCCTTGCCGGCTCCGAGCAGTAGTCCGATCACGTCGCCCTCAACCGCCGTCCGGGCTGATCCCCATGCTCTCCAGGTAGGCCTCTTCGAGAGCCGTGCCGCCGTCCTCGTGGGCCTCCCCCGCGGTGACGATGACACCGTGGTTGAGCAGATAGAAGCGGTCGGCGATCGCCAGCGCCCGGCGGATCTGCTGCTCGACCAGGAGCACGGCGAGGCCCTCCTCGTCGGCCGCCCGGCGCAAGGCGCCGAGCAGGCGCTCGACCACTTGGGGAGCAAGCCCGAGGGAGAGCTCGTCGATCAGCAGCGCCCGCGGGCGGGCGGCCAGGGCCCGAGCCAACGTGAGGATCTGCTGCTGGCCGCCCGAGAGCAGGCCGGCGGGCCTGTGGAGATGGTCGGCGAGCTCGGGGAAGTAGGCCAGCGCGCCATCGATGCCGCCCGACCCGAGCAGCAGGTTGTCACGGGTTGAGAGGGAGGAGACGATCGAGCGCTGGTCGGGCACGAATCCAAGCCCGGCCCGCACCAGGCGGTGGAGCGGCCGGGGCGCCGGAGCGTCCTCCCAGGCGACGCTCCCCGCCCACCGGGGCAGCGCTCCGACGGTAGCCAGAAGCAGCGAGGTCTTGCCCGCGCCGTTTGGACCGAAGAGGGCGACCACCTCTCCCGCCTCCAGGTGCAGGGAGACCTCCCGAACCGCGGTCAGCTCACCGTAGCCGGTCGAGAGCCCGTCGACCTCGAGCACCGCACTCACGCCGCCACTGCCCCCAGGTAGGCGTCGAGGACCTCGGGGTGGGCCTGGATCTCCGCCGGGGTGCCGGTGGCAAGCAGGCGGCCGGAGTCCATCACCGTGATCCGATCGCAGGTCGACATGATCATGTCGACCTTGTGCTCGACCAGGAGGACGCCGATCCCCCAACCTTCGGCGAGCTCACGGATCAAGGTGGCCAGCTCGTCTGCCTCGACATCGCCGAGACCGGCGGCGGGCTCGTCGAGAAGCAGCGTCGAGGGACCCGCGGCGACGGCGCGGGCGATCGCCACGATCTTGCGCCGGCCGAAGGAGATCGCGGTCGGTTCGGAGGCGAGGTCGGGCTCGAGCTCGAACCGTTCGATCGCGGCACGGGCGGCGGGGCCGAGCGAGATCCGCCCCGGCGCCACCAGGTCGCCGAGGCCGCGCCATGGCGCGCGACGCTGGCAGGCCACCGCCAGGTTCTCCTCGACACTCAGATCGTCGAAGAGCTCGAGCGACTGGAAGGAGCGCGAGAGACCGTGCTCGGCACGACGCCGGGGCGACCAGCTGCCGACCTCCTCGTCGCCCAGGCGCACCGAGCCGGCGGCGGGGCGGGCGAAGCCGGTGATCGCGTCGATCAGGGTCGTCTTGCCGGCACCGTTCGGGCCGATCAGGCCGTGCACCTCGCCTGGAAGGACCTCGATCGAGACGTCCTCGACCGCGTGGACGCCGCCGAAGGCGACCGAGATCCTGTCGACTTGCAGGGTCTGGGGCTCCACCCGCAGCGCGCCCGCCGGAGCGGGCTTCCCGCCGCGGCGGCGGACGCGTGTCCAGGGCAGGTGTGCTTCCAGGCGGTCGAGGGCCGCGACCGCGCGAGCGCAGGCGTCGCGGACGACGGCGAAGGATCCGTCGGGGGCGCAGATCAGGATGGCCAGCAGGCCGACGGCGCCGATCAACGGCAAGTATTCCGCCGCCGAGGACCAGCCCGAGAGGATCTGCTGGAAGATGCCGCCGGCGATCAGGAGGCCCGCCAGGGCGCCGCCGGGCACGAAGCCGATCCCCGCGATCACGGTCAGCCCGACGATCAGGATCGAGGTGAAGATGTCGAAGCTGCTCATCTGCACGGAGGGCTGGACGAAGGTCAGCAGGATGCCGCCGAGCGCCGCGATCGCCGCCGAGACGAAGAAGGCGAATACCTTCGTGCCGGCCACCGGCACGCCGAGAGCGGCGGCGGCTCGCTCGTTGGACCGCACCGCCAGCAGCTGGCGCCCGGTCACCCCGCGGCGCAGGTTGGCGACCGCGATCGCGAGAAGCATCATCGCCGAGAAGGTGACGAACGCGTACCGGTCGGGGTGGGTGACCGGGTCGACGCTCCAGCCGAGGAACGAGAGCGAGGGCACCGCCAGCCCGTTCAGACCGCCGGTCCAGGCCGAGTTGAAGAAGACGACGGCGATCACGGCGCTGCCCAGGCAAAGGGTCGCGACCGCCAGGGTGGCACCGCGCGTGCGCAGGGCGGGCAGACCGATCAGGGCGCCTGCGGCGCCGGTGGCGAGCACGGCGATCACCACCGCCGGAACGAGGACCATATGGGCGGCGAGCTTGGCGGCGACCATCGCGCCCACCCCGGCGATCACGTACTGGGCGAGCGAGAGCTGGCCGCCGTAGCCGGTCAGCAGGACGATCGAGAGGCCGATGATGCCGAAGCCGAAGCTGGTGATCATCGCCGTGTCCCACTGGGCCCCGGCGCCGAAGGCGACCACCGTGCCCGTCGCAAAGAGCGCCGCCAGCACGGGCGGGCGCAGGCGGCCGCTGCCGACCCGCGGCGGCCGGTCGAGGACGAAGCTGCGCAGCGGCAGCGCCCGACCCCTGACCACCAGGTAGGCGATCGCAACCAGGAAGGGGACCGCGGTCGACCAGCCGACCCCGTGCACGTAGCGGGTGATCTCCGACTGGGCGATGCCGAGGCCGAGGGCGGCGACAAGGACGACCGGGAAGGAGACGAAGCCGCCCAACAGGCCCGCCGCGAGGGCGGGAATGATCAGCAGCACGAGGGTGGTCGGCTGGAGCAGCAGGATCGGGGCGATCAGGATCCCGGCAAGCCCCGCGAGGACCGAGCCGACCGCCCAGTTGATCGCCGCCACGGCGTCGGGAGAGTGGCCGAGGCTGGAGGCGGCGAGCTCGTTCTCCGCCACCGCCGTGGTGACCCGGCCGAAGGAGGTACGCCGGTAGACGACGTAGAGGGCACCCGAGAGGACGAGGCAGATGCCGATGATCCACAGCCGGTCAGCGGTCAGGGTCACCTGGCCGCCGAAGAGGGAGACCGGCGAGGTCGGCAGCAGCCCCGGCACGTGCAACGGGTAGACGCCGTAGATCAGGAAGGCGGCCGACTGCAGGATCAGCAGCACGCTCAGCGTGGCGATCACTCGGGCCAGGGGCGAGGCGTTGCGGCGTCGCATCTCGCGCAGGACGACCAGGTGGATCGCCGCCCCGAGCAGGGCGGAGAGGGCCAGCGCGCCGGCCAAGGCGAGGAGCCGGCCGGCGTGGAGGCGTACGGCAATCTCGTAGTAGGCGTAAGCGCCGAACATCGCCACCGCGCCCTGAGCGAAGTTCAGCAGACCCGAGCCGCGGTAGATCAACACCAGCCCGAGGGCGACCAACGCGTAGATCGCGCCGGTCGCCAACCCGAGCAAGGTGAACTGGATGACTTCCATCGTCGGTGCGTGAGAGTGGGTCCTACTTGGCCGGCGGTGCGAACGGGTTGATGAAGCCGGTCTTGGCGATCACTTCGCCGTTTTCGACAACCCCGATGTCGATCGTCGGGTTGACGATCCTCGAGAAGCCGGGGATCTGGTTCAGTTTCCCGACCACCGACCATGGCCCGACAGTTTTCAGTTCGATCGGCTTCTTCACCGCTTCGAACGCTTCCATCAGAGCCTTCGATTCCATCGCTTTCGCGCCCTTCGCCGCTTCGGCGAAGAGCATCATGCCGCTCCAACCCTGCAACGAGACGTCGTTGACGGCCGCTTCGGGCTGGTACTTCGCCATGTCTTCCTTGAACTTGGCGATGCCAGGGTTCTTTTCGTCGGAGATGAAGGCGTGTTCGTTGGTCAGGTAGACACCTTCGGCGGGGGCACCGATCCCTTCGATCACCTGCTGGGTCAGGATCAGCGCCGCATTGACGATGATCCCTTCGTAGCCGCTCGCCGAGAGGCCCTGGAGCAGGGTGCCCGAGTCGGTGGGACTGGCGACCATGATGATCGCTTCCGGGTTGCCCTTGAGCACTTCGGCCACGGCGGTGGCGTAGGTCGGATCCGACTGGGTGTGAGCGGTGACGCTTTCGACTTCGGTGAATCCGTGCGACTTGAGCTGGCCTTCGATGATCGCGTCGACCGGCTTGGCGACCGGGTCAGGATCGTCGGTGACCACCGTCACCTTCTTTGCGCCGCCCGCCGCTTCGACCGCGTTGACGGTGCCCGCGTAAGGTCCGACGAAGCCACTGCTGATCAGGAAGGCATTGGGGCTGTTCAGCTCCGCCAAGGTTGCGCCCTGGGAGCCGATCGCCGGCAGGCCAGCCTTTTCGAAAATCGGCCAGGCAGCGCCGGAGCTGTCGGCCACGATGAACGGCGCGACCACGGCGGCCGGTTCTTCGGCGGCGATCTGACGGGCGCAGTCGACCTCGCCGTTGGCGCTGTACTTGGTGTCGCAGACGTTCAGCGACAGTTGATCGCCGTTGACGCCGCCTTCGGCGTTGATCGCTTCCATCGCCGCTTCCATGCCGGACGCCATTTCCGGGAACTTGACTTCCTGGCCGGTCACCGGCAGCTCGGTCGCGAGCTGCACGGTCGGCTGCCCGCCGGAAGAGGCGGTCTTCAATTCGCCGCCCCCGGTTTCGGATTCCGCGGTACCGCCGCTACTGGTACCTCCGCCGCCGCAAGCCGCAAGCAGCAATCCGACGAGGACCAGACATCCCAGCACCACTGCTGAGGTACGCACGCGCTTCAACATTCGCTCCTCCTGTAATGGAAATCGACCAGCCGGTAAGTTCGGCGACGACGCAAAATCGTGTGCCCGGATGGGCGGATGGCACCACACTCCCGTTACAACCCTGGGCGGAGAGTAGGTCCGCGCGGAGGGCCGGCTCAAATAAGAATTACCCCCGTCCATGTGCGGTTTCCTTATCGTTCGCCTCCTGCGTAGTCCGCTACGGTCAGGCCGACGGACGACAGGCATCCGACCGCTCCGGAATCCGGGCAGCAATCGACGGGCATGGCTCCTGGGAGTTGGAGCCGCAGGCGCGGACGGCTCCTCCAGCGGAGGATGGAGCACTGGCCTTACTCGGAGACTATGACCATTCGCCGCAGTGGTACCCCATCCTCATCGCCGATCCCCAGGTAACCGTGCAGATCGAGGTCTGTCGCACGGACGGCACCGGCGTCTTCTCTTCATCGCTGGAGCACTGCCACCACATCATTCGCCTTCCAGGTTGCATAGCCGACGTCCCCGGGCTGCTCGCACGAATCTCGGCGCGACAGAACAGCTCAGGAGAGTCGAACAAGGACGTGCCGGAGACCCCCGCGAAGGGCTCCGAGAGCACCTCGAACGCCGTGGCGCCGAAGAGCACGACGTCCCCCGGGACGAGGTCCCAAGGGCGCATCTTGCGGCATACCTCGTTCAGCTCGGTCAAGAGCCTGCCGCCCGGAACGAGCCGTAGCTTCCGCGAAAGAAGACGAGTGGTTCAGCGAGTTCGGCTCCGGAGCCCAGCCCCAGTACGCGCGCGACGGCAATCGTATGGTCCCCTGCGTCATGCTCGTCCTTCAGGTCGCAGGCGATCCAGGCGAGGGCCTCGCCAAGGATCGGGCCTGCCGTGCCGCACTCGTAGTCGACGTCGACGAAACGGTCGACGTTCTTGGCCGCGAAGCGGCGCGTGAGCTCTTCGTGATGCCCGGCCATCACATTGATGCAGAAGCGCCCGGCCGAACGGATGTGCGGCCAGGTCGTCGATGTCTTTGCCGGGCAGAGCAAGACGAGAGGTGGGTCAAGCGAGACGGAAGTCACGGAGTTCGCCGCCATGCCGATCGGTCCATCAGGACCCGAGGCCGCGATGATCGAGACTCCCGTCGCCAGTTGCGCGAGTACCTCGCGATATCGGCGTGCATCGATGCGAGTCGAATCGTTCACAGGAGAACGCGGCGCCGCGTCAAGTCATACTTTCGAGGGGTATCTAGACAAGCCCACCTGGGTCGAGCCCCAACATCGTCCTGCCCAGAAGCTCGGTACGTGCCTCGAGATTGAGGACGAAATGGCTCGACAGGATCTCGACATCTCGTAGGGCGCGCTGCAGCGGGTCGTCCAGAAAGTGGGCGCTGGCGCCGCTTGCGGCCGAAATGGTTCGGATGACCTGCTTGCTTTGATCGACGGCAAGTGCAACCGTGGCCGTCAGGCGAGCGCGATCCTCGACCGTCGCGCTGTTCCGCAGGTCCATGGCCTCGGTCGCCACGGACCTCAAGAGTTGCTCGGCCTGCCCGGCTTCGAGATCAGCCTTTGCCAGGGTCATGTGTGCGCTGGCCTTGTCGCGCTGAAGCGTGCCGCCGAACATGACTCGGGACTGGATGCGCTCGTGAAATTGGCGTACCGCCGCTCGCGCCTGGCCGACTGCCGGAGCGCCGACACCGAGGATGATGCACAACAAGAACGGGGTACGGTAGAGCGGCGTGTCGTGGACGGGTGAGCCGATACCTTCGGCAAGAGGGGCGACAGTGAGGGTTCGCTCAAACGGTATGAATGCGCCGTCGATGATGATGTCGTTGCTTCCCGTGGCACACATGCCGTCGGTGAACCAAACATCCTCTACGGTCACTTCGCTTCGAGGGACGGCGACGAGCATGAGCTCGGGTGGACCTGCTGGGTTCGGGCGGAGCGCGCCACACAGGATCCAGTCGGGTGAGTGCGTGACGCCAGTCGCCCATTGCCAGCGTCCCGAGAGGAGATATCCGCCTTTGGTCGGCTCTGCCATGCCGGACGGCTTCAACGGAGCGGGCGCTAGTACGCACGAAGTCGCCTCATAGAGCTCGTTCTGGAACTCGATCGGAAACTGACAGAGCATCCAGTTGTGGACGATGAAAAACGACGTCAACCACGATATCGAGGCGTCGACGGCGGCCAGGGTCAGCCCAACTTCGAGAAAGGTGTCGATGTCGAGTTCGAGACCCCCATGGGCCTCGGGGACCATAAGTTCGAAGATCCGGGCATCGCTCAGTGCGTCGATCACCTCGTCCGCGGGGCGACGCTGTCGCTCGGCTTCCGGTGCATGTTCGGCGATCAGCGGGGCGAGGGTCTGAGCAGATGCGATCAGCTCGTCGCTGGAGATTGCAGTAGGCATTTCGCTCCTTATCGTTGCGGTGGCGTCTGAACGAAGTCCGGAGCGCGGCCGTCACTCCACCGGCCGCTTAGCTCCATGCGGGACAGGCGCCAGCCGACCTCGGTTCGCACGGCCTGGAAGCGGTAGACAGATCCGACGACCCAGTAGTCCGTGGGATCGTCGGCCGAGTAGGTGCTCCACCAGACGAGGTTGGCTCGCATCGTGGCACGATCGGCGTCGAGGTCGAGGACGACGACGTTGGCAATGAGGTGCTGGACCGAGTCAAAGTTTTCCGGCATGTCGCCGGCGAACGCGATCAGCGCGTCGAGGCTGTCGAGATGGGCGCCCCCGAAGTCGGGAAAGTCGGCGACGACGTCGGCGGTGAAAACGGAGTCGAGCTCCGCGAACCTGCCTTCGTCGAGCAGCATGCCGAGTCTGCTCGGCAGATCTGCGAGTTGCTGGCGGTCGACAAGTTCGCCGAGTCGCCGCTGAGCATCGGCTAAGTCGGTCATGTGTCCTCCTGTTGGGATCGACATCGGGGCAATGCGCCGTGCCTCTGTAGGGATCTTGCGAGCAGGCACTGCCGACTTGCGCGATCACTCAATCGATACTACGGTTTCGTAATTCGACACTACAGTTTCGTAAGGCAGTCGTCAAGAGCGGACATCGAGAGACGTGCGTCAACGCAACCGGAGGAGACAAAGATGAGTAGAGGAGCGCGTACCGCCATCGTCACGGGAGCGGCGCAGGGCATCGGCCGCGCCTTCGCGGAGCGTCTCGCCGCCGACGGCCTGACCGTCGTCGCGGTCGACCTGGTCGCCTGCGACGAGACGGTCGCGGCGATCCAGAACGACTCCGGTGAGGCGCACGGAATCGAGTGCGACGTTGCCGACGAGGCGGCCGTCGCGTCGTTGCGCGATGAGGTCGGCGAGCGCTTCGCCGGCGCCGACATCCTCGTCAACAACGCGATGGGTTACGCGGCGGGGCCGATCGAGGACACGAGCCTGACCGACTGGCGTCGGGTGATGGCGATCGGGCTCGATGCGCTCTTCCTGACCAGCCGCGCGTTCGTCCCCGGCATGCGCGAACGAGGCTGGGGACGGATCGTCAACATGACCTCCAACACGATCGGCCTGACGCTGAAGGACGTGCCGATACTTCCCTACGTCACCGCCAAGGGGGGCGTCGTCGGGTTTACGCGAGCGCTCGCAACCGAGGTCGGCCCGCACGGAATCACGGTCAACTGCATCGCGCCCGGCCTCACGAAGACGCCGTCGACCGAAGTCGCACTGCCAGGGCTCTTCGAGGCGATGGCAGCGCGGCAGGCGATCCCTCGGCCCGAGGTGCCGGCCGACCTCGTTGGAACGCTCAGCTTTCTGGTGTCTGAAGACGCCTCATTTCTCACCGGCCAGACGCTGGTCGTCGACGGCGGGCTGGTCCGTGTCTGACCGGAACTCGGAGGGAAAGTTGATCGCGTCAGAGGGCAAGGGGCGGCTGCTCGGCAAGGTGGCGTTCATCTCGGGCATCGGCCGTGGAATCGGGCGAACTGCCGCACAGCTGTTTGCCGCCGAGGGCGCGACCGTGTTCGGCTGCGACGTCGACGTGACCACGGCCGAGGAGACCGTGTCGCTGGTCCGTGACGCCGGTGGCACGATCACTTGCCTCGCGCCAGTCGACCTCGGCCAATCCGAAGGCGCGCGCGCCTGGATCGACGCCGGAATCGCCGAGCACGGTCGACTCGACATCCTCTACAACAACGCCGGGTCTGCTCGGTTCGGCCCGATCGAAGCCGTGACGGACGAGGATTGGCGATTCACCCTCCGGAACGAGCTCGATCTGGTGATGTGGACGACGCGGGCTGCCTGGCCGCACCTGGCCGCACGCGGCGGCTCAGCAGTAGTCAACGTGGGCTCGATCTCGGCGATCCGCGGCCACGTCCTGATGGGCCAGTCTGCACACAGTGCGACGAAGGGCGCGCTCGTGGCACTGACGGTCCAGCACGCGGCGGAGGGGTCGCCTCATCGTATTCGCGTCAACGCGGTCAGCCCTGGCCCGATCGAGACCCCTGCCCTACGAGGCCTGATCGGGGACGACGCGGTCGAGGTGCCGATCCCTCTGGGTCGACCGGGGCGGCCCGAGGACGTCGTGCGTGCCGCGTTGTTTCTCACCTCCGACGATGCCGAATGGATCACCGGCGTCAACCTCGTGGTCGACGGCGGATTCAGCGTCATCCAAGGCGCGCAGACCGTCGCGGTCGCCGCTCGGTAGCAAACTAGGATGATCGGAATGGTAGCTTCGGCAAGCGGCTCCGAAGACGCTCGTGACGACCGTTCAGGCAGCCCGACCGGCAGTCCGTTGCGCGGCGTCGCTCGCGAGCGCGCAATCCTCAAGGCGGCGGTCGAGCTCGTATCCGAGGTTGGCTACGAGAACGTGACGATGGACATGATCGGTGTCAGAGCGAAAGCGTCAAAGGCGACCATGTATCGGAGATGGCCGGACAAGGCAGTGCTGCTTGCGACCGCACTCAAACGCCACGCCAAGCGCCCCGCGCTCCGTCTCAAGAGCTCCGACTCGCTTCGTGGCGACCTGCTCGCGACCGTCGCCAACATGTCCCAGATCATCTCTGCCGACAACGGTCCCACGCTTGCCGGCTTCGTCCAGGCGATCGGCACAGATGCAGAGCTACGAGGAATGATCCGCACGCAGATCGAGCAAGAAGCCGAGACCGGCGCAGCCGTACTCGCCGAAAGGGCAAGCGCGCGCGGCGAACCTGTCAGGAGCAATACAGAGCACATCTTTGAACTCGCCGTCGGCGCGCTGCTCTCACGCGCACTGCTCTACGGCGCAGGGCGAGACGAGAAATACGAGGAGTACCTCGTCGACGAGGTCCTCCTTCCGCTATTTCGTCTGGTCACCTGACCGCCCCGCACGATGCTGCGACAAACTCCACACCGCCAGGCGGTCGACCCGGATCACCCCGGGGCGGCAGACCTGCACCGACGACAGATCGCTGCGATGGCCCGGATCATCCGCCGCGCCGCCGCGATGATCGAGCAAGGAGAAGCCCAAGGGGCCGGCGGATGAGCTGCGGCGCCCCGCCCGGGTCGTCCTGATCCATCCCTTTCAAGCGTCCTCGGTGGGCTCCAGCGCCAGGCTCCACTGCCGGGATACGGCGAGAAGCCGCTCAGGGGCCGGATCGGTCAACTCGAAGCGGAAGGCTCGCGTCCCGGGGATCTCGTGGCGGCCACAGCCTGCCCAGGCGCCACGAGGCGCCCTGGACATCAACGCTCGCGCTCGCGCAACTCGATCCGCCGGATCTTCCCGGTCAGGGTCTTCGGCAGCGAATCGACGAACTCGACCCGGCGCGGGTAGGCGTAGGCCGAGAGGCGCTCGCGCACGAACGCCTTCAACTCCTCGGCCAGATCCTCGCGCGGCTCCTGGCCCTCGTTGAGGACGACGAAGGCCTTGACCACCGAGCCGCGGCGCTCATCGGGCGAGGCGACTGCGGCCGCCTCGGCCACCGCCGGGTGCTCGAGGCAGATCGACTCGACCTCGAAGGGACCGATCCGGTAGCCGGCGGCGATGATCACGTCGTCGGCGCGGCCCTCGTACCAGACGTAGCCGTCCTCGTCGATGCTGGCGGCGTCCTTGGAGTGGAACCACTCGCCGCCAAAGGCCTCCTCGGAGGCCTCGGGCTGGTTCCAGTAGCCGAGTGGATAGTGCGGATTGGAGCGCGCCCGCAGGCAGATCTCGCCGCGCTCGCCCTGTGCCACCGGGTTCTCGTCCTCGTCGAGGATCGCCACATCCCAGCCGGGCATCGGCTTGCCCATCGAGCCCTCGCGCACCTCCATCCAAGGGAAGTTGCCGCAGAGGGGATAGGACTCGGTCAGCCCGTAGTAGTCGAGGACGGTGACGCCGTACTGGTCCCTGAACCAGCGGATCGCCTCGGGATTCAGGGGCTCGCCGGCGCTGCAGACAACCCGGAAGCGCTGCGGGTAGCGCTCCCTGGCGTCGGAGATCGCCATCATCGAGCGGATCGCGGTCGGGGTGGCGAAGACGTTCGAGGCCTCGCGGCGGGAGAGGAAGTCGAGCTGCTTGTGAGGGTCGAAGCCACCCTCGCGCTGGTAGACGAGCTGGATCGCGCCGAGCCGCCAGGGACCGAGCAGCGGCGCGATTCCCGCCGCCCAGGCCCACTCCCCCATGCCGTGGAAGCGCTCGCCCTCCTCGACCTCGTGGCAGAGCTCGAACTCGTTGTGGGCGAGGACGTAGCGGTGGGCATGGACGATGCCCTTGGCCAGGCCGGTGGTGCCGGAGGTGTAGTAGAGCTGGGCCGGGTCCTCCGAGGAGGTGGCGGCGGTCGCGGCGCGGTCAGACTCGCCGGCCAGCAACGAGGGCTCGAGGACGACCAGCCGCGGGCCCTCGACGCCCTCGAAGCGCGGCGCGTTCGCGGCGTCGGTGACCAACACCTTCGGCTCGGAGTCCCGCAGCCGGTGGGCGATCCCCTCGTCGCCGTAGAGGACCGACATCGAGAGCAGGATCGCGCCCAGCTTCCAGGTGCCGAAGAAGAGCGCCGCGGCCTCCGGCGTCGGCGGCAGCACCACCGCCACCCGGTCGCCCTTCCCCACGCCGAGCCCGGCGAGCAGGTTCGCGGCCTGGCTCGAGAGCGCCTGCAGCTCGCCCCAGTAGACCTCGCGGACCGCCCCTTCGTGATGCTCGTGGACCATCGCCAGGGCACCGGGGTCGCGGGCGTCGCAGACGTCGGCGGCGATGTTGTAGGTGGCCGGCACCTGCCAGCGATAG
>ERZ778021.3164-NODE-3164-length-12540-cov-7.714698_pt1 | contig 12540 bp, 12 predicted proteins | sample MGYA00375751_ERZ778021 | MGnify/ENA primary metagenome ERZ778021 (study PRJEB29350, sample SAMN05389814) | bioreactor metagenome | isolation source: Thiocyanate stock bioreactor | place: South Africa: University of Cape Town | collected 2013-08-29 ... | reverse complement strand
TGAAACAATGAAGATATTAATTCTTGGAGCCGGCAAAATGGGATCGTTTTTTGCCGACGTACTAAGTTTCGACCACGAAGTGGCGGTACTCGATCCCGATCCCAAAAAATTGAGGTTTATCTATAACACGCAACGGATGACCGACGCGGCTGAAGTAAAAGATTTTGCTCCGGAACTGGTAATCAATGCCGCTACGCTTAAATACACCATTCCTGCATTCCATAACGTATTGCCCTATCTTCCGGAGACTTGCATCCTGAGCGATATCGCTTCGGTGAAAACCGGGTTGGAGGAATTCTACAGGGAACGCACCCGTCCCTATGTCTCCACTCATCCCATGTTCGGCCCTACTTTTGCCAGCCTGAGCGACCTGAGCCGGGAAAGCGCCATCATTATTTCGGAATCATCGCACCTGGGAAAGGTGTTCTTCAGGGATCTGTACCAACGGCTCAAACTCAATGTATTTGAATACTCGTTCCGGGAACATGACGAAACCATCGCCTATTCACTCTCCATTCCTTTTGCATCGACACTGGTATTTGCGTCCGTGATGAAACATCAGGAAGCGCCGGGCACAACCTTTAAAAAACATATGAATATTGCACAGGGATTGCTCTCAGAAGATGATTATCTGCTGACGGAAATCCTTTTTAATCCCCATACATCAAAGCAACTGGAAAATATAAGGATGAAGCTGCGCGAGTTACTCGATATTATCGGGGGAAAAGACTCCGAAAGAATGGAAGCCTTCTTAACGGGGGTAAGAAAAAATATAGAATAGACAGATAACTATTCCACGTAAATCCTTAGGATCTTCGCATCATTGCGAGGGCGGCTGTTGCCATCGACCGGCAGGGCGGCAATCTTATCGATGACTTCCAGTCCTTCTGTTACTTCTCCGAAAACGGTATATTCACCATCTAAGCGATCTATGCCGCCAAGGGTGGTATATGCCTCTTTCAATTCTTCGGGAAGAAAGAATTTGTCGGGAGCTATCGCATAGAGTGAATCCACCACATTTAAAAGCGAATCTAAAAGGGCATTGAATCCTACAGCATCATTGGCCTCTTTGAGTTGGTCGAGTTCCTCTTTGTGCGGTAAATAATGGGTTCGGATAAGTTCGTTCTTGATCGGCACATTGACTGCCATCTCCATTGAATCGAGCCTCCCCTGTGTATAAACTCTTCCTTGTACGATGTAAAATTGTGACGCATCCGATTTTTTCTGCGGATTTTCGGCATCTCCCTGTCTTGGAGCGGCAAGCGCCCCTTTCTTATGGAATCTGTTCTTGCGGAATTCGGGCATCAACTCCATATCGGTACGGCCGCCACCAATCTGGACGCCGGCAGGAGCATTACGTGAATCCTGGGCTCCTCCCTGAATAACAAAATCCTTTACTACCCTGTGGAAGAGGGTACCGTCGAAATAACCATCCTTTATCAGTTTCAGATAATGATTGCTATGTACGGGCGTATCATCATATAATACCGCTTTCATTGTACCGTAATTGGTTTCAATGACAATAACCGGATAATTTGTCTGTGCATTGGCCTGCCAAGCCATTACGATTAAAGTAAAGATGAATATGTTACGGATCATATTTTTAGAATAAAGAGTAAAGAGTAAAGAGTAAAGACTTTTAGAACACTTTCCCACCTAACCACTTAACCACTTAATCCGGAGCTCTTTTATACAGGAACAGTGCTATACCGGCAAAGATGACGTTTGGTATCCATGCCGCAATGAACGGGCTCATTCCCCCTTTTACTGCAAAAGTGGAACTTACCGTCATGAAGAGGATATAAGCCATACTCAGTACCAACCCAAGGCCTATGTTAAGTCCCATTCCTCCCTTTACCTTCCTGGCTGAGATCGCTGCACCGATGATGGTGAGGATAAACGCCGAGAATACCGAAGCGATCCGGGAGTGATACTCTATCTGGAATGCCTGTATATTTCCCAAACCCCGTTCTTTTTGACTCTTGACATAGCTGCGGAGTTGGGGCGAAGTCATCATCTGCTGGTCTGTCTTGGCGATGATAAAATCATTGGGAACAATATGGAGTGTAGTGTCTATGGATGAACCTTTGGTGATAATCTCCTCCAACCCTTCAAAACGTCGGATCTGGTAATTGTTGATAGTCCAATGATAGGCGGAGTCGTAACGGATCGATTGCGCGGTGAGCCTCGATGTTAATTGAAGGCTGTCGAAATGATCCATGGAGAAATTATATCCCGTCTTGCTGGTTATGTCGAAATTGCCGAAATAGACAATGGTCTGCGGTCCTATCCTGAACTGAATATCACGGTCGCCCGTCACCTTTTTACGGGGATCCACGTATGTTTGCTCAAATTCAATACGTGTGGCATTGGCGGGAGGGATAATATAACCCCCGAAAACAAATGAAAAAACAGCAATCACCAAAGCAGACACCATATAGGGTTTCATTAACCGCTTAAAACCTATCCCGTTTGAAAGGATAGCGATGATCTCGGAATTATTGGCCATCTTGGAAGTAAAAAAGATGACGGCGAGAAAGACGAATAGAGGACTGAACAGATTGGTGTAATAGGGGATAAAATTGAGGTAGTAATCAAATACAATAGCCTTCAACGAAGCATTGTTGGTCATGAACTTATCGATCTTCTCGTTGATATCGAACACCACCGCAATAGAAATAATCAGGGCAATCATAAAAATATAAGTGCCCAGGAACTTTCCGATGATGTACCTGTCCAGTCGCTTTAACTTCAAAAAATCATGCTTCTTCATAATCGTCTGGTCACGTTTTCCAGCATTATCGGTTTCCACTCCGAAAAATCACCGGCAATGATATGATTTCTTGCCTCCTGTATCAACCATACATAGAAAGCCAGGTTGTGGATAGAAGCAATTTGCAGTCCCAATATCTCGTTCACGTTGATAAGATGTCGCAGATAAGCTTTGCTATAGAGGGTATCTACAAACGATGCACCATCTTCCTCGATAGATGAAAAATCGTTTTTCCACCGTTCGTTGCGCATATTTATCACACCTTGTTTGGTGAAAAGCTGCCCGTTGCGCCCGTTCCGTGTCGGCATGATACAATCGAACATATCCACTCCGCGTTCGATGGCTTCCAGGATATTTTCCGGTTTGCCCACTCCCATCAGGTAACGCGGCTTATCTTTCGGCAAGATCTCATTGACCAACTCCACCATTTCATACATTTTTTCAGTAGGTTCGCCAACAGCCAGTCCACCGATAGCGTTTCCGTCCGCCTCTTTGGCTGCCACATTTTCCGCGGCCCGGCGCCGCAGGTCGGGATATACACACCCCTGTACAATGGGAAAAAGGGTCTGGCGATATCCATAAGGGCATTCCGTCTCATGGAAACGAGTCAGGCAGCGGTCGAGCCACTGTTCCGTGAGATCGAGTGATTTTTTTGCGTAGTCATAATCGGCATCTCCCGGTGTACATTCATCGAAAGCCATCATAATGTCGGCGCCGATGACACGCTGGATATCCACCACCTTCTCCGGTGTGAAAAAGTGGCGCGATCCGTCGATATGCGACTGAAATTCCGCCCCTTCCTCTGTGAGTTTCCGGTTTTCGGTCAGAGAGAAAACCTGGAACCCGCCGCTGTCGGTAAGCATCGGTTTGTTCCAGCTGTTGAAGCGGGGTAATCCTCCTGCCTGTTGCAGGATGTCAAGTCCCGGCCTCAGGTAGAGATGATAGGTGTTACCCAGGATGATCTGCGCTCCTATGTCATTTCCCAATTCACTGATATGAACGGCTTTCACACTTCCCACAGTGCCCACCGGCATAAACACCGGCGTCTCCACCTCTCCATGGTCGGTGGAAATGATACCCGCCCGGGCACTCGATTTGAGATCGGTATGTAATAATCGGAAATCCAATATGATTTGCTCTAACTCGTTTTGACGGCAAAGATAATGATTTAATGTGAATAATGTGTCAATGAGGATAATCCCGATGAATCGGGACAGGTAGTGATTAATGTATGGCTGCGCTGATATGTGCTTCGCACGATAGTTCTCTTAATTTTCCATTTTCAAAGTCTTGGTTCTATCAGTCTTGGTTCTTGGTTCTATCAGTCTTGATTCTAAAAAATAATTAGCAAATACCCGAATAAAATCGTATTTTTGTTCTCTGTATAACATTTAAGAATCACTTTTTCGTTGTAAAAGCAGAAAAAATTGTTTTCACCCTGTCTGGCACGACGAAAGAAATCAGTAAAAATATGGATAACAAGACCGAATTGATGACAAGAAAGCCGGATTGGCTCAAAATATCGCTCCCCCAGGGGAAGCAATACCTGGATGTGAGAGAAATTATCGCGAGGAAGGGCTTGCATACGATCTGCGTAAGCGGAAAATGTCCCAACCTGGCGGAATGTTGGGGCAGGGGAACCGCATCTTTTATGATTTTAGGCGATGTCTGTACCCGTGCCTGCCGGTTCTGTTCCGTGAAAACGGGGAGTCCGCAGGGCATCGTGGATTGGAACGAACCGGATCGTCTGGCAGAGAGTATAGAAAAGATGAACCTGCGGCATTGCGTGATTACCAGTGTAGACAGGGATGATTTACCGGATCTGGGGGCCAACTTCTGGGCTACCACCGTCAGGCGGGTCAAGGAGAGAAATCCCGAAGTGACGCTCGAGACGCTGATCCCCGATTTCAACGGAATAGAAGAGCTGATTTATAAAGTGATAGAGGCGGGGCCGGAGATCATATCGCACAATATGGAAACTGTGAGGCGTTTAACGCCCAAGGTACGCAGCCGTGCCAAGTATGATGTCAGCCTCAAGACGATAGAGACCATCGCCAAAAGCGGAAAGGCGAAACCCAAATCGGGCATTATGGTCGGCCTCGGGGAAACTGAAGAGGAGATACTGGAGACGATGGACGACCTGATCAACGTGGGATGCCAGGTGCTTACTATCGGCCAATACCTGCAACCTACCCGGAAACATCTCACGGTGAAGGAATTTGTGACGCCGGAGCAGTTCCGGAAATACAAAACAGCCGGACTGGAAAAAGGATTCAGGTTTGTGGAAAGCGGCCCGCTGGTCCGTTCTTCCTACCATGCGGAACGGCATGTTTAATGTGACAATGAGAATAATGTGACAAACAACGTTCAACGGAATTCATTAGAATAGACGGAGTCAACAGAAGTGTAGTTAAATGTGCCAAACAACGTTCAACGGAACAAAGTGTAGTTAATATGCCAATGAGTATAGAAGTGATTTTTGAAAACCTCGGGCGTATCCGTTACAAAGAAGCATGGGATTACCAGGAGCAACTGTTCGAAACGATAATTCGGGCGAAATCGGACACCCGCGCAAAATCGGAAAACGGGAACGAGGTTGAAAAATGCGAAAAGAGCCACGGAGAGAAGGAGGAGAAAGAGAAAGAGCAATACCTCCTTTTTTGCGAGCATGAACATGTGTATACCCTCGGTAAGCATGGCGATAAGCAAAATTTACTTATTGCCAACCATATTTGTAAAAGCAGGAATATCGACCTGCATACTATCGACCGGGGTGGCGATATCACCTATCATGGCCCGGGGCAGTTGGTAGCCTATCCGATCATCGACCTGGAAGCATTTGGAATGGGAATAAAAAAATATATATCCACCTTGGAGGATGTAGTGATAGATACGCTGGAATCCTACGGTATCAAAGGAGAGAAGGATGAGAAGGCGATGGGCGTATGGATCGATGCCGCCGATCCGGCGAAAGCGAGGAAGATCTGCGCCATCGGCGTGCGGGCCAGTCGTTTTGTGACGATGCATGGCCTGGCTCTCAACGTCAATACCGATCTTTCCTATTTCAATTATATCAATCCCTGCGGGTTCAGGGATCGTGGCGTAACCTCCATCCAGAAGGAACTGGGGTATGAGACCGACTTTGAAGAGGTCTCCGGACGGATGAAAAAAGCCTTTGCCGATCGCTTCGGAATGAAGTTATCCTACAGGCTTAAACATTTTTAACCCCCAAACTGTAAGAAACCTCTTTAACATTTCTAATTTTGTATGTCGAAAAAAATCCACCATCGTGAGAATTGAAAATCGGGGAGCGAAGGTGATTCAAAATGACTAACTTTAGTGAAATATCCAATAATAAAAAAATATGAGCCAAGTTGTCGATATTAAGGAACTGAATGAGAGAATAGAGCAGAAGAGTGGCTTCGTCCAGACACTCGTTACCGGGATGAACCAGGTGATCGTAGGACAAAAACACTTAGTGGAGTCGCTGCTGATCGGGTTATTGTCAGACGGGCATATCCTGTTGGAGGGAGTTCCCGGGTTAGCGAAAACACTGGCCATCAAAACGCTGGCTCAACTCATCGATGCAGATTACAGCCGTATCCAGTTTACTCCCGACCTGTTGCCTGCCGACGTGGTCGGAACCATGATTTACAGCCAACGCAATGAGGAATTCCATGTGAAACACGGTCCCATCTTTGCCAACTTCGTGCTGGCCGACGAAATAAACCGCGCTCCTGCCAAGGTACAGAGCGCATTGCTGGAAGCCATGCAGGAACGCCATGTTACCATCGGTGAGCAGACCTATAAATTACCGAACCCTTTCCTGGTGATGGCGACGCAGAACCCTATCGAACAGGAAGGTACTTACCCACTGCCGGAAGCGCAGGTAGACCGTTTCATGTTGAAGGTGATCATCTCCTATCCTTCCAAAGAGGAAGAGAAGCAGATCATCCGGCAGAATATTTTCGAACCGGTTGCCATAGATAAGGCAGTCATCTCCACAGAGGCCATCCTGGAAGCGCGTAAAGTAGTGAGGGAGGTATATATCGATGAGAAGATCAGCAAGTACATTATAGATATCGTGTTTGCCTCACGTTTCCCCGACCAGTTCGGAATGGCCAACCTGAAAGAGATGATCGGTTTCGGGGCATCACCCCGTGCGTCCATCAACCTGGCGCTGGCCGCCCGTGCTTTCGCATTCATCAAGCGCCGCGGCTACGTGATTCCCGAAGACATCCGGGCCGTATGCCATGACGTGCTTCGCCATCGTATCGGACTTACCTACGAGGCGGAGGCAAACAACATGACTTCCGAGGAGATCGTAAGTGAAATTCTGAACAGGGTAGAGGTGCCATAAGCAGTAAAAGGCAGGAGATAAATGGAGACGACCGACCTACTTAAAAAAGTACGACATATAGAGATCAAGGCGAGGGGCCTTTCACGGAATATCTTCGCCGGAGAATACCATTCCGCATTCAAGGGGCGTGGTATGGCCTTCTCTGAGGTTCGGGAGTACCAATACGGGGATGATATGCGCGATATCGACTGGAACGTGACGGCACGTTACAACCGGCCCTATATCAAGATATTCGAAGAAGAACGTGAACTAACCGTAATGCTGCTGATCGATGTGTCGGAAAGTCTCGGCTTCGGTTCCCAGTCATTGCTGAAACGTGATATAGTAGCGGAAATAGCAGCCACACTGGCATTCTCGGCTATCCAGAACAATGACAAGATAGGGGTAATTTTCTTTACCGACAAAGTAGAAAAATTTATTCCTCCCAAAAAAGGAAGAAAACATATCCTTTACATTATCAGGGAGATACTGGGCTTCAAGCCTGAAGGTAACGGGACAGACCTGAATGTGACGCTCCGCTATATGACCAACGCTATCAAGAAACGATGTACCGCTTTCCTGATTTCAGACTTTATCGATGCCGGCGATTACAAGCAAGCGCTGCGGATTGCGGCCAAGAAACATGATGTGGCGGCTATCCAGGTGTATGACAAGCTGAGTACCGAACTGCAACCGGTCGGCCTGATGAAAGTGAGAGACCCGGAGACGGGAGAAGAGCGGTGGATCAACACCTCTTCCAAAAAAGTGAGGGAGCGTTACCGTTCCTGGTGGAACGACACGCAGGTGACGATGGGCAATGCCTTCCGCCAGAGCGGAGTAGACAGCGTATCGGTCTCTACCCAAAGCGATTATGTGAAACTGTTACTGCAACTATTTAAACAGAGAAAGTAACTTGAAACAAAAAAAACTACATAGTATCATTCCAATCCAGAGGATAGCCGCAGTTGCCCTATGCTTTCTATGCGTTACCTCCCTTATTGCACAGAAGGCTTCGGTACAGGCAACGGTACAACCTACTGAAATCATGATCGGCGAACAGGCGTTGATCAACCTGAAAGTAATTACCCCCAAAGATAAGGTCATCCATTTCCCCGTGTATGAAAAGGAGATAGTGCCCGGCATCGAAGTAATTGCCATGCTACCTCCCGATACCCTTATCGAGAACAATGTGATGACACTCAATTTCAAGTATGTGGTCACTTCGTTCGATTCCACCCTGTATTATATCCCCCATATCCCCTTTTTCGACGGAACCGATACCATCTATTCCAATTCATTCGGTTTGAAGGTTACTTCTCCGGAACTCTCCGATTCCACATTGGCATATCTGGAAAAGATCAACAAAGGGGAGACCGACTCAATCGATTTCAGGCAATTGCAACTCAACGATATAAAACCGGTACGTAAAGCTCCTTTTGTGTGGACAGACTACCTTTGGATATTCTGGATTGTATTGGGAGTGATATTGCTGCTTGGCCTGATCGGTTTTATCATCTACCTTGTACTGAACAAAAAGAAAAAAGGATACTTCTTCAAACCACCGGAGGTGCTGCCCGCGCATGTGCGCGCACTCTCAGAGCTGGACCAGCTCAAAGCGGAGAAAATATGGCAACAAGGCAGGGAGAAAGATTTTTATAGCAGGTTGACCGACATCCTCCGTACTTACATATATGAAAGGGAGGGGATCAACGCAATGGAAATGACTTCCGGTGAGATACTCAACGAAATCCGTAAAATATCGGATGTGGATTCCGTCTATGAAAATCTGAAGCAAATCCTGTCGACTTCCGATTTAGTGAAATTTGCCAAATACAAACCCTACCCCAATGAAAACGACCTGAGCCTGGTAAACGCTTATTTCTTTGTGAACCAGACCCGGGAACCGGATCCTGTCGTGAAAAATGGAACGGGAGACGAGGAGACTATGGGACAAGGAGACGGGGAGACCGGGGGACGAGGAGAATAGTATAAAAAATAAGTAAGAATGGAATTTCTGCATCCTGAATATCTATATCTGTTGTTGCTGATTATCCCACTGATCGTGTGGTATGTGCTGCGCCTGTCGAAGACACAAGCTTCGTTCAAACTCGCTTCAACAAGTGCTTTTGGAGGAATGAAGCCGGACTTCAGGGTCTATATGCGGCATCTCCCGTTTGCATTGAGGGTAATCGCCATTGCATTGATCATCGTGGTGATCGCGCGTCCCCAATCGGTTGACAGCTGGGAAGAGACAGAGACACAAGGTATTGATATAGTAATGGCGCTCGACGTGTCGGGATCCATGCTTGCACAGGATCTGAAACCCGATCGCCTCCAGGCTGCCAAAAAGGTGGCATCTGAATTTATTACCGACCGTCCCAACGATAATATCGGATTAGTGATCTTTGCCGGTGAGAGTTTCACGCAATGCCCGCTCACGACTGATCATAAGGTGTTATTGAATTTACTCAATGATATCGATTTCGGGATGATAGAGGATGGCACGGCTATCGGACTGGGACTGGCCACTTCGGTGAACCGGCTGAAAGACAGCGAGTCGGAGTCGCGTATAGTAATCCTCCTGACCGACGGGACCAATAACAGCGGACAGATCGCTCCCCTTACCGCCGCCGACCTGGCACGTTCCTATGGTATTCGAGTTTATACCGTGGGGGTGGGAACCAAAGGGATGGCACCTACCCCAGTGAATACACCATACGGGATCAGGATGCAAAATATGCCGGTGGATATCGATGAGAAGACGCTGACCGAGATCGCCGCGATGACCGGAGGACAGTACTTCCGGGCACAGGATACCGAAGGGCTCCGCCAGGTATATGAAGAGATCGACGATATGGAAAAATACCTGATCAGCGTGCAGAATGTAACGCGACGCAAGGAGTTGTTCCTCCCCTTTGCCCTGGCAGCCCTGGGATTGATATTGGTAGAATTGTTGTTACGGAGGACATGGTTGAGGAACCTGCCCTGATAAATAAAATGCGATAGATATGTTTAGATTCGGAAATCCGGAATATTTGTGGTTGTTTTTCGTCATGCCCCTGTTGCTGGCGATTTACATCTACCTGAACATCAGGAAGCGTAAGGATGTGCAAAAAATGGGTAATCTCTCCACGCTGAAGTTGATGATGCCCGACCTCTCACTGAAACGTTCCTACCTGAAATTCTGGCTTATCTTCGCGGCATTGTGTGCCGGCATTATCATGATTGCCCGTCCACAATTCGGTACAAAGGTGGAGACAGTAGAAAAAGAGGGGATTGAATTGGTCATCGCAATTGATGTCTCCAATTCGATGCTGGCAGAAGATGTGTCCCCTAACCGCCTGGCTCGTGCCAAGCAAATATTGTCGAGACTGATCGACCTGCGTAAAAATGACAAAGTAGCACTGATCGTGTTTGCCGGAGAGGCTTTCGTACAAATGCCGCTGACATCCGATACCCAATCGGCAAAAATTTTCCTCAACACCATCGATCCAAGTCTCGTCCCGGTACAAGGTACGGCGATAGGGCAGGCCATCAGCCTTGGAATGAGCTGCTTCTCGGGTGATCAGGAGATGAGCAAAGCCATGGTACTTATCACAGATGGTGAAGATCATGGGGGAAATGCTGCGGAAATCGCTGCGGAAGCCGCGAAAGCTGGTGTGATGATTAATCTGGTAGGAATTGGCTCTCCGGACGGTTCGCCTATACCTGCCACTGAATACGGAAGTAATTTTATGACTGATGCCGAAGGGAATGTGGTGGTTTCACGCCTGAACGAGCAGATGGCGATGGAGATCGCACAAAACGGAGGTGGATTTTATGTCCGGGCAGATAATTCAAACAGTGCCCTCCGGGCTTTGGAGACGCAACTCGATGAACTGGAAACAGGTAAAACTACCAGCCTCACCTATTCGGAGTATGATGAGAAATTTTCGGTGCTTGCCTGGATAATACTGGTGATTTTGGTACTGGAAATGCTTGTGTATGACAAGAAGAATCCATTGTTCAGGAATGTGAGGGTGTTTGATAGATAAGTGGAAAAGTGCCTGAGTGGATAAGTGGTAGAGTGCCTAGGTGGATAAGTGATTTGGTAATTAGTAATTTATAACTGGTAATTAGTAATTTTACAAAGTGAATAAGTTTCTTATAAAATATATCTTATTCCTGATAATGGGGATGCTGCTGCCAATAACGGTTTCAGCACAGAAGGATGTCCGGAAAAACATCCGGAAGGGGAATAAGGAGTACCGGCAGGAAAAATTTTCCGACGCGGCTAAACTATATGAAAATGCGGTGGAAGGGAATGCTGCATCCAAAGAAGCGAATTTTAATTTAGGGAATGCTCTCTACCGGCAAAAAGAGTGGGACCAGGCTATTGAGAAATATAATCATTTTATCTCTTTAGAGCAGGAAAAACCCATAGAAGCCTCAGCCGCATGGCATAACATAGGAAATGCGGCGTTACAAAAAAAAGATTTGCAGAACTCGTTGGAGGCCTATAAAATGGCATTGCGGTTGAATCCTCAGGATAATGAGGCCCGATATAACTTGGCGGTGGTGCAAAAGATGATCCAGGATGAAGAGAATCAGGGTGGTGGAGGCCAAGATCAACAACAGGACCAGCAAGATCAACAACAGCAGGACCAACAACAGGAGCAACAGGAGCAGCAGCCCCAGCAGAACAACCAGGATCAGGAGAAACGAGCGGAACAACCCGATCAACCTGAGCAGATGTCACGCGACAACGCCCGCCAATTGCTTCAGGCAATAGAACAGGATGAGAGAGAAACCCAGGAGAAAGTACAACAGATAAAGGCAAAGGAAAGAGAGGAACAGGCTGAAAATAACAGAAGAAATAATAAGAATTGGTAGAATAGAGTAAAGAATTAAAACTAAAAGTGAATTTTCTTAGAAACGAGTGCAGAAACAAAACTTGTTTTGATTATGCCGAGTGACGACAGAAAATCTACGAAGTGAAAAATGAATAGTAAAACGATTAAACACTTCAATACAACTTCTCTACTTCTTAACTTCTCTACTTCTTAACTTCTCTACTTCTTAACTTCTCTACTTCCGACTTCTAGGTAAAAAATAACTCATATGAGACATATCTATATACATATTCTTCTTTTCGTAGTGTTGCTTACCGGTGCCGGCAAGGCATCTGGACAGGTAACATTTAAAGCTTCTGCCCCGGCGACAGTAGTCGAAGGGGAGCAGTTCAGGTTAAGCTATATCCTGAACAAGGAAGGAAAGGATATCCGCCTTCCTGAAATTCCCGATTTTGATGTATTGTTCGGCCCCAGCATATCCACCAGCTTCAGCCAGCGGACGGTGAATGGTAAAACTACCTCCGAGAGTTCCGTTACTTATACCTATATCCTGATGGCGAAAAAGCCGGGGAAATTTACCATTTCTCCTGCCTTTA
>ERZ778021.3162-NODE-3162-length-12562-cov-3.678900_pt1 | contig 12562 bp, 14 predicted proteins | sample MGYA00375751_ERZ778021 | MGnify/ENA primary metagenome ERZ778021 (study PRJEB29350, sample SAMN05389814) | bioreactor metagenome | isolation source: Thiocyanate stock bioreactor | place: South Africa: University of Cape Town | collected 2013-08-29 ... | reverse complement strand
CTGTCATGGGTACCAGGGGTAAAAGCAACCAGCTGATCAGGATATTGAGAAGAAACATCAGCGTGATTTTTGTAAAATAGCCATATGCAACCGTAGCAGGTGCAATCATAATAAATGCAAAAATTAAATTTTCAAAATATAAGCCAAACAGACGACTGAGCATGATTTGCCAAGGTCGGCAGGGGAGAGACAGCAAATATTCAATGTCTCTGCCGATAAACAGCTGGGCTTGTGTTTTATAAAGCGAGGTGAAAAAAATAATTAAGGTAGCGCCTGTAAAAATCATGATATATAAAAACCATAGTATACCATATTTGTGCAGCTGTTCGGCTACCAGAAAAGAATAAAAACCCGAATAGATCAAGAAAAATATCCCCAGCAATAAAACAAGCAAGGAAGAAGAGATATACTTCCCTTTGTTTTTTTCTCGGTTCAGAATTTTAGAAGCACTGAAATCATTGCTCAAATAAACTTTTAACAGTAATAAAAACTTACCCATGATTGCTCCGTTCTCCGGCGAAAAATGATAAAACAAAAACCGTTTTTCGCCGAAAAAACGGTAGTGTAATTTTGAGAAAATCCTAAAAAAATTATCGGTCGCTTAACTCTAAGAAAATCTCTTCCAGAGAGCTGTCTCCCTTTACTTCGTCCATATACCCCTGTGAAATAAGCTTGCCGTCTTTGATGATTGCAATTTTATTGCACAGCTTTTCCGCAACCTCCAGCACATGGGTGGAAAAGAAAATCGATCCGCCATTTTGTGTCAGTTCCTTCATAAACCCTTTTAAGGTGTGAGCAGCAATAGGGTCAAGACCTACAAAGGGTTCGTCAAGTACCAGCAATTTTGGGCTATGAATAAAAGCAGAGATCAAAGCAAGCTTTTGCTTCATGCCGTGTGAATAGGAGCTGATGCTATCATTTAAAGATGAGGTAAGCTCAAAGGCGTCTGCATAATATTTAATTTTAGATTCTCGTTCCTGTAAGGAAACCTCATAAATATCCGCTATAAAATTCAGATATTTAATTCCTTTCATGGATTCATACAAATCGGGATTGTCAGGGATATAAGCAAGAAGTTTCTTGCATTCCAGGGGAGTTTCCTTAATGGACATACCATTGATTTTTATATCGCCGTCTTTAAAATTTAAAATACCCACAGCCGCTTTGATGGTAGTGGTCTTGCCGGCTCCGTTATGACCGATAAAGCCATAAATATCACCGGGCATTACTTTGAGATTCAGGTTACTCACCGCAGGCTTTCCTCCGGTATAGCTTTTTGAAAAATTGATAATTTCAAGCATTTAAAAAAGCATCCTTTCCCGATAAAATCAACTTTGCGTTGTTGATAACACCACGTGTCACATCATTGCCATAAGTGTCTGATAAAAATTGAATGGCACGGTTCATTTCCGGTTTTCTGTCCTTCATATTATGGCTGTCGCTGCCGAGTGCCACAACAGCACCTGTCTCAATTATTTTTAAGCAATGCTTTTGCAGTGGTTTGATTAAAAATGACTCAGCATTCAGCTGTATCATACAGCCCATTTCATCCAACAGCTGAATTGCCTCAATATTTTTTTTACCAATAGACAGATAGCGTTCAGCATGGGCAATCACAGGAATGAGGTTATTATTATATATGATTTTTTCAATATAAGAGATGGTTCTGCTGTCAATCTTTTTCATAAAGGGCAGTTCAAGCAGCAGATATTTCGTACCCCCGATACACAGCTCGGACAGCCTTTCAATACTATGCAAGTAGATAGAAAAATAAACTTCAGCTCCCAGAATAAGGTTGATATTATGAATTTCAGGCTCGTCGAGTAACTGGGAAAAAGCCAGTTTTCTGTTTTCCAAAAACGAATCGGTGCTTATTTCACTAAAATAGTAATGAGGGGTGAGTACTATCGTATCCACCCCTTGATGTATTAATGTTTTGATTAAAGAGACAGACTCGGTCACACTGGAAGAACCGTCGTCAATCGAAGGCAGTATGTGGGTATGAGTATCGACTATATCAATAGGACGAGTAATTATATCCATATCTGTACTCTCCATACTTATACTTTTTATAGGTATATTTTCTGTTTTGCGTAGCCTCATTCAGTATAATTCCGAGAATATCTGCGTTTATAAACTCCAAGCTTTTGATACAACGGGTCAAATCAGGGTGAATTGTGACACTCTGCTTTACGATTAAAATAACACCGTCGCAAATTTTTGTAAGCAAAAGTGCATCGGAAACAACGTTACAGGGCGGTGTATCGACCAAAATAAAGTCAAACATCGTCTCCAGCTCTTCCATGATGTTAGCCATCCGAGGTCCGGACAAAAGCTCGGCAGGGTTCGGCGGTATGATGCCCGAAGGAATAATGAATAAATTATGATGATCCGTCTGCTTGATGGTTTCGGATAGTTCATTGAAACCGCCCAAAACATTGGAAAGACCGGGCGTATTGTCACAATTAAAGAATTTATGAATACGAGGTTTTCTCATATCACAGTCGATCAAAAGAACTTTCGCGTCAATTTGAGCGAGGGAGATACCCAGATTCACACAAGTGGTACTTTTCCCGTCACGGGGAACAGGGCTTGTGAAAATAATCTTCTTGCATTTATCCTTTTTATTGATTGCAAACATGAAGTTGGTACGGATGGTCCTGTATGCTTCCACAACACTGATGTCGCTTTTCGGACGGGCAATACTGTCACGTCTGGGCGCTACCGTTGATGGTGTTTTATTTTTTTTCAAAAAAGCCATAGTTGTTCTCCTTTATAAGGCATTTCTATTATTGTTCAAATCTGATGGTCGGAACGCTGCCGAGTAAAGGAATATTGTAACGGTTTTCAATATCATCTTCGTTTTTAATCCTGAAATCCAGAACCTCAATCAACAGTGAAATCACTGTTGCAATCAAAAAACCGAAAACAAAACCAATAAATGAGTTTTGTATTGGCAAAGTCGGGGAAGTTGCATTATAGGAAGAGGGCTTGTCCACAATCTTTACAGAACCGGCTTCTACAACACGAACAATTTCATTTTGAGCCAATTTTGAAATACTGTCGGCAATTGCCACAGCATCCGTACGAGTGGTATTGGTGACTTCAATCGCAAAAATCTCTGTTTCATTCACGGCACTCATTTTGAGCATGCTTTTCACATCGGTAGCGCTGTATTTTACTTTGCTGTCAGCAACAACCTGATCCAGAAAGGTCTGGCTGGTTAACACAACGATGTAAGTGTTGACAAGCTTTTGTGCTGTTGTTAAGTCATTTGGGGTAACAGAAGAATTTACCGCATTATAGTTATTCACATAAAGCGTTAATCTGGCAACATACTTATCTTTGACAAAAACTTGTGTATAAGCAAAGCCCACACCCGTTCCAATCAATGCTGCCAACAAAATAATGAGCCATCTTCTGGCTATGATAGATACAATATCGCGAAGAGTAAATTCCATTGTATAAATTCCTTTCGAGAATGAAATTCCTATCAAAGTTTTTTGCGATATCTAAAACTTGACATTTGCTATTATAATATATAATTCGCAATAAGTAAACACAAAAAATCAAATTTCCATAAATAATATATCAAAAATTCATATTAAAAGGTACCATCAATGCCAAAGGTTTTTTCCTCCACTATTTTGTGATATTTTGAATTTTTGATTTTTTTATCCAAGAATACAAGAAATTCATCATCGTCCATGGGAATGTTGATCCAATCCTCCTTCACTGACGAAAGGTGAAATGCATTGGAAATAGTAAGCCCGTTGATTCCTTCCACACCAGGTGCGATCAAAGTTTCTCCTTTTTCAATGGCATTTACAAAATTTTGAGTAATCAGATGATGGCTTCCTTCATAGTCGGGCATTTCAACCGGAACCTCTTCGCATTTCGGTTTATCAAAGCCGGAGGTTGCGCTTCTGGAATACTCCGAATCGGATTGATCGTTTTTAAAATAGCGGAAGCTTTTGTTGTCTTCAATCACGATTTTTCCTTTTTCGCCAACAATCTCCAAGCGGTTGGTGCCCGGTGCTTCTCCCGTAGTGGTGATGAATAAGCCTGTGGCACCGTTGTCATATTCAATGTAGGCGGTAACCTCATCTTCTACCTCAATATCATGGTATTTACCAAAACTCATAAAGGCTCTGGCTCTGGAAGGCATGCCACAGATCCACTGCAGCAAATCCAGATTGTGGGGGCATTGGTTCAGCAAAACGCCGCCGCCCTCCCCGGACCAGGTAGCACGCCAGCCGCCTGAATTGTAATAGCTCTGGGTGCGGAACCAATTGGTAATGATCCAGATGACCCGTTTTAGGTTTCCAAGCTCGCCGGACTGTACCATTTCTCTTGCCTTTGCATATTGAGGATGAGTGCGTTGGTTGTACATTAAAGAAAACACACGATCCGTTTTTGCGGCAGCATCATTCATTTCCTTCACCTGCTTGGTATATACACCGGCAGGCTTTTCGCAAATTACATGTAAATTATGTTCAAAAGCTTTGATTGTAAGCACAGGATGATCATAGTGGGGAACAGCAACGATAACAGCGTCTATGAGACCGCTTTTCATCATTTCTTCTGCATCGTCAAACCGGGTGACGCTGTCACCCAGATTTTCCTTTGCCCAATCAAGTCTTGCACTGTTGATATCGCAAACGGCAGTCAAAACGCCGTTTTCTACTTTTCCTTCTTTTAAATAATAGGAATGCTGCACACCCATATTGCCAACACCGATAATTCCGAATCTGACCATAATAATAATCTCCTTATTTTATATTGTTTAATATGTTTTTGAGGGCTTCATACGCGATCATGAACAATTGCGGTCCGCCCTTTGGCATAGATGCAATGTCGAGATTGTGTTCAAATGCGGCCAGTCCTTCAAAATAACCCAGATGCGGTTCAATGGAGAAAAATCCGTCATAACCGTATTTCACTAGACGTCCCAGCATACTCGGCAGCTGTCCGTCCCCCATACCGGCGGGGACAACACGGTTCTCGCTATAAACGGCATCCTTGATGTGATAATAAATCGTTTCGTCACAAACTGTTTCAAACGCATGCGGATAGGCTTCTACCCCTTCCAGAATGTAATTGGACGAATCGTAAATCAATTTAAACATGGGGTTGTTCAGTTCCTTGGAAAGCAGTTTGCACCGTTCGGGAATATTGCCAAAAATGCCGTGTTCGTTTTCGTGCAGAACCTTGATGTTCATGCCCTTGGCAGCGTCTAAAAATTTTTGCATCCGCTCCAAAACCGGGTCGGTATACTGATCAAAATTCGCATCCTTGGGGATATAGAAAGAAAAGACTCTGATATATTCTGTCTCAAAAACCGTCATCAACTCAAGCAGGTGCTTGAACTGGTCAAGATGGGGCTCAAAATTATCTAAAATGCCGATCTTGCCCGTGGGCGCACCAAGCGCGGAGACCTGAAAACCGTCCGCATCCAGCTTCTTCTTTGCTTCCTTTGCTTCGGCAATGGTTAAATCCGCAATGTTTTTGTTGTCGATTCCTCTGGCTTCAATGTAACGAATCTCGGTTTTTTTCAGCACTTCAATCTGTTCCGAAAGAAAAGGGGAGATTTCGTCTGCAAAACAGCTCAATTTATACATGTTCGGATAACTCCTTTATATAGTTCAGGCTGATGTTCAGAGCTTCAAAAGGTTCATAATTATAACAGGTATCTTCTTCAATGGCAGCAAATTCAACATTGTATTTCTGTAGTACTTTTAAAATAGGCTTGAAGTTGATATTCCCGTTGCCAAGCTCAGTAAAACGAGGACCGCCGTCGGCATATTCCATGTCCTTGAAGTGACAGATTTTTGTGCGTGTACCCAGCTTATCCAGATATTCAGCGGGTGTCACACCGCCATGCTGCAGCCAGTATACATCGGGGATAAATCCGACACAATCCGGATCGGTATTTTCCACAATCAAATCCATGCCGGTTTTGCCTCCGAATTTCTGAAACTCAAAGCTGTGGTTGTGGTAAGCAAACACCATTCCTTCTTTGGAAAGCTCCTTACCTACCGCATTGGCAAACTCGATAAATTCCATATATCCCTCATAGGATTCTCTCATTTCAACAGGCATGGCGCCAAGCCCGACGATTGTTGCGCCTATGGTTTTATGGTCTTTTATTACGCCCGCCAAATCATTTTTAAGTTTTTCATACCAAATATGTGTTCCCGAGACAGAGATATTGTATTTGTCCATCATGGTTTTGATGAAACCGTAATCCAGGGGACCGATGCCGGACACCTGCACCATATCAAATCCGATTTTGTTCAGCTTAGAAAAGGTTTCTTCAAAATCCGTTTCGTTCTGGGTAAAATCTCTTAAATTGTATAACTGGGCTCCGATTTTCATATAAATTCTCCTTTATTTAAAAAATTCAACAGCATTATAATAGCTTACATTATGAACGATTTTCTTTAATATTTCTTCTTGGTATCTATATTCGCCGCTGTCAACATAAGAAGCCAACAGGCTGCAAAGAATCCGCCGGAAATAATCATGCCGTGCATAGGAAAGGTAGCTTCGTGAATCCGTCAGCATTCCCACGAAAAAAGGGAGCATCCCTTGTGATAGCAGCGTTTTCAGCTGCTCTGTGATACCGTCCTTATGATCGCAGAACCACCAGGCGGAACCATACTGCACATGTCCCGGTGAATTCTCCTTCGGGAAATTGGCAGCCTGAGAAGCAAGCACCAGATTGTCCTTGCTGTTGAGGGAATAGAGAATGGTGCGGGGAAGCTGGTTTGTTTGATCTAAGCAGTCAAGAAAACGGGAAACAGGGACAGCCATATCAAAATCATTGGGGCTGTCAAAGCCGGTATCTGCACCAAGAGTCTGAAAATTTCGGATATTGTTGTTGCGGATGGTTCCGAGATGCAGCTGCATTACAAAATCGTGTTTGTAATATTCCTTCGCCATTTTCAAAAGAGAGCTTATCTTAAAGCTATCTATTTCAGTTTGGGTCAAAGCCTCGTTTTTTACAGCTTTCTGGAAAATGATTTCCAGCTTACTGTCCGACAAATAGGTGTGATTCAAGCCCTCCACCGAATGGTCACTGGAACGGCAGCCGGTTATGTCAAAAAAATCTAAACGATCAGAAAGTGCTTTCATGAGTGCAGCATAATCGCTGATATCAGTACCGCTGGTCGCTGACAGGGTAGAAAGATACTCCTTATACTCCGCGCTTTCAATTTTAAAAGCCCTATCGGGACGAAAGGTGGGAATTACCCGGAAAGACCCATTGTCTTTGAGCTTCTGATGATAGCATAGATCATCCGCCGGATCGTCTGTAGTGGCGACGAGGGTTACATTGGAGTGTTCAATCAGGTATTTCGGCGAAAACCTTTTGTTTTTGATCACATCGTTACAGGTATCAAAAATTTCTCTTGCCGTATATTCATTGAGCGGTTTGTCCACACCAAAATACATCGCAAGCTCCATGTGAGCCCAGTGGTGCAGGGGGTTGCCGATTAGCCTGCCCAGTACCTTTGCAAAAGCTTCAAATTTTTCATAGTCATCTTTGTCACCGGTGATATACTCTTCCGCCACGCCGGCATACCGCATGGCACGCCATTTATAATGATCGCCGCCCAGCCACATTTGGGTGATGGATTGAAAGGGCAGGTCTTCATAAATCTCTTTGGGGGACAAATGACAGTGGTAATCAAAAATTGGCATTTCCTTAGCAAAGGAATATAATTTCTGTGCAGTTTTGCCATTTAACAAAAAATCTTCCATATGCATCTCCTTTTGATCCTATACTGTTGTGAAAATAAATGAGAAAAACCTAACCCGTTATTCACCCCTGGCTTCTTTGATCCGTTTCAAAAATTCTTTTGCGTTGGCAGTAATATCACCCTTTAACAGACTGCCAGCAGCACCGACAGCTACGGCACCGGCTTTGATCCAGTCAGCGGCATTGTCAATACTCACTCCGCCGGTAGGCATAAACTGAGCCTGGGGCAGGGGACCCTTAAAGGCTTTCATCCCATTGATGCCGATCAGCTCACCGGGAAATAGTTTTAATATTTCTGCGCCGGCCTCCATGGCGGTAACCGCTTCGGTAATCGTACCCACACCGGGAAAACAAGGAGCCTGATACCGGTTGCAGATTTTGATCACATCCACCTTCACACAGGGGCTGACGATATACTGGGCCCCGGAAAGCATGGCAATCCTTGCGGTTTCGCTGTCCAGAACCGTCCCGGCACCAATGAGGATTTCTCCGCCGGAATCCCGTTTTGCAAGCTCTTCGATTCCCTTGTGGGCAACGGGAACGGTAAAGGCCCGCTCAGCCGCGGTTACACCGCCTGCAATGCATGCCTCCGTCAGCCGAATTGCCTCCGTAACATCGCCTGCACGAATCACGGCAACCAATCCAGCTTTTTTGATCTCGCTGATAATTTCACTTTTATACATGGACACACCTCTTATTTCATATATACATGGACACACCTCTTATTTCATATTATACGCCGCTGTAAGCGGAGAAACCGCCGTCAACGGGAATGACCGTGCCTGTGATAAAGGAAGCCGCTTCGTCATTAATCAAAAACAAAAGAGTGCCGATCAGCTCTTCTGCTTCGCCGAAGCGTTTCATGGGGGTGGCGTTTAAAATCTTTTCAGAGCGTTTGGTATAGCTGCCGTCGGGATTTAACAAAAGCGCTCTGTTTTGGTTGGTGACAAAAAAGCCGGGTGCGATGGCGTTGACACGAATGCCGGTGGAGGCAAAGTATACCGCAAGCCATTGGGTAAAATTGCTGATGGCGGCTTTTGCCCCGGAATAGGCAGGTATTTTTGTCAGCGGAGTAAAGGCGTTCATAGAAGAAATATTGATGACCGACGCCGTCTTTTTCTCAATCATATCCCTGGCAAACACCTGGGTGGGCAATAATGTCCCGAGAAAATTGAGCTTGAACACAAAATCAATGCCACCGCTGTCAAGATCAAAAAAGGTCTTGATATCGGTGATTTCCTTGTCAAACACTTCATCGTCAGTGGTGGCAGCTTTGTTGTTCCCGCCTGCGCCGTTGATGAGAATATCACAGGTGCCGAAATCCATAGAAATTTCATTTCTCACTGCCGTTAAGGATTCGCTGTTCAGCACATCGGTCTTATATCCCTTTGCCACAAAGCCGTCCTTTTGGATTTCTTCGGCTATCTGTTTGGCTGCGTCTTCGTTGATGTCAAGAATGCATACATTGGCGCCGCACCGGGCGATTGCTTTTGCAAACATGCTACAGAGAATACCGCCGCCACCGGTGATGACAACAGTTTTACCGGAGAGATCCGTTTTAATGGGAAGATTCATCCTTTTACCCCTTTTCTTTTTGTCCCTTTTTGAGGTTTTTTTCTATGGTATAACTATATCAAGAAATGACTTGTGATAGTTGCTGTAATTATTGCAATTCTTGCTTTAAAAATTTACATTATATAACACATTAATTAAAAAATACTTGAAAAAAACCGAACTATTATGTATATTAGTTTTAAGAAATGCAATGAACCCTTATTGATTCGCTTTAAGAACAGGCTTGATGAAAAGGGAACACCGGTTATATCTTTGTGAGGGGTCAGGTGGATAACTTGAATACCATCAACGGGTTTATCAAAAGACAACATATGAAAAACGGGGACTATGAAATCTTTCACAGTCTGGATATTGATATTAAAAATTTTGATTACCATCATCATGATTTTTATGAAGTTTACTTTTTCATCGGCGGCAATGTCTCTTATGTGATAGAAGGGAAAAAATACCCCTTAATGCCCGGCGATATTATTTTACTGTCACCTTATGAACTGCATCAGGTCATCAATCATGATGAAACGGTACATTACGAACGTTTTGTTTTATGGATGAATGAAACAATGATTCGGAGCTTGTCCGACGAAACGACCGATCTTGGGCGGTGCTTTGACTCAAAAGCGGAAAATTTCCGCAGATTGATTCGTTTGAGTAAAAGCAGGTATACGAGTCTATTGAGCAGCTTTGACCGTTTATGCGACATTTTTTATGGAGAAAGCTTTGGAAAAGAACTGATGCAAAGAGCGTTGCTTACCCAGCTTTTAATTGAAATCAATGAGCTGCTGGACCAACAGGATTATAACGATGCTGATTTGGATATCACCCACAATGACTTCATCATCAATATCCTGAATTATATCACAAAAAATCTGACAGGGGATTTGTCCTTACAGCGTATATCCGATCATTTCTATATCAGCCAGTATCATTTGTGCCGTGAATTCAAAAAGAATATGGGGATTTCTATTCACAAATATGTTATTGGAAAACGACTAGCTTTGTCCAAACAGCTGATTGAAAAAGGACATAGCTTCAGCAGTGCTGCTGCCGGCAGCGGGTTTGTGGATTATACAGGCTTTTATCGCAGCTTTGTAAAGCAATATAAAATGAACCCCAAAGAATATGCAAAGAATATAAAAATCAACCCAGGGAATTCATAAAATTTATCATTGTATTTTTCATCATACAATGATAAAATTAAAAATCGGTACAGGAGAATGTATGAAACAAATGAGAATTCATATCGTCACAGGCCATTATGGCAGCGGTAAAACCAATTTCTCACTCTGTCTTGCCAAGAAAATGGCAAAACAGGGTGAAACAGTCACGATTGTTGATCTGGACATCGTGAACCCTTACTTCCGCAGCAGTGATTATACCGAACAGCTGCGTGAGCTCGGTATTCGCGTCATTGCACCGTCCTATGCAGGGACAACTCTTGACGTGCCGGCTCTGTCACCTGAAATCGGCAGTGTCTTTGCAATGAATACCCCTGTCATCTTCGATGTAGGCGGTGACGATGCCGGGGCAACTGCTCTGGGACGGTATGCAAAGCAAATTGACAGCCAGGGGTATGAAATGCTCTATGTGATAAATAAAAACAGAAATCTAATCGCCGACCCGGCCGACGCAGTGCAGGTCTTAAGAGAAATTGAACATCGCTCGAGGCTGAAAGCCCATGGACTTGTGAACAATACGCATATGTCGGATTTCACTACTGCCCGGGATATTCTTTTTTCGCTTGACTATGCAAACGAGGTTTCCCGGTTGTCCGGCTTACCGGTTCAGTATACTGCGGTAAAAAATGAGCTGGTACCCCAATTGAAAAATAAAATCCCCAATCTGTTCGGTTTGGATATCATAGTCAAGCCGATTTGGAAATAGAATATGAAAATAAGAATAAATGGAGGAAGAAGATTGAATCAGGTTACGATTTTCGAAGACCGCTGTAAGGGTTGCGAGCTGTGCATTCAGGTTTGCCCCAAAAAAATCTTAAAGCTGACCGACGAAAAGCTGAATGCTAAAGGTTATCATTTCTGCGAAATGACAGATGAAGATGCATGCATCGCCTGCGCCATGTGCGCCCAGATGTGTCCGGATGTTGCCATCAAGGTAGAGAAGTAAATTTACGAAGGGATTGTTTACATAATGTCAGAAAGAGTTTTGATGAAGGGAAACGAAGCCATTGCGGAAGCCGCTATCAGAGCAGGCTGCCGTCATTTCTTCGGTTATCCCATTACCCCTCAGACAGAGGTAGCAGCTTATATGGCCAAAAAAATGCCCAAGCTAGGCGGTACCTATTTACAAGCGGAATCCGAGGTTGCTGCAATCAACATGCTATTGGGCGCTGCCAGTGCCGGCGTCCGTGCAATGACTTCTTCCTCGTCGCCCGGCATCAGCTTAAAAGCAGAGGGGATCTCCTATATGGCGGGATCTGATTTGCCCGCTTTGATCATCAATGTACAGCGGGGCGGTCCCGGTCTCGGCGGCATACAACCCTCTCAGGCGGATTATTGGCAGGCCACAAAAGCAGTGGGTCACGGCGATTTTCATATTCTTGTGTTCGCACCCGCCACCGTGCAGGAAATGTTTGATCTTGTCATCAAGGCCTTCGTCACAGCCGATAAATACAGAATGCCGGCTATGATTCTGGCAGACGGCATGCTGGGGCAAATGATGGAGCCTGTGGAAATCAAAGCAGACTTGGATATCGCACAGGTGGAAAAACCATGGGCGACGGACGGGCACAAAAACGCACGGAAGCATAACATCGTAAACTCTTTGCATTTACAGCCCAGTGAGCTGGAGCGAACCGTTTTAGAGCGTTTCGCCCGTTATGAAACCATCAAAGAAACCGAGCAGCTGGCAGAAAATTATATGACCGACGACGCAGAAATCATCGTAATTGCCTACGGCGCTTCCTCCCGTGTAGTAAAGTCTGCCGTGAAGGAAGGTAGAAAACAGGGAATTCGGGTGGGATGTATCCGTCCGATTACTCTTTGGCCCTTTCCGGACAAGGCAATCAAAGAAGCGGCAAAAACCACAAATCAGTTTTTGGTGGTTGAAATGAGCATGGGTCAGATGATTGACGATGTGAAGCTGTCCATCGACTGTGCAAAGCCGGTTCATTTCTTTGGTCATACCGGCGGAATCATTCCGGAACCACAGGATGTATTGACAAAAATCAAGGAACTCACAGGAGGTGCAAAATAATGGCGGGTGTTTTTT
>ERZ778021.3160-NODE-3160-length-12593-cov-3.564843_pt1 | contig 12593 bp, 6 predicted proteins | sample MGYA00375751_ERZ778021 | MGnify/ENA primary metagenome ERZ778021 (study PRJEB29350, sample SAMN05389814) | bioreactor metagenome | isolation source: Thiocyanate stock bioreactor | place: South Africa: University of Cape Town | collected 2013-08-29 ... | reverse complement strand
CAGGAACCACCGATCTTCCTTTTTGTATTCATCGGGAATAGCAGTTTGATACGGATGCTGGTGCGCATGATTGGGAACCAATTCTCCCTTGCGCCAAAAGTGTTTTAGTGTGTCGTTTTGATAAACACGATCTACAATAGAAACTAATGCCGAAGTATATGGTTCTATTTCCGTAAGATCGTCCGTCCATCCTCGTGAGGTATATCCGCTATATTCACGCAACACTCGGGGGCGCAAAAGCCATAATCCAAATTGCGTATATCCGCCATAACGCGCGGGAGTATATTGTTGTCCTAAACTTTCGTAGGTTGCGCGTAAGTCCTTTTCTTTTTTCTCTTCATGACCATCCCACACAGAAAAGCCAAGCCAGAAATTGGGATTCAATTCCAATGCTTCCTTCTGCATAAAAATCCAATTCATCGATTCGATTTGCGGACTCATCACACGAAAGTCTTTCAGGCCATTGTATGTCGCGGTGTAATACGAAGGTGTGCCGCCGTCCCACATCAAAGGCTCGGGGTCAATTCTGCCTGGCGTGGAAAGTGAATAATTAACCCATCCTCCCCAACGTCCAACCGCTGCGCCACCAAAGGCTCCATAGCCCACGAAAAGTACTTTTGACTGCCACGATTTGCTGAGCGCGTCACGCATCCCTTCCTGCAATGCGCGGTAACGCTCAATCCATGCATCCGCTACCAATTTACGTTTGAATTCGTCGCTGCGTCCTTCGCCATATTTGGCTACATAGCGCGCGTCCTGATCCAACTCATGCCAGCGCAATTTGCCCGCCTCGTTATTGGAAAGCAAAATAACACGCGACGGATCGGGATACCATACCTGAATTTGCTTCATTAATGGAGATGAAACCCACTTCGCGCCAATCTCGCGCCACAACGATACGGGGCCAAAAGGCGATAACTTTTTCAGAACCTTCCCATCTGGTGTCACGACATTGGGATTTTGATCTTCTGGCAGATCAAAGTACTTTTGATCGAAAGTCAACTGTTGTTCCCATTGTGTGCAGATTAACGTAATCGGCAATTTTAACTCTGCAGCTCGCTTGAGTGGCGCTTCATAATAGGCGCGGCTTTTTTCGAGAGCAGCCTCACCTGCGGCGGCGTCTTTAGGAATCGACGGGAATGCAAGCCCCACGATAAGGTGATGGCCTTTTTCAATCTGGTTGATTTGATAGGCCGGAGAAAAACCCAGAGCGCGAGGATATGCGCCGGGATTCCACGATCCCAGCAATGGCAATGCATGACCAATTGGATCATCGTTTTTGCGTGTCGCTTCCGTGCGAAGTTCATTGGCGATTTGCTGCACGTTTATGGGTTGCTTATTAGACGTTTGTGCGTTGCATCCGCTGGTGATAATAATCGCCAGCACGCTACTCAGAAGTAAAGTTTGTTTCATGGTGACCATTAAATTTTTTTGCGATGTTCAAAATACTACTGACGCGCTGCCACAGAATTCTCTATTAAGTGATTAGTTTTTTGCTGCCAGTAAATCTGATCTATTTGCTGTTGCAGCGCCGCCATTTCATCGACGGCTCCTAATGCTTCCGTTGACCCTTGAAAAGAGATCGCATTCGCTTTGTCTTCCAAAACCACTAATTTCTTTTGCGCGGCAGCATCATTTTTCGCTGCGTCTTTTGCTCGTGCGATGGCCTGTTGCAGAGATGCTTGATGCGCCTTCGCCATGGCATCGGCATTGGTAAATTGCATTTCTCCCGGTTGCGGATGCACCAATACTGTCGTATCCAGCGGTAACATCCAGGGAGCGGGCGCAGCGCTTTCTAATACTTTTGCGACGCTTTCGGGTGAAAGTTTTTCGTTCTTCACAAAATACAAATAGCCAAAGTTAGAAGGGTTTTGATAGTTGCCGCCTGCTGCCCAGGTGGAACCGACGAACTTGCCGCTGGTGAAGGCATACCGCACATGATCGAACATCCACACATCTCCCGCACTGGCCTTCTTCCCCAAGTCGGTCCAGGGAAAAAACGCTTCGATGATCCAGGCCTTTTCATCTGTATGCGTGACTGCGTGCCAATCGGTACCGCTCCAATCGTTCAGCTTTACGGCGGCGTCCTGCTGTTTAAAATCGCTCACCACGCCGGTGCTATTGATAGTAAAACTGGTGAATCCAACGCCATTTGCCTGCGGATCAAAATACAGCGTGGCGCTGTCGTCCGTCCATAAGGAGGGGTCATCGCGCCGCACGATTGATGCGCGTATCTTATCGAGATGATCGTCAAAATTGGTGATCTTGAGATAAATCCCACGCGCATCATACAACATGCGGAACTCTGTTTTTAGCGGGCTGGGCGCTGGATTCGATTTCCAGTATTCATAGTAAGTGGTGGCCACAGGTGCCTGTGTCCAACAACTATCGCTCAGGCGATCATCCGCAGTGGCGGCGCAACTGGTTTCGTGCACCGGATAGAATGCTAATTTGCGTAACATGGGATTATCCGCATACGCCACGCCGCTACACCAAGATGCAGCCGTGGCAATCAGGAACGCGTGTAAAAGTACTTTTGGTGTAGACGTTAATTTTTGTAATATCATGGGAATTTCCATTCATCATTGCAATATCATTGCGTGCGTCGTTTGCAAGCCCGTCCGCACATCGGTTAATCGAATCTGATAACGTCCTGGTAAGTCGTTATATGCGAACGGAATCTCACTGACGCTTCCAGGCATTTGCGACGTGAATACCGACACGCTCCGTTTGAGGATTTGGCCGTTAGGAGCGACAACTTCAACTCTATAAATCCCTTGTTTCTGAAGTTGCGAAAGATCCATGTGCACCGTATGCCCTCGAGAAACCCGGGATTTATCAAGCTTAAATTTTGGCGCAACTTGTTTACTCGGAAATACGCAATAGACCTTAAACGGCGTATCAACTTTCACTGCTAATTTCGCAGCATGGCTCAATAAACCTCTATTCACTTCATAAATCCAGCCCGCTTTCGGTAAATCCAATGTCATGGTTTTGCCGATATCTTCTTTATTGGCCAGAACACCGATCACCTGGTTTTCGCTATTTTGTCGCACACGCACAACGAGATGATCTGTCGATAATCCATGAACGTGAATAGGCGGTTTTATATTTCCCAAACTCAATAGATTCAAGAGGAATGCATCAAACTCTTGTGGAGAAGTGGCGGTGTTTTGCGCTGTTCCCAAATTAAAATTCAAGAGAATAGACAATCCCTTGCCGGTTTCGTGCGAAGTAAAAACCGGAACCTCAGGAGATTGAAAGGCTTTGGTGGCGCTGAAGGAAAAGTGTTTCTTTCGCACTGTGGCATTTATCTTGACTGGCTTCATTTCGAGATTTGGCTGCCAGTTTAATTGTGGCGCGGCAAAGAAATCAGCTAAGCTGCTTCTTTCCAAAGGACGCAAATAGCCGTTGAGAATTCCCGGATTGATATCGGCAATCACAATTCCACCGCGATCCGCAAAATCTTTTATGGCTTTTTGATCGGCCTCAGAAAGTGCTGACGCGCCGAGTAGGAAAAGTACTTTATAGTTCTTTAGCTCTCCTGCCTTGGCCATTTTCGATGTCACATAATCGAAGTTCAATCCCTGGCGGTAGCAGAAATTCATCAACGCTCCTGCGGAATCGGTGGGCTTGAAAAAGCGATCATCCATAAACGAAGCGCTGTAACTATCGTGGCTCCAGAAGATGGCGATATTATCTTTTCGCAACGGGGTTTTAATTAAAACCTGCGCTTGTCCGTCCTCTAATGCATTGAGACTGGGACGTAACTTCTGAAAGTACTTTGCGAAGGAGAGATCAACGCTCAACAACCCCATGCTTTCGATGCCGCTGCTATACCAGGCGCTGCCGTTGACTGTGCCCTGCAAGAGCGGTCGCCAGAGCGCATACGGCAGGCCATCGCCCACAGTGGTCGGGCCATATCCCCACCACAACATGCGCAGTTTTTCTGGTCCGATGCTGCGCAACAATTCATCGTTCACGGCATTGCTATACGGCCCCCAAAACTCCAAGTCGTCGATGGTCTGTTCGAGATTGCCCGGCTGCGAACCTTCCGCGCCGACCAATGCGTGTGGATCGATCTCTTTTATTGTTTGAGATAAAAAATGGTGTACATCGGCATATTCCTTTTCGATGAAAGAGCGATGATCATTCCAGGCCGGAAACAGGCGCTTATCACGCAATTCCTGCGGCGAATAATTGGGCACTGCATCGAAGCTGGTAAAATGCGCGCTCCATTCCTGATTCAGCTTTTCGATGGTGCCATAACTCCTCTGCAAAAACTTGCGATATTCGACAGTATCCGCCGGGGAATATCCCGCGTCATAGGAGAAATTATTTTCATCGCCCAGCGAATAAACCATCGGTCCAACGCGCGGCACGCCGTTGATGCGCCGTGCAATGTTCTCTTTCCAAAGGGCGCGCACGGCAGGATTATAAATCGAGCCATCGCCAGCGGTGGCTTTTTCTACTTCCTCTTTGGTCATGCTCAGCCAGTGGTTGTTGAGCGTTTGGCCTTTGTCGCCAGCGCTCAAACCGATGCGTGTCACGTAAGGAACGAAACGTTGATTGACCAATGCCGTCAACCGCGCCATGCTGCCATCGCCTTTGGGATGCGTTAAACCAGCGGGATCGTGCATATTGTCTATCAATTGTCCGGCGTACATTTCCGTTAGATAAGGCGGCACGGTGTCCCATAATAATGTGGGGAATATCTCCCGATGGCGGCGCGGGAAAAATGCGATCTGCTCGTTTTTTATTATCGGTTTTCCATTTTGCCAAATTTGCGCCACTACAGTTCCGGCGACTGTTGCTAATTTAACATTGGGAAAGATGAAATTTATTTCTTTCATGCCACGCTTGATGGCAAGTGTTTGCTCCTGCCAGATTTTACGAGAGGGCAAATCTTCGAGACGTAGTTGAAGGTTCGCATCGTGATCGAGAGCGTGTTGCAAAAGTACTTTTCCGGCGACATTCTGGCCGTGTTCGTAGGATTCTTTGCTGGTGATAATAGTGATGTTTCCCGTTGGCGAAGTGACATCGCAATGGAAGACGCCAAAACTTTGTATCGCGCCGTTTTGCTCTAATCGCACATCCAGAAAATGCGCTCCCGCTTCCATTGCTGGAAGTTGCACGGCGCTGGCTTTGCCATTTTGAATTGCGACGCTGCCCTTCCATTGCGTGCTATTCCAACTATCGCGCAACCGCAAAAGTACTTTTCCGTTGGTTACATTCTTAACTTGCAACGGCAAAAGTACTTTTTGCGCTGCATGAATTTCTTTTGGCCAAGCGGGAATTACCACTGCCGAGATATCGCGTCCCGCAGCCCACTGTACGGTGCGCGCGGCGAGAGCCATATTGTTTTCGTAATGCGCTTTCCAATCGGGTGAATAATCCGCATACGCCGTCAGCGCCAAACCTCCGCCGACAGAAGCGGAGGTGACGGGATAATTGAGAGTTGCGATGCGACCTTTGCCGAAGCGGTAGGTTTTGATTAATTTATCCGCAGTGAGGTTGGCGGCATCGCCGGGCAGCGCCGCAACGTCCGTCATTTGCACGATTTGTTTCCAATCATCATTGGGCACGGAGAGAATTTTGGGATTGGCTAAGGCACGCGGATAGGTCAATAGCAATCCCGCGCCGTCCGAAACTTGTTGCAAAATACGATATTGCGCCTCGATGGGCAACGCCTTCATATCGACATTGGCAAGCACGACGGCATCGTAATGGTTGTCCAATTTCTTGGAAAGCTCACGCGCCTTTTCATTGGCACTAGTGCCGGTCACAAGCGATTCGTAGATGCTATCAATAGCAAGCGCGACCGAGTTATAGCTCACCACAGATTGCGGATCGAGATCCGTGCGTTCGCTCAGCTCTACTACTTCGCGCGCTGATTTGCGCGGCACGATAAAAAGTACTTTTGGCGCGCCGCCAGCGAGCGGCTTCGCCCAATCCAAATGTGGCGTCACATACGCATTGGTGATTTGATTAAGAAACGCGCCATCGGCTCTTCCGGCGGCGTGCGCGGATGGAACCGCGATTAACGTTGCTAACAACGATAACATTGCAAACGCAAAATTTTTTGTCATTGAATTGCCTTTGTAGGGGCGGGGTTCTCCCGCCCTGTTTCATCAATTTGATTCCCACAAAAAGGGCGGGAAGACCCCGCCCCTACAGTGTTGTTACCTTTTTTGATTTTTCGTTTACTACATAAAACGCGCCGGCAACTGGAACGTCCACCGTTATTTTGCCATATTCCGGAACGGTAATCTGCACATTCTTACGATCTTCCAACGGCGATTCCGCATATACCAGCCAGCGGCGATTGCCTTCTGTCCCATCCACTAACGCCAATGAATAAACAGGAATTTCGGTATCCAATTTCCACGGGCGCGGTGGATCAAGACTGGTATCTAACAAAAACCAACGATCGACGTTTTTGTATTCATCAGGAATTTTATTTTGATAGGGGTGCGCAAACGCATGATTGGGAACCAATTCTCCCTTGCGCCAAAAGTGTTTTAACTTATCATTGGAATAAACGCGATCCACTGTTTTCGATAGCGCCAAAAACCACGGCTCCATATCTTTAATACTATCCGTCCAGTTGCGATATTCGCGCAGAACACGCGGACGCAAAAGCCACAATCCAAACTGCGCATAACCTTCGTAACGTTCGGGAGTGTAAGTTTGTCCCAGGCTTTCATAATGGGCGCGCCAATCGGTTTTCGGGTCATTGGTATGGCCATCCCAAACGGAAAAGCCAAAACGGAAGTTGGGATTAAGTTTCAACGCTTGCTTCCGCATGAATATCCAATTCATGGATTCAATCTGCGGGCTCATCACTTTAAAATCCGTCGTGTTATTGTAGCTGGCGCAATAATATGACGGCGTGCCGCCATCCCACATCAACGGCTCGGGATCAAAGTAGTCAGGAGTGTTAAGCGCATAATTGGGCCAGCCGCCCCAACGCCCAAATGCCGATCCACCGAACGCGCCATAGCCGACGAAAAGTACTTTTGGTTGCCACGATTTGCTGAGCGCCTCGCGCATGCCATCCTGCATAGCGCGAAAACGTTCGATCCAGCCCTGCGCAATCACTTGTTTTCTAAACTCTTCACTTCGTCCTGTGCCGTATTTTTTCAGGTAGCGCGCGTCCGTTTCCGCATCCATCCAGCGTAGTTTGGGTGATTCATTATTGGACAAGAATTCCACGAGCGGCGGATTGGGATACCATTGTTGAATCTGTTGCATCATCGGCGATGACGCCCATTTCGTGCCGATCTCGCGCCACAGCTTTACCGGCCCAAACGGCGAAAGTTTCTTTTCAATTTTGCCATCCGGCGTCACCACATTGGGGTTTTCGTCAGGCGGCAGGGAAAAGTACTTTTCATCCAACGTCAATTGCTGTTCCCATTGCGTGCCCAGCAAAGTAATCGGGACATTGAGTTTCGCCGCTTGCTCCAGCGGTGCTTGATAATACTCCTGCCATTTATCCGACGTTGCATCCATGGAAGGAAAGGCAAAGGTCGGAAAAATATGATGACCGTCTTTCAACAAATCCAGTTGATACGCCGGATCCATGCCGCGCGTTTTATGATACGGATGAGCATATAAATATGTTCCAGTATTCCAACTGGCAACCAGCGGCAAGGCATGACCGATAGGATCATTATTCTTGCGCAACGTTTCGGTGCGAATTTGATCAGCAGTTTGTTGTTCAGCCGTTGGAGCTTGCGCATTCGAAGCACCAGCAACAAATAAAGCAAACAAGCTCGTGAGAATCAGTTTATTTTTCATAGTAATCGTAGGGGCGGGGTTCTCCCGCCCAAATATACGTTTGTAACAGCGGGCGAGAAAACCTCGCCCCTACAGAGATTATGGCGCTGTATACCAAAGGCTGTCCCCGATATGACTTTTCCAATAATCCCAATAATTATCGCCATAGTAAGTGGAGATTTGAGGGACTGCCGTTCCGTCATATTTCAGAAATATCTTTTGCTTTGGTATCCATTTAACATGGCCATCAAAGAAGGCGCAATTGGCGCCGTCGAGATGGCGAATGGAAACTTGATAGTAGCCTTCACCAAAAGGATTTCCAGTGTTGGGCGCGGGAGAATGAAACGAAAGGTATGCTCCAGAGAACGCAGAATTGGAAGTGACCGTGCCACCTCCATCCAATGCAAAAATTGTCATCGATTCATTAACTGTTTGCAAGGGGAGCGCATGACCATCACCTGGAGTCCCACCACCAGGAGGGGGAGCCATTAGTGCTCCCAACAAATGGCCGTTCACATTGTAGTTGCATTGCCGCACCACGCTAGCAGACGGGCAGAGCAAAATCTGCGAGTTTTTTATGTACGGTTGATACGGAATTCCCCACCAATGAGAGTTATCGCTGGCGAAAAGCTTCTCGTCATAATCCTGTGAATACATGATGAACGACAAACCGAGCTGTTTTAAATTGCTCAAGCAGCTGGCGCGTCGCGCGTTTTCTCTGGCTCTGGCAAAGACCGGAAACAGAATCGACGCGAGGATTGCGATAATTGCGATTACGACCAAAAGTTCGATGAGCGTGAAAGCTCCTTTACGAGGTTGAGTTGGTTGCATCTTACTCTCCTTTTAATAAAAGATGTTTCTATTTGTAAAAGTACTTTTCGTTATGTAATGCTTGCTACGTGCGTCACCCCCGAAAGTACTTTCGTAGCAGCAGTTGATTGGCCTATTCGCAGCGATACCGGGAGTACGCTGTGTTGTTCCAACGACTCGCCACGAATAAGGCGCAGCAGCTTTTGTGTGCCAAGCTGGCCGATAGTTTTCAGTGGCAATTCAATAGTTGTTAAACGCGGTGTAAAATGCGCGTCCACATCGGCACCGTCAAAACCAACGACGCTTACATCACGCGGCACTTGTAAGCCAGCTTCCTGCAAGGCATTAATAACACCAATCGCCACATCATCATTTTGCGTCAAGATCGCGGTGCAATTTAATTGATGCCAATCTTCTCGCAGCCATTGGCTCATCAGTGAATATCCGCGCTCGGTATAATTTTCTAACGGATTATAGAGCACCGGCCGTTGCCAGGTGGCAAGAGGCGAAATTGCACTCTCGCGCAACGCCGCGCGATATCCTGCCAATCGCTGCGCGCCCAGCGCGTCATGTTGCGAATCATCTTTCGCCGTTCCCATCAAACAAGCGATACGCTGATGACCGAGATCAAGCAGATGCTGAGTAATTAGTTTGCCGCCGTTGAAATCATCCGCTGTCACCGAAGCAATTTCGTCCATCCTCTTTAAAACCGAAACGCAAGGGATGCCTTGTTCCTGATACGGCAGAAACTTCGATAGCTCGTGTTCATAAATCAACAAGCCATCTATCTTGTTGCGGCTGGCGGGAATTGCACCATAATCCAACAACATAATTTGCACTTGCGCCTCATTTGTCACTTCTTGAACACCTTGCAGCAAATAGTGATTATAGGGATGAAGTTTCTCGCCATTAAAACGCAATGCCACAAACCCTAAGGTGCCGTTCAAAGTACTTTTAGTGCTGGCACTGGCCACAAAAACTCCACTGCGATGACGGCGTTCGATGAGATTATCCCGCTCCAAAAGCGCATAGAGGCGTTCCACCGTGGCGGGCGTGGCACCGAACTCGGCGCGCATCTGCGTGAAAGACGGTAATCGATCGCCTGGCTGAAGCTTGCCACTTTGAATCTGCTGCTTGATTCGCTGAGCCAAAGTGATATATTTGGGTTTCTTGGAAATGCTCATTATGCCGTTATTCCAGCTTGAAATCTATAACGTGATAGATTGACAATTCTATTATGCCCCGTTCCACGCTTTTTGAAACATTTATTTTTAATCTGGAAAATTGGGCTTTGATCACTGACCACACTCAGGGTATGGTTTGTTACTCTTCATCCTTCATCAAATGCAGCGTCTTTTCACGTTCGTAAGTCACTGCGCCCGGCGCGGCTTTGCGGGGTTTGCGCACATATTTCCCCAATGTATAATCCACCGCCGCATAACCGGCATGTTTGGCAGCGCTGCGTCCAGCCACTTGTCGCGCGGCGAAGAGAAGCGTGTTTTGCGGTACTTTTTGCGGGGCACCATTTGTTTGAATCACGGCATGCGCGCTGGTGTTGCCGCGCACGTGCAGCCACCAATCATTGGGTCGCATCAGGCGTTTCACCAGGAAATCATTGGATGTGGCGTTTTCGCCAACTAAGATTTCATAACCATCCGGCGATTGAAATATCTTAACACGATGGCCTTCAAAACGGGATTGCTGGTCTTGTTTTCCAGGCAGGGCGGTCTCGCCGAGGTCGCCGTTGTGGCTGGCTCGGCGCAGCCCTACCTCGTTGCTATTTATTTTCTCCAATTCTTCCAGCGAATCGGCATTGTGAACTTGTTCCAAAAGATGCTTGTCTTTCAGTAATTCTGCTTCGAGTTGGTTTTGCCGTGCCTCCAAAACAGCGCGTCCGGCTTCACTACGCTTGGCGCGTTCAAAATAGCGCGCCGCGTTTTCGGCTGGCGAAAGGTCTTTATCTAATGCGATAACAACTTCTTTATCCTCATAAAAATCTTGCAAGGTTACAGATTCAGCGCCAGCCGCAACGTCATGCAAATGGGCGAATAATAATTCTCCAAAACGGCGATGTTTAGCAGCGCGGCCAGATTCTCCCAAGCCTTGCTGCACTTGACGCAATGCGTGTTCTCGATGCTGAATTGCTTTCTTGGCAATGCCTTCAAAAGTACTTTTACGCTGCGCCAAAAGTACTTTTGGCACCACTTCGCGATAGACGATTTCCAATGCTTTGTGAATGGATGTGGGTTGCCAGATAAAAGTACTTTTCAGATGTTGCAATTCAAAGGAATATGCAAGTACAGCATTTCCTGCGATATCTTGATAAACGCCCGGACTCCAATGGTTGATTTTATTGAATGTTGATTTCAAACCCTGCTGCAAATCATCTTGCGCGAGGTGCAAAATCTCCTTTTCCAGTAATGGGCTGATCCCTTCAAAAGTACTTTTCAGCCAGGCGCTGAAAAGTACCTTTTCATCAGGAATCTCAATCTTTGCGACGTCATCCTGAGCGGGATGAGGAACTTCCATTTTTGCGACGTCATCCTGAGCGGAGCGAGGAACGAGCGTAGTCGAAGGATCCCCCAAAGTTTGAATGAACTCCGTCGAAATTTCGGGAGATTCTTCGGTCGCTGTCGCTCTCTCAGAATGACGTGGCAATGTTGCAGGTTGGTCTTGCAAATAATCACGCGGATCGATGCCTTGTCTCGCCAGTTCTTGATAAATCCGCCCTGGCAAAATCTCCCGCTGTCGGCTTTGTTTGGGAGTTGTTAATTTGGCGGCATGCAAAATTATTCTGTCGCCACTTTCATCCAGTCGACACAAAATCAAATTACTCCGAGGCCCCATGAATTCGCCAATCAATTGCACCGCGCCGTGTTCGCCGTCGATATCGATTTCAAGAACGCGATCAAAGCCACGTTGCGCGATGCGACTAATAGTTCCGCCCAGCACATATTTACGTAACGCCTGTTCAAAAGGCAGCGGATGTGCATTCTTTTTGGGTGGCGCGCTGCGCGTCAAATGCGTTCTGGCCCAGGATGCAGACACATCAAACAGCCAATGTTTTTCGCCGATCAACTCATCGTACGCAGAGAGAATGATTTGCAAATCGGATCGCACGGTCAGGCGTTGCACTTGCGCGCCAATCAGCGATTGCAAGCCATCAGTGACGCAGGCCAGCGTCATGCTGTCAAAGCTGGGTTTCATCGGAAAGGTCGTTTTGATGCTGCATCTCTTCGTGATACGGCTCGGCGTGCACGATAACATCGGTGCCAGGCAACGCGCCGCGAATGGAGTGTTCCACGTCTTCGGCGATGGCATGCGATTGGGAAAAGGAAAGCGCGTCATCCAGTAAAATATGCACATCCATGTGCCGCAATGAACCGGCGCGGCGCGTGCGCAGGCGATGATAATTCAATACCCGCGCATCGGCATCCAGCACTTTGCGGATGGCCGCTTCTTCTTCGGGCGGCAGTTTTTCGTCCATCAACGGACGCACCGTGTCGCGCATCAATTTGATGGCAGAGGCAATAATCACCAGCGCCATCAAAGCCGCAATGGCCGGATCAAGCCAAGACCAATGTGTGATCCAAGCCAGCACCAATCCGCCCAGAACGCCGGCGCAAGAATACATATCGCTGCGCAGGTGCACCGCTTCGGCATGCAACGCCGCCGAGCCGCTCTTTTTGGCCACCTTCTCCACACGATGTGAAACGCCCCAATCCACCAATAATGAAATGGATAACGCCGCGATCCCCCAATCAAAATGCGGCACGTAGGCGCTTCCCAATCGATGCCAGGCAGCAAATAAAATTCCGCCAGCGCCCACCAGGATCAGTGCAATTTGCACCAGTGAAACCAGATTTTCCAGTTTGCCATGTCCCCACGGATGTTCCCGATCTGGCGGTTCATAGGCTTTGCGCAATGTCCACAAAATAGCTGCGGAAGCAAGAATATCGAGGAACGATTGCACGCCTTCGGAAAGAACGCTGAGCGAACCAGAG
>ERZ778021.3157-NODE-3157-length-12596-cov-5.183319_pt1 | contig 12596 bp, 11 predicted proteins | sample MGYA00375751_ERZ778021 | MGnify/ENA primary metagenome ERZ778021 (study PRJEB29350, sample SAMN05389814) | bioreactor metagenome | isolation source: Thiocyanate stock bioreactor | place: South Africa: University of Cape Town | collected 2013-08-29 ... | reverse complement strand
GCGTCGCCTCCTGCCCCTCGGGGGCGATGTACAAGCGCGAGGAGGACGGCATCGTCCTCGTCGACCAGGCGAAGTGCCGGGGCTGGCGCTTCTGCGTCTCCGGCTGCCCCTACAAGAAGGTCTACTTCAACCACAAGACCGGCAAGGCCGAGAAGTGCACGCTCTGCTACCCGCGGATCGAGGCTGGGCTGCCGACGATCTGCTCGGAGACCTGCGTCGGGCGCATCCGCTACATCGGCCTCGTGCTCTACGACGTCGACCGGGTCGAGGCCGCCGCCTCGGTGCCCGATCCGCACGAACTGCTGGACGCCCAGCGCGACGTCTTCCTCGATCCCGAGGACCCCGAGGTGCGTGAGCGCGCGGCCCGCGACGGGATCCCCGACGACTGGATCGAGGCGGCGCGACGCTCGCCGGTCTACGCGCTCGCCCACCGCTACCAGGTCGCGCTGCCCCTGCATCCCGAGTTCCGCACGTTGCCGATGGTCTGGTACGTGCCGCCGCTCTCGCCGATCGTCAGCGCCCTCGAAGACGACGGCTACGAGGCCGATCCCGACGCGGTCTTCCCGGCGATCGAGTCGATGCGGATCCCGGTCGACTACCTCGCCAACCTGCTGACGGCCGGCGACGCGGAGCGGATCCGCGGCGTCCTCCGCCGGCTGGCGGCGATGCGCGGTCACATGCGCAAGCGCGAGGTGCTCGGCGAGCACGACGAGGCGCTGCCGGCTTCGGTCGGCATGAGCGTCGACGACGTCGAGGACATGTACCGGCTGCTGGCGATCGCCAAGTACGAGGACCGCTACGTCATCCCCCAGGCCCACACCGAGCTGGCCGGGCGGCTGATGGAGCAGCAGGGGACCTGCGGCCTCGACTTCGAGGGCGGCCCCGGCAACTGCGGGATGGTGACGCCCGAATCGGAAGCGGAGGCCGAGGGCTTCATGCTCACCGACGCGGGCCCGGTCGACCTCGACATCGTCAAGATCGCCGGCGGGCGCCGACAGGAGGAGACCAGGTGATCCGCCGGCGCCAGGGACGCGAGGCCGTCGCGCTCACCTACCGGCTCTGCTCGCTGCTGCTGCAGTACCCCGGCACCGAGCTCGATGCCGCGGCGCCGGACCTGCGCGACGCCGCCGCGGAGCTTCCCCGCGGCGAGGCACGGGTGGCGTTGGGACGCTTCTTCGAGTGGTGGGAGGCGACCGCTGCCCCGACGCGTGCCGAGCACTACGTCGAGGTTCTCGACCTCGACCGACGCTCCAGCCTCTACCTCACCTTCTACTCCGACGGCGACAAGCGCGAGCGCGGCAGCGTCCTGGTCCGGTTGAAGCAGCTCTACCGCGCCGCGGGCCTGCCGCTCGAGGGCACCGAGCTCCCCGACTACCTGCCGGTGATGCTCGAGTTCGCCGCCGCCGCCCCGGACGGCAGGGGGGAGATCGTCCTGCGCGAGAACCGCGCGGCGCTCGAGCTGGTCCGGGCGAGCCTGCGCGAGCGGGGCAGCCCCTACGCCCACCTGCTCGACGCGGTCCGCACGACCCTCGGCGGGACCTCGGCCGCCGAGCGGGCGCTGGCCGGGCAGCTGGCCGCCGGCGGGCCGCCGGGTGAACTGGTCGGACTCGAGCCGTTCGCGCCGCCCGAGGTGATGCCGGGGAAGGAGGCGCGACGGTGAGCGCGGGCAAGGTGCTGCTCTGGGTGATCCTCCCCTACGTGGCGATCACGACCTTCGTGGTCGGCCACTGGTGGAGATACCGGCGCGACCAGTTCGCCTGGACCAGTCGCTCCACCCAGCTGCTCGACCGCCGCGTGCTCGGCTGGGCGAGCCCGGCTTTCCACTACGGGGCGCTCGCCGCGATCGGCGGACACGTGCTCGGCCTCTGCATCCCCGAGTCGCTCACCGCCTCGGTCGGGATCTCGGAGGGCGTCTACCGCTGGATCGCGGGAATCGCCGGGGGGATCGCCGGGCTGGTCACGCTGGTCGGCTTCCTCGGGCTCCTCTATCGCCGCACCACCAGCGCGCGGGTGCGACGGACGACCACGCGGGTCGACATGCTGACCTACTTCCTGCTCACGGTGCTGATCCTGATGGGCTGCTGGATGACCTTCGCCCACACGCTCTTCACCAGCGACCCCTACAACTACCGCTCCTCGATCGCCGACTGGTGGCGCTCGATCTTCTACCTGGATCCCGACGTCGGTGCCGCCACCGGAGCGCCGCTGATCTACCAACTGCACGCGATCGTCGCCTGGTCCTTCTGGGCGCTCTTCCCGTTCAGCCGCCTGGTCCACGCATGGAGCATCCCGCTGCAGTACATCGGCCGTCCCTACATCCTCTACCGACGGCGTTACGGGCCGCCGGTCGGGGCCTCGAAGGGCGCCCGCGGGACCTGATCTCGACGGCTTTAGCACAGGTGACCTGTGTAAAATGTCCGGAATGGACCTTCGCCTCGAGGACGACGTACTGCGACAACGAACCCGGGCACGGATCTTCTCCTGGCTGGCGAGCAACAGGGCTCCCGCCGGGACCGAGGAGATCTCGGCGGCGCTCGATCTGCATCCGAACGGCGTCAGGAGACACCTGGAGCGGATGGACGAGGCCGGGCTGCTCGAGCGTACCCGCAGCAAAGGCAGGCGTGGCCGCCCGGGCGACCTCTGGTCCGTCGCCCCTGGCGCAGCCCCCGGCGGCGATCGGCCGACCGGCTACGCCGACCTGGCCCGTTGGCTGGCGCGCGCCATCCCCCCGGGCCGCAACCGGCTTCGCGAGGTCGAGAAGGCGGGCCGCGAGATCGGCCGCGAACTCGCCCCGGAGGAACCGGGCGACGACCCGGTCGAAGGATTTCGCCAGGCCGTCGCCTCGCTCGGGTTCTCCCCTGAGCTCGAGACCCGCAGCTCGACCGGCTTCGTCTGCAAGCTCGAGAACTGTCCCTACCGGGCGTCGGCCATGGAGAACCAGGAAGTGGTCTGCGCCCTGCACAAGGGGATCACCGGCGGGCTGCTCGCCCAACTGATCCCGAATGCCAAGCTGGCGCGCTTCGAGCCACACGATCCGGAGCGCGCCGGTTGCGTCGTCGCCGTCTCGGGGCCGGTCGACGGTGGCGACTGAACCGCCGGCGCTCCCGGTAGGCAGGCCGCCCCAGCCGCGCCGGTGCCGGCATCGGGCCGCGCCGCGACGCGACGGCGACCTGCGGCCGACCGACGTCGTCAGCTCGTTCTTCATCTGCGGTATCGCCTTCCTCGTGGCCGCCGCCGTGGCCGCCATCGTCCAGGCGGTCGCCCCCTGGCCCTGGGGGCGCTGGCTCGCACTCCACCTGGCCTTCGTCGGCGGCATCTCCCAGCTGGTCCTCGGCGCCGGCCAGTTCTTCGTCGGCGCCTTCCTCGCCACCGACCCGCCGCCGCGGCGCCTCGTGCGCGCCCAACTCGCCGCCTGGAACCTCGGCGCGATCGGCCTTGCGCTCGCCATCCCCCTCGACGCCGGGACCGCAGTGTGGATCGCGGTCGGGCTCCTCGTCGGCTCGCTCGCGTCGTGGGGCCTCGCGATCGCGACGATGTGGCGCCGCTCCCTGCGGCGCTCGCCCTGGGCGGTGGCCTGGTACTGCTGCGGCGCGCTCTTCCTCGGTCTCGGCCTGCTCGCCGGCTCACTCCTCGCCCACGGCGTCCCCTGGGCCCAAGGAGACCTCCTCGGTGCCCACATGTCGCTCAACCTGGCCGGCTGGTTCGGCGGCGCGATCGTCGGCACCCTCCACACCTTCTACCCATCGCTGACCCAGACCCAGCTGCGCCACCCGCGCCTGCAGCCGCTCTCCTTCGCTGCCTGGAACGGAGGCGTCGCGGCGCTGGCGATCGGCTACGCCTGGGCGCTCGACCCGCTCGCGATCGCCGGATGGCTGGCCCTCTGCCTCGGGGCGCTCGCCCTGCTGATCAACGTCGTCGCCTCCCTGCGCGGCGCGGTCCGACCGCTCTCCCTGGCCGCCCGCCTGGTCGGTGCCGCACAGCCGTTCCTGCTCGCCGCGCTGGTGGTGGCGACGACGGCCGCGATCGATCGCGGCCCCGACGAGGCCCTGGTGGGTGCGACGCGCGCCACCGTCGGCACGTTGCTGGTCGCCGGCTGGATCGGGCTCACCGTGCTCGGGTCGCTCCTGCACCTACTGGCCGTGGTGGTGCGCGTGCGCGGCGGGTTCACCGCCCGCATGCCCGACCCGCGGCCTCGCCTGGATCGCCTCGTCTCGATCCTGGCGATGCTCGCCGTGGCGGCTCTGGCACTGGCGCAAAAGGGCGGGCCGGCGTCCCTGCACGCGCCGGCCAGATGGCTCCTGATCGCCGTGTACGCGATGCTGGCGCTGCGCGTCGCCCGGCTCGCCGGCCGCGTCCTCCTCGCCGCCCGCCCGAGCATCTGAGGCGACCGTCGTGAAGCGCGCCGAGGCCCTGCAGCCCCTTTCCCGCGAGCACCTGGCCGCGCTGCTCGCGGCGCGGAAGCTGCGGCAGGCGGATGACGCGGAGTCGGCCGCGCAGGCCTTCCTCGCTTTCTGGGAGAAGGACGGCCGGCGCCATTTCCGCATCGAGGAGGAGGTGCTGCTGCCTGGCTGGGCCGCCTTCGGCGAGCTCGACCGACCAGGAGTGGCGCGGATGCTGGAGGAGCACCTGGCGATCCGGCGCGAAGCGCTTCGCCTGCAGCTCGGCGGGCTCGCCATCGAGCAGGTCCAGGCGCTGGGCAAGCTCCTGCACGACCACGTCCGCTTCGAGGAGCGCGAGCTCTTCCCGGCGGCCGAAGCGGCGCTCGATGCCGACGCGCTGCAGCGCCTTGCGGTGGCCATCGAGACCGCCGAGGAGACGGGCTGACCAGTGGCCGCCCGCGCCCTCCGTGATATTTTTACATTTCTAGTGTTTAAAAGATCGGATCCCGGGGGACGGGCCAGATGGCAGACGTGATCACCGAGTCGTGCAGCGGCTCCAAGGACGACGAGGGCAGCGATTGATCCCCCCGCTCGCCACCTCGGTTCCGCTGCTGGTCGTCGGGGCGCTGGCGGCAGCGATCTGGGTCGGTGGCCTCGTCGCCATCTTCATCGTCGCCCGGACCGCCTCGGCGACGCTCGAGCCGGCGCAGAGGATCGCCTTCTTCCGTTCGCTGGGCCGTACCTACGGCATCGTCGGCAGTGTCGCGCTCCTGGTCGCCCTGGCGGCCGGCGCGATCCTGCTCGACGACCATCCCTGGGACGGCCTCCTGGTCGCCGCCGCGATCGTCGCCGCGGCCCTGCTCCTGGCGCTCGCCGCCGGGATGGCGCAGGCGCGGGCGATGACCCGGCTGCGACGCCGCGCGATCGACGCCCCCGCCCTCGCCGGCCAGGTGCGCCGCGGCGCCGTGCTCGCCGCGGCGCTGCGCGGCGCGATCGGGCTCCTCACCTTGACCCTCGTCATCCTCGGCGCGGCCTTGGTCGCCTGAGGGCCGCGACCGCGCCACCGACCTCAGGCGCCGCGCTCGATCGGCGCGCGGACCAGATTGCCCCACTCGGTCCAGGAGCCGTCGTAGTTCTTGACCTCCTGGTGGCCGAGCAGCTCGTGGAGGACGAACCAGGTGTGGGCCGAGCGCTCGCCGATCCGACAGTAGGCGATCACCGGCCGGTCGTCGCCCAGGACGCCCTTATCGGTGTAGAGGGAGCGCAGCTCCCCCGCCGAGCGGAAGGTCCCGTCCTCGTTGACCGCCTGCGACCACGGGACCGAGGCGGCTCCGGGAATGTGGCCGGCCCGCTGGGCCCCCTCCTGCTCGTACCCGGCCGGGGAGATGATCTCGCCGGAGAACTCCTGCGGGCTACGAACGTCGACGAGATGAGTGTCGCCGCCGAGCGCTGCCTGGACCTCGTCGCGGAAGGCGCGGATCGAGCAGTCGCGTGAGGTCACCTCGAAGCTCGTCGCGGCGAAGGACGGCACCTCGGTACTCGTCTCCCGTCCCTCGGCGATCCACTTTTCGCGCGGCCCGTTGATCAGCTTCACCGCCTGGTGCCCGTAGTGGCGGAAATACCAATAGGTGTAGGCGGCGAACCAGTTGTTGCGGTCGCCGTAGAGGACGACGGTGTGATCGTTGGAGATCCCGCGACTTCCCATCAGGGCGCCGAAGTCCTCCGGACCGAGGAAGTTGCGTTCGACCGGATCCTGCAGATCCGCCTTCCAGTCGAGACCGATGGCCCCGGGAATGTGGCCCGCAGCGTAGAGGGTGGGATCCTCGTCCACCTCGACGACCCGCACCGAATCGTCGTCGAGGTGGGCAGCGACCCAGTCGGTCTCGACCAGGACATCCTTCGCGTAGCTCATGCAAGAAACCTCCGGACTGCATCTGATTGCCTGAATTCGGATCAGATTTTACACATAACTAGTGTGTAAAAGAGGTCTCCAGGCCCCGAGCTAGATCGCGCACTCCCCCTCGCCCCGCTCGACCTTGTAGGGCGAGGAGCGCTGCCAGTCGATGAACTCGTCCATCGTCCCGAGGCTGAACTCGACCGGCAGCGTCAGCGGCTTCACCTCGGCTTCGAAGCGCTCGTTGCCGACCCGGATGGCGTAGGCATCGAACGATTCGCCGGCCCCGCGCTCCGCCTCGTACATACGCAGCCAGCGCTCGACCGCCTCGGGGACACGCTTGGCGGGCAGCCGTGATTTCAGCCGCCTCCCGAACGTCGGATCGCCACCCTCGCCGCGACCGCCGATGTGCGGGATGTAGGCGGGCATCTGCCGACCGCCGACCTTCAGCGAGGCGCCGTAGAAGCCGATCGAGCCGATGTGGTGCTGGCCGCAACCGTTCGGGCAGCCGCTCATCTTGATCTGCACCCGGCGGGTGAGCGGGTCGGTGATCGCCATCTCCTCGAGTCGCTCCGAGATCGCCTGGTTGAGGCCCATCGAGGCGGTGATCCCCATTTTGCAGCTGTCGGTGCCGGGGCAACTGACCACGTCGTCGATTTCGAAGGCGCCGGAGGCGGCGAGATCGAGCGCGTCCAGCCGGCGCCAGAGGTCGTAGAGAGCCTCGGTGCGGACCCAACGCAGGATGAGGTTCTGCTCGACCGAGGTGCGGGCGTTGCCGCCGCAGAACTCGCGCATGATCGCCGCCAGGCCGCGGAACTGCTCCGGCGTGAGGTCGCCGCGGAAGACCTTGACGGCGACCGCGTAGAAGCCCTCCTGGCGCTGTGCGGTGACGTTGCGCTCGACGAACTCCTCGAAGGCCGAGCTGTCGCCGTTCGGTTCGGTCGGGAACCGCGGTCGCGCCGGCGCCCGCGCCTCCTCGTCGTCGTCGAAGCGCAGGCGGGCGAGGTCGCCGGCGTGGTCGCGTTCTTCGGTCCAGTCGCCTTCCAGCTCCTCGTCGACCAGCTCGCGGAAGGCGTCCGGGCCGATCTTCTCGAGCAGCACCTTGATCCGCGCCCGGGCGCGGTTCTTGCGCAGCCAGTCCTGACGGTCGAAGACCCGCACGATCGCCTCCGACACCTTCAGGTACTCGCCGTCGTCGGCGCCGACGAAATCGTAGATCTTGTGGGCGAGGCGCGGCATGATCGCGGTGCCGCCGCCGACCCAGACCTCGAAGCCGCGTTCGCCGTCCCGGATCGCCGGCAGGAAGCCGATGTCGTGGATCGGCACGATCGCCCGGTCGGCCGCCGAGGAGGAGAAGGCGGTCTTCCACTTGCGCGGCATCGCCTGGGTGACCGGGTGGCGGACGAAATAGCGGACGTAGGCACCCGCGTAGGGGGTCGGGTCGAAGACCTCGTCGGTTGCGATCCCCGCGTAGGGATCGGCGGTGACGTTGCGCACGGTGTTGCCGCAACCCTCGCGGGAGGAGAGACCGGCGTCGCCCAGTTCGCGGATCAGCTCGGCGGCGTGGGCGAGCGGCACGTGGTGCATCTGGATGTTCTGCCGGGTGGTGATGTGGCCTTTGTTCAGCGGCACCCAGCGTTCGATTCCGTCGGCGAACGCCTCCATCTGCTCGGGTGAGACCCCGCCGAAGGGCAGCTTCACGCGGATCATCTGCACGCCGGCCTGGCGTTGCCCGTAGACGCCCTGTTTGAGTCGGAAGGGGATGAACGTGTCGGCCTCGCGCTCGCCCGCGAGGAACGCGCCCGATTCGGAGCCGAAGTCGTCGAACTCGTCGGCGAGGATCGGGATCACGTGGCCGGGGACGTTCTTGTGGATCTCCGGGTTCTCGCGCGAGCCGGGCGCACCCTTGCCACGCCGCCCTTTGTCCAGATCCACGTCGAGGCCCTCGAGGACCGCAGTCGCGCCCCCCTCGATCGTCTTGCCTTCCATTCGCCGCTCCGTCCTCGCTCGGGGGCCAGACACAGCCCGTGTGTGAAAAAGATGGAGTAAAAGTACCAAATCCTGACCGGGATTAGGGTGTTTGCCTCGAGACCCTGGTCTCCCGAGAGCGGGCCTGGGCTCAGTCGTACTGGCGAAGGGCGTCGGGAAGGGCCGTGCGGGAGGCGATGCCGAGCTTGCGGTAGGCGGCGTGGAGGTGGGACTCGACGGTGGCGCGGGTGACGAAGAGGGATTGAGCGATCATCGGGTTGGATAAGCCTTCGGCGGCCATGCGGCAGGTGCGCAGCTCGGAGGGGGTGAGGGCGTCGGCGTCCCAACGGCCGCCGGCGCGGAGGCGGGCGCCGCCGGCGGCGAGCTCCTCACGGGCCGCCGCGGCGAGCGGGGCGGCGCCGCAGGACTCGGCGAGCTCGAGGCCCGCCGAGAGGGGCTCGCGGGCGTCGGCGCGGCGGCCCGCGCGGCGCCGGGCGCCGCGGAGGGCGACCAGGGTGTGGGCGCGCTCGAGGCGGGCGGGCGAGTCGGCAAGGACCGCGGCCGACTCCTCCAGCAGGCCGATCCCCTCCTCCCCGCCGGCGACCAGGCCGGCGACGCGGAGGGCGATGCCAAGCGGTCGACGGGCGCCGAAGCGACGGGCGAGGTCGACCTCCTCGTCGGCGCGGGCCGCCGCCTCCGCGGCCTCGCCGAGCTCACGCAGGGCCAGCGCCGCGCCCGAGCGCCAGGGGAGGAAGGCTGGGTTACGGATCCCGAACGACTCGCTCAGCTCACCGCAGGCGAGGAGCAGCGGCAGCGCCTCGGCCGGTCGGCGTAGGGCCTGCTGCGCGCGCCCGAGAGCGAAGAGGGCCTCGCGCGACCAGGTGTGGGGCGAGTCGGCGTGGGGCCGGGCATCGGCGCCGAGCAGCTCGAGCGCCGCCTCGGGCTCGCCCCGCTCGATCGAGGCCAGCGCCAGGTGGACGCCGGCGAAGCCGCGCAGCGCCTCCAGGCCCGGCGTCTCGGCCGAGATCCGCAGGGCGTCGCGACAGAGCAGTTCCGCGCCGCCGAGGTTGCCGCGCAGGACTGCGGTCCAGCTGCCGATCGCCGCGGTCGCCGCGTAGGCCAGCGGGGAAGCGTTGCGGCGCGCCCGGTCGAGGGCGTCGTCGAACCCCGCCGCCGCCTCCTCCAACTCGTCGCAGATCGCCAGCATGCTGAGCGGGATCAGGTAGATGTCGGGACTGAGCGGCTCCTCGTCGAGCAGCCGGCCACCACCGAGAGCGGTGCGGGCGAGGTCGACCGCCGCGCCTACCGAGGCACCGGCCGCGGTCGCCGCGTAGGCGCACTGGACGGCGACCACGCGGCCCGCGGGCGAGTCCTCGGCGGCGAGGTCGCGGACCCGGTCGAGGTGCTCGTCGGCCACCTCGCGCAGATCGCGGTCGGCGCGGGCGGCGGTGATCAGCGCCGACTCGAGGCGGGCGCGCAGCTCCCCGTCCCCGTCCCCCTCCCCCAGGCCGGCCAGGACCGGCTCGACCCGTTCGACCACCTCGCCGCCGCGGCCGGCGTAGACGAGGAAGCGGGCGAGGAGGAGCGCGGCGGCGGCACGGGCCGGGCCCTCGGCCGCCTCGAAGCCGGCGCGGAGGTCGTCGAGCCCGGCCGGATCGCCGGCGACCGACTCGGCCAACCCGAGCATCGTCCGCAGCCCCGCCACCTCGGCGGCGGCGGGAGGCTCGACCAGCGCCCGCCGCAGCAGCGGCGCCGCGGCGGTCGCCGAGCCGCGTCCCAGCTCCGCCGCGGCGGCGTCGCGGAGGCGCTCGACCGCCCACGGGTCGGCCGCCGGGGCGGCGTGCAGGAGCTGCGCGGCGACCGCGGCGGGGCCAGCCTCGGCTGCGTCGAGCAGGCGGGCGGCGCGGGCGTGGTCGGCGGCGCGCCGGGCCGGGCCGAGATCCTCGTAGACGACCCGTCCGAGCAGCGGCTGGAGGAAACGCAGGCGCGGCTCGACCGCGACGAAGCGCGCCTCCGCCACCTCGTCAGCGGCTGCCGCGGCGGCGGCGCGACCAGCTGCACCCCCTTTCGGATCATCGCGTTCCTCGCGACCGCGCGCGCCCTCGGCCGTCCCACCGCCGGCGCCCCGGCCGCCCGCGTCCTCGCCTGAGTCGAGACCGGCGAGTTGGGCCGCCTCCCGCAGCTCCGCCTCTCCCCCGAGCACCGCCAGCGCCGCCGCCAGCTCCCGCGCCGCGGGCGAGAGCCGCGCCAGCCGCAGCAGGGTGACGGCGGCGACCCGCTGCGGGGCCAGCGAGCGCAGCCGCTCGGTCGCCGCCGGCCCCGGCTCCAGACCCTCGGCCGCGAGCTCGCCGGCGATCTCGGCGACGAAGTGGGGGTTGCCGCCCGTCCACTCGTGGCAGGCGCGAGCGAAGTCGGCGGCCGGGGCGCCCTCGTCGAGCGCCGCCAGCGCCGCCGCCGTCCCCACCTCGCTGAGCGGCGCCAGGCGGATCGTCTCGGCCACCGGCTCGGCCGCCAGCGCCTCCAGCAGAGGCCGCGCCGCGGTCGATTCCCCCGGCACCCGGGCGACGACGACCAGCACCGGCAGTCGCTCCAGTCGGCGGGCGAGGTAGAGCAGCCAGTCGAGGCTCGGCGGGTCGGCCCACTGGGCATCGTCGACGAGCAGCGCCAGCGGGCCGCGCTCGGCCAGCGCGGCGAGTAGCCAGTAGAGCCCGTGACGGGCCTGGGCGGGATCGAGCGGCGCCCCCGCGGCGGCGAGGCCGAGCGGCGGCACGGCGAGCGCGGCGGCGCCCGCCAGCAGCCGCTCGCGCTCCTCCTCGTCGGCCCGCACCACGCTGCGCTCCAGCAGCTGCTGGACGATGCCGAAGCCGCTCGCCGCCTCCAGCTCGCCTCCGCGCGCAGCAAGCACCGCCAGCCCCTGCGCCGCGGCGAGCTCGGCCGCCGCCGCCAGCAGCGCCGTCTTGCCGACCCCGGGGTCGCCCTCGACCAGCACCAGCCTCCCGGCGCCCTCGCGGGCCGCCGCGGCGGCGGCGCGGAGACGTTCGAGCTCGGGCTCGCGCTCGAGCAGCGGAGCGGCGCTGGACTGGGGCGCTTCCACGGCGCGCCCAGCATAGGTGGAAATCAAGGAGCCTCATGGATGCGGATCCCCCGGCCCCTGCCTAGCTTGCGGGCGATGCGCCGGATCCACCAGATCGATTCAGCCTTCCTCCGGGCGCTCTCCTACGTCGGCGGCTTCCTGCTGATCAGCGTCTTCGTGATGCTGCCGCTGATCTTCCTCAACTCGAACCTGGTCTGGGGGGAAGCGAACCAGTACGGCCGGGTGCCGATCCCGGGCCACAAGGTGCTCCACCTGCCCTCCGGCGAGGTCGAAGTGACGGTGGCGGCGGCCCTCCCCGGGCGCGGCAACGAGACGCCCGAACTGCTGCTGCCCGAACTGACGCTGACGATGAAGGCGAAAGGCGGCCAGGAAGCGCCGACGGTCGAAGAAGACATCGGCCCGTCCGTCAACGCCAACGACTCGGAAGTCGACACCCAGCGGACCGCCTGGAAGCTCCACGTGCCCGAAGCGGGAAACTACCTGGCAGTGGGGGAGGGGGACTTCACCGGCTACGGGGTGAACGCCCAGGCCTGGTTCGGCCGCGAACCGAACCCGCTGCACGGCTGGCAGGGCTTCCTCTTCGCGATGTTGCTGACCGCGATCGGCGTGCCCCTCTACTTCGGCATCAAGGCGCTCTGGCGCCGCCGCCGCCCCCTCAAAGGCAGCGATCCCAGCCGCGCCGAACTCGACGCCGACGGCGAGGCCTACCGGCAGCAGCTGGAGCAGGAAGAAACCGAAACCAGGCTGAAACGCGAACGCGAAGGAGCCCTCTGATGTTCGATAAGCGCAAGATCCTCAAGCACGGCGAGCACGCCGAGGCGGTCGTCCTCGACTCGTCGATGAGCGGCTACAGCAACAGCAAGGGGATCAACAAATGGCACCTGAAGCTGCGCGTCCACTTCGACGACGGCTCGACCGTCGAGGCTTCATGCAGCGCCTACCCGACCGGCCCGGTCGGCGCCTTCAACGCGGGCCAGATCGTCCCCGTCCTCTATCTGCCGGACGACCGCACGAAGGTCGAGGTCGACCGCGACGCGATGGTGGCGAAAGCGACGGCCGCCCACCAGGAGGGCCGCGAAGGCCTGATCAGGCTGGCCGAAGAACAACTCGAGAGGGGTACCGGAGACCGCGCGGCCGGAGACGGGTAAAGGGTCCGGAGGGCTTGATCGGGGGACGCCAGTTCGGGGGCAGTGCGGGTGGGGACGGCGCGGGTGGGGACGGCGCGGGTGGGGACGGCGCGGGTGGGGACGGCGCGGGTGGG
>ERZ778021.3153-NODE-3153-length-12609-cov-5.335192_pt1 | contig 12609 bp, 15 predicted proteins | sample MGYA00375751_ERZ778021 | MGnify/ENA primary metagenome ERZ778021 (study PRJEB29350, sample SAMN05389814) | bioreactor metagenome | isolation source: Thiocyanate stock bioreactor | place: South Africa: University of Cape Town | collected 2013-08-29 ... | reverse complement strand
GTGATAACAACAACTGTTCCCCGAAATCAACGTAGCAACGCCTAACAAGACATATCAATTAGATAAAGGCATGCTTTAACCGTTTTTCCACTCGGTCCGGGCGGCGGCCCCCGTTGAGAATCCCCAAGGGGGCGCGCGGCGAGAAGGTGCGAAGCCCGTTTCCTCGATCGATGCCGTGTTTCCTCGGTCGATCGGATCGGATCGGTTCCGTCCGGATGGCCCTGGACCATCCTCCTACCCAACGAGTTCCCATATATGCCTGTTCCCGCAGGCTGATCTCGGCGGGTCTCAGAGAACAACGAAAGGAACCATCGATGTCTGAAGCTCCGTTTTTCTACGTCTACCGTGACCGCGCTGGCGAATGGCGCTGGCGGCTGAGGGCTGCCGGCAACCACGAGATCATTGCCGACTCCGCCGAGGCCTACGTTTCCAAATCGGGCTGCGAGCAGGCTGCCGCCCGCGTCCAGCGCGACGCCCCAAGGGCGCTGATCGTCACCGAACAGTCGTAGCGCAGGGGATGCAGACGATCTCCACGAGCGGGCAGTCTCCCGCGAACGCGTAAACGCGTCCGGAGAAGCGCTCTGGCTCCGTGAACACGTGGCGACACTGGCCGCACGAAAGACCGTGGGGCCAGTGATCGTCCGTGTACGGCTCTCCCGCGACGAGTGACTGCGCCATATCGGGGGTGTTCGACACAGACGACTCCTTTCCCACCTCCGGCGTTCCGCCTTACACTGAGTTCATAGCCCGGCGCAAACAGAGAACCGAGAGGGGCCTTGAGATCCCGGTCCCCAGCAAAGGGGACTTCGACTCAGCTATGCGGAAAGTCGCTCCCCCAGTACGTCGTAAACGGCCTGGCGGGAAAGGCCAGCCTCCGCAGCAATCTGGGTGATCGGCACCCCGGCGTGCCGAGCCACCCTGATGAAGGTCCGAACATCTTCAGCGGCCTGACGCCGGTCCTTGTCGGCCTTGTCGCGGCGCTTGGCGGCTTTCCGGAGTTCGCGCAAGGCGCGATGCCACTCCCCGTTCATTGCTGCGCCGACTCCTCAAGCAGTCGATGGAACATCGACCGATGGTCGCGGAAGCGCTGGTTGTAGCGCCACGCGTACTCGTCAAGGTAGGACTGGAGCCACCTGTCGGAGACGTGCTTGTAGGCGCCGCGCATCCCCGTCTTGAGGTTGCCGAAGAATCCCTCGATGGTGTTCGTGTGGACATCGCCCCAGACGTAGGAGCCGGCGGAATGATTGATGATCGCCCCGGCGTAGCCTTCGCGGCGAAGCGGCTTGTAGGCGACCCAATCGTCGGTGAGCATGAACGCGGCCGGGTCCACATGCGTCCGCACCGCTGAACTGAGCGGCTCGCCCCGGCGCGACTCGATGACGCGTAGACGCACTCGCCCTTCACGCTCGACCATCCCGAGGACCGTCGTCTTGGCCTCGCGGAACTGCTGCGCTTCCGAGCGCGTCATCTTGCGGCGCGGCTTCCCGCCCCAGGAGGTCTCATCGACCTCCACCTTCCCGGTCAACTGCTCGTCGCCCTCATCGTTCATCAACTCGTTGCGGATCTTGTTGAACATGCGCCACGCGGTCTTGTAGTGGACGCCCAACTCCCGCTCAAGCTGTTTCGCGGAGATCCCGCAGCGAGTGCTCGTCATCAGATACATGGCGTGGAACCACAGCCGGAGCGAGGTCGAGGAACGATGGAAGATCGTCCCCGCAGTGGGGTGCAGGTGGTGGCCGCAAGCCGTACAGGTCCACGATTGCCGTTGCTGCTTGGTCTCGTAGCGCTTGAACACGCGCGCCTGCTCACACTTCGGGCATTCGGCGTGTTCGCCGTCCTCCGAGTGGCGGGTGCGCCAGAGGTAGTCGAGACAGGCGGCATCGTCGGGGAAGTCGGCCAGGAACTCGGACACCGAGTAGTCGGAAGTCGAGGACTTGGCTCGACGGGGATTGTTCCTGTTGGCCGGTGGCATGGTGTCAACCTACTTGACATCGTGAGCCTTGTCAAGCGAGTTGACACATATACGAACCGGCGCGTTTGCGGATTGCGTGCGGTAAGGCATCCGACGTCGGTCCGAGAATGGCCGGTTAGTAAAAATCGGAGATAGGCCCCGACCGCAGGGTGGCACCCCGAAACGGTCGAGACCTATCTGCCTCTAACAGAAGGAGGGCAGATGCCCACCCATAGATTCCGACCCGGAGATACGCCTCCGAAGGTCGGCAGATACGAACTCGTGGATCACTTCGGCGAACGGATGAACGTCGAAGTCTGGTGCCGCGAGGGAGAGCGGCTGCCGCTGATGGCGGTTCCCGGCTCCAATTCCGTCTGGTTCGTCGCTGCGGTCGAGGCCGTCAGCGTCGTCAGGGCGGCGTAGGGAGGCGATCGTGCCACCGGACCGACGATTCCAGCCGGTCCGGTGGGCATGATCGTTCGGCCACTCGGCTGTAGCGCGGGGCTGCCGTGATCCATGACCACCTCTAGCAAAGGGGATCGCGGTGGCCCCGTTCTTCGTGGGTTGAAGGCTCGGATTCATGGGGAGGTCATTTTTGGGCGTGGCTCCGCCAAGGAGCGCTGCGTGGCGACCGCCCGTCTGCGACGCCGTGCAGACACCCTGACTGCGTGTCCGGACGGAATATTACGCGTGCAGCTTCGTGGGCATCTACCCATGAACACGGCGCTCAACGCGTTGCATGCCGCTCTGCCATGCCGATTGAGTCCCGAGCGGTCGCTGGTTCACATCCAATCTAGGAGATTGGACGTCCTCGTGGCAATCGGCATTTCTACAGAGAAGGGATAAGTGTGATGGCCCGCACACTTATCCCTTCAGAGTATGTATACTGTGGTCATGGCCGCGAACGACCGAAACAACCCCGTCAATCGGAGAGCCTCCGACTCGGATATGACCGTCGTGGAGTTCTGGCGTGAGTATCCGGACGACGCTGCCTGCCTCGACAAGCTCTGGCGGGAGCGGTTCGCACCGGATGGGCACCACGCTCATTGCCCGGTCTGCGAGAAAGAGCGGAAGTTCCATCGGATCAAATCGCGGGCTTCTTACGCCTGCGATTCCTGCGGCAAGCATCTTCACCCGATGAAGGGGACGATCTTCGAGAAGTCCACGACCTCGTTGCAGCTGTGGTTCTACGCCATGTTCCTCATGGCAAGCACTCGCTGCGGGATCTCCGCCAAACAGCTTGAGCGGGAGCTAGGCGTCACCTACAAGACGGCGTGGCGCATGTTCAACAAGATCCGCAACGAGTTGATGAACGACGAGGGCGACGAGCAGCTGACCGGGAAAGTAGAGGTCGATGAGACCTCCTGGGGCGGGAAACCGCGCCGCAAGATGACGCGCTCGGAAGCGCAGCAGTTCCGTGAGGCTAAGACGACGGTCCTCGGGATGGTCGAGCGCGAAGGGCGAGTGCGGCTGCGGGTGATCGAGTCGCGCCGGGGTGAGCCGCTTAGTTCAGCGGTGCGGACGCACGTAGATCCGGCCGCGTTCATGCTCACCGACGATTGGGTCGCCTACAAGCCGCTTCGTCGCGAAGGTTGGGGCGGCGCAGTCATCAACCATTCCGCCGGCTCCTACGTCGTCGGCGACGTTCACACGAACACGATCGAGGGGTTCTTCGGCAACCTCAAGACCGGAATGCGCGGAGCCTACAAGCACGTCTCCGACAAGTGGCTTCAGTCCTATCTGGACGAGTACGCGTGGCGCTACAACGCTCGGCGGCAGCCCGGCGGCTATTTCGAGCAGTTGCTTCATCGCGCCGTGTCGTAATCACGATCTTTTTCGCGTATTTGCAGCCAGAACGTGCGCGACGCGCCGCGGCGCCCGGTAACTTCACAGATGGCCGACTCCACTCCATCGGGTCCGCGATGCCCTGATAACGGGCGGGGCCAATCCGGGCCTCGATGTGAGAAAGGAGGAAATCAGCGATGGATCCTTCCATTGTTGCCCTGGCCATGGCACTCCTGGTCGCCATGCTGGTCATTGACCGGCAGGCACGCTAGGTAGCCGCCAGAGGTCCGGTTAGCTCTGTTCCACGGGGCGCCGGGCCTCTTTACATGGGAAAGGGTTCGAGCATCCGGCCCGAACCCCTTCCGCAGAGTGAACGCTCAACAGGCAACCGCTATGAAATTGCGATGGTCTGCCCACGTCGCTCTGGCCAATTCAGAGGGTATCACCGCAAATTCCTGCAAAGAGCGGCAAGCGTGGACTAGGCCTTTTTCGTCACTTTCCGCACAAGATCCTCGAACACCGAGCGCTTGGGCACCGGGATATCGACCGGCTCATAGGGCTTGCCGCTCTTGTCCTTGCCTTTGGGGGTGGATTTTTGAGTTTTGGGGCTAGGCTCGTCTGCCATGTCTACCGAGGGTAGCGCGAGGGGATGTGCGTTCTGCGGTGCCAACGGGGTGAAGCTCTACAAGGAGCATTGCTTTCCCGATTGGCTTCGCAAGCGATACGGGGATCAACAGATGCGCCATGCGTTCTCTAAGTCGGGCGACGACGGCGAGGAATCGAACGAATGGTCCGATAGGCCGTTCCAGTTTCAGGTGCGCTGCACGTGCCACGCGTGCCAACACGGCTGGATGGCTCGACTGGAGGAACGGGCCAAGCCATTCCTCCGCTCGATGATCGAGGGATTTGGTCGCACGCTCTACGACGAGGGCCGAGAAGCCGTGGCTACCTGGGCAATCAAGACGTGCATGTCGTTCGAGGGCGCCAACCCAAACCAGTCGATCCCAGAGACGCACTACAGACACATGGCGACCCATCAGAGTCCACCACGGAATACGCAGGTCTGGTTGGGGGCGGTCGATGACCCGACCGTCACGACTTCCGTGGCCTACCACTGGCACCACGGCCTAGGCGTCGAAGGGCACGACGCGTACCTGGCGGCCATGAGCGTCGGTCACCTGGCCATAGTCGTGGTCGGGTTCGGCACAGAGGACCCGATGACCCGGAAACTTGACGGATGGCCGCGTGAAGCGCTCATCGACCTGTGGCCGCGTGAAGAGCCGTTGCGATGGCCTCCGGGCCTCATCGTGGACATTCCCCGCCTCCGCGTCTTGGGAAGTGTCGAGTTCGCGGTCGGCGACGACGCCTGATCGATCAGCCGAAACGCCTGCTTGCCATGCGTTTCTGAGTCTACCTACTCTCATGGGATAAGTGTGATGGCCCGCACACACAGGGACAGTGATGACCGTAACGGTTTAGCGCTTGCTCACAGAACGCAAACACATTGCCCTGCTTGGAGCGGTTGTCGTGCTGGCGGCGCCGGCCGTTGCCTCGGGCGCCCAGAACGAAAAGCTTCCGCCGCGGGTGCGGCTGCACGCCGACAGCTCGATCGGGATCGGGGAGGCGAAGGCGCTATCGGGGCCGATGCTCGATCCGGTCGATCGCTACAGCGAGCTGATCGTGCGGCGGACCGTGAAAGCCGAGAGGGTGCACAAGGTTCATGCGCGGAAGCGTCGTGAAGCGCGTGAAGCTCGGGAAGAACGGGAAGAACGGGAAAAGTTTGAAAACCTTCCCGGCGGGGTGACGATGGCGACGCTGGAATCGATAGCCGCCTGCGAGTCCGGGGGGAACCCGGAAGCGGTCTCCTCCGGTGGGACCTACCGGGGCAAATACCAGTTCGACCAGGGGACCTGGGAATCGGTCGGCGGCACGGGCGATCCCGCCGCGGCGCCCGAGGCCGAACAGGACTACCGCGCCGCGCTCCTCTACTCGCGGTCCGGCAGCAGCCCCTGGCCCGTCTGCGGCTGAGCCGTCGTCGCGCTGCCCACCCGCGTCGCCGCGGTTGACAAGACGCCAACGCGGCGGCCGTGAGCCGGACTACGATCCCAGGCGATGACCCCCGACGAGGAGATGAAAGCCGCCGCCGCGGGCACTGACGACGCCGAGGTGGGAGAGGGCAACGGGGTCCCGGCGCCGGATCCCGGCGGGCCGACCCGCAAGCCGCCGCGCGAGGCGATCGCCGAGGCGCACGTCCGCGCGCCGACCCGCGGCAACCGCCGCCTCGAGAGCTTCATCGACGCGGTCAACGCCGACGACCAGGTGCGCGGCTGGTGGTACATGGCCCAGGTCAACGCCGAGCGGCTCGGCATGTCGGATCACAGCTGGGTCCACATGCAGATCGTCCTCAACATCTCCCTCCGCCTTTTGCGCCTGCTGGTGAAAGCCGGGGTGGAGCCGGCGATGGTCGCCGACCACGGGATGCGTGACCGCGACGCCGAGGTGGTGGTGGCCGGCGGCGCCCTCCTGCACGACGTCGGCATGTCGATCCACCGCGCCGACCACGAGGAATACTCGCTCTTCCTCGCCCAGTCCGCCCTCGGCCGCCTCCTCGACGGCGCCTACAAACAGCCTGAGCGGACCGTGGTCGAAGCGGGGATCCTCCACTCGATCATCGGCCACCGCCGGCGCGGCGAGCCCTACACGGTCGAGGCCGGGGTGGTCCGCGTCGCCGACGCCCTCGACATGGCCCAGGGCCGCACCCGGATCCCGATCGAGTCCGGCCACGAAGGCATCCACTCGATCTCCGCCGCGGCGATCGACGAGGTGCGGATCAGCGCCGGCGACGACCATCCGGTGCGGATCGAGATCCAGCTGAACAACTCGGCGGGCATCTTCCAGGTCGACGACCTCTTGGCGACGAAGATCCGCGGTACCCCGCTGGAGGGCAAGGTCGAAGTCCTAGCCGAGATCGAGGGCGAAACCGAGAAACGCCTACTCAGCGGCTTCCGCCTGGCCTAAGCAGGGCCAGCGACTCTGCGGCGCCGTGGGCCAGCCTCGCAAGGACGCAGGGAAATGAGGCGAGGGGAGCGCACACCAGTGCGTGACCCGAGCCGAATGACCGAGGACGCCGCGAGGCGCCCCCGCGGCGCCGCAGTGCGTGACCCGAAGGCGAGCGACCGAGGACGCCGCGAGGCGCCCCCACATCAGCCCAGGCGCTCGATGTCGTAGCGGCGACGCTCTTTGCGGCGCTCGAGGGCGCCCTGGATCAGCGACAGGCCGATCACGAGGATCACGAAGAACGCCATCACGCCGAAGCAGAAGAAGGTGACGGTCTGGTCGTCGGCTTTGCCGATCAGCCCCTCGCCGTTCTCGGCGAACGCCATCGGGGCGGCGACGAGCATCGTCGTCATGGCCATCAGGAAAAGGGCGGCGGCACGCTTCACGCGAGGCAATCTATCGCACGGGGCAGCGTAGGATCGCGCGATGTCCAACCTCGAGGCCCTGCTGCTGGGGATAGTGCAGGGCCTGACCGAGTTCCTCCCGATCTCGTCCTCAGGCCATCTGATCATCGTCCCCTGGCTGCAGAACTACACCTTCCTGACCGAAAACGACGCGTTCAACAAGACGTTCGACGTCGCCCTCCACGCAGGCACGCTGATCGCCGCGATCGCCTTCTTCCGGCTCGAGGTCTGGCGCCTCCTCGTCAGCTTCGTCGCCGCGGTCCGCAAGCGGGCGATCGAGACCAGCGAGGAGCGGCTCGCGGTGGCGATCGCGATCGGCACGATCCCGGCGGTGATCGCGGGCGGCCTCGCCTCCGACTTCATCGACGAACACCTCGGCGAGCCCTGGATGATCGCCGTGCAGCTGATCTTCTTCGGCGCCCTCCTCGATTGGGCCGACCGCCGGCCGCAGCGCCGCCCGCTGGAGCAGACCGAGCGCCGCGACGGCCTCTGGATCGGCCTCGCGCAGGTGCTGGCGCTCGCCCCCGGTACCTCGCGCTCGGGGATCACGATCACCGCCGCCCGCTTCCTCGGCCTCGACCGCGACGCCGCCGCCCGCTTCTCCTTCCTGCTGTTGATCCCGATCGTCGCCGGCGCCACCCTCTTCAAGGGGATCAGCGCCGTCCACGAAGGGCTGCCGGCCGGGGTCGGCGGGCCGATGGTGGTCGGGGTCCTGGCCTCGGCGATCTCCGGCTACTTCGCGATCGTCTTCCTCCTGCGCCTGGTCCGGACCACCTCCTACCGGCCCTTCGTCATCTACCGCTACGCGATCGGGGTGGCGATCCTGATCGTGATCGCGACCGGCCTCCGCCCGGCGACCTTCTGAGGCCCGCGGCGACCCCCTCGCGGTCGGCCGTCATTGAGTGACGAACCCACCCAAGCGGCCCGCTCAGGTTCAATCGGCTTGAACAAGCCATGCCGCCGCCCAGTTAGCCGCAATTTGCACCTCGAACACTTGTGAAAAACCTGTAAACAACGGTAAAAAGCCGGTTTGCGTGCATATGATCCGAAGCGAGTTGGCCCCTGACCCGACCACTCGTCTCGCGGTGATCGACACCGATTCCGGTTTCGTCACCGTCCTTGCCAAGCGCGCCGAGGCGGCGGGTTGGCTGCTGCGCACCTCCGGCGGCGCCGTGCCCCCCGATCAGCTCGTCGCGATGAAGCTGAACGCCCTGCTGGTCGACCCGGCGGTGCTCGGCGACGATGCGTGGCGCTACCTCGACCGGGTCTGCAGCCTGCTCCCCGACCTCGGCGTCGTCGTCTGCACCGGCCGCTCCACCGTGGCCCAGCGCGTGCGCGGCCTCCGCCTCGGGGTCGACGACTGGATCACCAAGCCTTCCCACCCGGAGGAGGCGATCGCGCGGATCGAAGCCGTCACCCGGCGCCACCGCCGTGGCCGCCACGAGACCGAGTCCTCGCCCGTCCTCGCCGGTGAGCTGGAGATCCGCCCCGATCGCTTCCAGGCCTTCGTCTCCGGCGAAAGCCTCGACCTGACCCGGCGCGAGTTCGAGCTCCTGCACCTGCTCGCCGGGACCCAGGGACAGGTGCTCGAGCGCGAGACCATCTACCAGCGGGTCTGGGGCTACGCGATGGCCCACGGCGACCGCTCGGTCGACGTCTTCATCCGCAAGCTGCGCCAGAAGCTGGAGAAGCGCAGCCCCGAGTGGGAGTACATCCACACCCACTTCGGGGTCGGCTACCGATTCGACCCGGAGCCCTCCGCGGACGCCGTCCCGCAAGCGGGTCCCCCGACGCCCGCCCAGGCGTCCTCCGACGACCGCGGTTCACAGGTCGTTCACAAAAGCTTTACCGCGGCGTAACCGGTTCACGCCTGGCCGGCGGCATCCTGCGCCCGAATGGCGGTCGGTAGCGCGGACAAAGCTGGGAGGCTCGAGGTGCGGCCCGAGGAGCACGCGGCCTTGGTCGACGGCCGCCCGCTGAGCCTCACCGTGCGCGAGTTGCAGCTGCTCGTCACCCTCTGGTCGAGCCCGCAGCGGATCCTCACCCGCGAGGAGCTCCACACCTCGGTCTGGGGGACGCCGCCGCGCCGCGACGACCGCTCGGTCGACGTCTACGTCAGCCGCCTGCGGGCGAAGCTCGGCGCCGCCCTCCCGGACCAGAAGCTGATCTACACCCACAACGGGATCGGCTACCGCTTCTCGCCCGACGGCTGAGCGACCACCTGTTACGTCGCTTTTACATTTTTTTCACACGACCGCCACAGGCAGATAACAAGCTTCCCTCCCAGCGTTGACACGCTCGCCAGAAGGGCCGCGCCACCAAGCAGTTCGCGGCCGCACTCTCGTCAACAACACAAAGAGGAGTCTGATGTCCAGCTCTAGATGGCTTGCGGTGTTCGCCGCCGCCTTGGTGCTCGTGCTCGGCCTCGCCGCCTGCGGGGGCAGCGATTCCAGCAGCAGCGGCTCGAGCAGCGAAAGCGAAAACGAAAGCGGCGGGGGCGCCCCTTCGGCTGAAGTCTCCGGTGAAATCGCCGGTGCCGGTTCGACTGCGCAGGAAGCGTCCCAGAAAGCCTGGATCGCCGAATTCGAGAACGCCAACGGCGGTGCCACCGTCTCCTACGACGGCGTCGGCTCCGGCGGTGGACGCGAAAAATTCATCTCCAACGCCGTTGCGTTCGCCGGTTCCGACACGCCCCTCTCCGAAGCGGAAGGTGAGCTCGGTAAGGCGATCAAACGCTGCGGACCGGGCGAACTGGTCGAGGTCCCGGACTACATCTCGCCGATCGCGATCGTCTACAACCTCCCGGGCGTCGAAGAACTGAAACTCGAACCGGAAACCCTGGCGAAGATCTTCAACCAGGAAATCGAAAACTGGAACGACCCGGAGATCGAAAAAGAGAACCCCGGCGTCGAACTTCCGGAAACCCGGATCGTCCCGGTCAACCGCTCCGACGAGTCGGGCACGACCGAAAACTTCACCGACTACCTGTCGAAAGTGGCTCCGAGCGTCTGGACCCACGAAGTCAGCGGTGAATGGCCGGTCAAAGGCGGCGAAGCCGCCTCCGGCACCTCCGGTGTGATCGAAGCCGTCAGCGCCGGCGAAGGCGCGATCGGCTACGCCGACGCCTCGCAGGCCGGCGAACTCGGCAAAGCGCTGATCAAAGTCGGCAGCACCTGGGCCGAACCGTCCCCGGAAGCCGCCGCCAAAATTCTCGATCTCTCGAAAGAAGATCCGGAACTGGAGAAAGGCCAGAAAAACGTCATCGCCTTCGAAATCGATCGCAAGACCGAAGCGAGCGGCGTCTACCCGATCATCCTGGTCTCCTCGCTGATCGGCTGCACCAAATACAAGTCAGCCGACGAAGCGGCCCTGGTCAAGGCCTACTTCGAATACGCGATCAGTCCCGAAGGACAGGCGTTGTCCGCGGAAGCCTCCGGCGCCGCCCCGCTCTCCGCGGAACTGACCAAAAAAGTAGAAGCCGCGGTCGGGGCGATCGAATAGGTCACCTGCTGTGAGCTCGGTCGACACCACGACCAATGCCGGCCAGATCCTGGCGGCGGCGTCCGGAGGGCGCCGTCGCCGGGGCGACCGGATCTTCAGCAACGCCGCGGTGGTCGCCGCGGTGACGATCCTGGCACTGCTCGCCGGGGTCGCCGTCTTCCTCGTCACCGAGGGCTTTCCCGCCCTCACCGCGTCCTCGGCGGAACTGCCGAAGGGCGAAAGCTTCCTCAGCTACGTCGCCCCGCTGGCCTTCGGGACCTGCCTGGCCGGCGTGCTGGCGATGATCATCGCGGTGCCGCTGGCGATCGCGGTGGCGCTCTTCATCACCCACATCGCGCCGGCGCGGATCGCCTTGACGCTCGGCTTCTTCGTCGACCTGCTGGCGGCGATCCCGAGCATCATCTACGGCCTCTGGGGCATCTTCGTGCTCGGCCCGGCGGCGGTCCCGGCGATGAAATGGCTGGAAGCAAAGCTCGGCTGGATCCCGATCTTCGAAGGACCCGCCTCGATCACCGGCCGCACGATGCTCGTCGTCGGGTTGGTGCTCGCGGTGATGATCCTGCCGATCGTCTCCGCCGTCGCCCGCGAGGCCTTCGCGCAGACGCCGCGCAAACTTCAGGAAGGCGCCCAGGCGCTCGGCGCGACCCGCTGGGAGACGATCCGGACCACGGTCCTCCCGTTCGGCAAATCGTCGGTGATCTCCGGCGCGATGCTCGGCCTCGGCCGCGCGCTCGGCGAGACGATGGCGGTGGCGATCATCCTCTCCGTCTCCGGCGGCGTGACCTTCAACCTGATCGGCCAGGCGAACCCGTCGACGATCGCCGCCAACATCGCCCTCAATTTCCCCGAGTCGAGCGGCCTGGCGATCAACCTGCTGATCGCCACCGGGCTCGTCCTCTTCGTCATCACCCTGGCCACCAACTTCATCGCGCGGCTGATCATCGCCCGCTCGCAACCGCAATGACGCCGCCTCCCGACAACACCGCCGCGGTCTCCACCCGCGCGATCCTGGCCGGCGAGGGCTCCGGCGGCGGCACCCTGCCCGACTGGGCTCCCTACGCCGCGTTCGCCGGCGCACTCGCGTTCTGCGCCGCGGCGCTGGCGGCGCTGGGTTGGCTCACGATCGCGCTGATGCTGGCCTTCGGCTGCCTGGTCGCGATCGTCGCGATCTACGCCTGGTCACGGCCGGTCGAGGGCTCCCGCCGGGCCAAGGACCGGGCGATCACGATGGCGATCGTCGCCGCCTTCGGCATCGCGATGGCGCCGCTGATCTCGCTGCTCTACGAAGTGGTGAAGCGCGGCGTGGCCGGGCTCAGCTGGGAATTCTTCACCTCCGACGCGCGCGGCGCGATCACCGGCGGCGGCGCCGCGCACGCGATCGTCGGCCCCCTGGTCATCACCGCCTGCGCCGTCGTGATCTCGGTGCCGATCGGGCTGATGGCGGCGATTTACATGAACGAGTACGGGCGCGGCCCGCTGCGCCGCGCGCTCACCTTCTTCGTCGACGTGATGACCGGCATCCCCTCGATCGTCGCCGGCCTCTTCGCCTACGCGCTCTTCGAGCTCTTCCTCGGCCCCGGCATCCAGATGGGGATCATGGGCTCGCTCGCGCTCTCGGTGCTGATGATCCCGATCGTCATCCGCTCCGCCGAGGAGGTCCTGAAGATCGTCCCCAACCACCTGCGCGAAGCGTCCTACGCGCTCGGCACGCCGAAGTGGAAGACGATCACCAAGGTGGTCCTGCCGACCTCCTTCGCCGGCCTCGTGACCGGGGTGATGCTGGCCACCGCGCGGATCATCGGCGAGACTGCGCCGCTGCTGGTCACGACCGGCGTCGTCAGCTCGCTCAACGCCAACCCTTTCCAGGGCCGCATGCAGAATCTGGCGGTCTACGCATACAACGAGTACAGG
>ERZ778021.3151-NODE-3151-length-12610-cov-7.061250_pt1 | contig 12610 bp, 12 predicted proteins | sample MGYA00375751_ERZ778021 | MGnify/ENA primary metagenome ERZ778021 (study PRJEB29350, sample SAMN05389814) | bioreactor metagenome | isolation source: Thiocyanate stock bioreactor | place: South Africa: University of Cape Town | collected 2013-08-29 ... | reverse complement strand
GATTGATATGGATGCCCTGATGAAGCTCAAACGCTCCCCCATGGCACTTGATATTTATTTCTGGCTAACCTACCGGCTTTCGTATCTTCACAAAGATGCGGTCATTCCGTGGCCATTACTGCAAAAACAGTTTGGCGCGGATTACGCGCAAGACACAGAAGGCCAATATAATTTCAAAAGGAATTTCCTGAAGCATCTGAAAAACGTGGCGACTATCTATGATAAAGCCAAGGTTTTTGATGTCGATAACGGGTTGCTTTTGAAGCCTAGCCCTCCGCATGTGGCACGGCGGAAACTCCCTGATCCTCCAGCTGGCCGGACAAGGCTTCTTCCTGAAGCGCAAAAAGACAGTGAACTGTTCACGGCTCGGATTGCTACTCAGTTTGAGCAGGATGATAGGCCTATCAGGTTAAAGACAGTGACCTATGAGAAAGCCAAGCAAGGCTTGGCTGGTTCAGGCTTGGATATCTACGCCCTAGAGGCGGATTGGCATGAATGGATCGGGAAGACGGGCAAGCGACCCGCAAACCCCGATGCGGCATTTATTGGCTTTTGCCGTAAGAAGGCAAAACAGAAATAAAAAGGCCCGTCCCAATACTGCCCCAATGACGTTCAGGGGGCTTTTTTTCGATCAACAGCGGCAACGATTGGCTTTACTTGTTCAAGAGCGGCGTTGTCATCGCTTGCCGTTATGGTGGAACGGTAGTCTTCGGGGTGTGAAGTCCAATGGAACGAAAACGTACGCTAAGGATTTCCATTAGAGAAACACGAGCCTGAACCGGTGAAAATAATTAGTTCGTAATCTTAAATTTTTGTTAAAAAAACACGCCTTCTCCAGACAAAAAGATTAACCGTAATTTAATAGCACATCAACTCGATTGCTATTTATTGTCAACTTTGATATCCGTGACGGTAAGTTTGCCGTTATCCTTTATGGCTTTGAATTTCACATTGTCACCTACTTTTATTTTATCCAACATGCTCTTGTCGTTCACCCTGAAAACCATGGTCATTGGAGGCATGTCAAGATTTTCAATTTTTCCATGCCTGAGAGTTAATTTACCTGCTTCCTTATCTATCTTACGGACCTCTCCGTAACTTGTGTCAGATGGTTTGCTCACCGTTGCTTCAATAGGTACACTGTTTTTTGTTGCTGTCTGTGCCAGTACATATGCAGACATTACGAATGGTAAAGCAAAAACAGCGATAATCGATATCCTTCTGATGATCTTCATGATTTACCTCTTCTTTTTAACAAAGACCGTTTAATGATCGGTGTTGACACGGCTGTCGCTCTTTGAACCATAGTCCGACTTGCTCTCCGGGAACACCTTGATAGCGCCTTTCATGCCGGCATCAAAATGCCCCGATAACAGGCAGGCAAAACCGACCTCACCTGTCTTAGTAAAGCGCCAAAGAACCTCACCGGTTTTTCCGGGATCAACTCGGATCATGTTGGCGTCGGCATGTTCCATCTCAGGGAATTTTTCCATCAGTTCATTGTGTTTTTTGAGTTCCTCATCGGTTCCCAAAACAAACTCGTGCTCCATTTTTCCCGAGTTCTTTACGACGAATCGTATGGTCTCGCCCTGTTTGACTTTGAGACGGGAAGGGATGAAGCGCATCTCATCGTCCATCTTGATCGTTACGGTTCGATTGACCTGAGAAGCTCGGCCCGGCAGACCAATTGCTTCATCGCCATGGCCATGCCTCGCCGATCCGGTGCCGTTGGCAAGTGCAGGACCGGATATCGCAACCAGGCCGCAGAAAATGAGGCCCATACTCTTTTTCGAGATCATGATGATTACCTCCTCGACAAAGGATCAATGGTCTGCATGTCGCACGGGCTTACGAACCTGCACCTCGACAGGGGTAACGGGTTTCTGGACACGCGGCATGGAGTGCCTCCCTCCGGATCGAGAACGGGGCGGTTCCTGCAATGTATGCTTGTATTCGAAGGCCCTTGTGCCTTTGGGCTGATTAAACCATCCGGGATTTTTGTAATCATTGGGTTGCTGGTCTCGCCGGATCTTGACAACACTGAACATCCCTCCCATCTCGACCGAACCGAAGGGGCCTTCTCCGGTCATCATCGGGGCGGTATTATCCGGGATCGGCATTTCCATCTCGGTCATGTCAACCATGCCTCGTTCTCCCATCACCATATAGTCCGGGATAAGTTCGGTGATTTTTTTGGTCAACCCTCTATGATCCACACCGATCATGGTCGGCACATCGTGTCCCATGGCATTCATTGTGTGGTGACTTTTGTGACAGTGAAACGCCCAATCACCTTCCTCATCAGCAACAAACTCAATCTGTCGCATTTGGCCTACCGCAATATCAGTGGTGACTTCATACCAACGCGCCGATAAGGGGGTTGGCCCCCCATCTGTACCTGTAACTTGAAACTCATGCCCATGGAGATGCATCGGGTGATTGGTCATCGTCAAGTTGCCGATACGGATGCGTACCTTGTCGTTGAGACGGACGTTAAAAGAATCAATGCCTGGAAAGATACGGCTATTCCAACTCCAGAGATTGAAGTCCAGCATTGTCATAATCTTGGGCGTATAGCTTCCCGGCTCAATGTCATAGGCGTTGAGGAGAAACACGAAGTCACGATCTACCTCCTCGATGAGAGGATGTTTGTCTTTGGGGTGAGTTATCCAGGATCCCATCATGCCCATGGCCATCTGGGTCATTTCATCGGCGTGGGGGTGATACATGAAGGTACCGGGGCGGCGGGCAACAAATTCATACACAAAAGTTTTCCCCGGCCGGATGGCAGGTTGCGTCAGGCCTGAAACACCATCCATTCCATTGGGGAGCCTCTGACCATGCCAATGAATACTGGTATGTTCCGGCAGTCGGTTGGTGACGAACACACGCACACGGTCACCTTCCACCACCTCAATTGTCGGACCGGGACTCTGGCCGTTATACCCCCAGAGATGGGCCTTGAATCCCGGGGCCATTTCCCGCACCACCGGCTCAGCGACCAGGTGAAATTCTTTGACGCCGTTGTTCATGCGCCACGGCAAGGTCCAGCCGTTGAGCGTTACCACCGGTTTGTATGGACGACCGGTATCAGGAAACAGCGGCGGCTTGGTGTCAGATTGCGTTTGGAGCACAGGCTCTGGCAAGGCAGCCAAAGCTGCGCGATTGACCAGCGCTGCCGCCACCGCTCCACCAGCCAACCCCGCGGCTTTCAAAAAGGCCCTTCTCGTTGTCATCGGCTATTCCCTTGCTCGTGATGCCCAAAATTTTCCGGTCTCAGATGACCCCCGACCAGTTGGTTAATGCGGTAATTCAGCGCTTGCGCTACCTTTCCCCACTTGTCTGCCCACCTCAATCTTCATAGGATTGCCCATCAAAGCCGTCTGCAGGGCCGCATTCGCCAACCAGAAATCCTGCTGCGCAGTTATAGCCGCGATAACGGTATTCACTTGATCGCGCGTATCGGCCAGCAATTCAAAAACCCCAATCAACATGCCGTTATATCGCAGGACGTTTTCTTCGGAAATCACCCTACGCACCGGCAAGACCTCGTCGCGGTAATGTTTGGACACATCATAGGCAGTGCGGTAGGCGGCGTAGGTCTCGCGCAGGTTGGAGCCCGCCGCACGCACCGTGGCCTCCAGTTGGTTGGCTGCCGCCAGGGTCTGGGCATTCATGGCGTCGCGCTGCATATCCCCCCAGTCGAAAACGGGCAGGCGCACGCTGATTTCATACCCTTTGCGATTGGTATGTGTGCCGGCGGCATCGTCAAACACCGTATCGTAACGCAGGCCGAGTTCAATATCGGTCAGGCTGGTGATACGGGTCAAGCCTTGTGCCTTAGCGGAGGCATGGTAGTTGGCCTGTGCCAGTTGAATGTCGAGACGTCCGGTTTGGGCAGCTTTACTTACTTCCTTGGGACTTCTTGGGGTTTCAGGTAAATCCGGCAACCTTTCCGGCAGCTTGAGCTTTTTTTCTTGGTCATCGGAGAGCCCCAGCAAACGGACCAACTCTTCGCGAGTTGAGACGGCGGATTGTTGTGCCACGGCCCATTGGGTCGCCGCATCGGCATAGAATGCCTGTTGGCGTGCCCGTTGCAGTCTGTTGAAGTTGCCGACCTTCTGCATGCGGCGCGCGATCTCGGCACTGATCTCGCCGACCTCATTCACCTGTTTGGCATAGTTCAGATTTTGCTGCCCAGCGACCGCTTTCACCCAAGCCTGTCGCACCCGGGTGATCTGATCCACCACTTCGATAGTAAGACGCACCTGAGACTGCTCGATACGGCGTTGAGCCGCAGTATAACGGAGCGGCAAGGTCAATATGTCGAGCAGGCCAAACGCTATCAATCGCTCAAACTCGACTTCGTCGGCTAGGCTCGTCCGCTCAAAAATAAAGACCGGATTGGCAATTCGCCCGGTTTGTGCCGCATTAGCAGCATCCGACCAATTCTGCGCCAGCAGGGCTTGCAGAGCTGGATTATTGATAAGGGCGAGATGAACCGCGTCCTTTTGGCTCAAGGGTTGGGCAAGCAGTTCTTCCGCTGTCTTTGCCATGGCAGCGCGTTGCTCGTCCGTTTGGGCCAAGGACAGATGTCCTTCGGTGAAGGTGGACGCCGCTTGATTGGTTTTGGCAAGGGAATCCTCAAAATTAACCCTGGCGCAGCCGGATAAAAATAACGTCAAGAGCAGACAGGCAGGGAGAATCTTGTTTGCAAACAGGCGGCTAGGATTCATGGTTTGCCCCCGTGACCCGTGTGTTTGTCCGAGTCATCAGGAAGGGGGGAGGTCAGGGGCTGCTCCGGGGGATCCAATTGCGATGCCTCTTCCGCGTAGAAACGCCACCCGCCAATTTGGCCGACGGTAACGTTGGCTTCCGGCCAAGAGGCGACCGCCTCCTCCTGATACCTTTGGTATTGGTCAAATACTGAGAAATACTCGAAATCAGGAGGGAAAAATCCGGCTGATTGCTGAGTGGCGCTCACTGACTCCTGCGCCCGGATGATCGACAGGGATAATGGATTTGCCGCAAGCAGGGACACAAAGAAAGCAAGAATAACTCTGAACCACCTCGCAACACTATTGGGTTTCATGACATCCTCGGATGGTGAAAATTGATTTTCTGTTCCCCCATTTCTACAATGAGTCCTGTTCAGGCGGTGTTGCCTTTTCTTTTTTCCAACTCGGCAGAAAGGCCGGCACATCCTTGGCATATTTGTCATACGCACTGCCAAATTCCTGGCGAACCAGCTTTTCCTCCTGTCTGGCCAGCCTGATATAAACGACCAGCAATATCGGAAACATCAGCAGGGTCAACAAGGTCGGCCACATGAGCAAGAAGCCGAGCATGACCAGAATAAAACCGTCATACTGTGGGTGACGCACTAAGCTGTAGGGGCCGGTGGTGGCCAGTTTTCCTTCTCGCTGTGCTGCGTGTAAAACCAGCCAGGCCCGATACGTGAGGTAAAACCCCGCGAAAATCATGACATTGCTCAGCAGATGGATGGGGTTGGTATGTGGATCCCCTTTCAAGTCGAACAGGGTATACCAAAGGTGCCCGCCGCCATGGGCAAAGATATCGGATTGCGGAAACTTGGATTGTAGCCAGCCGGAGAGAAAGTAGATGGTCAGGGGAAACCCGTACATCTCGACAAAGAGAGCAATGATAAAGGCAGAAAAAGCACCCAGCGAGCGCCAATCAAGCTTGGTTTTCGGCTTGATGAAACTGAAGGCAAAGAAGATAAAGATAGCCGAGTTGATGATGACCAGGGACCATAATCCGTATGCAGGGGCTGTCTCGCTCATGCTTTATTCCTCCTTTGGCGGTGGAATTTCATGCTGACGCCCATCACCGTTTTTATGATGGCCGGAGTGGCCATGGTGCATGAAAACATGCATCAACGGGCACAACAGCAAAATCAAGTACGGCAGAGCTACCAGGAGGTGCGCCTGATGCTCTGTCCAGAGAAAATAGCCGCCTGCCACAACAAAGGCCAGAAAAGCCAAGCGATGACCTGAAACAATCCTCAGGAAACTCGATAAAAACTCTTTGTTTGCCATGGTCGCGCCTCTCGGTAAAGGTTTCACTGACCGCCTTATTCGCCACCAGAAATACTGATAGTCACCTCCATTCCTTAACGCGAAAAGGACTCATTTTTTGTTTTCCGCAGATTGTGCAACCAGCGTAAAAATCGCCCCTGGCCAGAAATTGGCCCCGTCCTTCTGACCAGGGGCGGATGCGCAGCGTGGTAATGAAATTATTTCGTCTTCATTTCCTGTTGCATCATCATGCCGTTCATCATTTCTTGCATCATATTCATTTTTTTCTCCATCATGCCCATGCGATCATCCATAGGCATGCCTTTTTCACCCATCATGGCTTGCTTGCCACCCATCATACCTTCCCCACCCATCATGCCTTTCCCGCCCATCATTTTCATGCAATCTTTCATCATCTGCATCTGCTCTTGCATGAGTGCTTTTCGAGCCACCGGGTCTTTCTCCATCTCAATCTTTTTTCGCATCTCTTCCATTTTTTTTGTCTGGGCGTCCATCTGGCCCATTTCCATTTGGTCCGTCTTCATCTGGGCCGCAGTTGACGCATCCTTCTTTTCAGGGTGATGCTCATCCACAGCCAAAGCAGACCCGGCAAAGAACAGCATCGACATCAGGGAAGCGGTCAAAATCATTTTTTTCATTTTCGTTCTCCTTGTGTAATGGTTGTTGAATAAAAAGGGGGATTTTCCCCCTTGGCCAAACGATGTTTCGCATTTAGGTAATCTTGATTCGCCGCAACCTCAAGGCATTGCTGACGACAGAAACCGAGGAGAGGCTCATGGCCCCTGCCGCAATCATGGGTGACAGCAGGATGCCGAGGAATGGGTACAGCACCCCGGCTGCCACCGGTATGCCCAGCGCGTTGTAAGCAAAAGCGAAAAAGAGATTTTGTTTGATGTTTGCCATAGTGGCACGGGAGAGTTTCCTCGCCCGGACGATGCCGTTCAGGTCACCCTTGACCAAGGTAACGCCAGCCGATTCCATGGCGACGTCGGTTCCCGTACCCATGGCGATGCCGACCTGGGCCTGGGCCAAGGCAGGCGCGTCGTTGATGCCGTCACCGGCCATGGCAACGATGCATCCTTCATCTTGGAATCTTTGGATGACAGCCGCCTTTTCATCGGGCAAAACTTCGGCCACCACTTGATCGATTCCCAGTTTTGCGGCCACCGCATCGGCGGTTACCCGATTGTCGCCGGTCAGCATCACAACCCGCAGCCCTTCATCATGTAATGCCCCAATGGCCTGGGGGGTGGTTTCCTTGATCGGGTCGGACACTGCCAGTAGTCCGAGGAGCTTACCATCGGCGCTGACGAACATAACCGTCTGCCCCTCCTTGCGCATGGCTTCGGCCCGTTGTGCAAGTTCCTCGGTAGCAATGCCGAAATCCTGCATCAGTTTGAGGTTGCCGAGCGATACGTTGCTCCCCTCGACCGTGCCGGAAACACCCTTACCGGTATGGGATGCAAATTCCGTTACTTCCGCGAGTTTGATCCCACGTTCCTTGCTCCCCTCCACAATGGCTGTCGCCAAGGGATGTTCACTCACCCTTTCAAGGCTGGCTGCAAGCTGCAGAAGTTTTTCCTCGCTCACGTTGCCCGTGGTTATCAGATCTGTCAGTTTCGGCTTCCCCAGGGTCAAGGTGCCTGTCTTGTCGACCACCAGCGTGTCAATTTTGCGCATGGTCTCGATGGCTTCCGCATTTTTGAACAAGACCCCCATGGTCGCTCCCTTGCCGGTGGCCACCATAATGGACATGGGAGTCGCCAATCCCAAGGCGCACGGGCAAGCGATGATCAGTACCGAGACCGCGACGATGACAGCATGGGCCAAGGGCGGATAAGGGCCGAAGTAATACCAGATGCCGAAAGCGACAAGAGCGATACCAATGACAATCGGTACGAAATATCCGGAGACGGTATCGGCCAGCTTCTGAATCGGTGCCCGGGAACGCTGGGCCAGGGCGACCATTTTGACGATTTGGGCGAGCAAGGTGTCGCGTCCTATTTTTTCGGCCCGCATGGTGATTGTACCGGTGGTGTTAACCGTGGCACCGATCACTTTGTCGCCCCGTTGTTTTTGAACAGGTATCGGCTCTCCCGAGATCATTGATTCATCAATCGAGCTTGCGCCGTCAATCACCAGGCCATCTACCGGTACCTTCTCTCCCGGACGAATTCGGTATATATCGCCGACCTCGACGTGTTCCAAAGGTATATCAACCTCGCTACCGTCATCATTTATTTTCCGTGCCGTCTTCGGAGCCAACCCCAGGAGCGCCTTGATGGCGGCACCTGTCTGGTTGCGAGCCTTCAATTCCATAACCTGGCCCAGCAAAATCAAGGTGACAATCACTGCCGCAGCTTCGAAATATAAACCAACAGCGCCGCTGTGTCCGCGCATGGTGTCAGGGAAGATATTGGGGAAAAAAACGGCAACGATGCTGTAGCAATAGGCGACCGAGACCCCCAGTCCTATCAGGGTAAACATATTGAGACTTTTATTGATCACCGATTCCAAGGCTCGGACATAAAAGACCCAACCGGCCCACAGTACCACCGGTGTTGCCAGAAACAATTCGAACCACCCAAGGGTTTTGGCAGAAGCCAATGTATCGATGACGTGGCCGCCGGGCAGCATTTCGCGCATAGCAATAATCACCAGAGGTGTGGTGAGTACAGCAGCGAAAATGAACCGCTTACGCATGAAATCGTACTCAGGGTTCGTTCCCTCCTCATCGATACTGATGGTGCGCTCCTCAAGGGCCATGCCACATTTGGGACAGGAACCTGGGGTCTCCTGGACGACCTCGGGATGCATCGGGCAGGTGTATTCGGTGCGGGAGAGAGGAACGACCGGAGTCATTGACTCAAGCGCCATACCGCATTTAGGGCAAGCGCCGGGACCATCTTGAATGACTTCCGGATGCATTGGGCAAGTGTATTTCTTGCCGACAATCGGTTCGTGCTTCTTCGTCTGAACGGAAAATTCTGACGTTACTGCAAGAAATTTTTCGGGATTTTTTCTGAATTTTTCAAGGCAATGTTCGCTGCAGAAATAGTAATCTTGTTCTGCGAGAACATGATGGATAAATACGCCCGCATCTCCGGTGCTCATACCGCAGACTGGATCGGTAAACACAGGCAATTTTCCGTAATGATGATGCTCTTCGTGTTGGTGCTGATGTTTAGCGTTTGTCACTTAACTCCCCCTTTAGCGGTATTATCGGTATCAGTGAGTTGATCACAGATAACAATTGGGATAAAGGTCAAACAGTTACTTGCGCCACCAAGAAAAGAATGGTTCTTTTGCCAGATTTTTTATTGATCAATAAAGGGGGAAAACAACCTCCATGCAAAAAACAGTTTCTTGTGTGGCAGGGATGTCTTTATGGTTATGGAAAGTATCCTTCTTGTTCGAGACAGTTATAGTCTTTGAAGAGTGGAACATTTAAAAAAAATTTTAATTATTGTTGCCCCCCTTGGCTAGAGTCACAGGTTTTTTCCATGGACCTATGGTGCCTAAAGAATACATGGAGAGTTCATTTTTTAAAACAGGTAATTAATCACCTCAGGCGAGGAGGCTCATTGAGCTCTCAAAATTGCTCGGATACGTTGGTATTCCTCTTCACTGATTTCTCCTTTTGCCAACCGTTGCTCCAGGATAAGAAGAGAATCTCGTTCATCTCGGCCTGCCGGAATTTTGGTATCTTTTGAGCGAAACAGCCTGTAAGCAAGAACGATTAAACTGAAAAAGACGATGAGCGTCAGGCCACTGCCTATAATTCCGTGGCCAAAGAACCAATGCCCAACTCCCGAAAAACAACTCATTCCCTGATGCCACATAGCCGCGCCTCTCTTCCATCATTATTTTTATAAGGGATTGCCGTGAAGTTTGTTTCACAGCAATCCCCCAACGATCTCTTGTTTACATTTGGTGATGGTTACCCATCGTGCCGTTCATATCGTGACCCATTTTCCCCTGCATATGCTTTCCCATCATGCCGGTGGAATCACAATTCATTCCCAAATGCATACTTCCTGGCCCCATAAGCGGAACATTGTTTTTCCGCGCCTGTACTCTCAATTCATCTTCCGACTTGCTGATATTTTCGCTTAACGTCCTGATCCGTTTGGTATCCTGACTCTTTGCCGCGTTCAAGGCTTGCAATTCCGCTCGATCCGCCGCAAGGTTTGCGCGAAGTGTAGCCGTCTGGTCAAAAAATGTTTGTTGATTCGTGTTGGTTGTAGGTGTCGTCTCGGTGGTGGTTGCGGCAAATGCACCGGAAGAGAGGAGAGCCGCCAAGGCCAACATTGCTGTGACAGATGTGATTTTTTTCATGATACGTACTCCTTGGTGAGGGTTAATGTTTTGGCTACCTCTCCTTTAGCAGTATCCGTGCCAAAAAATTGTAAATCATTCACCGCTCTGTAATTATTGAATTTTATTTCAATTTTTACTGAAATCCGTAAAACGCAATTGAATGAAAGGTTTTTAATGTTTAATTTATGATCAGCCCAGACGGGAATGTGTCTAATTTTTAAACATGCCAATCACAAAAGCCATCTTTGGGACAGCAAGAGAGGGAACATGTTTTTCCAGTGGATGAAGAGAAGCCAGGTGTATGGACCCTCCTGGATGATTATCGGGATCAGTTTTGTGCTCATGGCCGTGGTCATCTTCATGGGAGGAACGAATTATCACCAGGGCAAGACCTCCATAGAGCACCTGTTACGTGAAAAGGGAGATGTGCTGATCCGATCCTTTGAGGCCGGGACACAAACCGGCATGATGGGGATGATGGGCGATGAGGCGCACTTGCAAAAACTCCTGGAAGAAACTGCGGCCCGTTCGGATGTTTCCTTTATTGCCTTGGTGGATAAAAACGGAACTATCTTGGCCCATAGTGATGCACAATTAATCGGCACAATCGCCAAAGCCTTTATACGGGGCGACACGTTTGCTCCGACCGGCAAGTCCCAATGGCGCTCGATTGCTGATGAGCATGAGGAAACTTTATTTGAAGTCTACAGGGATTTTCTTCCTGCCTCACCGCATTCCGGGCACATGGAGTCGATGGGCGAGCATCATGACCTCTCCTGTGTACCAGGTTGGATCAGGGGCCTGTCTCAAGAACGCATTCTGGATCCCAATAACCGGCCCACCATTGTCATTGGCATGAATAGCACCCCCTATGAAACGGCGCTAACCAAGGACATATGGAACAACCTAGTAATAGCAGGTGTGGTTCTTCTTTTAGCAATCACCGGGGTGGTATCCTTGTTCTGGGCACAGAACTATATAAATTCGCGCAAGCTGCTGCAGGATATTCGGACCTTTGCTTCTGAAATCGTCAAAAATATACCAGTCGGAATGGTTGTGATCAGCGGCGATGGCAGAATCATGTTTATGAATGAATTGGCGTGCTCCCTCTTGGCGATTTCTATGGAAGAATCTAACCGTGCACTTGCAAGGAACATTCTGGCAGAGCCATTGCTGCAGTTGCACAAAAACATTGGCAACGGCAAGTCAGTGCTTGAAAAAGAATGCAGTTTTATGCGAACGGACGGGACAACCGCACCTGTGAATGTCAGCGCAGCGAATATTGTAGGTGAGGACGGCCAATATATCGGTTTCATGTTCATCTTGCAGGACTTGACCGAACTACGCCGTCTGGAACTCAATGTCCGCCAACGTGAAAAACTAGCGGCTATTGGTAACCTTGCCGCCGGGATAGCCCATGAGATCAGGAACCCGCTCAGTTCCATCAAGGGGTATGTCACCTATTTTGGAAGTCTTTTCGAGGAAGGCAGTGAAAACCGGAAAGCTGCCGGAATCATGGCGGGAGAAGTGGACCGGGTTAATCGGGTTATTTCTGAATTGCTGGAATTCGCTCGCCCTTCCGGTCTCAAATTGCGGAAAACTGACCTCCTGGAACTGATCGACCATTCCTTTCGTATTGTCAGCCACGAAGCTGAGTTTGCCCGTGTGCATCTGACAAAAGCATTCAAAGCTACTCTTCCTGAATTGATCATTGATCCCGACCGTATTGCCCAGGTGCTCCTTAACCTCCTTATTAATGCCATCCAAGCAATGCCAGAGGGCGGGGAACTTATTTTAACAGCCGAACAAGAGGAGAACCTGCTTCTCCTTCATATCACGGACACAGGAGAAGGCATTGCTCCTGAAAATCTGGCCGGCATTTTCAACCCCTATTTTACCACAAAAAGAAACGGGACCGGCCTGGGACTGGCCATTGTCCACAAAATCGTCGAAGCTCATGGAGGGACGGTGCGAATTCGCAGTAAACTGGAGATGGGCACAACCGTTACCATAGCCTTGCCTATGACCAAGGAGGCAAGACTATGAAAGGGAAAATTTTGATTGTCGATGATGATACGGCCCACCTGCATATGCTGAGAACCCTCTTGAAAAGTTTTGGCCACGAGGTGGAAAGCGCCACGGACGGTGAAGATGCCATAACTATGGTGAAGGAAAAACCATTCGATCTTATTCTGATGGATGTTCGCATGGCGCATATCGGCGGGATTGAG
>ERZ778021.3149-NODE-3149-length-12626-cov-5.656193_pt1 | contig 12626 bp, 13 predicted proteins | sample MGYA00375751_ERZ778021 | MGnify/ENA primary metagenome ERZ778021 (study PRJEB29350, sample SAMN05389814) | bioreactor metagenome | isolation source: Thiocyanate stock bioreactor | place: South Africa: University of Cape Town | collected 2013-08-29 ... | reverse complement strand
GCCGCGAGCTCGGCCGCTTCGGCGCCGACGAGTTCGTCAACAAGAAGCTGATCCGGGTCGGCTAGCCCCCCGGTGCGTTCGCAGTTGGCCACACATGGTGTGGCCAACTGCGAACGCGGTCAGCCGGCCCGGGGTCGGGCGAGGCGGGTGACGAGGAGGAGGCCGGCGCCGGTCGGGGCCAGCGCCTCCTCCGTCCGCCGGTCGGCGCCGGCGAGTGTGCGGAGGTCGGCGACCTCGTCGGCGTGGGAGATGACGTTGTCGACGGCGAGCAGGCCGCCGGGGCGAAGCACGCGGACGAGGTCGGCCCAGTAGCCGGGGTAGGCGGGGCGTTCGGCATCGAGGAAGACCATGTCCCAGGAGGACTCGGGCGAGCCAGAGAGGGCGGCGCCGGCGTCTTCGCGGCGGAGCTCGACCGTGCCCTCGAGCCCGGCGGCGGCGAGGTTGGCGCGCGCCTCCCCGAGCCGCCCCTCGTCGAGGTCGACGCTCACCATCGCGCCCTCGTTGGCGGCGACCGCGGCGGCGAGCCAGATCGTCGAGTAGCCGTTCGAGCTGCCGAGCTCGAGCAGCCGCTTCGCCCCGGTAGCGAGCACCAAGAGGTGCAGGAGGCGGGCCGAGTCCGGCTCCAGGTTGCGCCGGCGCTCCCGGCGATCGGCCCGGCCGGCATCGAAATCGACCCCTTCCCGGTGGAGCTGGTCGAGCAGCGCCTCCAGCCGCGCGTCCATGGCCGGCAGCATAGAGCCGCCGGGCGGATCCCCCGACTACTCGACGGCTTTCACTCGAGCGGCTCGACCGGAGCGAGGGCCATCGCCGCCGACATCCCGGCGTCGACCGCGAGCACCACCCCGGTGATCCACCTGGCCGCCGGGCCGGCGAGGTAGGAGACCGCCGCGGCGACGTCCCAGGCGTTGCCCTCGGTCTTCAGCAGGGAGCTGCGCCGGCGGACGTCGCGCATCTCGGGGGAGATCTTGTCGGCGATCATCGGGGTCCAGACCATCCCCGGGGCCACCGCGTTGACCCTGACCCCGGCTTCGCCGTGGTGCTGAGCCATCAACCGTGTCAACTGGGCGATCGCTCCCTTGGAGGTGCCGTAGGCGACGGTCGGGTACCCGCCCAGAAGGCCGGCGGTCGAGGAGAGGTTGACGATCGAGCCGCCGCCGCGGGCGGACATACGGGGGACGCAATGTCGGCTCATCAAGACCATCGTCCTCACGTTGACCCTCATCGTCTCGTCCCAGCCGTCGAGGTCGACGTCGACCACCGTCCCTGGCGCGCCAAGGATCCCCACGTTGTTGACCAGGATCGACGGCAGGCCGAGATGGTCCTCGACGGCGGCGATCGTCTCTCGGCAGGCCTCCTCCTCGTTCACGTCGCCGAGGAAGATCGCCGCGGCGCCGCCCTCGGCTTCGATCGCGGCAAGCGTCCGGTCGGCGGCCTCGGCGTCGCGGTCGACGATCGCGACCTTGGCCCCGCCGGCGGCCAGCAACCGCGCGCAGGCAGCGCCGATGCCCGGTCCCGACAGGTGCGTTCCGGCTCCGGTGACCACCGCCACCGCGTCGGAGAGGTCCGCGCTTTCTGCTGCCACGGCGGTGGCGCCGCCCTCGATCGGAACATCCACTCCCATGACCTCCTCTTCGCCTACCGAACGCATCTTCATATACTAAGCGGCAGCTAATATATCTAGCTTGGTTAGGGTGTAAAGGAGAAGAGATGAAGCTCGAGCAGGTCCGACAGCAGCTGACGACGCCGTTGGATGCTCCGGCCTACGGACCGGGGCCGTTTTTCTTTTATGGCCGGGAGTTCTTCACGATCGAGTACCGGACCGACCTCCAGGCCGCCCGTCGCCTGGTTCCCGAGCCGCTGGTACTGCGCGATCCGATCGTCCGCTTCGAGGTCGTGAAGATGCCCGATGCGCTGACCTTCGGCGCCTACGTCGAGGCGGGCCAGACGCTGGCGGTCGAGTTGGCCGGCGAGCCAGGTCAGTTCGCCCTCAGCATGTACCTCGAGAACCACCCGGCAATCGCGGGCGGGCGGGAGGTGGCGGGGTTTCCGAAGAAGCTTGGCTCGCCGCAGCTGTTCGTCGACAACGACGTGCTGGTCGGCCAGCTCGATTACGGAACCCAGCGCGTGGCTACCGCGACGATGGCCTACAAACGGGCGACCCTGGAGGCCGCGGAGGCGAAGGCGGAGCTGAGCGCGCCGCTCTATCTCCTGCATCGGATTCCCTGGTACGACGGTCGCGGTCCCCGCATCTCGGAGCTCTTGCGGCTGCCGCCTTCGGACGCGACCAAGGTGGTCGGCGGTTGGACCGGGCCGGCCCGGCTGCACCTGATCCCGCATGTCCTCGCCCCGGTCGCCGACCTGCCCGTCCTCGAGATCGTCCGGGCGACGCACATCGTCGCCGACTTCACCTACGGGCCGCTCGAACTGGCCCACGACTACCTGGACGGTTGAGTTGAGCGAGGAAATTCCGCTCAGCCGCGACGGGCGCGCCACGGAGCTCGCCCATCGCCGCATGCGCTCGGCGATCCTGCAGGGCAACCTTGCCCCGGGGCAGCTCCTCTCGCAGGTCGACCTCGCCCGGCACCTCGACGTCAGTCGGACCCCACTCCGGGACGCTGTTCGCACCCTGCAGGAGGAGGGTCTCGTCCAGGCCCGGGGGCGCCGACTGCAGGTCGCGGGCTTCTCGATCGCCGACCTGGAAGACCTTTACTCGCTGCGCCTCCTGGTCGAAACCGTGGCGGTCGGCGTAACCGTGCCGCAGCTGCGGCCCGAGGAACTGGCCGAGCTCCGCGGGCTCCTGGCGCAGATGAACCACCACGGCGACCGACGCGACTTCGACCGGACCGAGATCCCGCACCGCCGTTTCCACGGTCTGCTCGTCGCCGGGGCCGGGGCGCGGACCACGAAGCTCGTTCAACGACTCTTCGATCACGCCGAGCGTTACCGCCGCGCCTACAGCACTCTGGACGAGTCGGTCTTCACGATCTCCGCCGACGACCACCGGCAGCTGTTCGAGGCGGCGTCGGCGGGGGACGCGGCTCGCGCCGCGCGGATCTCGACCGGCCACTCATTTCGCACCGCCGAGCGATTGATCGCCGAGCTCGATCCGTCCCATCGACCCGGGCACCTGAAGCTGGCTCGCGAGATGGCGCTGGCGCAGGCCGAGGAACTCCCCCGGTTCTGACCGGGACCAAGCAAGGAGGATGCAGCATGTACCTGGCTCGTTCAATCACGTCAGCGACCTATGGCCCGGAGGGTCGGGTGCTCGCTTCACCAGCCCTCGAGGGAGGCTGGATCGACGTCCGCCTCTCCGAGCAGCGACGGTTGGAACGTGCGGGCTCATCGCCGACCGCGGCACGGCGCATCGCCGGCGCCGTGATCCCAGGCAGCATGGCGGCGGCGATCGCCGCGGGTCCGATGTTCACCGAGGCGGCGCTGGCTGCTCTCGACGCCCCCGCCGAGGATGCCGTGCTTGGTCCTGACCCGGAGCTCGGCGCGGCGCTCGATCCCTCCGGCTATCGCGACTACATGATCTTCGCCGGGCACTTCTCCTATGGCTACCGCAAACAAGACGTGCCGGTGCCGGACGTGATGTACGAGTTTCCGGTCGCCTATCTCGGCAATCCCGCCTCGTTCATCGGGCCGGGGGATGAGGTCCCTTGGCCCTCCTACACCGAGTGGATGGACTACGAGCTCGAGCTCGGCATCGTGGTCGGCGGCACCGGCAGCGATCTGACCCCGGAGCAGGCAACGGACCGGATCTTCGGGTTCACGATTCTCAATGACTTCAGCGCCCGCGACATCCAGATCAAGGAGATGACCGGCCGGCTCGGCCCCTGCAAGGGCAAGCACTTCGCCTGCGCGACCGGGCCGGTCGTCGCCACCGCGGACGAGGTCGACTGGCGCGCGGGCCTGCGAATGCAGGCCCGCGTCAACGGGGAGACGATCTGCGACACGAACAGCGGCGAGGCGATCTGGGGACTCGATGAGCTGGTCGCCTGGACCTCGCAGGGGGAGCGCCTCGAAGCCGGCTGGCTGATCGGGTCGGGCACCTGCAACGGCGGCTCGCTGATCGAGGTCGATCGACGGCTCGCCCCCGGCGACGAGGTCGAGTTCGAGATCGAGGGGCTCGGCTCGTTGCGGAACACTGTCGGCCGTCCGGCGACCGAGGGCTGGTACCCGGACCCCCGCCCGCGCGCCTAGACGACCCTCAGGAGTCGCCGAAGCACTCGGCGTGCTTGTCCGCCATGCGCCTGGCGAGGTCGAGGCGCGCGGGGACGTGCTCTTCGTCGAGCTCGGCGATCACGCTCCTCGCCGTGCGGTGATAGTGGGCCGAGAGGCGGCGGATCGCCTCCGGGGCGTTCTTTTCCGCGGCTGCCTCGTAGAGCCCTTCGTGCTCGGCGGTCGAAACCTCGAACGAGGAGTTCTGGTCCATCGAGAGATAGGAGCGCCGGTAGCGTTCGGCGTAGTCGTAGAGCTGTTCGGTCTGCCGCGACACCCGGGGGCCGCTCTTCCCGACCAGAACCGAGTGGAAGGCGCGGTGGGGGATCTCGACTCGCTCGAAGTCGTGTTGGCTCGCGTAGTGCGACATCTGGGCAAGAAGGCCCCAGAGCTCGGCGATTTCCTCCGGCGTGAGGTCCGGCACGGTCATCCCGATCGCGGCGGTCTCGACCAGAAGACGCAGCACGTAAACCTGTTCGACATCCTCGATCGAGAACTCGGCGATCCGGATGCGCCGGGCCTGGGAGAAGATCAGGCCCTCCTCTTGGAGGTTGCGCAGGGCCTCGCGCAACGGCGTCCGCCCGACGTCCAGTTTTTTCGCCAGGTCGACCTGGGAGAAGACTTTGCCCGCGGGAAGGTCGCCGCTCAGGATGGCTTCCCGCATGCGGTCGTGGGCGATTTTCGCCAACTGTCCGTCACGCGACGTCGTCTGCTCGGTCGGTACGTCGACCTCGACCGCTGCGTTTTCGAGTTCTCGGCTGATGGCTTTCGCTGTCATTTCGCGACGGAGCCCGCTCCATTCTGGGGCCCGCCGAGATCCGAGCCTACCGTATGTGGTGTGCCATCTGCAGAGGAAAGGCTAATGTCATGCAAACTCAACTTGACATACTAACGATGGCTAGCATATGGTCGAGACGGGCCAGCCCAGGTACGGCCCAGGGAAAGGGATGGAGACGATCAGCCGACAGACGACCGTGGCGGGCCCGACACCTGCCGGGGAGGGCCGACCCCCGCGTGGGCCGGAGCAGCACGAGGCCGCCCCCCGCAGCCCGTTCTCCGCCCTCGCGGGGGCCCTCCGCGGCCGCCCCGAGGTCTGGGCCTTCTTCTTCCTGGTGGTGCTCTGCGTGGGGATGGGGATCGCCAACTCCCACTTCGCCACCTCGACCAACTTCCAGACCGTGGGACGGCAGTCCTCGATCCTGGTGGTGCTCTCGATCGGCATCCTCTTCGTCCTGCTGGTCGGCGGCATAGACCTCTCGGTCGGAGGATCGATCGCCTTCATCTCCTGCCTGGCGGCGAAGCTCTCCGGCAGCACCGACCTCTACCTCGCCTTCGCCCTGGCGGTGCTGGCCGCGGTCGGGATCGGCCTCCTGAACGGCCTCCTGGTCTCGCTGGGAGGCCTCTCGCCGATCGTCGTCACCCTGGCGATCGGCCAGGTGCTGGTCGGCGTCGCCCTCCTGCTCACCGTCAACGGCCCGATCCTGCCCTCCAACCTCGACTACGGCGAACTGGCCGCCTCGGAGGTCGCCGGGATCCCGACCCTGGTGATCGCGGCGATCGTCTGCGCGATCGTCGGGCACCTGCTGTTACGACGGGTCTCCCTCGGCCGCTACATCTACGCCGTCGGCGGCAACGAGCACGCGGCCTGGCTCGCCGGGGTGCCGACCCGCCTGGTCAAGGTCGCCGCCTACGTGATCGCCGGGCTCTTCGCCGGCCTCGCCGCGGTCCTGCTCTCCTCCCGGGTCGGCTCCGGCGACTCGAGCCTCGGCCAGACCGAAATGCTCGAGGCCTACGCCGCCGCCTTCATCGGCGGGGTGGGGTTCGGCACCGGCAGGGGCTCGGTGGTCGGGGTCGCCCTCGGCGCCGTGATCCTCGGCGTGATCTCCAACGGCATCGACCTGATCGGCCTCAACACCGACTACCAGTACATCGTCAGCGGGACCCTGATCGTGCTCGCGATCACCTTCCAGGCCCTCCCCGAGAAAGTGCGTTGGGGGAGGGGGAGGGGGTGACCCGTTGCTTGATTCGTTCTCTGACCAAGGGACTACAGGAGAGAGGAAATTCATGAACCCAATTCGTCGCATCCCCATGGGAGGGGCGCGAATCTTGTTGACGCTGCTGATGGCGGCGCTGCTCGTCTTCGCGGTCGCCGCCTGCGGCGGCTCGTCGTCGAGCAGCAGTTCGAGCACCGCCGAAAGCGAAGCCGGCACGGAAGAAGCCGGCAGCGAAGAAGGCACGGCCGAAGAAGGCGAAACTGAAGAAGGCGAAACCGAAGAAGCAAGCAGCGAAGAAGGCGAAACCGCGGAAGCGAGCTACCCACCCGAATCGACTTCGCCGAACTTCCCCAACTACGTCGAAAAATACGGTCCCAAAGGGGTGAAACCGGCGACGAAACCGTACAAGGTGGCGGTGCTCCTGCCGGCCACCGAACTCCCGGCCCAGCAGAGTCTCGGTCAAGGGTTTGAAGAAGGCGCCAAGGCTCTGAACATCGAACTCACGGTTTTCAATGCCGGCGGCTTCGAGAACGTCTCCAAACAGGTCTCGCAGTTCGAAACCGCGATCGGCGAAAACCCGGACGCGATCGTCGTCATCCCGACCTCACCGGTGGCGTTCAACTCGCAGGTCGACAAGGCGGTAGGGGACGGGATCAACGTTTTCGGCGCCCTGATCGCGCCGCTCGACCCGAAGGTCACCTACACGCTCGCCGATCCACTCGAAGAAGACGGGGCGAAGTCGGTGAAAGCACTTGCTGAAGCGATCGGCGAAGAAGGCGAAATCATGGGCATCTTCGGCGGCGCCGGGGGCGCGCCTAACACGCTGTTTGTGAAAGGCGCGAAGAAAGAACTCGCCAACTACCCGAAGATCGAAGAAGTCTATTCCAAGAACCTGACCAACTACAGCCCGGCTGAAGCGCAGTCGGCCGCCGAGAACGGCTTGGTCTCGCACGGTGACGTATCCGGCATCCTGACCAACTCGACGAGCCTCGCACCGGGTATCACCAACGCCCTGAAGGGCCAGGGCAAGGAACAGCTGCCGCTCACCGGGCTCGGCCCGAGTGACCAGGCGGAGATCGAAGAGTTGGAAAAGGGAACGATCACGATCGGCGTCACCCCGCCGTTCTACAGCGTCGGTGGGCTTACGCTCGAATGGGCGCTCGCGATCGAGGAAGGCCAGAAGCCGCCCGCCCCGGAAACGGCGCTGGAATCGATGGTCTTCACCACCGAAAACATGAAAGAAGGTGTCGAAAGCGGGGCGCTCTACCAGGCGCTCGCCCCGAACACGCTCGAATGAGGTCGCGAAACCGAAGCAGCGACGCCAGCCTGACATTCGCAGCCATCCCGCCGCCGGGTCAGTTCCCCGGCGGCGGGCGAACCCGAGAGGAAGAATTCACTTGGCACCGATCATCAACGTACACACCCACTACCAACCGGAGTCGGTCCTCGAGATCGTCAAGCCGTACGACATCGAAATGGTCGACAAAGACGGCGCTTGGTACTTCCGCAGCGGCAACGCCGAATACCTGTTGCCGAAGAGCACCGGCACGGCGAAATTCTGGGGCGCGAACCTCGCCGACCAGATCCCGGAGATGGATAGCAACGGGATCGACATCAACGTCCTGCAGCCGAGTCCGATGGTGTTCAGCTACCACCTCGAACCGGAGGTGAACAAGACCTTCTCGGAAGCGTTCAACGATGAGACCGCGCGCCACATCGAGGGCCACGAGGACCGCTTCTGGGGTTCCGCGCAGTTGCCCATGCAGGACCTCGAGATGGCCGCGGCGGAGCTCGAGCGCGCGGTCACCAAGCTTGGCCTGAAGTCCTGCTCGGTCGGCTACGTGCTCGGCCCGAACCGGACCCTCGCCGACCCCGAGTGCGATGAGTTCCTCGCCACCGCGGCGCGGCTCGACGTGCCGGTCCTGCTGCACCCGGTCGCCCTCGCCCAGGACATCGACATCAAGGCGGGCGGCGCCGAGTGGCTCTCCAAGTACCAGGTCGACTGGGCCTGGGGCTACCTCTTCTCGGAGACCGCGGCGGTGATCGGGCTGATCTTCGGTGGGACCCTCGACCGCCATCCCGACCTGCGGGTGATGGTGCCGCACGGCGGCGGCATGATCCCGTACCAGGTCGGCAGGCTCCGTTACCAGGGCGAGGTCTTCGGGGCGAAAGGCGGCGAGCGCGACCCGCTCGAATACCTCGACCGCCTCTACTTCGACACCGTCGTCCACGAACCGGCGTCGCTCGAACTGCTGATCGACGTGATGGGCCCGGACAACGTGGTGATGGGCTCGAACTACCCCGGCTGGGACAACGCGCCGATCTGGGAGACGATCAAGTCACTCGACCTCGACGACGAGGCGAAGGAGAAGGTGCTCGGCCGCACGGCCGCGGAGCGCCTCTTCAGGGAGGAGGTCTGAGGATGTGGAAGCACCTTGTTTCGCAACTCGGTCACGTCGAGCTGAAGACTCCGACGGTGGAGGAGAGCGCCGCCTTCTTCCACGACATGCTGGGGATGGAAGAGTCGGCGCGCGACGGTGACTCGATCTACATGCGCGCCTACGCCGAGTTTCACCATCACTCGCTGAAACTCACCGAGGCGCCTCGCGGTGACCGGCCCGACGTCGGTCACATCGCCTTCCGCGCCCACGGCCCCGAGCAGCTCGACCAACTGGTCGCGATCGTCGAGGGCCTCGGCCTGGGCGAGGGCTGGACCGACGGCGACATCGGCCACGGCAAAGCGTTCCGCTTCAAGACCCCTGACGGGCACCCCTTCGAGGTGTTCTGGGAGGTGGAGGAATGGCAGGCGCCAGAGGACCTGGCGGGACCGGTTCACACCCGGCCGCAGAAGTTGCCGACCAGGGGCGCGCCGGTGCGCCGGCTCGACCACGTGAACATCACCTGCAGCGCGGTGAAGCCGGTGCGCGAGTTCATCGTCGACGAGCTCGGCTTCATGCACGCCGAGATGGCGGTGATCGACGGCACCGGAGAGGAGTTGATCTCCCTCACCACCTCGAACAACATCAACCACGACGTAAGCATCACCAAACACCCGAACGGCTGGAGCGGCGGGATCAACCACACCGCCTTCTGGTACGACACCCGGGACGAGATCATGAAGCTGGCCGATCTCTGCCGTGACTACGGGGTCCCGATGGAGTGGGGACCCTCTCGTCACCGCGGCTCGGAGCTCTTCTTCCTCTACGTGCGCGAGCCGGGCGGGCACCGGATCGAGCTCTGCACCGGCGGTTACCTCGTGCTGGCGCCAGACTGGAAGACGGTCCGCTACCTGGCCTCCGAAAATCAGGCCATCTACTGGACCGGGGAGATCCCCGAGGTCATGTATGGCGACTGAGGTCATCCTCACCGCGGCGTTGACCGGCCCGGTCGCGACCAAGGCCGACAACCCCAGCCTCCCGGTCACCCCGGAGGAGATCGCCGCCGCCGGCGAGGCGGCCTGGCGTGCGGGCGCGGCCGTCCTCCACGTCCACCTCCGGGACGCGGAGGGCGGTCCCACCGCCGACCTCGAGGTCGGACGGCAGGTGCTCGACCTGCTCGGCGAACGTTGCGGGGCGCTGGTTCAGCTCTCGACCGGGGTCGGGTTCGGGGTGCCGCTGGAGGAGCGGGCGAAGCTGGTCGAGCTGCGCCCGCGGATGGCGACCCTGAACGTCGCCTCGATGACCTTCGGTGCAAGCGAATTCCTCAACCCACCGGACGGGGTGCGCCGGCTGGCCGAACGGATGGGCGAACTGGGGGTGACGCCGGAGCTCGAGGTCTACGACTCCGGCCACCTCGACATCGCCCTGGCGCTGCGCCAGGAGGGCCTCCTGACCGACCCACTGCGCTTCTCGGTGGTCAGCGGGGTCTACGGCGGCATGGCCTCGACCCCCGAGAACATCCTCTCCTTCGTCCGCCGGCTGCCCGAGGACGCGATCTGGCAGGTGATCGCGATCGGTCGCCACAACCTGGCGATGACGACGCTCGGCCTGGCGATCGGCGGCAACGCGCGGACCGGGATGGAGGACACGCTGACGCTGCGCCGCGGGGTGCCGGTGAGCTCGAACGCGGAGCTGGTCGAACGGCTGGCGAACGTCGCCCGCGCCGTGGAACGCGAGCCGATGTCCGCCGAGGCCGCCGCCGAGGCGCTGCGCGTGCCCGCGGCCTTGCAACTGCAATCCAACACCAATGGAGGGGGCCGATGAGACTGGTCACTTTTGAACGCGCCGATGGCCTCGCCGCCGGAATCCTGCGGGGCGGCGAGATCGTCCCCCTGGAGGCCCTCGGCGGCCCCGATTCGGTGCGCGAGTTCATCGCCCTCGATGCGGCGGTGCGGGACGACCTCGCCGACGCCTCGGCCGAGTTCGACGGTGAGACGGTAGGCGCCGACGAGGTCCGTCTCGGCCCGCCGGTCACCGACCCGCAGAAGATCCTCTGCATCGGGCTCAACTACCGGGACCACGCGGAGGAGACCGGGATGGCGGCGCCGGACTCGCCGATCGTCTTCGCCAAGTTCGCCAACTCCCTGGTCGGCCCTGCCGATGAGGTCGTGGTGCCGCCGCCGGGTGGGGAAATCGACTACGAGGCGGAGCTCGCGGTGGTGATCGGCGACCGCTGCGCGCGGCTCAGCGCCGAGGAGGCGATCGACCACGTCTTCGGCGCGATGGCTTTCAACGACGTCAGCGCCCGCAACCTGCAGATGTCGACCAGCCAATGGACGATGGGCAAGGCGATCGACACCTTCGCCCCCTGCGGGCCCGCGCTGGTCTCGCTCGACGAGGTCGGCGACCTGCAGGACCTGCGCGTCGGTGCCTCGGTCAACGGCGAGGTCGTCCAGGACGGGCACAGCGGCTCGATGATCTTCTCGGTCGCCGAGACGATCGCCTTCATCTCCAGCGTGATGACGCTGGAGCCCGGCGACATCATCGCCACCGGCACGCCGGCCGGGGTCGGCATGGGTCGCAAACCGCCGCTGGCGCTGAAGGCCGGCGATGTGGTCGAGGTCGAAGTCGAGCGAATCGGCGGCCTGCGCAACAAGATCGTCGCCGAGGCCCCGGTGGGCAGTGCGGCCGCGGCGGGCACGCTCTGATGGCTCCCGCGATCGACAACGCCCTGATCGTCGGCGGTGGTACCGCCGGGCTCTGCCAGGCGATCGTCCTGCGCCGGCTCGGCATCGACGCCGAGATCATCGAGTCGAAGCGCGACTGGACCGTGCTCGGCTCCGGGGTGACGATGATGGGCGCGACGCTGCGGGCGCTGGACGAAATCGGCCTCGGTGAGGAGTGCGCGCGGCGTGGCGCCGGCGGCAGCACGGTCGGCATCTACGACGGCGACGGCAACGAGCTGGAGATCGTCCCGGTCGCCCAGATCGCCCGCCCGGGACTGCCGGCCGTGGCCGGGATCATGCGTCCCGAACTGCACCGCATGCTGGTCGAGGCCGCCGAGGCCGAGGGCACCAAGGTGCGGCTCGGGACCACGGTGGAGACGTTCGATCAGGACGCCGACGGCGTCGACGTGCGGACCAGCGACGGGGCCGAGGAGCGCTATGACCTGGTGCTCGCCGCCGACGGCATCCATTCCGACCTGCGCGAGCGCCTCTGGGGACCGCAGTTCCGCCCCCACTACACCGAGCAGATCGTCTGGCGGGCGGTGGTGCCGCGGCCGGCCGACTACACCGAGGTGGCGATGTTCTACGGCGCCCACCACAAGTCTGGGATCAACGCCGTCTCCGACGCCGAGGCCTACCTCTTCCTCGCCGTGAATACCGCCGACACCGAGCGGCCGCCGCACCAGGATTGGCCGAGGATCCTGCGCGGCTACCTGCAGGAATTCGGCGGCCCGATCGTCGAGATCCGTGAATCGATCACCGATCCAGACACGATCGACTGCCGGCCGCTGCAGGCGAACCTGGTGCCGAAGCCCTGGCATCGGGGGCGGGTGCTCTTGGTCGGCGACGCCGCCCGCGCGAGCACGCCGCAGCTGGCCATGGGTGCGGGGCTGGCGGTCGAGGACGCGGTGGTGCTCGGTGACCTGCTCGGGACCGGCGCCCCGTTGGAGGAGATTCTGCCCGCGTTCGCAGACCGCCGCTACGACCGCTGCCGGATGGTGGTGGAGAACTCGGTGCAATTGGGCGAGTGGGAGAAGCACCCGACCGAGGCCGCCGATCCGGGCGGCCTTTCGGCCTCGAGCTGGGCCGCGCTGGCGGAGGCGATTTAGCATCCATATAGCGATTGACATGCCAAGAGCACTCGGATATACCGAGAGTTATCAGGCCGTCGGGTGGGCTCGCGCGGCCGTGGGAGAGGGATGGAGAGCATGAGTCGAGACGCATCTGTTGCCGCGGCTCCCGCCGAGGACCCGGCCGCCCCCCGCAGCCCGTTCTCCGCCCTCGCGGGGGCCCTCCGCGGCCGCCCC
>ERZ778021.3146-NODE-3146-length-12631-cov-3.443464_pt1 | contig 12631 bp, 9 predicted proteins | sample MGYA00375751_ERZ778021 | MGnify/ENA primary metagenome ERZ778021 (study PRJEB29350, sample SAMN05389814) | bioreactor metagenome | isolation source: Thiocyanate stock bioreactor | place: South Africa: University of Cape Town | collected 2013-08-29 ... | reverse complement strand
AACCATATAAATTGGTAAAGCTGAAATCTGGATCAAGCAGTAAGTGGAAATTCTATGGAATATCTTTGCCCTGAACAAATTCTGCCGCATGTGCTTTAAGTCCTTCGGCTGGGCCAGGATAAACCAGCAAAACATTTGCTTTTGCGGCAGCAAGCTCCTTTGATTTGCCCAACAGTTGCGCCACCTGAATGGTGCAGATGGGACATTGATATCCGGGAAATCCACGCAGCATGACCAAAACGATGGGGCCTTTCTCGACCATTTCGGACAGTTTTACCTTTCCTCCATTCAATGCATCCAACTCAAAATCTGGCGCGGTGTCTCCCACTTTAGGTGGCTTTGCTGTGCTTTCTGTTTCGCTCATTGTTGATGCTGCTGGCGCGTCTGCTGTTTCTGGTGCGCCCTGTGAGGACACTGCGCAACCTACCAGCAAAGCGGAGGCACCCGCTGCTAACAGTATCCGGCGTGGCAACCTTTTCTGAAAGAATGATATGTTCATGAACGTAACTCCTTTAACTACTAACTCTGTATACACCGAATATTTCAATTATTATTCATTTCTATGACATTGTCTTCTAAAACATAACATTAAATTTCAGAGAATAAAAATTTCATTGCGACTTTTCCCAAAATCTGGTTACCTATCTTGCTATGAGCAACAATCAATCCGTGTACGCTGGTTTCGAGCCAGCAGAAGTGTGGCACCATTTTGCGGCGCTGAATGATATTCCCCGTTTATCGCAACACGAAGGAGCAGCGCGTGAATATGTGCAGCGCGTGGCCGATGAACACAACGCGTGTTTTGCTATTGACGACTATGGCAATATCGTTGTCTATGTAAAAGCTTCATCCGATGCCTTGCAAGATACTCCAACAATTGCATTCCAATCGCATTTAGATATGGTTTGTCAGAATCTCCCTGAAGTGGCATTTGATCCACTGAAAGATGGTATTAAAGTGCATCGCGATGGCGACCGCATTTATGCGAATGGCACTACGTTGGGCGCGGATAATGGCATTGGCGCAAGTTTGATGCTGGCGCTTTTGACTTCTAAGGATCTGAAGCACGGGCCGCTGGAATTGCTTTTTACTGTGGAAGAGGAAATCGGATTAAAAGGCGCATTGAATCTCGATCCGGCGCTTGTGTCAGCGCGCACCATGATTAATCTCGATAGCACCAGCACTACCGAAGTGACAGTTGGCTGCGCGGGTGGCGAAGGCGTGAATATCGATTTCGATTTGCAACCGCAAACGTCCGCATATTGCAACTGTTATCATATTCAAATCGGCGGTTTGCAAGGCGGTCACAGCGGCGTGCAAATTAACGAACCGCGCGCCAATGCGATTAAGTTGCTGGCAGAAGTACTTTTGCAGTTGCGCAAAGAGATCGATTGGAAGTTATGTGATTTCCAAGGCGGTTCCGCAAGTAACGCCATCCCACGCGATGCGACGGTAACGGTTTCTTTGAGTAATCAAGACGCAGAGCGTTTGGAACAATTGATTGCGACGCAGTTGGAATCGCTGAAACAAACCTGGGCGAAGGACGAGCCAGGGTTGCAGTTAAAAGTACTTTTATTGGACGAGTGCAAAAGTACTTTTGATGCCACTTCCAGCATTTCAGCAATCGATTTGTTGAATGCATTGCCGCATGGCGTGCATAAAATGAGCGAGAGATTTGATGGCAAAGTGGAGACTTCTTGCAATTTGGCGAAAGCGGAAATAGTCGATAATCAGTTAAATATCCACGTTAGCAGCCGCAGCTTGATAGATGCTGAATTAAATAAATTACAAGAGCAGGTTATGCGAATTGCAAGTGAAGCTGGTGCAAATGCGGAACGCACGGAAGGCTATCCCGGTTGGGAGCCGCGCGCGACATCGAAACTTTCCGAAGTAGCAAGCCGTGCCTTACGAAAAGCCAATGGCAAGGAAGTGCAGGTTGAAGTGATTCATGCCGGCGTGGAATGCGGCATCATTGCTTCTAAATTGGATGATCTGGACGTTATTTCTATCGGTGCGGAACTTTACGCGTTGCATTCTCCCGAAGAGTGCGTGGTGATAACTTCGGTGGAAATTATTTGGAATGCGGTGAAGGATATTCTATCGGAGTATTCGGGAAGTTGAGAATGTGTTGATAATAATCCGATTGGAAGAGGGCGTAAGCCCCGCTGTTTTAGTGTTTGACAAGCGGGACTTACGCCCTCTTCCAATCGGAACAAACTATTTCCCAAACGTCAACGATCCAAAGTGTTGTAATTCATTAAATGCTTTATCCAACGCCGACCAAGTCGTCAATTCTGTTTTGATATTTCCGCCACCAGGCCGCTGGCGCACAACGTTGAATTTCCAGGTGTCGCCTGCTTTTGGCGTTTCGATTCCAAGCCCTTTAAACGGAATCGCAACTTCCACAATCCAGCGGCCATCTTCGATTTTTGCAGCGGCTCGCGCACCGAATTTTGTGGGGCCATCCTGATTCATTTCCAACTTATCACCTGCGGCATTGACGATTAGCTGTTTATAGGTTTTGCCGTCGCCGTTTGTATCCATCCAAATTTCCACTTCGTCGTCATGCCAAATCGCGCCTGTGCCGGTCAGCGGTTGCTGACGCTGATTCTCTTGGCAGATGATTTGCACATACAAATTTTCATTATCATAATAGGCAATTGCTTTTGTGGGCTGTGTGGCAATACCTTTTCCGCCCAGCAAATATAGTGGCTTAAATTGAGCAGCAGCTTTCCAAATCTCTTCATCGTTCACGCCATCAATCATCGGCGGCTCCGACTCTTTGGGAATCGTTATTTGCCGCGGCTGATGATACAATGTTTCTAATTGTTGCGGATCGGTTCCTTCGGTAAAAGTACTTCCTGCATCTTTATTTACGGCGAGAATCTGCGCCGTCAAACGTCGGTTGGCCGCGACAAAATCACTACCCACGCTGAACCACAATTTGCCATCCCAATCGGCTGGCGCATATTTCGCTAAGTCGAGTGTCAATGTCGTTTCGGGGCTTTTATCAACGAGGTTGCCCAGATCAATAATCTCATCAGGCGCTTGTTTGGCTGCATACGTGGGATAAACTGTGCCGCAATTGGGTGCCAGAACTCCAGCGCCCAGCGCCACTTTTTTCGTGTATCCTTTTGGCGTGTGATAGTTCAGCATAATTCCCGCAAAGAAGCGGTCAGTTTTTGTGTAGTCGGGAATGTTGATTCCGCCGCGCAAAGAAAATGCATCGTAATAGGTATTCTGCAAACGCAGCTTCACTTGTTGCATTCCTTCCACTTCAAAACCGGCAAAAGCCGCGCCTGTAAAGTTCACCGTTTTGCGCGTGGTGCCAGCAGTAAATGTCAAATTGTCTGCATTGGAATTAGCGGTCAGCGCTGGCATTCCCTGTTGAATAAAATCATCTGTCGTGGTCGTTGTTTCACTTGCTTGTCGCAGGATGTGAATTCCATCGATTGTTTTATTCACGTCTTGAATATCTAATTTTCCGGGAATGATGGGCGGTAGAGGTTGCGCAGATATTATGCGTTTTTGTGGCACTGTCACGTTGACCGGATTTGATCGCACAGGTTTCCATTGCCCTGTTGTTTCAATAGCATTCACATTGAGTTGAATTGTCCCATCTAATTCAGCAGGAAGCGTTATTTTGCTAACGTCATTCTTCACTTGCAGCGATGTATTCAAAAGTACTTTCCCCGCTTGCGTTGCTATTATGATCGCATTTTGCGCATTGCTGAATTGCGCGGGCAGAGTAATATCAATAGAATCCGCGGTGACTTTGACATTATTCACCTGCGTCATTCTGAGGGAGCTTGCGACCGAAGAATCCCCCTGGACTCCTGACGACGTTTGATTATTTGGGGGATTCTTCAGTCGCTTGTCTCCCTCAGTATGACGTACATTATCCAACGTCAATTCAATATGTATTTTGTGAACACCTTTCGTGACAGGAATAATCGGCGATAACGTATTGCCAATTTGCGTGAGCTCAGTATTCACATTCTTGCCATCAACAGTTGCGCTTGTAAAAGTACTTTTATCGGGTAGGGGAATAAGTACTTTTGCGGTGTTACTTTTCGTATCAACTGTGACACTAATACTATTTTCCTGAGAAGTACTTATTACGTTTACCTGCCGTGACGCAGCGAAACGGAAAGTGGCTGGCATGTTGTTTTCCGAATAGACGGATGCCGGCTGCGTGCTGATGGAAACCATATATAACTCGTCTGGATTAAGTGAGATGTCGAGTTTGAGTTGCGGTTTCCACGCGCCGCTGTAAAGCAATTCCGGCGTGGCGATTCGATCTAACATCCAGCCGCCGTTTGCGTATGCATCCTGCGCTTGTTGTTCCGTAATTGCGCCTTCCCAGTTTGTGGGATCGGCTATTCGATAGCCCCACAAATAGAGATTTTCTGATTTGTTGAGACCAAGAGTTTTGGTATCAATTGTTATAGGAAATGTCCGTGACTTCTTCTCGTGACTGATTAGCGAAAGCAACCGCTCCTGGCCGACATCGCGCTTAACTACGTAAGATTCCAATTCGGAATCGGGATCGGTTTTCCAATCGGGTGTGTATTGCGCATTGACCGGCGTGGTATTTCCAATCTGAAAAGCGGCTGTGACAAATGGCCGATAACGCAAAATGTCCGCGTTCTCTGGCTTAGGGATCCAGCCCAACGCCAGTGTGCGATTGAGATAACTCTGCGCCAAACTGGAAATCAAATATAACGGAATGATGCGTTGTTGCGGTTCCATAAATACTTCTTTCGCTAAACCGATACCGACAAAATCACGCCAGAAACCGGGGCGCAATTGGCTGCGTGCTTCTATGAAATTTAATCCCGCATACGGATTGCCACGGCCATTAAAAAACAGCAGTGCATTGGGGTTTTGTTGTTTGGCGTTCTTATTCATCTCCAGCCAAAGCTGCTGCCATTGATAATCAGTTGTCAGTCCGTCATTTTTCCAATCTATTAAATTAGTGGTTTTAGATTCGTCCAGATTTATATAATCCACATGATAATAATCCATCTCCGCCTTGAGCTGCTCCAATAAATTATCATACAAACCTTGATTGTTAATCATGCTGGCGTAATTAGCGTGCAGGCCGGGAAACAGATTGACGGCGTTGCCATGTTTATCAAATTTGCGAAACCATTCGGGATGATTTTTATAAATTGGCGAAACGTCCAGCGCGCTGGTGTCAAAATGATAAAGCCCCACTTTGAGTCGCGGCGAAATAGCGCGAATGTCATCGATCAGTTTCTTAATTTCCTGGCCGGTAACAAAACCACCATCAAGGCCGTGATGCGGCTCATCGGGAAAATAATCGGACCAGTCAGCTTGGGGATTGAGCAGCACCAAAATGTCACCGGTTTTATAAGTCTCCACTGCCTTCCGCACAGTTTGTAAATCCTTGGGGCCAATTTGTAATTTCACATCAGCCAGCCATTTGGGCGGAGCTGGAATACGCGCGCGTTCCTTTTTGACTTCTGGCAGCGCAGCATAATCTTTGGATAAGAAATCAAACCAAGTTCCAGGAAAAATGCTGAGATGTTCTTCATAAGTTGCTGCATGACTCTTCGTTAAACTCGCTGTCCCCAGCGACATCTCCCAACCTGTAGGCGTGTAAGTCAATACGTCGGGTGATTCGCTATATTTCTCCCACCAAGGCCAGACAAATTTATCATCGATTTTATAACGATAGTCCGCAAAACTATAACCTTTGTCACTTTGGCTTAGCACCATGCCTTTGCTGCTGGAGCGGTATTGCGTGATTGTTTGACGACTTGAAATGTTTGGCGCTGGCACTAAGGGGCCAATTGTTCCTGCGCCGAAATAATATCCCTTATCGCGATATGCTGGAACCAGGCTCACTTCGTTGTTGTAGGTTATATATAGTTGTTGTGTTTGCGAAGTGGTGAAACTTATCTGCTTAATCAGTTTGCCGTTTTCGACGCTATATGTTTTCTCTATTGTGATGCCGTTTAATGCGGGGTTAATACAGCTCAATTGCAGTTGCTGTTTTGAGGCATTAAATTGTTCTCTTTTAATCTCGTCATCTTCACCCTTCGCTGTAAAAGTACTTTTAGCATCCTGCACATAATAGCGTCCGGCGGCCCATTTGAGATATTGCTCCTGGGTTTTCATATTCCATCCGCCTAACACCATTCCGTTTTTCTTGGAAATCGCCCAGGATGCTTGGTTGTCGATGAGACCCCAATAGTCTCCACTTTTATTGGGATCTGTTCCGTTGAATATTGAGATGGTCTTCGTTTGCGGAGAAAGGTTCTGTTTATTCACAATAAACCGCAATCCATCTATCTGTAATTCTTTTCCCGCGCCGTCAAAACTCTTCTGATAGAAACTAATCGTTTTGAGAATTGGCCAGGCAGTCACATCTTTGGGATGTTGCCAATCGGAGAGATTCAAATCCAACACCACATGCGTCCATTTATCTTTTGGCGAGGATACATTTTGATAAATGGAACCATTGATATTGACCCAAATGCCGCTGGTGAAATTCTGCTTGACATCAAAAATAATTTGATCACCTTTTGATGCTTTGGAAAGATCAATAGAAGTTGTCAAATCCAATCCGCCATAAGGTTTCATGCCGTCTTTACCAATCGCGACTAATGACGATTTTGCATCATTGCTAATTTGCAATTCCGCGCCAGAACGCGCTTGCCAACCAAAAGCTGTTGCTTGATTGATAGACGCAAATTTGCAGAGATTGGAAACATCAGACGCGTGGCTTGGTGATGTTAGTAAGAACAAACAAAATACAGGAAGAACCCAACGTCGAAAATGAAATAACATGATTATCTCCTCGGACGAGACCAAGCTGACAGTGAAAGTACTTTTGTTGAGTATTTATTTTACGCTACTGAAACTTGATCTACCTCAAATGCGGTAAAATCCAAAACGATAAGATGTTACAAACTACAACAAAGATATATTTTGACAACGCCGCGACAACCCCTTTGTGTGATGAAGCGCGCGTAGCGATGCAGCCATATTGGAGCGATGTGTTTGGAAACGCCAGCAGCCCGTATGCGATTTCTCGTGCAGCGCGTGGCGCGGTGGACGCGGCGCGGCATCAAGTGGCGGAATTGATTGGTGCGCATCCCGATGAAATTGTTTTTACTTCTGGTGGCACGGAAAGTGATAATTGGGCATTGCTGGGAACTGCGTTGGCGCAAGATAAAGAGGTGGAATCACACGTCATCCTTTCTAACATCGAACATCCGGCAGTTCTTGAAACTGCTCAAACTTTGCAACGCATTGGCGTTGACGTGGATTTTGCATCTAGCGATGAAAATGGTGTTGTGCAGCCAGGAGAAATCGAAAAGCTGCTGCGCGAAAGTACTTTTCTGGTGTCGTTGATGCTGGTGAATAATGAAACTGGAGTGTTGCAACCTGTTCGAGAAATAGCGGATTTATTACGCGACACAAAAGTACTTTTACATACAGACGCTGTGCAGGCAGCCGGGAAAGTACTTTTGAATGTAGATGAATTGGGCGTTGATTTATTATCACTTTCAGGACATAAGATTCGCGGCCCAAAAGGCAGCGGCGCGCTTTATGTGCGGCGCAACACGCATATGCAAAGTCTGCTGCGCGGCGGGCCGCAGGAACGCGGACGACGTGCGGGAACAGAAAACATTCCGGCGATTGTGGGATTTGGCGTGGCGGCGAAGTTAGCTAAAAGTACTTTTGACTGCGATCAGGCGCATTTGCTAAGTCTGCGAACTCTATTGGAAAGTGAATTGAACGCAATTGATGAAGTTGTCATTCATGGAAAAGAAGCGCCGCGCGCGCCGCATATTTGTAATTTTTCGCTCCCTGGAAAACGCGCTGAATCGGTTGTGTTAAATTTGGATTTGCAAGGTTTTGCTGTTGGCACTGGTTCCGCCTGCGCTTCCGGCGCGTTGCATCCGTCGCATGTTTTGGAAGCGATGAATGTTTCCATGGAAGAAGCAGAAAATTCGTTACGCGTTTCTTTTGGCGTGCAAAATACAATTGAAGAAGTGCAGCAGTTTGTGGGGGTAATAAAGAAGATATCAAAGTTATCCTGATGAAGAACCACGCGCGTGAGCAAGTGGAAAACTCCGCTTGCTCACGCGCGCGGTTCCTCATACATTTAATTGAAACTTAACAATATGAAAATTACAAAAATCGAAACAGTTTGCGGATCTCCATCTATTCCTGGTCTCCTCCTTTGTCGCATTCACACCGACAGCGGTTTAATCGGTTCTGGCGAAACGTATTACATTCCCACCGCCGTGGCGGCGATTATTCATGATTGGATGTCGAAACGGTTGATTGGCGCGGACGCATTGAATACCGAAGGTCACTGGCGATTCCTCTATGAACGTGCCACCAATTTTGGCGCACGCGGTGCGGAATTGCGTGCGCTTTCCGCGATTGATTTGGCGCTTTGGGACATTAAAGGTCAAGCCGCCGGAATGCCGGTTTGGCAGCTTCTTGGTGGCAAATCACAGGACGGAGTGCGCATTTATAATAGCATCGGTTATGGCCGCGATGTAAAACCGCGCGCGATTGGAAGTTGGCCAGGTTATGGCCAAATGGGCGAAAAACAACCGCTCAATGATTATTGGTCAGCGGTGAATGAACCGGCTGTTTTTGCCAAGGAACTTCTTGCCGAAGGCATCGGCGCGGCCAAGTTGTGGACATTGGATAACGCGGCGCATCAGTTGAATGGAAATATCTATGTCAGTTATGCGGATATTGAAAAAGCACTGGAGCCGTTTCACGCGATTCGCGAAGCGGTGGGAACGAAACTTGAATTAATTCTCGATGGTCATGGATTTTTCCAACTTCCAGTAGCGTTGCGCATTGCGGAAGTGGCGCGTGATTTGAAACTGCTGTGTCTCGAAGATATTATTCGTCCTGATTGCGTAGACACGATTCGTGATTTCCGCGCGCAAAGCGGCATGCCGCTGGCGGTGAGCGAGATGTTGATTAGCTCCGAAGATTATCGTTTACTGCTGGAAAAGCGTGCCACTGATTATGTGATGATCGATCCGACATGGGTTGGCGGCATTTCGCAAACCTTGAAAATAGCTGACTTTGCGCAGAGTTATAATTTGCCAGTGATTATGCATGATTGCACCGGCCCGCTGACGCTTTTGGCGGGAGTTCATGTTGGCGTGGCGCGCGGGAACGTTGCCTGGCAGGAAACAGTGCGCTATCTTCTGCGAGTGCGCTATCCCGAATTGGTTGATGCAATCTCAATCGTGGAAAATGGCAGAATCATGCCGCCGGAAACGCCGGGCATTGGTGCGAAATGGCATGATGAATTATTTGATAATGTGGAAACATTACGAACAAGTGAATGACGAATCGCGCGTAAGGAATCAATTTTTGCCTATCTAAGTGCGAATTTTTTCAAAGGTGGATATGAAACGAATAGGGATTATTTCCGACACACATATAAAAGAGCATTTCCCCAAGCAATTCATCGAACCTGTGTTGACAACTTTTGAAGGTGTCGATCTTATCTTGCATGGGGGAGATGTCAACGCACCGTGGGTGATTGAAGAACTGGAAAAGCTTGCACCGGTTCAGGTCGTGCTGGGAAATACCGATGACTCAAAAGTACTTTCAAACGCACCTGTTTCGCTTCGCGTTGAAGTTGAAAATTGTGTGATTGGTTTGACGCATGGCGACACTTTTCGTGAGCCAAGAATCAAGCCTGTTTTAAGCGCGTCGGGAAATATGCAAACCGCGGCCAATGCGCTGTCGCACTTCCAGTTTGAAACCGATGTTAATTGCATCATTTTTGGACATTCCCATTTTCCCTTGTTGCTGTGGCACGAATTCATGGGACGAAAAGTACTTTTACTGAATCCCGGCAGCGTCACGCAAAAACGCGCCGCGCCACATTGCGGCTGCGCGATTATTGAAATCGATGGAAACGAGCTGGATGCGAGATTGATTAGATGGTAAAAACTATGCCTTGGAAATTGAAACTTTTTATCTGGGTATTTATCATTTGGCCAGTCATAGCCTTCGGAGCGTTGTTTTGGTATTTTTATAAGATATCGACGCCACAGAAATTAACCAACATTTCACAAATTACTCCGATTATATCGTTGAAGTTTCCCAAATCAGCGCAGGTTCTGGATGGTGAAACTGTATTCGGTCCTTCTGCATTGTATTTCATTGCAAAAATAAAAATACCCAGATCCGATCTACATCAATTTCTTGCACAGCCGTTACTTAATCGGGGAGAGGGATTATCAAACGAAGATATTGATTTTACCGAGAAAAATTATCCACCAATAGCAAAACATGGTTGGGAAATTGATTCCATTAAAAAGTACTTGGCTGGCGGACTTGACGGAGGACCAAATACTGTTTTTCGAATCAAAATTGATCTTGATCATCGTGATTATGTCATTGTCTATCTTTTTTATCTCAATTGATATGCTCGCGTGTTATTGACACTGAAAAGTACTTTTACCATGCCCAAAGTTCGATTCCCTGATAACCTTTATACGCTCTACTAATTATGTCCGAAATTTACGTTAAACAAGAACTCTTAAAAATTCTCCCTCAAGCCGATGCATTGCTCTTCGATGTAGATGGTGTGATTCTGGACGTTTCGGGGTCATTCCGCGTCACCATTGTGCAAACGGTTCAACTTTATGCAACTCATGTTTTGAAATGGGAAGACACGGGTCAATTATTGGAATTGGACGAAATCGATCTCTTCAAAATGGCTGGCGGTTTCAATAGTGACTGGGATTTGACTTGTACGGCTGTTGCATTTTTGGTTGCCAAACATTGCCAGAGTGGCGCGACCGATACTGCTACAATTCGCGCGCAGGAACCTTCCTGGCAGGAATATACGTCTGAAATTAAACGGCTGGGTGGCGGTTTTGTGAATGCGGAAAAGTACTTATTGGAAATGCTGACGCCGACGCAACGACGCAATTTCGCGGTGATGCTGAATCCCAAATTGGTGACACAGCTCTTTCAGGAAATGTATGCTGGCGAGGAAGATTGCTTTGCTTTATACGGCTTTCATCCGCAGCATTTGCATGACGAAGGATTGTATAAAAACGAAAAAGTACTTTTGGATGTGAAGTTGATTCCACCCAAGATGAAGGTGGGCTTATTGACCGGTCGCACTTCCAGCGAAACGCGGTTAGCGATGCGAATTGCAAAGCTGCAAATTGATGAAAAAACCTGGGTTACCGAAGATCACGGAGTGCGCAAACCAGACGGACGCGCCATGGCGAAACTGCATAATTTGATGAAATTCAAGTTTGGCATTTTCGTGGGTGATACCATGGACGATCTCAATGTGGTAAAAAATTATAGGGAAATGTCTGGTGTGACGCACGCAAAAGTACTTTCGTGTATCGTGTTGCCAGGCGGCGAAACGCATCGTCGCGCATTCTTGGAAGCGAGAGCGGACATTGTGGCCAGCGACGTAAACGAGTTTTTAGAATTTTTCGGGCAGGTGAAAAATGCCAAATAAAAGAGAAGCAAAAATAACGCGAAATACCAACGAAACGCAGATTGAACTTTCACTTAACCTCGACGGCAGTGGACGTTATGATATCGTCTTGCCACAAACGGCGGGTTTGCCATTTTTGCAACACATGTTGGAGCAATGGTCAAAACATGGCGGTTTCGATTTGGCAATTTCCGCCAACGGTGACGTGCACATTGACGCGCATCACTTGGTGGAAGATCTCGGTATCGTGCTTGGCCAGGCGTTGGAACAAGCCGTAGGCGATAAACGCGGCATCGCACGTTACGGATTTTTCATCGCGCCCATGGATGAAGTATTAATGTTGTGCGCCGTGGATTTCTGCGGACGTTCCTGGCTGGAACTCGACTGGAATCTGGAACAGGAACGCGTCGGTGAATACGACGTGACATTGACACAGGAATTTCTGGTGGCATTGGCCAATAATGCGCGTCTCAATTTGCACCTCAAAGAATTCAGCGGCGGCAACGCGCATCACGTCATCGAAGCATCTTTCAAAGCGATGGCGAAAGCCATGCGCGCGGCATTAACAATTAATGGAAATGAACTTCCCAGCACCAAAGGAGTTTTATAGGTGATTAGGTTTTTAGGTGTTTAGGTTCTTAGGTAAAGTACAAAGTACTTTCAGCGGTGTTTTTCCTAAAAACCTAAATACCCAAACACCTAAATACCTAATCCCATGATTAGTATTGTCGATTGCGGCATCAATAATTTGCGCAGCGTTGAAAAGGCGCTGCTTTCGTTGGGACACCAAGTGGCTGTGGTTAATACTTCCACACAGGTGGAGAATGCCTCACACCTCATTCTGCCTGGCGTTGGCGCGTTTGGCACGGCTATGAATGCGCTCGAAAAATCTGGCATGATGGATGCGGTGCTCGATCATGCGGCTTCCGGAAAACCGTTTCTTGGAATTTGCCTCGGGATGCAATTGCTCTTTGACTGGAGCGAGGAATTAGGATTGCGACAAGGTCTTGGAATTCTTTCTGGCAAAGTAGTGCGTTTCCCTAATTTTCCTGATCTCAAAGTTCCACACATGGGCTGGAGCGCGTTAGAATTTCCGCATGAAAGTCGGTTGTTCGCTGGTGTTGATGCGGGCGAGATGGT
>ERZ778021.3142-NODE-3142-length-12645-cov-5.703098_pt1 | contig 12645 bp, 12 predicted proteins | sample MGYA00375751_ERZ778021 | MGnify/ENA primary metagenome ERZ778021 (study PRJEB29350, sample SAMN05389814) | bioreactor metagenome | isolation source: Thiocyanate stock bioreactor | place: South Africa: University of Cape Town | collected 2013-08-29 ... | reverse complement strand
CTGCCCGGGCCGCCGCGAGACGCCCAGGACGCGACCGTCCCCGGCCGCAGGGGCCGCGAATCGCGCCGTCCCCCGCGGCAGGCGCCCCGTCCCCCGCCGTCCCCGGCAATGCGTTCGCAGTTACCCGTACGGGCTACGGGAAAGTGCGAACGCCCGCCGCAGCCGTCCCGACCTCCGAGCGCGCCGCCGACCGCCCCGTCCTGGGCCTACCCCGCCTGGGGAACTGCGGCCAGCGCCGCCGCGCGGGCCGCGTCCTCGCCCAGGAACGGGACCAGCACCTCGTAGGTGAGGCTCGGCAGCAGCGCCGGCAGGTCCTCTGTACGGCCGGCGCTGACCTCGCCGTAGACCCGCGCGATCGCGGCGCCGACCGCCAGGCTCGAGGCAGGCAGCGGCTCCGGCTGCGGCAGGTCGGGGTCGAGGCCGGCGTCGATCACGGCGACGAGGCGGTCGAAGCCGGCCTGGAAGCGCGCGTGGAACTCCGGCCCGACCGCGGGCAGCTCGAGCAGCAGGAAGCGCCCGCCGAGCGGGTCGGCGGCGAACCAGTCGAGCAGCGCCGCGATCGTCGCCCGGCAGCGCTCGACCCACTCGCCGGGCCCGGCGTAGGCGATCTGGATCCGCGCGATCAGGTCGTCGAGCAGCACCTGGTGGGCCTCCAGGACGCAGGCGCGACGGTCCTCGAAGAGTTCGTAGAAGGTCTCGCGGCCGACCCCGGCAGCGGCGATGATCGTCGCCACCGTGGTCGCGTCGTAGCCGCGCTCGCCGCAGACCTCGGCCGCCGCGGTGAGCAGCCGGAGGCGTTGGGAGCGGACCACCTCCTCGCGCGGCAGTTGGTGGCGACCGCGCGGCAGCGGGCGGGGCGCGCTCAAACCGGTGCCTCGACCGCGGGCTCGCCCTTCGCCAGACGCGCCTGGCGCAGCGCCTCGTCGTGGCCGGCGAACGGGGCGATCGCCAGGTAGACGATGTCGGGCACGAGCGCCGGCAGCTGCTCCGCCCGCCCGGCGGCAACCTCGTGGAAGACCAGGAGCTGGGCGCGGCCGAAGGCGATACCGGGGGAGGAGTGCTTGCGCGGCGGCTCGCCCGCTGCGGTCCACATCCCCTGCAGCGCCGGGACCAGCATGCGGCCGTAGCGGTCGACCAGGCCGGGGTCGACGCTCAGCACGTCGCCGCCGAGGATCAAGGCAAGCTCGGGCTCGGCGGCCAGCAGCTCGAGCCCGGCGACCGTCGCCCGCCGGGTCGCCTCGGCGGGGGAGTCGCAGCCGGCCGAGGCCGCCGCCAGTGTCGCCGCGATGCGTTCGATGCAGAGGTCCACCGCGGCGTCGAAGCAGTCGCGCCTGTCGGTGAAGAGCTTGTAGAAGGTGGTGCGGGAGACGCTGCCGCGGCTGACCAGGTCGGCGATCGTCGTCCCCGCGTAGGTCTTCTCGGCGCAGCAGGCGATCATCGCGTCGAGGATGCGCCGGCGTTGGGAAGGGGGCGTCAGGCCGACGAAGCTGGAGCCAAGGGGGAGAGCGGCGATTCCGGAACCCGGGTGTTTCTCCACTGTTCCATCTTCTCAGTCGCGGGGGGTCCGTGCAGCGGTAGCCCGCTCGCGCTCGGCCTTGGTCAGGCCGGCGCAGGGGTTGGTCGGGGGCGTCGCGGCGCCGCCGACGTAGGGCAGTTCGCCGGTCTCCTGGTACTCGAAGCGCAGCGAGTTGATCACCGCGCCGGCCATGATCCCGAGGCTCAGCAGGTAGAACCAGAGCAGCGCGATGAGGATGAAGCCGAGGGTCGAGCCGAAGCGCGAGAGGCTCGAGATGTTGGTCAGGTAGAGCGGGAAGAGCCAGTTGGCGAGACCGGCGCCGAGGGTGACGAAGAGCGCTCCGGGCCAGATCGAGCGCCACGGGACCGGCGCTTTCGGCACCGCCCAGTAGATCACCGAGCAGATCCCGAAGGTGATCAGCAGGGCTGCGCCGAGCAGCAGCATCTTGCCGATCTCTTCGATCCCGGAGAGGCCGAAGGGCAGCTTGTCGGTGCCGTCGACGAGCGCGCTCTCCAGGGTCGGCACGAAGATCGAGAGGGCGATGAAGAGGAGGACGACGCCGAGCATGGCGAAGGAGAAGCGCTTCTGCTCGATCCAACCGCGGCAGGGGACGTGGTAGATGCGGCAGAAGGCGGTGTCCATCGCGCCCCAGAAGGAGGCCCCGATCCAGATCGAGCCGAGGAAGGCGGCGATCCCGATCGTCGCCGTGTTGTTCTGGATCCGTTCGAGGACGTCTTCCAGGGTGTGGGACTCCGTGTTCGGGAAGAGGCGCTGAAGGTCGTTCAGGACGCTCGTTTCGACCCCGTGGATCTTCAGCACCTGACCGCCGATGAAAAGCACCAAGAGGGTGAACGGGAAGACCGCCAACATGAGGTTGTAGGCGACCATCGCGGAGAGGCCGGTGACGTTCTCAGAGTAGGCGCGATGCCAAAAAGCGGCCAGCCAGGTGCGGGTGCGGTGGGGTCGTTTAGCCATTGACTTTACAAACTGAAGCGCCTATAATTTGAACAAGCGTTTGACATCTGTTTCAACGCTCGCCCAACGGGGCAATCGGCAACAGAAGCCTTTGATTCACTTATTCGCGGACCAATCCCCCGGTCCGCTTTTTGTCGCGGAGCGCGACTTGCCGCCTCTCAAGGCATTTATACGCTCAGCGGATACCCATTCAAGCGCTAGGGAAAGAAGTAGATACACGATGCTGGTAGCAGAGCTTCAGGAGTTGGAGGAGGTCAAAAACCTCATGAACCGGGGTCAGCAGCTCGGCGTGCTGACCTTCGGTGACATCGCGTCCGCGGTGTCCGAGGTCGATCTTGACGAGTCTGACGTCGAGGATCTTTACGGCCACCTTGAGAAAGCGGGCATCGAGCTCGTCGAGGACATGGATCCCGCCCAGAAAGCGGCGGCGGAAGCCATGCCCGTGGACACCGGGAAAAAAGGCCGGCGGCGGCAGAAAACGACGCTCGACCTGAAACCCGACATGACCACCGATTCCTTGCAGCTGTTCCTCAAGGACATCGGCAAAGTCCGCCTGCTGACCGCGGCGGAGGAGGTCGAACTGGCGAAGCGGATCGAGCGCGGTGACCTCGACGCCAAGCAGAAAATGGTCGAGTCGAACCTCCGCCTGGTCGTCTCGATCGCGAAAAATTATCGGAACCAGGGGCTGCCCTTCCTCGATCTGATCCAGGAGGGAACGCTCGGCCTCGTCCGCGCGGCGGAGAAGTTCGACTACCGCAAGGGGTTCAAGTTCTCCACCTACGCGACCTGGTGGATCCGCCAGGCGATCGCCCGGGCGCTCGCCGACAAGGCGCGGACCATCCGCATCCCGGTCCACGTGGTCGAGAAGCTGAACAAGATCGGCCGCGCCGAGCGCAAGCTCGTCACCGAGCTGGGCCGTGAGCCCACGCCGGAGGAGATCGCCGAGGTCACCGGGATCGATCCCGAGGAGGTCGACTCGATCAAGCGCTCCGCCCAGGCCCCGGTCTCGCTGGAGAAGCCGGTCGGCGACGAGGAGGAGTCCGAGTTCGGTCAGTTCATCGCCGACGAGAAGGCCGAGTCCCCGTTCGACCGGGCGGCCGACCTGCTCACCAAAGAGGCGCTGAAGGAGGCCCTCGAGAACCTCTCCTACCGCGAGCGCCGCGTGCTCGAGCTCCGTTACGGGCTCGGCGGCGAGCACCCGCGGACCCTGGACGAGGTCGGCCGGACGTTCAACGTCACCCGCGAGCGGATCCGCCAGATCGAGAACCAGAGCTTGAAAAAGCTGCAGTCTCTGGGCGAGGCGCAGAAACTGCGCGAGGTCGCTTAAGCAGCGGGTTTGAGGCGCCTCGGACGGGCGCCTCAGCACTAGTAGGTAACTGAGTCAAGCGAGCGGGCATCCCGGCCGATATTGGCCGGGATGTTCGACATCGCCACCGCCCTGCGAACCCTCGTCGAGCGCGAGGGTTCGGATCTGCACGTAAAGATCGACTCGCCGCCGGTCGCCCGGATGCACGGCGAGCTGATCCCGCTGGAGGGCTTCGGCAAGCTCACCGCCGAGGACACGAAAGCGGCCTTCCTCGACATCGCCGAGCCGCGCTCGGTGACCGAATTCGAGGCCGACGGCGAGGCCGACTTCTCCTATGCGCTGCCGGGCGTCTCCCGCTTCCGCGTCAACGTCTTCAAGCAGCGCGGGGCGATCTCGATCGTCTGCCGCGCGATCCCCTTCCTGATCCGCTCGATCGACGACCTCGGCCTGCCCGCCGTGGTCCGCGAGCTGGCCGAGGAGCCGCGCGGGATCGTCCTCGTCACCGGCACCACCGGCTCCGGCAAGAGCACCACGCTGGCGGCGATGATCGACCACATCAACGAGACCCAGGCGCGGCACATCATCACGCTCGAGGACCCGATCGAGTACCTGCACGCCGACAAACAGTCGATCGTCAACCAGCGCGAAGTCGGCTCCGACACGGTCGGCTTCGGGCGGGCGATGCGGCGCGTCTTGCGCCAGGACCCCGACGTGATCCTGATCGGCGAGATGCGCGACGAGGAGACCGTGCGGACGGCCCTCTCCGCCGCCGAGACCGGGCACCTCGTGCTCTCCACCGTCCACACCCTGGACGCGACCGAGACGATCAACCGGATCATCGACTTCTTCCCGCCCCACCAGCAGCAGCAGGCGCGGGTGATGTTGGCGGCGACGCTGAAAGGGGCGATCGCCCAGCGGCTGGTCCCCGACGTGACCGGCGAGGGGCGGGTGCCCGCCTCCGAGGTGATGGTGGTCACCGGCCGGGTCCAGGACCTGATCATGAACCCGGAAGAGACCGGCAAGATCACCGAGGTCATCTCCGAAGGCGAGTACTACGGGATGCGGACCTTCGACCAGGCGCTGCTCTCCTACGCCGCCGCGGGCCGGATCACCGAGGAGGTGGCGATGGAGTACGCCTCCAACCCGCACGACCTGAAACTGATGCTCGCCGCGGGTGGGCAGCGCGCCAGCGGCATCGAGCAGCTCGACCCGACCCCGGTGGCGCCCTAGGGGCCGGCGATGCGGGAGAAGCTGAACGAAAGCAAAGCGGCCCAGGTGGGCCTCGTCGCCGTGCTGGCGATCGTCGTCGCCTTCCTCTTCCTCGGCAAATCGGGGGGCGGCTCGTCCTCCTCCTCCGGGGTCGAATCCGAATTGACCGTGGAACCGGGTGCGACGCTGGCCGTGTCGGCGCCGACCGGGATGGGCGAACTGCCGACCTCGGTGCCCCAGACCGGGCCGCTGCCGCAGCGCTTCACCAGCGCCTACGAAGCCGACCAGACCGTCGCCCTGCTGGTCGTCCACGACGGCGGGATCGACGACGCCTACACGGCGCTGGCGCTGAATGAGGTAGCAGAAGTCGAAAACGTGACCCCGATCGTCGTCCCCGCCAAGCAGATCGCCCGCTACGCCTCGGTGACGATCGGCCTCGACGTGAACCAGCTGCCGGCGCTGATCGTGATGCGGCCGAAATCGCTCAGCCACGGGGTGCCGCAGGCGAGCGTCGCCTACGGCGTGCAGACCCCGCAGAGCATCTACCAGATGGTCCGTGACGCCTCCTACAGCGGTCCCGAAGGCGGGACCTACCACCCGGAATGAGCGAGATGGGCAGCGACTACCCCAGCCATCTGCGCCCCGTCCCCGACTCCGGCGGTTCGGCCGCGCCGGCGCTGCCGGGCGAGGCGCAGGGCACGCCGGGACTGACCCCGCCGCTGCAGCGCGGCCACTCGCGCGGCTTCGTCACCGACGTGCTGGTGGAGCTCGGCTTCGTCGCCGAGTCGACGGTCCGGGCAGCGGTCGAGGTGGCGCGGACGGCGGGCAAGCCGCCGGAGGTGCTGCTGCTCGAGCAGGGCGCGATCAACGAAGAACAGCTCTCGCGGGCGACGGCCGAGCGGTACGGCCTCGACCACGTCGACCTCGCCGTCCACGGCGTCGACATGGCGGCGGCGGCGCTCTTCCCGGTCGCCTTGGCGCGCCGCTACACGGCCGTGCCGGTCGGCCACCTCGACGAGGGGACGTTGCTGGTCGCCGTCGCCGATCCGGCCAACGTGCTGGCGGTCGACGACATCCAGATCGCGACCGGGCTCGACTGCCGGATCGCGGTCGCCGCACGCGGCGACGTCGAAGGGCTGCTGACCCGGCTCGGAACGATGCAGAGCGCCGCCGCCGACGCGATCACCGAGGAGGAGGCGGAAGAGGAGATCGCGGCGCCGGCGCCCGTCGCCGACATGCAGTCCGGCCCGGAGGACGCGCCGATCGTGAAGCTCGTCTACAGCCTGCTCGCGCAGGCGGTCGGGGAGGGGGCCTCCGACATCCACATCGAGCCCGAGGAAGACGAACTGCGGATCCGCTTCCGCGTCGACGGCGTGTTGAAGGAGGCCGCCCACGTGCCGAAACGGATGACCGGCGCGGTGATCTCGCGGCTGAAGATCATGGCCGAGCTCGACATCGCTGAGAAGCGGGTGCCGCAGGACGGGCGGGTCAGCGTCTCGGTCGAGGGGCGGCGGATCGATCTCCGCGTCACCACCCTGCCGACCCAGCGCGGCGAGGGGTCGACGATCCGCATCCTCGACGAATCGAACTCGCAGCGGACGCTCGACGAACTGGGGATGGACGGCTCGGCGCGGGCGCGGTTCGAGGACGCCTTCCGCAGCTCCTACGGCGCCGTGCTGGTGACCGGGCCGACCGGCTCCGGCAAGTCGACGACGCTCTACGCGGCGCTTGGCGCGCTGAACGAGGTGACGAAGAAGATCATCACGATCGAGGACCCGGTCGAGTACCGGATCGACGGGATCAACCAGATGAACGTGAACCGTAAGGCGGGGCTCGACTTCGCCACCGGGCTGCGCTCGATCCTGCGCGCCGACCCGGACATCGTGATGGTGGGCGAGATCCGCGACGCGGAGACGGCGCGGATCGCGATCGAGGCGGCGCTGACCGGCCACATGATGCTGTCGACGCTGCACACCAACGACGCGCCGGGGGCGATCCCGCGGCTGAACGAGATGGGGATCGAGACCTTCCTCACCGCCTCGGCAATCGACTGCGTGATCGCCCAGCGGCTGGCGCGCAAGCTCTGCTCGAACTGCAAGCGGCGCACGGTGATCTCGCCGGAAGCGCTGACCGGCGCGGGGCTGCGGGCGGGGGCCGGGCTCGAAGGCTACGAGCCGGTCGGCTGCCCGCGCTGCAACGAAAGCGGCTACCGCGGGCGGGTCGGGATCTACTCGGCGATGGCGATGAGCGAGACGCTGAAAGAACTGACGATCCAGCGCGCGGCGGAGCCCGAAATCGCCGCCGTCGCCGAAGAAGAGGGGATGCTCACCTTGCGCGAGGACGGCATGTCGAAGGTGCGGGCGGGCGTCACCAGCCTCGAGGAGGTGCTCCGTGTCACCGCCTGAATTCGACTTCTCCGAGGTGCTCCGCCAGATGGTGGAGACGCGCGCCTCCGACGTCCACATCACCCCGGGTGTGCCGCCCTCGATCCGCGACAAGGGGCGGATCCGGCCGATGGAGGGCTTCCCGGTGCTGAACAGCCAGCAGACCCGCGAGGTCGTCTACGGGATCCTCAACGACGACCAGCGCAAACGCTTCGAGAACGACCAGCAGCTGGACTTCGCCTATGCGATCCCGCGGGTCGCCCGCTTCCGCGTCAACTGCTTCTTCCAGCGCGGCGCGGTGAGCGCCGCCTTCCGCCTGATCCCGCACGAGGTGCCGGCACTGGAGTCGCTCGGCGTGCCGCCGGTGCTGCGCGAGCTGACCGCGAAACCGCGCGGCTTCGTGCTCGTCACCGGGCCGACCGGCTCGGGCAAGAGCACGACGCTGGCGGCGATGGTCGACGCGATCAACGTCGACCGCGAGGACCACATCCTGACGATCGAGGACCCGATCGAGTTCCTCCACCACCACAAAAAATCGATCGTCAACCAGCGGGAGATCGGCTCCGACGCGCCGGACTTCGCCCGCGGCCTGCGGGCGGCGCTGCGGCAGGACCCCGACGTCATCCTGGTCGGTGAGATGCGTGACCTGGAGACGGTCTCCACGGCGCTGACCGCGGCGGAGACCGGCCACCTCGTCTTCGCCACCCTCCACACCCAGTCGACCGCGCAGACGGTGGACCGGGTGATCGACGTCTTCCCGCCCGAGCAGCAGGCGCAGGTGCGGACCCAGCTATCGATCGCCCTGCAGGGGATCGTCACCCAGCAGCTGCTGCCGACGAGCGACGGGCGCGGCCGCGTGGTCGCCTGCGAGGTGCTGATCCCGACGCCGGCGATCCGCAACCTGATCCGCGAGGGCAAGACGCACCAGATCTACGCGGCGCTGCAGACCTCGGGGGCGATCGGGATGCAGACGATGGACGCCGACCTGGTGCGCCTGGTGCGGGCGGGCAAGATCGGCCGGTCGCTGGCCGAAGCGCGGGCGAGCGTGCCGGAGGAGCTGAGCCGGCTGCTCGGCGGGGCGCCGGCGGTGGCAGGCGCGGCGGCGCCGGTCGGGGTCGCCGGATGAGCGCCAACACCTTCTCCTTCAAGGCGATGGACCTTGCCGGGCTCACCTCGAGCGGGGAGATGCAGGCGGAATCGAAGTCGGCGGTCAGCGAGCAGCTGCGCCAGCGCGGGCTGATCGTCCTCGACGTCAGCGAGAAGTCCAACCCCTTCAACATCGAGGATCTGTTCAAGCGCTGGCGCGGGGTGGACATGCGCGAGCTGGCGATCTTCTCGCGCCAGTTCGCGACCCTGAACGCCTCGGGTATGCCGATGCTGCGGACGCTGCAGACGCTGGAGGATCAGACCAACGACGACCTGCTGCGGGAGGCGGCCGGGGGGATCCGCCAGGACGTCGAGGCGGGCAGCTCGCTGGAGCAGGCGATGAGCCGCTATCCGAAGATCTTCGACCGCCTCTACCGGGCGATGGTGCGCTCGGGCGAGCAATCGGGGCGCCTCGACGAGGCGATGGACCGGATCGCCTACCAAGTGGAGAAAGCCGACGCGCTGCGTCGCGAGGTGAAATCAGCGCTGATGTACCCGGCGCTGATCTTCGGTTTCGCGACCGTGGTGCTGGTCGCGATCGTCGCCTTCGTGATCCCGGTGTTCGCCAACATCTTCAAAGAACTCGCCGAAGAAAACCCGGCCGAAGCGGCCGGGCTGCCGGGGCCGACCCAGTTCTGCGTCAGCCTCTCGAACGCGCTGACCGGCTACTGGTACCTGATCATCCCGGGGCTCGTCCTCGCGGTCTTCCTCTTCTTCAAGTGGAAGAAGACCGAACGCGGCCACCGCGCCTGGGACCGCTTCACGCTGAAGCTGCCGGCGAAGATCGGCGACATCGTGCAGAAGGTCGCCCTGGCCCGCTGGTCGCGGACCTTCTCCGGCTCGGTCTCCGCGGGCGTGCCGATGCTGCAGGCGATCAAGCTGACCGGCGAAACGGCGGGCAACGTCGTGGTCGAGGAAGCGATGGACGAGGTCTACGCGTCGGTGAAGCGCGGCGGCACGATCGCGGCACCGATCGCCGAGGCCGACATCTTCCCACCGATGGTCGGCCACATGATCGCGGTGGGCGAGGAAACCGGCCAGCTCGACAAAATGCTCTCCAAAGTCGCCGACTTCTACGAGGCCGAGGTGGACGCCAAGGTGAAGGCCCTGACGGCGCTCCTGGAGCCGGTGATGATCGTCTTCGTCGGCGGCATGGTGGGGTTCATCGTGATCTCGATGTACTTGCCGATGTTCTCCATCTACGAACACATCCGCTAGCGCGCTTCGTAGCTCCTGGACGTCTGTCCGTGTGGCGTTTGACGGGCGGTGTGGAGAACCGCGTTTTTCTTTGGTTAATCATCACTTTTCGGTTGGCCCACACCCAAAAGTGGAGCTCGAATTCTGGCCAAGTGTCGGTACTAAAGGCGCGCCAAAACTTGCCGATGACCACCTGGTAATTATCCAGCCAGTGCCTTGGTGCAAGAGGCATACGACACCGTGGCATCACGCGACGGGGCCTGGCAAACGATAGGTAGCACTAGGAGGTACCTATATGTTTATCCAGAATCTCCGGGCCCGCCTCGGTGCCCGGCTCAGTGGCGACAGGGAGGCCGGCTTCACGCTGATCGAGCTTCTCGTCGTCATGCTCATCCTCGGCATCCTCGCCGCCATCGCCCTTCCCGCCTTCTTCAACCAGCGCGACAAGGCCGGCGACTCGAAGGCCAAGGAGAACGCTCACTCGGCTCAGGTGGCGATCGAGACCTACGCCACCGAACACGGCGGCTCCTACGAAGGGGCTACCGAGGCCGAACTGCACAAAATTGAGCCGACTATCAAGGCGGGCTCTCTCGCGGTGACGAGCGGCGAACATCAGCATGGAATTGAAGAAGGCATTGCGACCACGGGTACGAACGGCACCGGATACACGATCGAATCGATCTCTTCTACTGGCAACGTGTTCAAGATCATCAATGCCAGCGGGACCATGAGCTTCCCCTGCGTCGTGCCTACCAACGGCAACGCAGGCGGATGTTCAAATGTGAACAGCGAAGGCGTGGGTAGCTGGGAAAAGGGTTAGGCCTGAACCTCAGCTAGCAGCATGACGGCAGTACGCATCCCCAAGAGGCGGGCCCTGGTGGCCCGCCTCTTGGCGTGTGTGGTGCCGGTTGCGATAGTTCTCGTCGGCAGTGCGTCGGCGGTGGCGAAAACCATCACGCCTCGCCTTGTGACCACCGACCCGCCCTCCAGCGAAGCGGCGGCGGCGCACCTCACGCTTCCCTCGATTCTCGGTGAAGCCGAACCGAAAGAAGAAGCCACTAACAAAGTGGCGCCGTTCTTCGGCGCCCAGTTGAGTCTCACCACCCGCGCCGTCGAAAACCCGACCCTGTACCCCGGCTACGAAATCCAGATCTTCGAATCGTCAGACTGCTCCGGGCCGGTGGTGTCCCACGGGACGGCGGAAGCGCTCGAGGGGGTCGGTATCCCCGTCCCGGTCGCCGCCGACTCCGTGACCACCTTCTCGGCCAAACAGGTCAGCGCTTCACACGAAGAATCAGGTTGCTCGAACGAACTTACCTACTGGGAGGGGAACTTCCCGCCCCCGGCCGGTGGGGGCGGAGGCGAAGCCGGCAAAGGTGAAACCGGCGGTGGAGGGACGAGTGAAGGTTCTTCGGGCGGATCATCCTCAAGCGGCAGCTCGTCCAGTGGCAAGTCGTCCTCCGGCGGTTCAGTGGGCGAAGGCAATCCGGCGGGCCCCAAGCCTGCCGCCCCGACGCTCCACCTGATCCCCGGCGAACGCGCGAACAGCGCCACCCCGTCGGTCGCCGGAAGCTCCCCCGGAGCCAACGCCGTCAGCGTCTACGCGAGCGGGAACTGCAGCGGGACGCCCGTCGCCAAGGGCACGCCGGCGCAGCTCTCCGCCGGCTTCCAGGTGTCGGTGACGAAGAACTCGGCAACGACCTTCTCCGCGGTCGCGATCGGCGCCCGGCACTCGGGCTGCTCGGACCCGGTGACCTACACCGAGGACTCGCTCGCCCCTCGCACCCGGATCACGATGGCCCCCGGGGTGAAGACCCGCAAACGCAAGGCGGTCTTCCGCTTCACCGACATCACCGAAGATCCGCCCGGCACCACCTTCAAGTGCAAGGTCGACAAGGCGAAGTGGAAGCCCTGCGCTTCCCCGTTCAAGATCAAGCACCTGAAGCTCGGCCACCACACCGTCTCGATCCGCGCCACCGACACGGCGGGCAACGTCGAACGCAAGCCGGTCAAGCGCAGCTTCATCGTCGTCCCGCCGTCCGGCGCCTAGTCGGGCCGCCGACTGGTTCGGATAGAACTCGGCCGTGGTCGGCGTCGCGATCATCGCGTTCTTGGGAGGGCTCGCCGTCGGCAGCTTCGCCACCGCGGTGGCGTATCGCCTGCCGCGTGGGATGCCGTTCGGCCTCGAGCGCTCCCAGTGCCCCCACTGCGGCGCCCAGATCGGTGCCCGCGACAACATCCCGGTCGTCTCCTGGCTGCTCCTCCGCGGCAAGGCCCGGTGCTGCGGTGAGCCGATCTCACCGCGCTACCCGCTGACCGAGCTCACGGTCGGCGTCCTCTACGCGGCGACCGTGATCGTCTACCGCCACGACGCCGCCGAAGCGGTCATCGGCCTCGTCTTCGTGGCCATGCTCGCGGTGATCACCCTCACCGACCTGGAGCGGCGGATCATCCCCAACAAGGCCCTGATCGCGGGCGCGGTGATCTGCCTCGCGATCGCGATCCCGACCGACCCGGGAGGCGTTCCCGAGCGCCTGATCGCGGGCGCCGCCGCAGGCGCCCTCTTCTTCCTCATCGTCCTCGCGGCCCCGCGCGGAATGGGCCTCGGCGACGCCAAGCTGGTCGCGACGATGGGCCTGTTCCTCGGCCGCGCCGTCGCCCCGGCGATTCTTGCCGGGCTGCTGGCGGGCAGCATCGTGGGGATCGCCCTGATCGCGTCGCAAGGTACGCAGGCGCGCAAGATGACGATTCCCTTCGGGCCTTTTCTGGCACTGGGGGGCGTGGTCGGGTTGTTGGCCGGCCATCACCTGGTGGATCTGTATCTGGGGTAGGGATGCTGGGCTTCGGGGCCCCTGCGGCCCGGGACGTGAGGCTTTCGGCAGGAAGTGCGCGGGGTCGGTGCGCCTGCGGGG